>Ga0105238_10000221_pt1 | contig 63016 bp, 43 predicted proteins | sample KBSC34metaG_FD_81526 | JGI IMG/M metagenome (GOLD analysis project Ga0105238, IMG submission 81526) | Corn rhizosphere microbial communities from Kellogg Biological Station, Michigan, USA - KBS C3-4 metaG | ecosystem: Host-associated > Plants > Roots > Rhizosphere > Soil | place: Michigan, USA...
GAATACAGGTCGGTGCGTTTGTCGACGCGCGTTCCCTTGACCTGCTCGGGCGACATGAATTCGGCCGTTCCGATGATGCCGCCAGTCGAGGTCAAGCGATCGGCGGCAAACACCTGAGCCACGCCAAAATCGGCGATCTTGACCACGCCCTCGTTGCTGATCATCAGATTGGACGGCTTCAGATCGCGATGCACGACTCCTGCGTCGTGCGCGTGCTTCAGTCCCGCACAGATCTGTTTTGCAATCCCCACCGCTTCCGGCCAGGGAATCCGTTTCTCGCGACGCAGCTTTGACGTCAACGTTTCGCCGTCGACATATTCCATCGAGTAATAGTAGGTGTCGTCGTCGGACCCGCTGTCGATCAACTTGACGATGTTGGGGCAATTCAGCTTGCGCATCGCTTCAATCTCGCGATTGAAGCGATGGACAAAGCCGTCTTCACGAGCCAGCGACGCAGGCAGTTCTTTCACCGCCACGACTTCTGCCGTTGAGTCGTGATGAGCCAGATAGACATTCCCCATGCCTCCGGCGCCAATCTTGCGATCGATCAGGTACGAGCCGATCCGAACAGGGTGCATGCAACACATCCGGGGAAAATGTCAAAGTTCCGCGACGAACCGACGAATTATTGCCCGCATCATAAGACAGACGCGACTGCCCGTCGTCTGTCATTTCTTCTGCAACAGAACGTTCACTCCCTTTTTGTTCGACAAGACGACGTCGAGCAGCCCGTCCTTGTTGAAATCGACGGTCATGAACTGTGTTCCGATACCCGTGTCTTTGCCGGCTTCGATTTCGTGCTTGATGAATTTGGGTGGCTGGCCAGCAGTTCGTTCGATGTCGAACCAGTGCATGACAACCGGCTGGAATTCGCCGGGGTCCGGCCCCATATGAGCGAAGAACCGCTTACCCGTCACGAGGGCCAATTTGCCCTTTCCTGTCAGTTCGACCAATGCCAGGGCATGCGTTTGCGAGAATGATTCGTCGATCAGGTGATACTTGAAAATTGCGCCGTCCTTACCAGGATTCTCGAACCACCAGATCCCGAACGCGTGCGCCGAACTCATCACGATGTCGTTGTCACCGTCCAGATCCAGGTCCAGCACATGGATGTTCGATGCTGGCAGGGGTGCTCCCTGGTTTTCTTTCGCCAGCGGCAGCGGATGGAACGACCATGGCCCCGTTCCCAGTTTCGCAGGGGCTTCCCACCAACCGTGTGGGATGATCACATCCAGCCGCCCGTCCTTGTTGATGTCGCCCGTACCCAGACCGTGATAGTATTTGAACGTACCGTTTTCGTTGGGTTCGCCCGGTTCACTGATGGCGGTAAACACCCATTTTTCGTGACATTTTTCGGCCGCTGGTAGTGTGAGATATCCCAGTTGACGTTCGGGCTGAGAACCCAGGATCAATTCCGGCTGCCCGTCGCCGGTCAGATCGGTGAACAACACCGTTTCGTTACAGGCACTGTGCCAGATCTCGAACTGCTTCCAATCGCCGGTCTTATTTTGCGGGTTCTCGTACCAGTAGAACGGGTCACCGGGATAACCGACGACGATGATGTCGTCCCAGCCGTCACGATTGATGTCGTAAGTGAAGCTTGCAAAGCAGTTGGAGTACCCTTTGGTACCGTCATACGCGTCGGTGGGTTTGCCCTGCTGGGTCAACGGCTGGCGGATACGTGACATCTTCCAATCGGGGGCGGCATACCAGACATCACCCGCGGCCACGTCCATTAGCCCGTCTTTGTTGAAGTCGCCCGCAGTGACTCCTTCAGCTCGGAAGGTTTCGTCAAGCTTTACTCGCTCAAACCTGGCATCGTCGGCTTGGCTGACAGCGCAGCAAACCCCGACACACAGTACCATCGAAACCCAACTTCGCAGCATGAGCAGACACTCCACGGTGAGATTGACGATTGGGAAGAGCAAGATCGATCGTTCGACCGACCGATGCCAGTGTCCCGCCCCGGAAATGATTCGTCAACCGGCGGTAGATTGAGCCGCAGTTACTGCAATGCCTGATCCGGCAACCCTGACAGCACCGGCGCGTCGAGGGATTCGCCTGAGGATCGGATGCTGAGTGGACGCATGGGGACCTCGGCCGATTCGACCGACGTCTTGGGGATGCGTCGCAGCAGGACCAGTGTCAGGCCGCGGAAAAACGTCGATGCTCCGAACACCCACAAGTACGACGTGGCCGATATTCCCAATCCGTTCAGGATCACGGCGCCAATCAATGAGCCGACGGCCAGCGCGACGCTGTTCGCGACGTTGTACAGCGTCAACAGGCTGGTGCGTTCCCCTTCGGGAATGGTTTCGAAGAACAACAGCACCAGTGCCAGTTCATAAGCGGCCCATGCTGCTCCGGCGACGAGTTGCAGTCCCAGTAACCAGACATAGTTGCTGCTGACGCACCAGCCTCCGGCGAGTGGAATCAGTCCCACGGCACCGATCCACAGCAATCGGTGTGCTCCTGTGACGTGAGCCAGCCGTCCCCACCAGGGCAACGTCACAAACTTCGCCAGGTACGACGCACCGATCAACAGTGCGTAGTGGTGATATTTGAAGTTCAGCTCTTTCAACATGTAGGGCACGAAGAACGGCCCGGCGATAAACACGCCGACTTGCATTCCCACGGCGAACGTCAGCAATCGGCCTGACGAACCACGTGAGAAACGGTGCCATTGTTCGGACAAGGACAAGAATCGCATTTCCGGCGGGATCGGGAACGGTTCACTTTGCAGCGCCAGGCAGCCGGTCGAAACCATCCGACACACGAGCGCGGTTGCGAACAAAATCGCAAACACGGGCACTTCGTTTCCGGACGACTTGCCGTATTGCAGCGCGATCCCACCGATCAAAAATCCCACGAGGGTCGTGATCTGGCAGAGTCGGGCTCGACGGGCAAAGAACTTGGCGCGAATGTGACGCGGAATGATCGTTCCCTGCCAGGTATTCCAGGCGGGGCCGGTTGCTAAGCTGGTCGCCCAGTAGACCGACGCGACAGCCATCACCGCTGTCTGCGAAATTGTGCCCACCATCGCGGCCAGCATCAGCGGCAGGAAACACAGCCCCTGCGCACCCGCACAACCGACAACCCACCACTTGTGCGAGCGTAGCCGTCGGACGGCCATCGGTGAGACGACTTGGAGCAGACTGCCGATCAACTGCGGCACGGCGGCGATCAACGCGGCGAAGACTTCGCCCATGCCGATCGCCAGGACGAACGCCTGCAAAAACGTCTCGCCGACGCCGATCATTACGCCATAGGCGGCACCGTCGCCGACACTCATCTGCAAGTCGCGATTCAAGACATCGCCGGGTGACATCGTGCGTTTTGAAGACCCCGTACTTGAGGGACTTCCAACCCGGTCCAACATCTCCACCGACGACACAGTAACCGTCCTTTCCGACGTTCCAGTATTCGAGAATTCAACTTCACTAACGCGGCATCTGCCAGAGATCGCGAACGCGTTCGAGGTTCGTCGAAAAACGCGGTGACAATCTCATTTCGCGCAGACTTAGTTCATTACCGCCGATTCGTAGTGCGCTTACACGTCATACGAGTATTGTCGACCAAAAAAAGACCAGAGATTGCTCCTGTCGATTCTCACAGTCTTCGCGCGAACGACCACTCGCACTGGTATGTTCGTCAGCATTAGTTGAAGTTGAGAGAATCGTCCAATCATCACGCCACGTATCGTGCAAATTGATTGCCACCCAAGAGTAAGATCAAAACGACTTGCAAACTCGCGAGTTTCCGGCTGGAAAAGTGTGTTTTACGCCTGTTTTCACCTGTTTGTTTGCAATCAGAGTTCGCAATGACTGCTCACAAGTCCGGCAGACTTCGATCCCGGCAAGAAGGGGATTGCCGCAGTTGATACAATCTGTCGCGACTTGGAGACACTTTTTGAAGTGCATCCGCTCGCCAGAATGTGGAATGAAGCCCGCTTCACCGCGGTATACGATGACCGTTCGATAGTGTCAAACCCGGCTTCCAAGGGTCAATTCGTCATGATCTCGTTCGACGCAGATGGCATCGCAGCACGTTGGACAGTTCGTACGCCGGAGCTAAAACTGATGGTCAGACGGACCTGTTGGCTGGCCGCATTCGCTTGCGTCGTCGTCGTTTTCAACACCGAGAAAACGATTCTCGCCGCCGAAAAAACTGCGGCCGAACGAGGGTATGAAACACTTCGAACCCACGAGTTCCTGCCGGCGGATTTCGACGACGAAGTCTTCGCGGAATTGTGGACGATTTGGCCCGAACCCGATCGCAGTCTGGCAGAAAAAGCCGATCCAGCGACGCGGCGACAAAAGACGTTCTCGTACTACGGCCTGATCCCATCGCCGGATGACGATGGGACGAAACCGGCGCTCGGATATGTGTCCGACGGCAAGGGCAATTGGACGATGAACTGTCTAGCCTGCCACGGAGGCAAAGTCGCCGGCCAGATCATTCCAGGCCTTGGAAATTCGCATACTGCGTTGCAAACGTTGACCGACGATGTCCGTACGGTGAAATTGAAACTGGTCAAAGGGCTGTCGCACCTCGACCTGGGCGGCTTGCAGATGCCGCTAGGGATGTCGAACGGAACAACCAACTCAGTTGTGTTCGGCATCGTGTTAGGGGCCTATCGCAATCCCGACATGACGGTCGAATTGCAACGCAAGTTGCCACCGCTGATGCATCACGATGTCGATGCCCCGCCGTTCTGGAACGTCCGCAAGAAACGCAGCCTGTACGCCGACGGTTTTGCTCCCAAGACGGCACGACCATTGATGCAATTTATCCTGTTGCCGAAGGTGACTCCGGAGCAATTGAACGAGTGGGAGCCGGACTTCGCGGATATCCTCGCCTGGATTGAATCGGTCGAAGTGCCCAAATACCCATTCGAGATCAATCGTGAACTGGCGAGCATGGGTGAAACGGTCTTCAGCCAGAACTGTGCTCGGTGTCACGGAACGTACGGAACGAATGGCCGATACGAGCAACAAACGATTCCCATCTCCGAACTGGAAACGGATCCGGTCCGCTTACGAGCCCTTACGCCTGAACACCGAACGTGGATGAAGAAGGGGTGGCTCAGCAATTACGGCCGGGACCCGGTTGAAATCAATCCTGATGGATACGTTGCACCACCACTGGACGGCATCTGGGCCAGTGCACCCTATTTTCACAACGGATCGGTCCCGACTCTGTGGCATGTCCTTCATCCGGACCAGCGACCCGCAGTCTGGAAACGGACCGAAGACGGCTACGATCGAGACAGAGTGGGACTGGAGGTCGACGTACTGACACGGATTCCAGCAACGGTCAAAACGCCGCCCCATCGTCGACAGTATTTCGATACATCGCTCAGTGGGAAAAGTGCGAAAGGGCATCGATTCCCCGACGTCTTGACGGAAGAACAGAAACATGCGGTGCTGGAATACTTGAAAACGCTATGATATTCTGCAACATGTTACACACAAACACTTTATGACATAATACCACTGTGAGTTTAAGTTGGGGCTGGCGACAGCACAGACGGCGGTTGCGGGGATAAAAAGGGCGACGGGTTCAACGACTGCGGGAATCTTTTGGAACCGACGGTTGAACCGATCGGCGTAACTCGTTAACTTCCCTCTCCCCTTGGATATGGGGTCAGACCAAGAATTCTCGTTTGTTTCGGTGAAGGTTGAAGTTGTGATTGCTCCAGGTACAACGTTTTTGAAGGCGGCGGATCGCGCTCGCGGTGGCAACCATCAGGCTAAATGGTACGTGGTTGATGCCGATGGGATGACGGTCGGACGACTCGCCACTCGGTTGGCGACGGTCCTGATGGGCAAGCACCGACCAGACTACACCCCGCACGTCGACACCGGTGATTACGTCATCGTCGTCAACGCCGACAAAGTGAAATTCTCGGGTGGTCGCATGGGACACGAGACCCATCCTAACTTCACCACCAAGATGTCCAAGAAAAGCTACATGTGGTTCACCGGTTGGCCCAGCGGTCAGCGCCACATTCCCGCAATCAACTTGTGGGAAAAGAAGCCGACCGAAATCCTGAAGCTGGCCGTCAAACGCATGATGCCCAAGAACGCCTTGGCAAATCATATGCTCGACAAGCTGAAGCTGTTTGTCGGCCCAACGCATACGCATCAGGCCCAACAGCCAGAACCGCTGCCAGCGCACCTGCTGCCAAAGTGATTGATCTTTGCGCGGCTGTCTCAGCCAAGTTGATTGATTCACATACGCTCTTGCCCGCTAATTCTGTTTTACCGTTTTCTGCTGAGCATAGATCCGATGGACGATACGACCACCAGCACCGAACTGAATTTCTCGGCTCCAGCTGAACCCGTTGTGGCAGCTCCCGAACCCGTTGTCGTCAAGATCCACGGCAAGCTGGATCGCAATGGAGTGGCTATCGGGACCGGTCGTCGTAAGACGGCCGTCGCTCGAGTTCGCCTGAAGGCCGGTAAAGGCGCTACGTCGATCAATGGTCGCAAGCTGGAAGAATACTTCCCGAACATTCGCGACCTGCAGATGATCGAAGCCCCGCTGAAAGCGACCGAAAAGCTGGGTCAAGTCGACCTGTGGGTGCGTGTCACCGGCGGTGGAACGACTGGTCAGACCGGCGCGGTGGTGATGGGGATTGCTCGAGCCTTGGAAGCGCTGAACCCCTCCCTGCACGGAACACTCAGCGAAAACGGCTTCCTCACCCGAGACAGCCGCATGGTCGAACGCAAGAAGTACGGCTTCAAGAAAGCCCGTCGCAGCCCGCAATTCTCGAAACGCTAAACTGCCGAGTTGGTGGTGCTACGCAGCAGTTCACCGCTCGTTCAGTCCGATATCAGCACCCCGCCGGCCCCACGCCGAGCGGGGTGTTTCATTTCTCTGGGGATTAACGTCCCTGAGGGACTCCGACCATGTCGATGCCGATTTCGACCTGACGTCATGGAACCGAGTTTCGCACACATGGGGTTCAGCTCCCGTTTTTGTGCGAAGCTTGGGGAACCGCCTGTTGACCCTTGCGACGATCGGCCGATACTTCAACAAATGGTCCGTCATGTGCATCCGACGGGGATGCCAACGGGGTTGTTCCAAGAGACACTTGCTGGAGTTGCGTGCGACCGATGAGTTACGCTCAAACTTCAGCAACCTTACGAACCTATAAGCCTCTACTTCAACCTGACCTGAAGCTGATGCTGCTGGAAGACGATCAAGTCGGACTGCAACAGTTCTGCGAAGTCCTGAATCCCGTGATCGTCGCCGAGGTCCTGCAGGGGATGGAACCCGAGGACGCATGGCGTGTGTTGTCAGCAACCGACGTGCAGCGCCAGGCCGAAATCTTCGAATTCGTCGATCCAGTACAACAGACCGAACTTGTCGAATCGGTCGATCGTCAGCATCTGTCCAAACTGATCGAAGCGATGTCGCCCGATGATCGCGTCGACCTGCTTGAGCACATGGACGAACGGCAGTTGGAATCGCTGCTGCCGCTGATCGCTCAGGCGGAACGCGACGAAATCCGCAAGATGTTGTCGTACCCCGAAGATTCGGCTGGTGCGATGATGACCACCGAATATGCGTCGTTGCCGGAAGACATCACGGTCAGCGAAGCCCTCAATCGGTTGCGGCAGCAGGCTCCCAATCGCGAGACGATTTACTATGTCTTCGTCGTCGATGCCGAACGACACTTGCATGGCGTCATCTCGCTGCGCGAACTGATCCTAGCACGTCCGACCACACAACTCGTCGAGATCATGAATCGCGACTGGGTGTCGGTGGCCGTTCAGGACAAGCAGGAGGACGCGGCGAAGTTGATCGCACGCTTCGACCTGCTGGCATTGCCGGTCCTCGACGAAGACAGTCGCCTGGTGGGAATCATCACCCACGACGATGTGCTGGACGTGGTCCGGGAAGAAGCGAACAAGGACGCCTACCGACAGGCGGCGATTGACCCACTGGAACATTCGTACTTCTCGACCCCATTATTAACGATTGCGACCAAGCGCGGTGTCTGGTTGTTGTTTCTGTCGGTGATGGCGCTGATCACCGCCACCGCTCTGCGGACGTTTGGACATCAGACGACGTCGGACGACTGGCTGGAATGGTTCCTGCCGCTCGTCTTGGCGAGTGGTGGTAACACCGGATCGCAATCGGCGACACTGGTGATTCGCGCGATGGCGATCGCAACGATGACGCGACGTGATAAGACGCGATTGATCACCCGCGAACTCTTCACCGGATTGATCCTGGGACTCAGTTTGGGCTTCTTTAACTGGGTCGCCCTGCAAGGCCTGTTCGGCCGCGATCCAATTCAAGCGGGGGTGGTTGCACTCACGATTGCGATGGTCGTCACGATGGGGACTGTCGTCGGATCGATGTTGCCGATTCTGTTTGACCGACTAGGAATGGACCCGGCGATTATGTCGAATCCCCTAATCGCATCACTGAGCGATTTCATGGGTGTCGTGATCTATTTCAGTGTCGCGAACAGCCTGTTGCAGGGAACCTCTGGGCACGGTTGACAGTCACCGTGCCACAAGGCACGATCCTGTCGCGCGGTCCTGCCATTCGCTCATCGAATCTGGCCCAGGGATCGCGTTGTCACCGCACATGTTCCGTTCACACGGTTTGCCTTCTGCGAAAGGACGTCTGATGAAAGCTCAAGATGCGATTAAGCTGTCGATCGATTGCGGTAAGCAGGTCTGTATGGGGTACCTCGCCGACCTGACCGATGCCGAAATGATGAAGCGCCCCTGTCCCGGATGCAATCACATCAACTGGCAAGTGGGGCACCTCATCTCGGCGGAACGACAGATGATCGAAGGCGTCGCTCCCGGTTCGATGCCAGCCCTGCCCGATGGATTCGATCAGAAATACAGCAAGGAAACAGCGACCAGCGACGATGCGGGCGACTTCCACACGAAGGCGCAGCTCATGGATCTGTTCGAAAAGGTTCGCGCCGCGACGCTGGTGGCATTGGCGAAAACGAGCGAATCTGATTTGGACAAACCCACCGGCGTCGAATACGCCGCCACAGCTGCGGCCATGTACGAATTGCAAGGCAGCCATTGGTTGATGCACGCCGGTCAATGGGCCGTCGTTCGTCGCCAATGCGGCCGACCACCGCTGTTCTAGAACACCTCCGAATTACGTGTGGCGTGTCGCGAGCCTAAATTCATACCGTGTACTCCATACTTCAACGCGACACGTCCGTGCGACACGCACTACGCTGGACAGGTTTTGTCACGCGGTGGCGATCGATGATTTGAGCGCTGCGAATACGGTGGCCGATGAGGCTCTGGTATTGGAATCATGGCTTCCAGCTCCTCTCCTGTTTCCGCGACAACTGGTCGGTTGACATCACTCGACCAGTTTCGCGGTTACACGATGCTGGGCATGCTGTTGGTGAACTTCCTGGGCAACTACGCCATCTGCCCTCGAATTCTGCGTCACACCAACGACTACTGCAGCTATGCCGATACGATCATGCCGCAGTTTCTGTTCGCCGCCGGTTTCGCCATGCGGCTGAGCCTGGCCAAACGGCTCGAAGCTGGCCATCCGATGCCCTGGGGTCGCGTGACGCGCCGCATTCTCGGCCTGGCGCTGATCGCCATCGTGTGGTACTCATTCTGCGACCTGACAGAAATTATCGGGCTGTTTCAGCAACAACCGATCGATGTCGTGCTACTGGATCTGTTCAAGCGCCGAGTGTTCCAGACGCTGCTGCACATCGCGGCCACCTCGCTGTGGATTCTACCTGTGATCGGCAAGCCGGCCCGCGTCCGGTTTGCCTACCTGCTGGCGTCCGGACTGCTGCACATCGGCGTTTCGTCGTGGTTTAACTTCTCGTGGGTGAATTCCAGTCCGACTGGAATCGATGGTGGCCCCCTGGGATTCCTCGCGTGGTCGGTCCCGGCATTGGCGGGGACATTGGCCTGCGACTCGGTTCGCCAACTCGGTGTCGGCAGCGTCATGCGCCTCGCTGGATATGGATTCGCCGTCGCGTTGTGTGGCTGGGGCCTGTCAAACGCGACCGTCCTGTATAACGTCCACCGCGACAAGGCAGATCCGTCAACCGCTTCGGAATCCGTCGCGCGCGTTCCCAAGTTCGCGGCAGATCCTGTGATACCGACCATCGATCGCTGGAAGTCCTGGGACGGAACGTTCGCCGAGCCCCCCTTCATCCCGCCGCCCGGCGATCAGGTGCGACAGTGGAACTACTGGATGATGTGCCAGCGCTGCAGCAGTCTATCCTACGTCACGTTCGCCGCTGGTGTGTCGCTGGTCCTGTATGCCGTGTTTCTGTTAGTGAGTGACGGGATGGGTACTCACCTTGGACTGTTTCGAACGCTCGGCACAAATTCGCTGGCCGCGTATTTTTTACACGACGTTGCTGGCTGGCTGATCACTCCGCATATCCCCAAGGACTCATCCGTCGCGATGGTTCTGGCGGGACTGCTGGGGATGATCTGTTTCGTCTACCTGGGTTGCTGGTTGCTTGAACGCAAGGGTTGGTACCTGCGCGTTTGACGACGGCAGAGCAATCCTTTACGAATGTGCGACCCACCTTGATTCCATCTGCCTTGGATTACCTTCGTTCAGAAAGACGATTCATGTTCCACTTTCGATCTCGACCGATATCACTGGTCGCGTTGTGCGTGTTTGCCTTGAGTCGCATCGCGAGTTCTGCGGGCGCCGCGGAATTCGACGAAGAGAAGCTCGCCAAACTGCATGACGCGATGCAGAAGTACGTCGACAACAAAACAGTGGCCGGTCTGGTGGCCGCCGTCGGCTCGCGCGAAGGGAATGCGGTCGTTGGTTCGTTCGGCAGTCAGAACCGCGAACAAAAACTGATCATGCAGCCCGACGCCGTGTTTCGCATCGCATCGATGACGAAGCCCATCACGGCCATTGCCATCATGATTCTGGTGGATGACGGCAAGCTGTCGGTGGAAGACCCTGTCGAAAAGTACCTGCCCGAATTCAAAGGGCAGTTGCTGGTCGAGTCGAATCGCGATAGCAAACTGACACTCAAAAAGCCTTCACGTCCGATCACGATTCGCGACTTGTTGACGCATACGTCGGGTCTGCCGGGCGGATTCCCCGAAGGGATTTCCGACCTGTACTTTCGCCGAAATCTGACACTGGGCGAAGCCGTTGCCGTCAGCTCTCAACGACCGCTCGACTTTGAACCCGGTTCCAAATGGGCCTACTGCAATGCGGGCATCGACACGCTGGGCCGCATCGTCGAAGTCGTCTCGGCCACTCCATTCGAAGACTTCCTGGAGCAGCGTGTGTTTCTGCCTTTGGGGATGTTCGATACGACCTTTTATCCCAATGACGAACAATTGCAGCGTGTGGCCGGGTTGTATGACAGCAAAGACGGGGACCTGCGCGCCACCGGATTCCAACTCATCGGCCCGCCCAAGTCGGCCAAACACCCGATCCCCGCCGGTGGACTGTTCTCGACGGCTCACGATCTGGGTCATTTGTATCGCATGATGCTCACCCGCGGCGCGATCGGTGAGCTGCGCCTGTTGACCGAGAAAAGTGTCGAGATGATGACGAAGAACCAGATCGGTGAACTGGCTGGCGGATTTACGCCGGGCACGGCGATGGGTTTCGGCTGGCAGGTCACTCGCAAGCCAGAAGGTGTGCACGCCATGTTGTCGGCCGGCTCGTACGGCCACGGCGGCGCCTTCGGGACACAGGGCTGGATCGACCCTGTGCAGGATTTGTACGTGGTCCTGTTGATCCAGCGATCAGGTCTACAGAACGCAGATGCGTCAGACATGCGCCGAGACTTACAGCAAGTCGCTGTCGACGCCTTGAAACGCTGAAAATCGCGTTCCTGAAAACAGCTCGCAAGATTTGGGAAGGCGTCCGCAGACGGAGCGCCGGCTGAGGCAGAATTCGCCTGCGGCAGCACATGCGCCAGTCCGACTTCGCCCTTACGTCAATCGATCGAAATACGAGGGCCTCGCTGGCGCTTCGGGTTTGTATTGAGCGCTTGTACACGCGCGGCAGAGGTTTTCAGAGACGTTCAAGACATTTTGTAGACGGACAGACTCATGGTACGCAGCGCATACTTGTCATGCGCTAGCAATACCAACCCGAAGCGCCAGCGAGGCCTTCTTGCAGAGTGCCAAAAAAGGCCGAACGAGATATGGACTCGCGTCAACGACCACTCAATAAGGAATGCCGGCCCCCATCGTATCACACGGAACGGAGCCCATCGAATGACACCATCTGAGTCTAAGAAGGTGTCGTTCGTCACTTCGTATCAATCAACGCCTGATACGCGCCATCGGCCGGTCGGCCGGGCACGAACAGCTCTTCTTCGATGACATTCGCCTGTGGAAAGTGCTTCAGTACCTGGTCGACGATGACTCGGTTCTCATCCGGTTCGATACTGCAGGTGGAATAGAGCAACCGACCGCCCGGTGCGAGACGCTCCAGCGAGCGCCCCAGCAGGTTCGCCTGGACGCGGGCAAGCTCTCGCATGCCATCGGGCGTAATTCGCCAGCGCGCCTCGGGTCGTTTGCCGAGCACCCCCGTATTGGAACAGGGCACGTCAACCAGAATCGCATCGAACGGTCCAGCCGGCAGACGGTACCCTTCTTCGTCAACCAGTTGCGTCCGAATGATCGTCGCGCCGAGTCGGTCGGCATTCTGATGGACCGTTTCGAGTCGATCGGATCGAATGTCTGTCGCCAGGATCTCGCCTTGGTTCTCCATCAAGGCCGCCAGATGACACGTCTTGCCACCGGGTGCAGCGCACACATCCCAGACGCGTTGTCCCGGACGAGGATTCAACCGCAGGGCGGCGCGACTGGCCGAATAGTCTTGCACGACGAACCAGCCCGCATCGAAACCTGGCAACTGATCAACACGAGGTGCGTCGTCGATCTGCAGACTTTCCGTCCCTTCCAAGTGGCCTAACGCGGAACTGGAGATGTCAGTGTCTTTCGGCAATACCAAGGGATGCGATTTGATTCCCGCCTCGTTAAACGCCTGGACCAGCGCCGGAAGACTCGATCGCAGGTGATTTGCTCGCACCAACAGTGGTGGTGGCGAGTTATACCAGGCAGCCAGTCGCATTAGTTCATCTGCACTGAACCGCTTAATCCAGCGTTCAACCAGCCACAACGGCATGCTGTACGCGCCGGCGACGAATGCCGCCAGGTCGTTGTCCGGCTGAAAGAAGACCGGTTTGTTCAGCAAGCGATAGCGATTCGGCCCCACGGGAACTGCTGACTCGCCCGGATCGGTGGTGAATTTGTCGGTGGCCAGTCGCGTCGCCCCGCGCAGCACGCCATTCACGAAGCCACTCCAGCGCATCCGACCGACACGTTTGCACAACTCGACCGTTTCGTGAACCGCCGCATGCGCCGGGATGCCGTCGAGCAACATGATCTGGTACACGCCCAGCCGCAGAATCGACCAGAGCGCCACCTCCACCTGATCAGCCGGCCTGGCAACCAGCGTCTTCAGGATGGCATCCAGAGTGCCCTGCCGTCGCACGACGCCGCACGCCAACTCGGTGGCCAACCCGCGTTCTGCCGCCGGCAAGCCTGATTCACGAAAGACGCGATCCAGCAGATCGCTGACCCACATCCCACTGACTCGATGTTCTTCGAGCACTCGCAACGCAGCTTCGCGCGCCGAACGGACAGACAAAGAGAGCGGTTCGTCAGAAGGAGTCGGTTGAGGCTGAGGCATACTGGTTCCTGAAGAATCGCGACAGCATGACAACCTTGCGAGCAAATGTCCAAGAGTCTCGGCAAGGTCACGCTGGCAAAACGATTCTGGTATAAACGGATTGCCACTTGTCTCGTTGCGGTCACACGTCACGTTGACGTGCGCAGGCTGCTACGAGTTATCGCATACAGCTTGCAGTGGCTTATCGTCCAGATCTTGCCTGCCAACGCTGGTGTGCCACAGTGACACAAGTCACCTGTCGAATGCGACATCCCGCTTCCAACGCACAAGCGAACCAATCATTCTGACCCAACTCCATTGCGAATCCCCTCAACCCGCCGCCGCGTTCGTCGTTTCCAACGCGGGAGGGACAAACCTATTCTGAACCCAACGCAATCGCGCATACCGCCGACCCGCGGCCGGGTCAGTCGTTTCCAACGCGCGAGCGAACCGACTATTCTGATCCAACTCAATCGCGAACCCCGCCGACCCGCGGCCGGGTCAGACAACACCACCGCGTCGCGAGCATGCGACGATCGGCGAAAGAATCAGGCCCGATGTCTCTTCTGTTGATTCGCAATGGTACGGTTTACGATCCACTTCACGGTATTGATGGAGTCCAACAGGACCTGTGGATTGATGCCGGCAGGATCGTGTCTCCGCCTTCCGATCCTGCCACCAAACCCGGTCGAGTGATCGATGCGTCGGGACTGATCGTGATGCCCGGCGGTGTGGACATGCATTGCCACATTGCCGGCCCCAAGGTGAATGCCGCTCGAAAAATGCTACCTGACGATCGGCGCAGGTCCAAACCCTATCATCGAACAAAGATCGCTCGATCAGGCACGATCGGCAGCGTGCCCAGCACATTCGCGACCGGTTACCTGTATGCAGGGATGGGCTACACCACCGCGTTCGACGCCGCGATACCGCCTTTGACCGCTCGGCACGCTCATGAAGAGTTCCATGACACGCCGTTGATCGACAAGGGATTTCTGGTTCTGGCGGGAAACAACCACTATGTGATGCGCAAATTGAAAGACGCCGAACCGCACCTGGTTCAGGCGTATCTCGGCTGGTTGCTCAACGCGACGAAAGGCTATGGCATCAAGGTCGTGAATCCTGGCGGCGTCGAGAACTGGAAGACGCGCGCCAACGGCAACGTCAAAACTATTGATGACCTGGTTGATGGTTTCGGAATCACGCCGCGAGACATTCTGCGCGGAGTCGCGAGAGCCGTCGATGAATTGGGGTTGCCTCATTCGGTCCATATTCATGGCAACAATCTGGGTCTACCAGGCAACTGGACCACGACGCTCGACACCATGCGCGCCCTGGAAGGACATCGCGGTCACCTGACCCATATCCAGTTCCACAGCTACGGCGGCGATCCGGACGATCAGTCGACGTTCCGTAGCGAAGTCCCGAGACTCGCCGAGTACATCAATCAGCATTCCAACCTCACTGTCGATGTCGGCCAGGTGATGTTCGGCCGCACAATCTCAATGACGGGCGACGGTCCGCTGGGTTACTACCTGCATCGAGTCACCGGCGGTAAATGGTTCAGCGGCGACATTGAACAGGAAGCCGGGTGCGGGATTGTTCCGATCACCTACAAGGACAAGAGCTTCGTCCACTCCCTGCAATGGGCAGTCGGCCTCGAATGGTATTTGTTGGTCAACGATCCCTGGCGAATCGCAATGACGACCGACCACCCGAACGGAGCCTCGTTCCTGGCTTACCCTCAGATCATCGCTCTCTTGATGGATCGCACCCGCCGACAGGATCTGTTGGCCGGTCTGCCCGCACGATTGCGCGAAGCCACGGTCCTGGCTCAACTCGGACGCGAATACACGCTGAACGAAATCGCCATCATCACCCGGGCCGCCCCAGCCAAGCTATTGGGCCTGTCGCGCAAGGGACACCTGGGCGTCGGAGCCGACGCGGACATCACGATCTACACTCCGAACCCCGACATCCAGGAAATGTTCGAGATGCCCAGATTCGTACTGAAAGCCGGCGAGGTCTTGATCGAACAAGGCGAAGTCCGACAAAGCATCAGCGGCCACACTCTGCAAACCGCCCCCGAATACGATCAGCAAGTGATCCCCTCAATTCGAGACTGGTTCGAAGCAAGCTACACAATTCAATTCGGCAACTATGCCATCGATCCAGAAGAAATCGAGCCGACTGTTGTCGAACCGACACGCGGTGAGTAACAGCCTTTTGAAGGGCCGTGACGGCTTTCCGTCGTCGGTGGTTCGTGGTCGAGAGATTAGATTCGCTTCCATCGGGGCGAGTCACGATGGAAGGCCGTGACGCGAGAAACTCATTAAACCGTCTGAGCGTTTTGCATTCACTTCGTTTCTCCGGCTTGCGCTGACTTACCCTGACGCGTTTTCGATTTGAACCCAACTCGAATCGTGCCGCGCGATTACGATTTCAGATTGGAACTAGCTGGCATCGAGGTCAAACATTGGTGAGAATGTGAAGTGGAGCTTACGCCTTCTTAAGTCCCGTCTGGCCACCATTCAGATTGAGATACTTGGAAGCATCGGGCGTCGGCCGGATGAATTCGCTTTCGTAATTGGGCGCGATACCAGTGGTTCCGGATGCAGTAAGGGTCACAACTGATGCGACGACTCTCCTGGTTGGCAATCCTTTTTGCACGGCTTTCGAGCACGAGATCTCGAGCGGCAGCGCGCTGTCGTCGACGACAAAACCTCGACACTTTGGCGGCAGTCGCTCCTCTTGAACCGCGGCAACTGTTATCCGCGGGCGCGGCGGCGGTCGGGTTTGAAACGCGGGTCAACACGTACATTCCCAGTTTTCAATCGAATCCCGCAACAGCGATGGACGCCTCAGGGCGCTATGTCGCGGTGTGGCAAAGTTCCTTCCAGGACGGATACGGAACCGGCATTTTCGCCCAGCGATTCAATGCCGCGGGAGTCGCGCAAGGCAGCGAGTTTCAAGTCAACACGTACACCACGTTTGAACAGTATGGGAGTTGCGTGGCGATGGATTCCGCCGGAGATTTTGTGGTGACGTGGCAAAGCTCTGGCCAGGATGGCAGCAACTATGGCATTTACGCCCGGCGATACAACTCGTCCGGAGTCGCCCAAGGAGGTGAATTTCGGGTCAATACTTATACGACGAGTGATCAAAGAAATGCCTCGGTGGCCATGAATTCCAGCGGAAACTTTGTCATCACCTGGGTCAGTGCTGGCCAGGATGGCAGCAGTTTTGGCATTTACGCCCAACGATACAACGCGGCAGGAGCCGCGTTAGGGGGCGAGTTCAAGGTTAACACCTATACCACGGGCCAACAATATCTCCCCTCTGTCGCGATGGATACCACCGGTGACTTCGCCATCACATGGGAAAGTTATGCCGAGGATGGGAACAAATACGGAGTCTACGCACAGCGATACAATTCCGCTGGAGCCGCGCAAGGTGTCGAGTTCAGGGTCAACACAGTTACCACGAATGACCAACGTCAGGCTGCGATCGCGATGGATTCTACAGGTGACTTCGTAATCACCTGGAAAAGTGAGACCCAAGATGGCAGCGGATACGGGATTTTCGCACAGCGGTACAATTCGGCGGGAGCTGCTCAAGGTGTTGAGTTCAAGGTCAATACCTATACGACCGGCGATCAATCGAATCCTTCGGTGGCGATGAATCCGGCCGGTGATTTCGTCGTCACATGGCAGAGCTATGCTCAGGATGGCGGCAATTATGGCGTTTACGCGCAGCGCTACAACTCGTCAGGAGCCATCCAGGGAGTCGAGTTTCGGGTGAACACGTACACCGCGATCAATCAAGCAGATCCTTCTGTCGCGATGGATACGGCGGGTGACTTCGTTGTCGTATGGAGAAGCGATGAACAGGATGGCGACGTCACCGGTATTTTTGCACAGAGATACTTGAGAACGATTGGTCCGGTGGTGACAGAGATCCTGGATGGAACCGGACCGCGCATTGTGCAAAACGGTGACAGGCTCACATCGTCGACCAACATGTTGTCCGCGATTTTCTCTGATGACATGAATGTCGTCACCCTGGGCGCGAATAGCGTCACGAATCGATCGAACTGGCGACTGACGCGGTACGGGATCGACGTCAGTAATCAGATCGCAGGAGTCGTGTTCGGATTCAATGCGAGTCTGAACCGCTACGTCGCCAACATTACTTTCACGCAGCCGCTGAGCGAAGGAACATATTCGCTGGTCGCTCAGTCCTCGATTCAAAATCTGGTGAGTGAATCGCTCGATGGAGAACTCGACGGTGTGGCAGGCGGAAATTTCCGCAGAAACTTCGCGATCGCGGCGACCTTTCCAACAGGCGTCGAGACGCGGGTGAATACCTCGACAACAAGCGCGCAATTGGGGGCGGTCGTTGCGACAGACTCCACAGGTGATTTCGTCATCGCATGGCAAAGCAACGTGCAGGATGGCAGCAATTACGGGATTTACGCTCAGCGATATAACTCGGCTGGCATTGCTCAAGGTAGCGAATTCAAGGTCAACACCTATACCACAGGGAACCAAATCGTCCCTTCAGTTGCCATGGATGCGTCGGGTGACTTCGTCGTCGCGTGGACGAGTTATGCTCAAGATGGCAGTGGCCATGGCATTTACGCTCAAAGATTCAATGCGGCGGGAGTTGCTCAAGGAAGCGAGTTCAAGGTCAATACTTTCACCACGAACGGACAAACATTGCCTTCCGTGGCGATGGATTCCAACGGTGACTTTGCGATTGCCTGGTCAAGTTATGGCCAAGACGGCAGCAATCTCGGCGTTTACGCTCAGCGGTTCAACTCGTCGGGAACGCCCCAGGGAGGCGAGTTTCTCGTCAACACCTATACCACGAACTATCAAACGAGACCTTCGGTCGCGATGGACCCAGCCGGTGACTTCGTCGTGACGTGGGAGAGCTATAACCAGGACGGCAATGTTGTTGGTATTTTTGCCCAGCGATTCAACGCCATGGGAATCGCTTTAGGGAGCGAGGTCCAGGTCAATACCTATACCACGAATTATCAGACAAGACCCTCTGTCGCGATGGATTCATCTGGTGACTTCGTCGTTGCGTGGCAAAGCTTTGTACAGGATGGCTCTCTCTATGGAATCTACGCGCAGCGATTTAACTCCGCTGGCATCACGCAAGGCAGCGAATTTCGCGTGAATGCCCGTACGACGAACAGTCAGGGGAATCCGTCTGTCGCCATGACCTCATCCGGTGATTTTGTCATCGCCTGGTCGACCGACCAGGACGGCAGTCTGTACGGAATTTACTCACAGCGCTACAACGCGGGGGGCAGCGCACAGGGACCTGAGTTCCAAATCAACGCCTATACGACGAACAATCAAACCCACCCCGCTGTGGCCATGGATCCGAAGGGCGACTTCGTTGTTGCCTGGCAGAGTTACACGCAGGACGGCAGCGGTTACGGAGTTTATGCACAACGGTATCAAACGGACGTGGCACCGCTGATATACCAGATTGAAGACCCCCCGTTGAATGCCGTGGCGTCTCTCAACACGCCGCTGACCGCGTCATTATTGGCGTACGATCAGGACAGTACGGCCTGGTCCAGTGCGACAATTAGAATCGCAATCAACTACCGCCCCGATCAGGATGTGCTCGGTTTTACGAACACAGCGAACATCACGGGATCCTGGAATGCGACGACGGGTACGCTGACGCTCTCCGGAACAGACTCGGTTTCCAATTACCGCACGGCTTTGCGGAATGTGACCTATCACAACACCAGTGGCTCGCCGAACACAGCCCTGACCCGCACGATCGACTTTCAAGTGAACGACGGTCTGCTGTCGAGCGGTCAGATCTCACGCGATCTGACGGTGGCGGCCGCCAGTACCCCTGCGGTACTTTCAGGTGTGAGCGGCGCCGGCACCTTTTTCGAAAACGCGGCGCCGCTGATTCTTGCCGCGAATCTGGTGATTTCGGATGCAGACAGCGCCAATCTGGCCAGCGCAACCGTCTCGTTCACGGGCTGGCAGGCCGAGGACCGGCTCGACTTCAACAACATCTTCGCCTTGTCGCATACGTTTGTTCAAGATCTTGTCGCCCACACAGCGCTGTTCACAATCACAGGAAGTTCTTCCGTCGATCACTACCAGACGCTGTTGCGGTCTGTTGTCTACTCAAATGTCAGCGACGCACCCAATACCGCGGTCACTCGTGTGGCGACATTCCGCGTCAATGACGGTTCGTCGAACAGCAATACCGTGAACCGCAATACGCTGGTGAGTGCGGTCAACGATCCGCCTTTATTGTCCGCCATCGAAACGTCTCCCCTGGTTTATAAGGCCAATGACCCCGCCTTTCCGCCTCCATCGATCTCGGCAACCTTGCTGGTCAGTGAGCCTGACAGCAACAATTTGACGAAAGCGACGGTCCAGATCACCGCTGGCTACCAGAACGATGCCAATGGCCACGACATCCTGGCCTTTACGAATCAACTCGGTATCACGGGCTCATTCAATGCCGCCACGGGCTTGTTAACCCTGACAGGAACCAGTGCCGTGGGAAATTACCGGACGGCATTGCGCTCGGTTCTGTTCAGCGCGTCGGGGACCACGGTCAGTACCGCAAATCGCACATTGACGATCAAGGGGACAGACGACTTCGGTGTCCCGGCGACAAGTCTGGCGGCCACGCGGATCGTCACGGTTTCCACAATGAACAGCCCTCCCGGCCTGACGGGCATCCCCACCACCGCTTTAGCCTATGTGCGCGGAGCGGCAGCGATCGCAGTGGGACCAGGCGCGATCGTGTTCGATGCCGACAGCATCAATCTGACCGGTGCGACGATCCAAGTGTCGGCGAACTATCAGAACGGTCAAGACGTGTTGGCCTTTACGTCAAGCTTCGGCGTGACAGGCTCATTCGTTGCGGCCACTGGAACGCTGACACTTTCAGGAACGACGTCATTGGGCAACTACCAAACGCTGTTGCGCTCCGTGACATACAAAACCAACACGGGATCGGCGAACACACTCACGCGCACGATCACCTTCATCATTAACGACGGGCTGGCTCTCAGCGGTGCTGTCTCGCGTACCGTGACGCTCACCTGAATTAGGGACTCATTTCTTGTCGCAGGCGGTCGGGAATTGCTCCTCTTTGACTGCACCTCTTCCACCGTTCATCGCGACAAGATGCCCTCACGATCGGCCCGTCGACTTTGATTCCGTGGGGCTCGGCAGGCAATTCTCGACACAGAATGGCGGCTGACAGCTCTTTTGCAGGCCTGCCAAGCGGTGAACAACCGAAACGAAAGAAGCCACATCTATGAAGTGGCTCCCATTCGATTGCAGATCGATGAATGTCTCAGGCTGCCTTGCGTCGTCGGTAGGCAGCGACTGCTAAGCCAATTCCGCCAATCCCAAACAAGGCGATAGAAGAGGTCTCCGGAACAGACGAGCCCGGTGCGCGTTCGACCACATACCCCACGACGTGGCCCGCTTCACCATCGTTGATATTGTTCCACTGCCATACGCCCGACCGAAAATCAAATGCCAGCAACGTTTCACTGCCCACGTTATTTGGTTCACCCAACCACCAATCGGTGTAGACGAACGATTCGCCCGACACCCATTGCTAGGTCCCAGTTGCCGAAGGATCATAGCCTCCGACCCAGAAGTGCGCTCGTTCGCTGGTAGAAGCGGGTAGAACGTTACTGATCACGAACGATTCTTCCGCAGAACTCGTCATCGTCGCCAGGTCCCAACCTGCTCCAAGACCTTGCGCAGCGGATCGCGCACTTTCCCAAGTGATTCCACTGGCGCCGACCAGGTCATACTCGTGCCCATTCACGCCCCAGATCACACTCGCGTGCGTCGCACTGGACCGGCTCAGAGCGATCAGTAGTGCACAGAATCCAATAGCCTTTCCCAACCATTTTCTCATTCGAATACGTCCTCAACAACAAAAGAGAATCGAAAAGAGCGCGTTGAATCAATTCCGATTCGAGATAGCGCTAACTTAAGGTTATATTGAGCAGCAATTCCGACATGAACATTTGGGCACTATTCATGTGAAATTACGTTTTCTGGCGTATCGAGTGCCGCGGGTCGGCGGGACTTGCGACTACGTCGGTTCAGAATAGCGACGCGGCTCGCGCATGACGGGCGAGCCGAGAGTCAAAGGAAATCAGAGCATGGCCATGCCGTTACCTCACATCGATTAGGGTAAAGTGTCAGCGGGCGTTGCGAATCGAGAATGAGTGAGCAGCACTGTTGTCAGCAAACCGCTCGACAGTGCGGAAAAGGGTTCTGCCAATTGTTGAATTTGGATTCCCACCCAAGTTGCGATGATGGCACCAATGAAGAAGGCGAGCCATGTGATCTCGACGCGTGCAATCGGAGTCACAAAGAATGCCGTCATGACAACTAGAACGGCCGACAATCCAACACTGAAACAGAAGATGATTTTCTCAGTCGGACGCCACCACGGGGCGACGCAGCAACCCGAGACCATTTGATCGGCGGGGCAGAACATTTCGGCGACGTCCTGCAAGATGAGTCCGATGATGACTGCGGCAAACCAGGCAGCGATGCACGCCACTGGCATCAGGACAAGCCGCATCCAGTTCGTGGCCAGTCGAACGCGTTCAATACGAAAGAATTCGGTCATCATTTTGCCTGCGAATCGTGACTTCGTCGTGATAATCACCGATCAGTCGTTTGTGCGGAATAGGCCAATCGGCCCGTTGCGGCGACGTTGCTCGGGTGACGTTGGGGCTGGCGCAGTGCCAAATGTTTCTTGAAAACTCGACAATCTCTTGTCAGCCCGTAACCACATATGATATCGAATTCAACGTCGTCGATCGCACTGCGTTGAGTTTTGACTGTCCATTGGTCAAAGGGGACACTGGAGATTCCGTATAGACGATTTGCACATTCTACTTCGATCCGTTCATGCGACTTTGCCGGAGCGAGACCCCCTGGTCTCTCACTTGCTCTCAACCTTGCCGGAGTGGTTTCGGCGGCTTGGGACCGATGACGGAGTCTCGGCGGTGGAACTGCGTCTGGGAGTCTCTATTTCCGAATCGCTGCGATTGTTCTATCGATTTCCGGCGATCGGATGTTGGCTTGGTGTGCATCATGCTACGGACATTTTTCTCGAGACGTACCCGACGTCCGAGCTTCCTGCACTCGTCGGTTGGAATAAGCGACCGCACCTCGTCCTCGCCGAATTTCCGCACTCGGGAGTGATCTGTGCTGTTGAACTGAATCGTGACCGGCCACAAATATTGTGGGGTAGTGATGGCGCTCCAAATCCATTTGACTATGAACCGTGTTATTTCAGTGACTGGTTGAACAGTTTGGCCAGGTTGCTGATCTGACTGAGTGTCGTCCGATACCGTGAGTTCCGTGCAGAGAGTGCCAGGAACGTTGGTTGCACTCGGCGACGGTTCGGATCATCGGCTGCATGCAGACATTACGACTGCGAATGCAGTTCGGGACGCAGATAGATAAAACTCTTGCCCAGTCGGCCACCATAGTTCCCGGCAGAGACCTTACTCAGGCCGGGCGTATCGACCGTGGCGGCGATGACGGCTTGCGTGGCGGTAGAGACGGTGGCCAGGTCTCGGCCGTTGATGATGATCTCCATGATTGACGCTGTTCCGGCGGGAACCTGAGACTGATCACCTAACTTCTCGCGCAGTGTCGGACAGAATGGATGATTAGTGCTGGCAAACAGGAATGAGTAGGCACTGCCAGCCTTGGAACCGCTCGACGCAATCCCGCCGGGAAACGGTGCGATCGTCCCGGGTTCTTTCGCGAGTGCCGCGACACCACGTTCGGCTGCCAGTAACGATGCGTCGACCGAATCGGCAAAGAACCACAAGTTTCCGCCCATAATGCCATCGGCAAAACCAAACCGTCGGTCGATGATGAACTCGCCGCCCATGATGGGGATCACCCACACTTTGCGGCCGTACCGTTCGGCTCGGAACTGATGTCCGTCACCGAACAAGGCGATCTTGCGACCAAGTTTGAAATAGTGGTCGGTGTTCAACAAGTTGAAGCATGACGCAGTCGGACAGGTCAGCACGTTTTGACTGAGACGATGTAACAGCACCTTTTCCAGCAGCTTCTCGCGATCTTTCTTGAACCGTGGAACGTGAAACTGCACGATGGCGCCCGGACGTCCATCGGGCGTCGAGAACGATTCATCTCCACCCGGCCCTACATACCGATCGATACCGGCTTCACATTCACAAAAGATGCTGCTGGACGCATGGCCCGTCGCGGCGTTGCAGGCATGGTCCAGCCAGATTCGATCGCGCGCCGTGATCAAGACCTCGGCGTAAATGCTCCGAAAGGCTTCGGCATAGGTGTCATCGACAGTTGCGCGCGGATTGGAACTGCTCACTCGGTTTACTCGTAGGAAGACGTTTGAAGTCGGAGAAACAAGACGGGGACACGTATCCCATGTCAATGATCAACGTTTCTGCGAACTCGCGTGTGCGGTCCCCGTTTGTCGAGAGGTTATTTTCGACCGAGACCGTCGTAGGCTGCCTTTTCGGTCACGACTTTGTCCATGTAGATGTCATGGTCCTGCATCGGAATTTCGTCGAACATCTGGCATTCGAACGCCAGTGCGACCAGCGGTGTGTCTGGACGTGCATGTTCCAGCAGTTTGTCGTAATAGCCTTTGCCATGGCCAGTGCGGCCGCCGCGACGATCGAATGCCACGCCCGGCACGATAATCAGGTCGATCTCTGCGACGTCAACCTGTTTCGTAGCCACTGTCCGCAATTCCGTTTTCGGCTCCAGGATCTTGTACATCCCGATCGCCAGTTCGTCGTTGTTTTCCAGATGAAACAATTCCAATTCGCCGTCAACGCAGTAGGGAACCACAATCTTCTTACCGCCGGACAGGGCGTTTGTGAGATCGTTGCGTGTACGAACTTCGCTGCGGACATCGATATAGAACATGACAGTTTTTGCCCGCTGATACTCGGGCAAGGCCATGCAGCGAGCCACAATCTCGCGGCTCAGTTCATCTTTATTTTCTTGTGCGTTTCGGTTGGCATGTGCCTGTTCACGAATCTGCTGCTTACGCGCAGAAGATTCCGAGACGGTTTCGTCAGACATCGGTATCGGTGACTCCCTAAATCGATCAAACTATCGTAACCCGCAGGATAACATGACGAGTGACCGTCACCAATCGACTGCAGTTGATTTGCGGTCTTCCGATTCCTGTTCCAGGCGATTTTACGCTGTCATTCGTAACAAAGGTTGCCGTGATTCCGTTGCAAGCTTCGAGGGATCCAGAGTCGAGTGCCATTCGCGTATTTGGAGCTCGTACGCACAATCTGCGTTCGCTGAACGTCGATATCCCAATCGGACGGCTGACGGTCATTACGGGTGTCAGCGGCAGCGGCAAAAGTTCGCTTGCGTTCGACACCATTTTCGCCGAAGGTCGGCACCGTTATCTGTCGACCGTCTCGCGCCGCTCGCGCGAACTATTGCAAGGCGTCGATCGACCCGATGTCGATTTCATTGACGGCCTGCCGCCCGTCGTGTGCGTCGAGCAGCAACTGCGTGGGGGTCGCAAACGCGCCACCGTCGCGACTCTCGCAGATCTCGACGACTATCTGCAACTGTTGTACACCAGAATTGGACAGTTGTTTTGCCCGTCGTGCCAGCAGCCCGTAACGGCCCAATCACGTCAGGCCATCGTCGAACAGGTGTTGCGGCTGCCAGAACGCCAGAAGGTCCTTGTCATGGCCCCGATCGTGCGTGGTCGATCGGGCACTCAGGCCGACGTTTTCGCCCGGATCGTCAAAGACGGGTTCGTCCGAGCCCGTGTCGATGGGGAACTGATCGATGTCACGGAACCACCCGAGATTTCCAAATCGAAAGCGCACGATATCGAGATCGTGGTTGATCGATTGATCATGAAAGAGGGCATCCGCGGCCGGTTGGAAGAATCGATCGACATCGCCCTCCAACTGGGGCTGGGCCAATGCGTGATCAGCCACGAGGAGGCTGACAAATGGGTCGATCGCCTGTACAGCAGCAAACTCGCCTGCCCCGCCTGTGGCACCAGCTTCGCGACACTCGAACCTCGCACCTTCAGCTTCAACAGTCCGATCGGTGCCTGCCGACATTGCCAGGGGTTGGGAACAGTACTGGGCTCCGACGAGACGCCGGTCGTCTGCGAAGAATGTCAGGGGACGCGGTTTGGAATCATTCCGCGTTCGGTTCGAATCGCCGGCACGTCGATCACCGATTTCTATGCAATGTCACCGGCGGTGGCATTACAGGTCGTCGATCGGTGGATCTCCCTGACGACTTCCAACAACGCGAATGACGCGGTGACGGCGACAACTATTGCCATCGCGGAAACCGGAAACGTTGCAGCGCGCCACATCCTGCCCGAAGTGGCCGCTCGGTTGCGATTCCTGTCCGAAGTCGGCCTGAACTATCTGACGCTCAATCGTGGCGGTGAAAGCCTGTCTGCCGGGGAATTGCAGCGGTCGCGACTGGCAGCTTGCCTGGGTAGCGAGTTGACGAGTGTCTGCTATATCCTGGACGAACCGACCGCAGGACTCAGCTCTCGAGACACTCAGCGCCTGCTGCAAATCCTGACGCGACTGCGCGATGCGGGAAACACGGTGCTGCTGGTGGAGCATGACCTTGATGTGATCCGTGCCGCCGATCATGTCATTGATCTGGGACCAGGAGCGGGGGTGCTCGGCGGGCAACTACTGGCCGCCGGGACTCCGGAAGAGCTCAGTCAAACGCCCGATTCCATCACCGGAAGCTGGTTGCAAAAGGCCGGCGATCAGCATGCAGCGTCAGCTTCTCGATCCAATACCGCCTCGACGCCTCATTCAAATCTGCCTGCACTGAGACTTAGCGGAGCGACGCTGCACAACCTCAATGACGTGACCGTCGAAATCCCGCTGCAGCAAATCGTCTGTGTGACGGGTGTCAGCGGTTCGGGCAAGACGTCGCTGGCGATGCAGACGCTGGTCCCCGCCGTCCGTCGCGCGCTGGGTGAATCGATCCTACCGGGGGGGCCATTCCAGCAACTGACGGGAGTCGAATCGCTGTCCCGCGTCATTCGGATCGATCAATCACCGCTGGGTCGCTCGGCTCGATCGAGCCCCGCGACCTACTCGGGCTTGTGGGACGACATTCGCAAGGTGTTTGCCAAAACGAAAGAAGCTCGTTTGCGGGGATTCTCGGCCCGGAGATTCAGTTTAAGCGTTCCCGAGGCCCGGTGCCCTCGATGTGCAGGCCGAGGCCAATTGCCTGTCGATGAAAAACGTTTTGCCGATTGGTCGATGCGCTGCCCTGAATGCGATGGCCGTCGGTTTGCTCCAGCCACACTGTCGATCCAATATCGCGGTCAGTCCGTCGCCGACGTACTGGAAATGAGCATCGCCGACGCTGCGGTCTTCTTCGAGAACTTTTCGCGACTGGCCCGAATGCTGACACTGCTCAGCGAACTTGGCTTGGGATACCTGAAGCTGGGCCAGTCGGCGGCGACGCTGTCTGGCGGTGAAGCTCAAAGAATCAAGCTGGCTACCGAACTGGCCAAACCGTCGCCGGTCGACGGAGCGACGTTGTTTGTGCTCGACGAACCGACTTCCGGACTACATGTTGCGGACGTGCAGCAACTGGTCCTCGTCCTACGCCGATTGACACAACAGGGACATTCGGTACTGGTCATCGAACACAACACCGAATTCATCGCTGCGAGCGATTGGATCATCGAAGTCGGACCCGGCGCCGGTGCCGAAGGAGGCCGCATTGTCTCTGCGGGTAACCGCATTCCATTGTCGTCCACAATGCCGGCGCTGCCGTCTCCAACGCGCGAACAACCAACCGATTCTGAATCCGACAGCATCGCGAACCCCGCCGACCCGCCGCCAGGTCAGTCTTTCAAGCAGCAACGATCACGTAAGAAAAACACGTGAAAACAGCGATTTTTGATCCGATTTCCCTGAGTGAACTGGGCGAATTGACACTCTTCTTTAGCCACCCCTAAAATCGAGCTCTGACCACTTCGAGCCGATCGACTATCCGAAAAAAAGAGAGTCTGGCTCACGCAACGTGGCAGCTACCGCGGTTCATCTTCGACAGCGGCAGTCTGTTTCGTTTTTCCATCGCCAAGGTACAGTTCAAGTTCTATGACGCAACAATACGCAGATGCCGTTCGCAAAGCTGATGTCCTGCTGGAAGCACTTGGTTGGATCCGTCAGTTCCGTGGTCGCCACGTCGTCATCAAGCTGGGCGGCAGTACCATGGAAGAAACGGAAGCCGTCCGGCAGGTTCTGCACGATGTCATCTTCATGTCGGCAGTCGGCATGCGTCCGATCCTGGTCCACGGCGGTGGCAAAGCGATCAATGCCGCGATGAGCAAAGCCGGCATCGCACCGCGCTTCGTACAGGGGCGACGCTACACCGACGACGAAACTCTCGAAATCGTCGCCAACGTGCTCGCTGGTGAAATCTGCCAGGACTTGGTCGACGAAATTGTGAACCAGGGGGGTGATGCGTGTGGTTTGAGTTACAAAACGATGAACTGTTTGATCGGTCGCCGACTGACACTTCCGGGCGAGAATGGCGAACCAATTGATCTGGGACGTGTCGGAGAGGTCACAGATATCGATCGCGATTTGTTGCTGATGACCTGTCGCGCCGAAAAGATTCCTGTCCTGCCGTCAGTCGCACTCGACGAACAGGGTGGAAAGCTGAATGTAAACGCCGACACGGCCGCGGCCGCGGTGGCACGACTGATTCAGGCCGAAAAACTGGTGTTTCTGAGTGACGTACCGGGGATTTATCTTGATCGCAAAGATCCGTCGACGTTGCAATCGCATCTGAATGCTGCTCAATGCCGCGACCTGATTAAGCAAGGCATCATCGATGCAGGGATGGTCCCCAAGGTCGAAGCGGCGCTGGAAGCCCTGGAAGCGGGCGTCCAAAAAGTCCACATCATCGACGCGCGCATCCCGCATTCGGTCCTGTTGGAAATCTATTCCAACGAAGGGATCGGAACCGAAATTGTTCTGTAACTGTTTTTTGACCCAATAGTCCGCTGCACACCGGCGGAAACTTGCCGAATCCGATTCTCAACCTGAAGGCTCTTTCAATTCGACCAGGCGTCATTTGACGTCTTTGCGACACGCACACAGGAACTGCCATGCATCCCGCCGCGACCCGAACCAGTGCTCAAACCGTCGATCAGTTCGCGAAGTACGTGATTCCGAATTACAAACGCTATCCGGTCAGCCTGGTTCACGGTGAAGGAAGTTACGTCTGGGATGCCGAAGGCAAACGGTTTCTCGACCTCTTTCCCGGTTGGGGCTGCAATATCCTGGGGCACTGTCCGCCGCCGGTGGTTAAGGCCATTCAAAAGCAGGTCGAACATCTGATTCACATTCCCAATACCTGGTACACCGAAGCCCAGGGTGATTTTGCCGAGGCGATCGTCAAACACAGCTTTGGTAAGGTGTTCTTTGCAAACAGCGGGACCGAAGCCAACGAAGGCGCGATCAAACTGGCTCGCTTGCACTATTCAAACGGGCAGGGTGGCACTTCCAAATTTCGAGTCATTTCGTTCGCCAATGGGTTCCATGGACGGACATTCGGATCGGTCACCGCGACGGCTCAACCCAAATACCACGAAGGCCTGGGTCCATTGTTGCCCGGTTTCCGCTACGCTCCGTACAACGACATCGAAGCGGTGAAGGCACTGATTGACGACGAGACTTGTGCCATTCTGTTGGAGCCGGTTCAGGGTGAAGGCGGGGTCAACATTGCCGACGATGCCTTCCTGGCCGGGCTGCGACAACTGTGTGATCAGCACAACATGCTGCTGATTTTCGATGAAGTTCAGACGGGTATGGGCCGAACCGGCGAATGGTTCGGTTATCAACATACCGGCATTCAGCCCGACATTATGACACTCGCCAAGGGCGTTGCGGCGGGGGTGGCCTGCGGGGCTTTTGTCTGTCGCGACGAAATCGCCCCCAGCCTGAAGCCTGGCCTGCACGCCAGTACCTTCGGCGGCAATCCGCTGGCAATGGCCGCCGGCATCGCCACAATGAAGATGATTGACGACGAAGGCCTGCTGGAGAACTGCCAGAAGATGTCGGCTCGATTCCGCCACCATTTCGACGCTCTCAAAGCCAAATTGCCAATCATCAAAGATGTTCGCGCGCGGGGGATGATGATCGGTGTCGAACTGAGCATTCCGGCGACGCCTGCCGTGGCGAAGTGCATGGAGCGGGGCGTCTTGATCAACGCGACCCACGACACCGTGGTCCGGTTGCTGCCGGCTCTGAACATCGCAGCGGCTCAAGTTGACGAAGGCTGCCAGGTGATCGCCGATGTCCTGGAACAAATGGCGGCAGAAGCCTGACCCGGCCGCGAGTCAGCGTGCTTCGCGATTCGGTCGGGTTCAGAATAGGGATACTGCTCGCGCGTTGGAGGCGGGTGACCCGGCCGCGGGTCGGCGGGATGCGCGATCTTTTCGGGTTCAGAATAGCGAGGCGGTTCGCGCGTTGGTGGCGGGAGTCGTGCGGGGGTCATTCAGTTAACGATGACGATGCGATTCTTCCGTCGCGGCAGGAACTTATGTCGTTTTGCAGTGCCTTTTGCGCCATTCTGGGTTATAACAGTGCGTGCTCAATGCAACGGCGGAGCCGTTCGCCCTATTTGGTATTTATGATCGATTGATGCAAGTCAGCCACCCGCGCTTGATCGTTCCCATCGAACGATCGAACGCTGATGGCTGACAACCGTTTAATGTCGCCGGAATCTGATTTGTCATGCGCCATCTGAACTCCTTGTTGGAACTGAAGACATCGGACGTCGAAGAGATCTTCGGGATTGCTCGTTCTTTGAAAGAACGCCTGCAGCGGGGTGAGCGGCCCCAGGTGCTGTCGGGTCACGTCATGGCCCAAGTGTTCGAAAAGCCGTCGCTGCGCACACGGCTCAGTTTCGATGCCGCCATGATTCAACTCGGCGGTGGGAGCATTTTTCTGTCGGCCAAGGAAGCTGGTCTGGGTGGACGCGAAGCAGATAAAGATGTCGCACGTGTGATCGGGGGCTACAGCGACGTTATCACCTTACGCACGTTCACGCAGAAGCTGATTGACACGTTCATCGAGCATTCCGGCGTGGCGATCATCAACGGCCTGTCGGATGAACGACATCCCTGTCAGGCGTTGACCGATGTCTTCACGATGCAGGAAGAACTGGGCAAACTGCGCGGTAAGAAATGTGTCTTTGTGGGAGACGGCAACAACGTGGCCAATTCGCTGACGATCACCGCCACGATGTGTGGCATGGACGTCACGATCTGTGCTCCTGAAGACTATCGCCTGGAACAACGATTCCTGACCGCGTTGTCCAAGAAATGCCCAAGCGCCAATGTTGTCCAGACGAATGACTTCAAAGACGCGATGGACGGAGCGGCCATCGTTTATACTGATGTCTGGACCAGCATGGGCCAGGAAGCGGAAGCGGAAGAACGCAAAGCGATTTTCGGACCATATCAGATCAATGCGATGCTGATGTCAATGGCTCCGAAAGACTGCCGCTTCATGCATTGCCTGCCAGCCAAACGAGGTCTGGAAGTGACCGATGACATCATCGACGGCCCGCAAAGCATCGTCTTCCAGCAAGCCGAAAACCGCATGCACCTGGCCAAAGGGCTATTGCTGTGGGTGCTGGAAAAGGATCTATAACCCCACTTCACAACAAATCCGAGCTTCCGTGCCCATCGACGCAATGGCGCGACGGAATCATTCTAACGAACATTCGTCGCCGATCTGTGTCGTCATTCTGAAAGAACAAACGATGACAACACTTACGGTCGATGAATCACACGCCAGCGAGATCATTGCGGAACTCGCTGCACCTCACTTCAAGGGCTGCAAATGGTCGAAGTCATTTCAGTGTCTCGTACGATCGAAAAACGGCATCAGCCAACGCCTGAGCGACTCGCACGTGCGCTATGTGACGCATGCCGAACTGAAAATCGTCCCGCTAGTCGTCTCGACAGAAATCGAAAAGATCTTCAAAGAGATCACTAAGGCACCGTGGGTCGACTCCTACACTCTGGACGTCGACTTGAACCTTCTGAACGGGCAAAAAGTCCCTGAGCGAGGGGCCCGCAACGACTTTTGCTGGACCTATCATGATGAACAGTCGCTGCGCGACATCATTGTGCAAGCGTCATCACAATTCCCCCGCATCCTGGATTTCTTCAATAACACAACGACCATTGAAGGTATCGATGATGCCATCAATATGAAGAACCTGGAATCCCGAGAGCGAGCGATCGCACCAGCGGTGATTGCCTCATTTCTCGCAGAGTACGATTGGGATTCGGTGGCATCGGCAGTGAAAGCCCGACTCAAGCCAGAATGGTCGCACGAAGCTTGGATTTTGGACAGGACCGTCGAGGTCCTGCAGTCGAAGACAACGTGACAACCCTGTATCACGTCAATCCAGACCCGCGTTTACCAAAATTCACGATCGAGTAGTCTTGTGCCGGATCATCCAAGCCAAGTTCGTTCTGAACGAACAGATCCGTCTGTTTCGGCTTAGCTAGTTCTGTTTCGTCTCCAACGACACGAATTCCAACGTTCGCAAATCAAAATCGACACTTTTCGTGCCAATTTGGAAATGGACTCGCTGTTGATCGAGGTCCGCATCGATGGAGGCAGGTGTCATCCCAATCTCTCGAACCGATCCTAGGCGTTGTTCGATTCTCCAAATATCATTGCCCGGCGGATGCTGCTCGGCCCAGCAACTGATGGAGCTCACGTCGTGAGTGATTTCAAACGCGATTGTCTGCTCGGGTGTTTTCAGCACGAAATTCGCCACCGGTATCTGCTGTGCTCGACGGCCGAGAACGAAGGCAATCAAAATCAACACCCCGATGCCGAATAGCAAGCAGAATGAAAGTCGCTTTTCGCGCGCAACGCGTTTGGCCTCTTCACCAGACTCGACCAGACTGAGTTTCTTCTCGTCGGCTCTTTTTTGTTCCAAGTCAGTGAAGAGCAACGCATCGACTTCGTCCTCCGTCAGCTCGCGATACCAGCCCTGTTCGACGCTAAAGTCGCTAACCGTGAGCAGTTCGTCCAGGATGACCGCTTGAAGCATCTCGCGATCAAGAGCGATCGGCTGAACGCAGCTATTGTCGTCGAGTCGAGTTTGATGAATGATCAGCATCTCACTCTCGACAGTGGCCGACGGCACCACCACCACCTGCCAGTGCGCAGGTTGCACGTCCGAAATAGAACCATGTTTCGGACTTCGGGTCGTAATCAGCAGCGATCCATCCGTGAGCCGGGATTGAATCGAACAGCGTGTCTGCGAGAAGAGGACTTTGCGGGGGCTCGCCGATTCCCCGGCGATGGTGGCGAAGCTCGTACGTGCAGAGTCCAGAAAGACCGCGGCATATGTCGTGACAGAAAGCGCCCCGATCCCCCGAATGGCGTAATAGAATTGGAATGTGAATCCCCCGGATTCAAGCACCCTGAAAAGTGGCTCGAACTGCGGTGCCAGGTCTACCGGGACATCCGCATGATCAACAAGATCCAGACGGTCAGGGCGCGGAAATCCGTAGGTTGCGGTCCGATTCCCGAAGGCGAGTCGCAACACGGCGAACAGCAATCCAATCGGTTTCAACCAGACGGGGCAGACCATGCAACGCCACGTGTCTCGAACCGACTTCCACTTGAACTGATTCGTGTAATAGATCGAATCGTCGTGCATCTACTATTGAACCCGTTGGGCCTTCCACGCGGTGTCTCGTTGGGAGCCGTTGATCTCGGACAGGCTCCAGCCGACGATCTCTTTGGGACCAACAATTCCCTGAAACGTCAGTACGAACTTTGTGTCGCGGAATTCGCGCTGCACATCAAAACTTAGCTTATTCCCGACGAGTTCGATGTTGTCCACCGCGACCGATGTCGATTTTGGTGCTCCATCGATAACAGTTGTTGACTCTAGAGTGCCGCGCAGCGACGCCCGATCGCCTTCCATCGTCAAGACTTCTGTTCGACGACCGCCGCGCCCCTGGTTGGATTCCCACTTCCACTGTCCAACGGGCGAGATGGTCGAATTCAGGTCAAGACCAGGGAACGGATCGCGCTGTTTTGGTTGATACTGTTTCGCGCGAGTCACCAGTTCGTCGGCGCTGGCCGATTTGACTCCAGGGTAATCGCGCCAGATCCATTGCAGGATTTCAGGAAGCATGGCACCGCCGTGATCGTCGGCATGCGCGCCATCGCCAAACACGTACGCCATGTCGTATTGACGAGCGCTCAAGGCCTTGACCATCGCCTGATTCTGCAGGTGCCAGTCGCGATTGGGATCGCGCGGGTTTCGAAGATCGTCCTTACCGTCCTGCAGGAAGATGCGAATCGGCTTGGGTGGAGTGTCATTGACAAGTTGCGGATAAACATGGCCGCCATGGATGTCGGTAAAGCTGCCGATCAGACTGATTACGTTGCGGAACTGATCCGGTTTGTGCCAGGCCACGGTGAACGCACAGATGGCACCGCTGCTCGCCCCGCCGATCGCTCGGCCAGCGGGGTCAGTCGTCAGATTGTACTTGGCCGCCACCGCCAGCAAGATTTCCTCGACCAGCATTCGAGCATACTTGTCGTCGAGGACATCATATTCGCTATCCCGGTTGTCAGGATTTCCTGTCCCAATGCTGTCGGGAAACGTATCGCCGCGTTGACCGGGAGTAATGTAGATCCCGATCGTGACCGGGATCGCCTGCTTCGCGATCAAATTGTCGAGCACCTGAGGCACCCGCAGAACGCCTTTGGGATTGATCGCGCGCGCTCCGTCCTGAAACACCAGCACGCACGCGGCCTGCTTGGGATCGTATTGCGCGGGAATCGAGATCCAGTATTTGCGGATCGTATTGGTGATGATCTGGCTCTGAAACAGGAACGGACCTTCCAGTCGAGACTCAGGAACTCCGTCATGTTTGAGCGAATCTGCACCCAGTTCATAATGGATCTGGGGCTGCGGCTGCCGCTTCGCCGACGCTGATTTCGATGCGGCCGTTGCAGGTGCGTCCTGTGCCGATCCAACTGGAACCGCCGCAAACGTGAGAAGTAAGTACCCCAGCAAGCTCGATCGAGTGTTCATGAGTTTTCCTTGCAGTTCGTTACGAGTCAGGGATTCAACTCATTAAGCGCTATTCGACAAGTTTCGTCTACTCGGGCCAGTCCGCAGGTCCACGGATGGACGCACAAATCCTTGTTGAAATTGATCTCCGTTCACGATGATCACTCTCCGGGCGTCCCGACGGATGCGGTCAGTTGAACTGAGCGAACCTCTGTCGGTTTAGACGTGGCAGAAGGTGGCACCGAGTTTGCGTCGATCATCCTGCGAGAGCGTGCACCCGAGTATGGGTGGCCGGTGGTGTTCTACTTTGCTGGACGCCCGAAGTCACAAAAGGGCACCGCAAGACTGAGACCTGAATGAATAACCGGGTTAACGCAGCCCAAAAGCGAATGTGCGTGCGCGACAAGGAATCGGGACTATGAAGCAACAGACTGAACAAACGACCTCGTGTTGGATGGCGAGTGCCGAGTTACCCAGATGTACCGAATTACGACGAAATGAAACGACAGACGTCTGTGTCATCGGGGCGGGCATTGCTGGTCTGACAACTGCCTATTTGCTGGCGAAAGACGGTGCAAGAGTCATGGTGCTGGAAAATCGGCATCTGGCAGCTGGTCAGACGCAGCGGACGACGGCACATCTGGTGAACGCTCATGACGATCTGTACAGCGAGGTGGAAAAGGTCCATGGTGTTCAAGGGACGCGCATTGCGGCACAAAGCCATACCGCGGCCATCGATCTGATCGAACAAATCGTCCGCGACGAAGAGATTGATTGCGATTTCGCTCGACTTCCCGGTTACCTGTTTTGCCCGCCAGGAACAAGCTCAGAACTCATAGACACAGAAATGGGTGCGGCGCAACGCGCGGGAATCTCCGGGTTGGAGATCGTCGGACGTGCGCCGATCACGTCATTCGACACGGGACGATGTCTTCGATATCCCCAACAGGGACAGATCCACCCTCTTAAGTATCTCGCTCAACTCTCCAATGCCATCCAGAATTTGGGTGGCGTCATCCATACCGGCACACCGGTTCATAAGATCGAGGGGGGGCAGGTCGTCACCATCGAAACGTCGAGCGGGCCGGTTGTGAAAGCGGACGCTGTCGTCGTTGCGACGAATACACCGATCAACGACATGTATGCCATGCATACCAAGATGGCACCATACCTGACCTATGCGATTGCAGCCCGCATTCCGCGTGGGTCGGTGACCCGTGCTCTGTTCTGGGATACGGAACGGCCGTATCACTACATCCGTACGGAACCCCTCTCCGACACCGAAGACCTGCTGATCATCGGCGGCGAAGATCACAAGGCAGGACAAGTCGCAGATCAGACCGACCGCCACGGGCGCCTCGACTCGTGGGCGCGCGAGCGATTTTCGATGATGGGCTCCGTCGAGTACCGTTGGTCTGGCATGGTGATGGAGACGACTGACGGAGCAGCCTTCATCGGCCGCAACCCGGGCGACAAAGACAATGTCTACATCGCCACTGGTGATTCGGGAATGGGGATGACGCATGGAACCATCGCAGGCATTCTGTTGCGAGATCTGATACTGGGACGACCCAACGACTGGGAGAAATTCTACGATCCTTCACGCAAACCCGCGGCGGGAATGGCGTGGCGGAAGTTTGTGTCGGAGAATGTGAACGCTGGACTTGAACTCGTCAAAGACTGGCTGTCACTCGGCGACAAACCGGGCGTCAAAGAGTTACGACCGGATGAAGGAACGATTGAGCGGCGAAATTTGTCGCTGGTCGCAGTCTATAAAGACAAAGCCGGCAAGACACATGAGTGTTCAGCCGTCTGCCCGCACCTGGGCTGTGTCGTTCACTGGAATAACCTCGAAAAAGTCTGGGACTGCCCATGTCATGGCTCACGATTCGACGCCAATGGCCAAGTCGTCAACGGCCCTGCGATCTCGCCATTGGCCCCTGTCGAGGCAAAGGCACAGTGAAGGAGTCGAGTGTATTCAGCAGGAACTGGCTCGTCATCTGAAAGTTCTGGCCGCAATTGGAAACCAACAGGCAGGCGTCGAATTCCTTTATCACGGGCAGCATTTCCAGGTCACGCTGCGATCACATCGAGGATTTCAGGATTCGCCCTTCCGCGACAACACTCCAACTCCGACGCGACGCTGAAAAACCTAATGAACGGAAAGACGCTCGAATATCGTTTGCTCGTCCCCGAAATGATCGAACGCTATGGCTTTTACGAGGGACACAGAACGCCTTATCGCGTAGATCCGAAACAAATCCTCGCCGTGCTCAATTTCTAAGCTCGTCCTCGCTGTACATCTTTTGACCTCCTCGCGTCACTCATCGTTGTCATCGTCATGTCGTTGCCCAACAACGAATGATTGACGAGTTAAAGACATTTTGACACGATGATCTCGACGACCCTATCCAGATGGTTTTAGACGAATCGTCTATTGCCTGCGGCGTTCGCCAGTCATCTCTGCGGAGAATCGTTTCTGTGAATCATTGGCCTGCTTGTCTGTCCACAGGTTTGACCGCGCTGGTCAGTTGCGGCGCATTGCTTTTCACGCTGGAGATTCAACCACAGACGGTTTGGGCCGCAGGCATACAAGTGACTTCCGCCCAACGCGCCATCATCAATGGCGGCCTGCTCCTGACGCAGGTGAAAGCAGGCGACGGCCCGAAAGCGTCCGCAACACCGGGCGCCGCACAGATCTGTCGTACGAGTCAGACTCTGGCAGACGCCGAATGTTTTCGGTTGCTCAAAACATGGGTGATGCCCGAGGGTAATCCTGCCAATTGGCGATTGTCTGTCTTTCGACTTTCCGCGGACGAAATCGGCCAGCCGAATCGAGCAGGCGTCAGGCCATTCAAAACTGTGCGAATGGTGCATGGGACGACGTTGGCCTCACCCGCATATGAATTATTCGAAGCGGCAAATCGATCCGGAAAGCTCGCCGAATTGAGGCAAGCGATCGACGCGAGCAAGGTCGACAGTGAATTGGGACGGCGCAACCTGGTCGCCTTGCAGATTCTGGCTGCGATTGCCGCCAAGGATGACTCGCTGGCGAAATCGAAGTTGAAAGATCAACTCGTACTGGTGAAATCGATCGATTCAAACAACTTCACGACACGCGACCCCGAGCACCTGGTCATGATTGGATTGATCGATCAGCCACAATGGATGCTGACTGCCAAAAGTCTGATCGTCGAGATGTGGGAGAAATATGGCAATAATCTGCGGCAGGCGCCTTTGCAAAGCGAACGATCGCTGAACGACACGGTGGATCAGTTGATTGCGGAACAGCCTTGCCTGTCAGACGTTCAACGGCCGCGGCCGAAAAAGTTGACTCAATGGCACCCGGCGCCGATGGAGACGGCCGTCTCACGTGCGTCCGGGACCAATTCCGCGGTGTGGTCACTGCATCAGGGTGTCGCCAGGTTGTCCAGCGGCGAAACGCCTTCGCAATTGTTCTTTCAATCGCCATTGAAGGGCAATTTTGAGGTGACCTGCGAAATGTCGACGTACTCCTTTCGCGAAGGATCGCTCGGCTACGGAATGTTCGGAGTTTGCCCACGCTGGGATCTGAATGGTGTCCACACGCTGCCGGTGCTGGGCCGACCGGGTACGAACATGAATTCGCTGAAGTTGCCGCGCTGGGACAGCATTGCCGACGTGCGAGTCGTCGTGAGAGACGGCCAGATGATCAACTATGTCAATGGCGTCCGCATTCATGCGACCGAATTGAACGCGGTCCCAGACCCGTGGCTGGTCGTCCATACCTTCAATCCGTGGTACAGCACGTCGGTCAGGAATGTGCGGATTACGGGATCGCCACAGATCCCGACTGAAGTCAACCTTTCTGAGATCACCGGCCTCGTGAACTGGCGAGCCGACTACTTCAATGAACAAGTCGGAGCCGAATCGGATGCGACAGCGCACTGGTTTCAATACGACGACGAAATTGTCAGTCGCCAACAGCCGCAACCGAATGCCAAGCGTCCCGGACTATTGATCCATCAACGGCCTTTGTCCTTCAATGGTGACCTGACGTACGAGTTCTTCTGCGAACCGGGCAAAATAGAAATCCATCCCACACTGGGTCAGATGGTCTGGTTACTGTCGTCCAAACAAATTCAGCAGCGACGGCTGTCCGATTTCTCTGCCGCTCCCTCAGTCACCAGCGACAATTCGAAAGCCGCTGTCAAACCTCTGCCCTCCGGTCTGATTCCCAATCAGTGGAACCGTGTCCGTCTGTCGATCAAAGAATCGACCGTCGCGCTGGCAGTCAATGACAAACAGGTCGACGAACAACCCATCGATGCTGCCAACACTCGTCAGTTCGGCCTGTTTCGTCAGAACGACGTCAGTAGCAGTCGAGTCCGGAATGTGAGATGGCGTGGCGACTGGCCGAAAACATTGCCCGTCGTTGAAGATCAGGAATTGGCCATTCCCGCCGCAGGTTTGTTCGTGGGCAAGGTGTGGCCGATGAAAGGCCGATTGAAGCTTGATACGTCCATGGCAGAGATCCGTAAGCTGACTTTCTGGACCAACGTCACAGACGAGTACTACACCGAAACTCCCGAAGGGATTGAGCTGAGCCTGAATCCGAATCGGACCGGGAGCGGCGTGACAGAGCTGGCATGGCCCCATGCCTTGCGCGGCGATTTCGACATCACGACGACGATTTCCAGCATTCGTCTGGCATCGAAGACTGCTCCCGAAGTTAGTTTGCGTGTCGTTTTCGACGACGAAGTCAGCAGCGGGTTGGCGATCGTCGTGGGAGAAAACCGTCAACAACGAAAACAATTAATGGCCGATCACACTCGCCGCCCCACCGACGATTCGTACTGGTTTGAACGTTGGGAAAAGCACGTCGAATTGAAGTCGGGACGACTAAGGATCGCTCGCGAAGATGGCCGTGCATTCCTGTTTTACGCCGAGGACGACGGTGAGTTTCAATTGCTGACAACGTATTCCGTCGGCAATGCCGACGTGAAAGGAGTGACCATGTGGACGCAGATCCACGGCCCCGACGGCAACCTGCAAGCCGTCTACAAGGAACTGTCCATCAATGCCGACGAGATCGTCGACTGACCCAGCCGCGGGTCGGCGGGATTCGCGATGGATTTCTGTGAATCCTCTTCCGGGAGGGCGAAGCTCCTGCTGAGCCGCGAATCGGACTGCCGCTTCAATTGTTCTGACGCGTAAATCAAAATCTAAGGCTCGCCACCCATGCGATACCACAAGCTTGCGATCCGATTCCTGATCATATTTTCTGCGGTCAACACATTCGGATTGGCACAAGATAACCCCGCAGCAACTGCCCCGAATGAGAATTCTGACAATCGCACCGAAGCCCGCAAACGGATCGAAGCGTTGAGTGCCACAGTGACCAGCGACGGAACGGCTGAGCCGCTCAAATTCAGCAAAGATCCGATCCTGGTCTTCAGCGACCCTACGCGCAAAGAAAGCACTGGTACCGTCTGGGCCATCGGCACCGAAGGCCGCCCGAAAGCCATCCTGTCGCTGTTCACGATCAGCGGCGAAAAATTCTGGTCTTACGAATTCACCTCCATGACCACCGAAGCAGTGAAGTCGGGAAAGCCGCCCAAATGGGAGTGGAAACCAAAGGGCAGCGCACTGACACTGAAAGATCTTAAAAGCGACCTGGTGCCGGCCGTTTCTCCCGCGGCACGTCTCACACAGATGAAGGCAATCTCACGAGATTTTTCCGCCACGGAAGTCTATTTCGACAACACTCGGACGGAACTGCGCTTGTTGACGCAACCATTGCTCCGATACAGCGACGAAAAGCAAGACATTATCGACGGAGCACTGTTCGCGTTCGCGAACGGAACGAACCCCGAAATTCTGATCGTCATCGAAGCCGTCAAAACGAACGGCGGCACGTCTCAATGGCGCTACGGAGCCGCACCGATGTCGTCGGCCCAACTGCACCTGCAACTGCACGACGCCGAAGTCTGGACAATCGACCCACCGAAAAGAGACTCAGTCGAAAATCCGTACTACAGCCGCCGAGAATCGTTGCCGCCTCCAGGGTTCAATTGAGAAACAGCAGTCGTCGCGAGATTGCCAAGAATCTCACGATCGGCCTCGATATGGCACCCCGAACTCTTTTTCCGACAGGTAGAAATGTCAGCGCAGTCTGCTGTTGCTCGCAATGCCAACGTTCGCCATGATCGGCGACGACAGTAAGAGCAATCATCTCGATGAGTTGACGATTGTCTTGAACTTCTCACTGGCGGATTCATGCCTGAACACTCGACATCCGTGACTGATCCTTCGTCGCTCAGCCTGGCTGAGATGTTGCGGATCATGGATGTTGCGACCGAGATGCGAAAGCAGCGCGAGACTGTCGAGAAAGAGTTTGCAGTTGAAGATACGAAGCGGATGTTGCGCGACAAATTGCTGCGGACGACCGCCATCACGGGTGAACCAGTGACTGAAGCGGAAGTAAATGCGGCGATCGACGCCTACTTCAGTACCCTCTACACATACAAGGATCCGCCGTTCAGTTGGTCAGTCCTGATGGCGCGGATGTATGTTCGGCGAACCCGCCTGGCAATTGCTGGCGCCGTCTTGTTGCCATTGGCCGGTGGCGGCTACTGGATGTTGCACCAGACAGCTCGTTCAATCACCCACGCGGCCCAAACTGGTCGAAATGCCGTTCAGTCCAAACAAGTCTCTCCACCGGACAAGACGACTGAGGCTGTCAGTCAGCCGACGGCGATCTTGGACAACCTGATGGCCAAGGCCCGCACCATCGCGCGCGAACCGGCAGTCATTGACGACCTGGGCCAATGGCAGCGCGAGATTGCAACGGCCCGGCCGCAACTGGACGCCAGCGAATTGAAATCGATGGAAGCTCGATTGACATTGTTGATCAGCCGGCTGAGTGAAACGTACGAATTGCGCATTCGCAGCGACCCGGAACAGGCGAGCGGGTTCGAACGGCTGTTCGATCAGACGCATCCCGCGTACTACGTCGTGGTCTCGGCGAGAAACGAGCGCGGTGAAGCGATCCGGCAATCAATCCAGGATGCGGAAACCAATCAGCGTTTCAATGCCGAGTTCTGGGGCGAGCAAGTTCCCAAGGACGTCTTCGACCGTCTGGTCGCAGATAAAAAGTCGGACGGGATTTTGAACGAGACGTTATTCGGGGTGAAAGAACGCGGGTATCGCAATCTTGATCTGAAATTGCCGGGCAGCGACGGAAAACCGATCGCGCGCGGGGCTCAGATCGCCTGGTAGCCGTCTCACGAAAATCACAGTTTCGCGCGTTCCACGCACGGCAGAAAATATTGACCGTTCTGGCCACTGTGTGGATACTCCGCGTCCCAATACTGATCGCGTCGCATGCGGTCCAGATCCATCCAGGCTTTTGTTTGCAACAAGGAGGTTGCCATGAACGAGAACTTTGGTTGCTGCGAAGAACGAGATGCAGCGAAGTCACTCGTCCAACGGAAGTCTGCCGTTCGGAATCAGGCGATCGAGTCTGAGAAAGACCTCGTTTCTGGGACTGCAAAACCGCAGTTACGAATATTCTCGCAATACGACCAATCGATCGCGATCACAACCAAAGCTCGTTCGATCCCGTTCATGAACCCGGACGAGTTCTGCAGCGATCAGGAAGCTGCATAACCGCCATAGGCGGCTTGTGCGCGTCGCGTGACGGGTTGCGAATAGGGTTGTCGTTCGCGCGTCATTGCGTCACAGAGGTTCTGTAACCGATCTCGAATCGGGACATCCCAATCGTTGCGAAGCACTAGCACTGTTCACCGGAGCATGATTACCTCACCGACGGTTTGATTGTTGAGATGAACTCGAAACCGGCGGGTGACAGGCGGTACAGACGGCCGATACCGAGTCCCGTCGTGTGCAGAATCTCGACGGCACTCTTGATGGCGGAATCGTCGTCATCGGCCGAAATCGTATGCCGGGTATCGATCCCTTCGGGAGCGTTCGGTACAAACACGTAGTTCGGCAAATCGGAGTCTCGCAGGTTGCCTCCGCTTCGGATGTGTGAGCAACCGAGACATCGAAATCATCACCGCAACAGACCGAACACGATCACCGACAAGGTCTCGTTTCAGGCCCGATTGAGACGATTTACGATCGAAGGAAGTTGTTAACCCGCCTGGAAAACTGCCCAAGCTGGGGGATCAAGTTAAGACGTCGAATCTTAGGCCGCGCTTCTTCGCCAACGCAATTCTCTTCCTGGCACAGCGATACCAATTCAGGTGTTTACGCTTTTTAGCGTAGGCGGACATTCGCATCACCGAAGCGGTTGCTCACGATGCGCCGACTGTAACAACAGGTACAGTGGTGGGCAGCCATCCTGCCGGCGTAGACCGAAGACTCAACCAATCGGCTTCACAAAGCGTCACTCCGAATCAATCATCCACATCAAACCGCCACCGAAATGCACCAACGAATCCCCACGAGTGAAAATGCTTCGTGAGTCGAGTAGATTGGCGCGACTGCGTCGAACTTGCGTCTGGGACGTGCATTCGTTTTTGGGAGATGATTGATGAAGCTGGCCACTTTGTTGACGGATCGTGGACCTCGAGTTGTTGGTGTCACGCTGGAGGGAAAGTTTGTCGATCTATGCGAGGTCGATGCCAAGTTACCCGCGACCATGCGCGAAATTCTGACGCATCCAGAGGGCTTATCCGCCGCCGCACACGCCTTGGCAGCCGGTTCGACCAAGGGCCCGTTCGTCACAGGCAAGTTGCAGGCACCGGTCGGAAATCCGGACAAGGTATTCTGCATCGGCTTGAACTACCGCGACCACGCAATCGAAACGAATTCGCCGATTCCCAGCGAGCCGGTTGTCTTCAGTAAGTTCTCGCAGGCAGTCATCGGTCCCGAAGAAGCAGTCGTGTTGCCCAAAGTGGCTCATGAAGTGGACTACGAAGCCGAACTCGTTGTGATCATCGGCAAGCGAGGCAAGAACATCACCAAAGAAGCGGCGTTCTCGCACGTGGCGGGTTACACGGTTGGCAACGACGTGTCGGCTCGCGATTGGCAGAAGGGGCGACCGGGTGGACAGTGGCTGTTGGGCAAAACTCCCGACACGTTCGCTCCGACAGGCCCCTATTTGGTGACGTCGGACGAAGTCGATCCGCACAACATCAAGATCGGTCTGCGGCTAAATGGCGAAACAATGCAGAACTCGTCGACCAAAGAATTGATCTTTGGCGTCGACGAGGTCATCGCACATGTGTCGAAACTCGTCACGCTGCAACCCGGCGATCTGATCTTCACCGGCACCCCGCCCGGCGTCGGCGTCGCACGCAAGCCGCCAGTCTACTTGAAGGCAGGCGATCGCATGGAAGTCGATATCGAAGACGTGGGAGTGCTGGTCAATCCGGTCGTCGGTGAGTGACCGCGACACCACTTTGGCGAAGTCTGCATTTCCAATCGGGTGCCACTGGCGTGCGTCTTCGCTCGCCAGTGTCTTTCAGATTATTCGACGTCCATCGCTGTTCGGACCGAGGACGGCCAGAGCAGTGGCACCTGAAAATTCAGCGTCACTTCACCACGAAGTTGACCATCTTGCCGGGCACGACGACCGTTTTGACGATGGTCTTTCCTTCGAGTTGGCTCGCGATTGTCTCGTCGGATTTGGCGGCGGCTTCTATGACAGGTTGCGCGGATCCGGCAGGGACAGTGACTTTGCCTCGCAGCTTGCCGTTGATCTGCACGGGGATCTCGACTTCGGCCTCAATCAGGTACTTTTCGTCGTGCGTCGGCCAGCGCTCGTAGGCCAGTGTCTGCGAATGGCCAAGGACCTGCCACAGTTCTTCCGCCAGATGCGGCGCGAACGGACTGAGCAACAGCACCAACGGTTCCATGGCCGATCGCGGACGCACGTCGAGAGCCAGAAATTCGTTGACGAATTCCATCATCCGGCTGATCGCCGTGTTAAAACCCATCGAATCAATGTCGCGTGTGACCGACTTGATCGTGCGGTGGACGACTCGCAATTGTTCTGACGTTGGGGCTACGTCCCGTACCGCCGGATTCAAGCGGATTCCATCGGCGTGTTGTTCATCGACGATCATTCTCCAGACGCGCGCCAAAAAGCGCGCGACGCCTTCCACACCCTTCATGCTCCAAGGCTTCACCGCTTCCAACGGGCCCATGAACATTTCATACAGGCGCAGTGAATCGGCACCGAACTGTTCGACGACCACGTCGGGGTTGATCACATTGCCACGCGACTTTGACATCTTGTGCGCGCGACTTTCAACCACGATCTGCGGCCGCCCTTCCAGGACAAAACCATCTCCTTGCTTGGCGACCAGCGCGGGATTGATTGTCACGGATGTGGCCAATTCGCCCGTCTCTTTGACGCGCCGCATGGTCACACCGTCTTGCTCGATTTCGGAATCGGCTTTTAAGTCGCGAATCGAGACCCACTGGAAGTCATCCATCGACGCCGCGTGCGGCATGGAGGGTTCGCCGAGGACAAATCCGGTGAACTCGACCTCTCCCAAGATCATTCCCTGGTTGACCAGTCGCTGGAAGGGTTCGACCGTCGACACGTGGCCACGATCGAACAAGACCTTGTGCCAGAAGCGCGAATAGAGCAGATGCAGCACGGCATGTTCTGCCCCGCCGACGTATAAGTCGACTGGCAACCATTGTCTTTCGATCGCCGGATCGATGAACTTCTGCGTGTTCTTAGGATCGGCAAAACGCAAGTAGTACCAACACGATCCCGCCCATTGAGGCATCGTGTTCGTTTCACGTTTCAATCGAGTCCCGTCCGCCGCGGTGGTGTACAACCAATCCTGCGGTGCCTTCGACAACATCGGTTCGGGCGTGCCTGTCGGTTTAAAGTCGGCCATTTCCGGCAAACGAACCGGCAATGCCAATTCAGGATCTGTCCGCATCAAGCCCGTCGTTTGGCCTTTGTCGTCCAATTCATGCCAGATCGGAAACGGTTCACCCCAGTAACGCTGGCGTGAAAACAACCAGTCGCGCAAGCGGTAATTTACCGCCTTGCGGCCGACGCCCTGAGTAGCCAGGTCGGTCGTGATCCGCGGCTTGAATTGCTCGGTTGGCAGGCCGTTGTACGCACCCGAATTGATTGCGACTCCCTGATCGAAGAACCCTTCGGCCGGTTGTCCATCCGGTGGTGCAACGACGGGCCGTACCTCGATCTGAAACGTGGTCGCGAATTCGAGGTCGCGCTTGTCGTGAGCCGGTACTGCCATGATGGCCCCGGTTCCATAGCTGATCAGGACGTAGTCAGCGATCCAGACCGGAATCTTCTCGCCATTGACCGGATTCATGGCGTATCCGCCCGTGAACACACCGGTCTTCCCTTTGGCAAGGTCCGTACGGTCCAGATCGCTTTTCATGGCCGTCTGTTGGCGATACGCATCGACCGCGGCACGCTGATTTGCTGTGGTCAGACGATCGACCGCGGGATGCTCTGGGGCGAGCACCATGTAAGTCACGCCGAATAATGTGTCAGGTCGAGTCGTATAGATTCGCAAGTCGTTCTGGGCTGGTTCGCGGCAGAAGCCTGACTTCGCGCGTGCTGACTTCCAGGCCTCGAACGCCGCCGCCGAATCGCCCAGGAAGAAATCGACTTCGGCACCTTCGCTGCGTCCGATCCAGTTCCGCTGCATCTGTTTGATCGATTCGGGCCAGTTGAGGTCATCCAACTCGGTGGCCAGACGATCTGCATACGCCGTGATCCGCAGCAACCACTGCTTCAAGGGGACTCGTTCAACGGGGTAGCTGCCTCGATCGCTTTTCCCGTCGATCACTTCTTCATTCGCCAACACCGTGCCCAAGCCCGGACACCAGTTGACGGGGGCCTCGTGCAGATAGGCCAAACGATGCTGATCCTGAAAGCGTCGAATCGCTTCCGCCCCTTGAGCTTTGACGTCGGCGGGAATTGGCAGTTCGGCGATCGGGCGGCCCCTGCCTGTACGGGTGATTCCATCAGGGCCCGCCCATTCATGAGTTGCGTCGTACCAGGTGTCGAACAACTGCAAGAAGATCCACTGCGTCCAGCGATAGTAGTCCGGATCTGTTGTCGCGATCTCGCGGCTCCAGTCATAGCTGAAGCCCAGCGATTTCAATTGCCGTTTGAACGTCGCGATATTCTTCGCAGTCGTAATGGCGGGATGAGTTCCCGTCTTGATGGCGTAATCTTCGGCTGGCAACCCAAAGGCATCCCAACCCATCGGGTGCAAGACGCGCTTACCGCGCATTCGCGTGTAACGGCAGACGATGTCGGTCGCCGTGTATCCTTCGGGGTGACCAACGTGCAAACCGGCTCCCGATGGATACGGGAACATGTCCAGGACGTAGGCGGTCGCCGTCTCGCTGGCAGGTGACTTTGACGGGGATACCGCCGCGGTATCGACCTGGAAGGTTTGATGTTCGTCCCAGTAGGCTTGCCATTTGGGTTCGATGGATTTGACAACTTCGTCATAACGAGGCATGGACAATCATCCGTTTGCGGAGTTTCTGGTGCGGTCGAGTAACCCGAGGTCGATCGTTTCAATCGATGCCGATGCGTCGTGAATAGACACACCGGCGTCGAACGGGTTCATTCGTCGTAGAAGTGGCCACAGTCTAGAGAAGTGCGATCATTCTGAGAACTTATGTCGCCAGCGATTGCTGCAATCACATGACGCTGTTCACGGCAACCGATATGATACTCCTCGTGCGTCCGTGACGTTTTCAAAGCCACAGGATCACGAATCGCTGAACACACAGGCACCTAAAGACGATGTCGCGTTCTTAACCGACATGCGGCATCGTTGACACCGGGTTCCATCGTTGGGTTCGTCGGACCGTTGTGACGACGCCTGTTGGCCACCATTCATTTTTGTTGAAGGATCTTTTTGTGGCTGCAAATCGCCGAGCTGAGGTCGACAAGGCACTGGCCGATGTCGATTTTTCCAAGAACAAGTACCAGGTTGAATTCGACACGACGGCAGGCACCATTCTGCTGGATGTCTACCCCGAAGTGGCTCCGGGACATGCGAAGAATCTGATCGGTCTAACCAAGATCGGTTTTTACGACGGAATCATTTTCCACCGTGTCATTCCCAATTTCGTGGTTCAGGTTGGTTGTCCGGAAGGAACGGGCACTGGCGGTCCCGGCTATCGGATTCCACAAGAATTCAACAAGACGCTGCACGATGCCGGCATCCTGTCGATGGCTCGCACCAGTGATCCAAATTCGGCCGGATCACAGTTCTTTATCTGCCTGAGCCGCCAGGGAACGGCCAGTCTGGATAATCAATATACCGTCTTCGGCAAGACCGCCAACGACGAAAGCCTAGCGGTCGTCCAGAAGATCGGTGCGGCTGAAACGGATTACAACGATCGACCGAAGAAAGAAGTGAAGATCAATCGCGGTCGAGTGATCGTGACTGCCAAATAGTCTCCCAAGATCGTTCCAATGGTGTTTTATCGACACTGAAAATCGGCTTGTGTGCCACTGGCGTGCGTCTTCGTTCGCCAGTGCTCCTACGACTTTGAACCAAAGACCGGGTGCCACAGGCGAACGAAGACGCACGCCAGATGGCACCGAAGGATTTGACTGCCCCAAGACCTTGTGCATCACAACTCATCAAATTGGCGGGGATTCATGATTCGGGAATTGATGCCAGTCCGAGTCGCCTTTATGGCAGCCACGTTACTGCCGGTCATACTTTTCGCGCAAGACAGCTCGAACTCGACATCCCTTCCCCAACTTGCGACTCAGCAAACAGACGATGGCAAGATCAACTGCCAGGCCGCGCCTCAAAAAGTTTATCGGCCTGACGATCGTCGGCCGCGGCATGACAATGCGAAACTGGCTCAAGCAGGCATTTATCTGTACGAATCGAAGCGGCTGAAGCTGTACACCGACATCGACAAGAAAATCGCTGCGTCGCTGCCACCGGTGATCGATCAGTTGTATGACGCGTTGGAACAATACTTCGGCTCGATGCTGCCCGATCGAGCTGGAACCAGTTTCCAGATGACCGGTTACTTGATCCACGACCTGGAGCTGTTTCGTGAACTGAAACTGGTTCCTGAACAATTGAATCTGCAACATGGGCAGCATGTGGGGAACGAATTCTGGATGCGCGACCAGACCTTCGATTACTACCGCCGGCACCTGCTGATTCACGAAGCGACACACTGCTTCATGACGTTCCCTGTGCCTGTCGGAGCTCCTGTCTGGTACATGGAAGGCATGGCCGAGCATTTCGGCACTCATCGATTGAACGAGAATGGACAGGCCACATTTCGAGTCATGCCGACGACCATCGATTTGTTCGCCGGGTTCGATCGCATCACAACCGTGCGCGACGAGATTACTGCCGGCAAGTTTCAATCCATTCCGTCGATCGAGGCATTTCGGGCACGTGACTTCGTGACGGTCCCTCACTATGCCTGGTCGTGGGCCTTGTGTGCGTTTTTGGATGGCACGCCGAGGTACCGCGAGCGATTTCAGAAACTGGGTGGGTCCCTGGAAGGATCACAGTTTGAATCCAAGTTTCGCGAGCTGTTCGCCGCCGACCTGAGTCATATGACAACCGAATGGACTCTTTTCGCAAACAACCTGCAGTTTGGCTACGACCTGCCTCGAGCGGCGATCGACTTCCGCGACGGTACGCCACTGTCCGAGAACGATGCCGATCGTTCAGTTCAGATCAAAGCCGATCGCGGATGGCAGTCGAGTCGCGTCAAACTGGAATCAGGTCAGAGATACGAAGTTCTTGCCACCGGGCGATTCACCTTGGCCAATCGACCCAAGCCGTGGATCAGTGAGCCACAAGGCGTCTCGATCCAGTACTTCGATCGCCGTCCGCTGGGAATGCTGGTGGGCGCAATCCAGGCGGATGAGACACCTGCAGAAGGGGCCGACGAATCGATGCGAACCACGATTTCGATCAGTAGAGGAAGCAAGTTCAAAGCATCACAAACGGGAACGTTGTATCTGCGGTTGAACGATGCCTGGAATTCTCTCGCGGACAATCAGGGTCAGGTCGATGTGACAGTTCGACGATTGAAGTCTCCATAGCCATTCTCCGGCAATAGTCATCCATGGACGCACTGGCGGTCTTTAACAGTTTCGAAGCGACATTCTGGATCATGGTCGGACTTGTCGTCTGGCGACGGTCAAGGGGAATGCGGCATCAGCGCTTGGGCAGCATTGCCGCCACTTGGTTCGTGCTGTTCGGCCTGTCCGATGTCTGGGAAGTTTTTACTGGAGCCTGGTGGCAGCCGTGGCCTTTGTTTGTTTTGAAGGCAACTTGTGTCATCGCACTGGTGACTTGCGGTCTGATCTACCGTCAACTGACGATCCGACACCGGCCGCCACGTCATTCTGCATAATCTGGCCTGTGTCGCTGTGCCAGTTCCTCGGGAGGGTGAAGCGAACCCCAGATCGGCGTGAATCGGCAATTTCAGCAGCTCTTCAGAGTTTTTCCCCCCGTCCCTGAATTTCGTCACAGAGTTCGACTGTTCGGCCTAAGTCCATCTCGACAGAAATGGAGCGCAGGCTTATACGCCCATACGAATCCTTCCGCCTTTTGAATTCATGTTCGATCCGCCCGCCGAGTCACCCTTGGTGGGCTGAAATACGTACACGGAGCCGCGACGACGCGACTCTGTCGGACATCGTCCGCTCGATGGCCTGCGCCATTGAGATTGACGACAAGGAATAGCCTTGATGTTGACGAGATTCCCTCAATGGTCTGCGTCACTGTTGCAGCGAACCTGCACTGGGGTATTGCTCGTGACGAGCCTGGCGTTGGCTCATTCGGGTGAGACTCATAATGTGTGTGCGGCTGACCGGATGCCAACCGTCGCACCGCGACGCGTCATGACACCCGAAGCCTTGAGGGCCATGGAAGAAGAGGACGCGGCAATCCAGGAACAGGAAGGTCGAACCAACCTGAAACAAGCGGCGGCGGACGACGAACTCGTTCAGCCCGAAGACGAACCGCCGCGAGTGGTTGGCAACGGCTTAGGCGCGATGAGTCGCGCGAGCTTCCTGGGCGGTAAGACGTTCAGCCGCAATGATTCAATCGTGCCAATCGAAGTGATGCCGTACATGTTGACCGATACGGCCTTCGTCTTTGCAGACGTGCGTGGATTCGTGACGACTCGTTCGCAGGGCGGTGGCAATTTCGGTGTCGGGTATCGCCGCTTGTTCGAAGATCGCAACGCCTGGTACGGCGCCAGCTTCTGGTACGATGCCGATCAGTCAACGTCCCGCATGTTTCAGCAGGTCGGCTTGAGTTTTGAAGGACTGGTTCGTCAGTGGGAAATGCGCGGCAACGTCTATCTGCCGTTCACTTCGACACAGAATATCTCGAACACGTTCAGCACGGGAACGATTGTCGGCAACCAGGTGCTTTACACGCATTCGATCACCAATGCGAACCCGTTGCGTGGCGTTGATCTGGAAGGCGGGCATAGCTGGAATATCCAGGATCGTCACATCGTTCGCGGCTTTGTCGGCGCCTATTTCTTCGACGGAGCGTCAACCAGTTCGGTCAACGGCGTCAAAGTCCGTGGTGAAGCGGTCATCAACAACACCGTGACAGCCCAGGCGATGTTCACGCACGACAAGTTGTACGGTTCCAACCTGATGGTCGGGCTGTCGATGCAGTTTCCGTTCGGCAAGGATCATCCGAACACAGGCTGGTTCCGCAATACTCCGTCGCCGTTCCGGTTCGTCGAACGCAACTACAACGTGGTCGTCGATCAGCGAGCGAATACGAGCGGCCCATTGGTCGCCACCGATCCAGCAACCGGCAATCCGTATGTCATCGAACAAGTGTATTCGCCCGCAGGTGGTGGTGGTGGCGGCGGCGGAGTTCCCGATGGAACTGCGGCTCACCCATTCTCGTCAGTGGCTGCCGCGCAGGCCGCCGGCGGCGATGTGATCTTTGTGCAGAATGGATCTGTGCTGACGCAACCGATCACACTCGCGGCTGGTCAACACCTGTTCGGCCAGGGTAACTCCAACGAATTCCTGACGGTCGCAGGCGGACAGGTTCGGATGCCAACCGCCGTCGATCCTCTGCAATCGGGCACCGGAGCGGCACCGATCATCCAGAATGTGGCAGGAAATGCCATCACGCTCGCATCGAACACGGACGTCGCGGGATTCACGATCATCGGCGGGACCGGGGATGCCATCACGGGCAGCGGAATATCGAATGTCTCGATTCACGATCTGATCTTTAATTCGCTCGCGGGAGACGCCATCAATCTGACGAATATGTCGGGTACCGTCGCACTCGGTAACCTGCAGATCGCGTCCGGATCGAGTAACGGTGTGGTGATCAACGGCGGAAATGCCGACATCACACTCGGCGGCCTTGGAAACGCGATTTCGGTTCAAGGCGATGGCTTTGTGCTGAATGGGCTGACCGGCGGCAAAGTGAACCTCAACAATCTGACGATGAACAGTCTGGGCGGAAACGGCCTGGTTCTGAGCAATGTGGCGACGGACGTCACCGTCAACTCACTGTCGGTCTCAAACTCAGGACTCAGCGGCCCCGGTGCGGCGGTCACCATTTCAGGGACGACCGCATCGCCGCAGGCCTACACATTCGGTGGAACGACAACGATCACCTCACCGAATTCGACAGGCTTTTCGGCAAGCGGCACCAATGCCAACATCAACGTGAACGACCTGCGAGTCACTTCGACCTCTGCGCAGCCAGCCGTCGCGTTGTCGAACGACACCGGGATGGTCAAGTTCTCGAACATCAACGTGAACACCCACAACGCCACGGGCTTATTCGCCGATCATGTGACGAACTTGATTGTGTTGAACGGCGCCCTGACCACCGTGAATGCTCCGGCGCTGGACATCAATGCCTCGGGCCTCGACGCGCGATTCGGATATGTCGCGGTAGACGGAGGACCCGTCGGGATCCGAGTCGTCGGTGGCAGTGGCAGCCTGGCTGTTCAGGCGGGTGGCAACTACGGCTCGGCAGGAACGATTCAGAACACCACCACGGCGGGCATCATTCTGAATGGATTCGGCAACACTTCGTTGACCGGATTGAATCTCACCAACAACGCCACGGGGATTCAGTCCACCGGGTCAGCGGAACTGTTGTTGTCAAAGGTTCAGATCACCGGTTCGACCGGCTATGCAATCGATTCAATGAACGATCTGTACCTGAGTGTCAACAATTCGGTCTTCAGCGGCAATGGGGCCGTTGGCGGCGGCACGATGCGGATTCAAGCAGATACAGTCGGCACCTTTACCTCATCGATTGCCAGCAACAACATCACCGACAACAATGGCAGCGCGATCCTGTTCAACGCACAGGCAGGCGCACTGGGTGCAACACTGAACAGCCAGGTACTGTCGAACACGATCATCGGACACGGTGCCAACGGAACATTGATCGGTGCGAACTGGAATGGTTCGATGGTCATGACCGTCGCCAACAACGCACTCTATGCGTACAGTGCCAACATGACCGGCATCAAGCTGCAAAGCCAGTCACTTTCCGCGGTCGTGGATGAAAACATCAGCACGAACTCGATCATCTTTGAAACGGCGGCAGCGACCAATGGTACGGGAATCTATGTCATCGACGGCCAATCGGGTCAGACATCAACGTCGACGCCGATCCTGTCGATGGCCAGCAACAACGTCGCGTTTTATGGCACCGGTGGCACAGGAATCCGGTTCGCATCCTTCGAGTCGTCGAATGACGCGATTACCAGCAATACCGTCGCTGACTATGCGGGCGGAGCCACTGGCATGTTGTTCGACAACGTCGGAGCCAATTCGACAATGATCATTATGAGCAACACGATTGGCCTGAAGTTCGGTGACGCGACCGTCCATCGCGGCATTATCTTCTCGCAAATCACACCCACATTGAACCTGGCAACGCCCACCGGCGCCACTTCGAACTGGATCTACAACGCCGCGTCAGCCTCGACGGGAATCTCGATTCCGACCGGGACAGGGACGTTGGGCGGTATCCTGATCAATGGCAACTACATCACCGCACCTTGATCGCTGTTGATGAGATCGCTGTTGATGATCCCTGTTGTGTTCGCGCCACCAACCGACAGCCTCGGCGTCACCGAGGCTCAAACGAAACGACACCGGGTTAACGAGTGAGTTTGACCCGGTGTCGCTATGACCGTTAGTGGACGATCTGTGAGCGTGTCTCAGTTCGTAAGACCGGCGGCCTTGCGCGCCTTCACTTCTTCCTGCTTGGAAACTTCGGGATTCGGCGTGGCGTCGCCCGGGACTCGCCCCAGCACCCATTTCACTCCTTCCGTGACATGCTCCAGAAATCGCTTGTCGACCCAGGTCGATTCGTTGTGGCCGAGGTTCGTCACAAACACGCGGCCGTCGCCATAGTTCTTGACCCACGCGACCGGGACATGCCGGGCTTCCATGACCTCGACTTCTTTATCGCCTTGCTTCTCTTTGGTTTTCTGGCCTTTGGTTTGACACTTGTCGATATTCAGACTCATCAACAGGTGAACCTTCTCGGGTTGCCAGTTCTTGTACCAATAGATCTCGTCCTTGATCTGAAATTCCTGGCCGAACGGTTTCATCGTCGGGTGACTGGTATCGTGAACCGTGATGGTCACGGTTTCGCCCGCATTCCAGGGGTGACCGACAAACGTCCCGCCGACCATGTCCCAGTACGGTTGGTAGTCGTGGTAGGTGTCGAGTGCCGAATGAAAGCCGATAAAACCGTGCCCTTTCTGCTTCAGCCAATCGTTCAGAAAGTAATCGAGATCGGCCTGAGCAATCGGCAGGTTCAGCGTGGTGTAAAACATCACGATGTCGAACTTCTGCAGGTTCGCCTTGGTGAAATCGGCAGCGGCATCCTGAGTGCACACGATGTCGAACAAACCCGATTGTTGACCCAACTGAGTCATCGAGATTTCGGCGGGCGCGAGGTCTTGTTTGGGCTTTCCATCAGGCTCACGATTGACCGACCCGTGTTTGAAGCCGGCACTTTGAGTCAGCATCAAGACGCGTGCTTTGTCCGCCGCCGAGGCCGACATTGTCAGACCTGCCAATAGAACCGCCGTTACCAAACCAGATAATCTCATTGTGCAAACCTCCTCAGGATTGAATTTTGTCGCCAAACAGACGGCAAGATCGTACCGGCAACCCAGCCTCATTTCACTCAGGACAATTCGTCTTGAGTGCGCCTGGCTCAATTGCCTGAACGAAGGTATGCCACCGGTGGGTCCACCAGTCTCTTACCGAACTTTGACGGAGAGAACCAAGGGCCCGTCACTCGCCAGGGGGCAGATTGTCCAAGTCAAGGTTTGAGCTAAGGCGCCTTTTCGACATGTGCACGGCACTTCAACGACGCTTCGTGAATCGCTGTCGACAGCGGCCGCAGATCGTCAACGGAACCTCGATCGTTGATCGCCTGTTTCAGCTTTTCAATCGCCGCACGCAGTTCGGTCGACGACTTGCCGAGTCCCGGATTCGACGCACCTCGACGGATAAGATCCGAGACAGCCAGTTTGTTCTGGTCTTTCCGCAGTTGCGCCAACAGTCGTTGCGCCCTCGAAATGGGAATCGGATCCGACTTCAGAACGAGACCCAATTCCACATGTGTCGCGTCGAATTGGTCGAGCAGATCCTTTGGCAGCGGATAATAGACATACATTCCGGCAACGACACTCGCCACGGCAACCACCATCACAGCAAGTGTCCGCTGAGGCCCCTGTAAGGGACGGTTCCAATGACTGGCTGCACTATTCGACGGGACGGCGGTCGTTCGACTAACCAGACGGGAGATCGATCCTCGTTCGCCCAGGCAAGTCGAAACCAGTCCAACCAGCCAGAGCGCGCTCAAAGCAATGCACGCACCAATCAAGAACCGTTGAGGCTCGCCAAAATCGTCGGTCAAGGTCGATCGAATCGCCCTGGCCTTCGCGATCTTAAAACCTCCGCCCGATTCGATCTCGAGGAATTGACTGCGACTGACAATCGGATTGGGCAATGTCAGGGGCAAGGCGTAACCAGTGCCGATGGCGCCGCCGAACAGGATCGTCGCGGTCAGCAGGAATCGTTTCAGGCCACAATGAACTGCGATCCATGCCAGCGTTCCGATGTGCACACCGATACCCAGCAGGAAAACAACAAGCGTCATACCGATCGAGCGACCGCTCAGCAGTGATTCGGTCACGATCATGATCCCTTTGGTGGGCGACGTCTGGAACGGGATCGAGACCAGCGCCAGATGAACGGGTGCCAGAGGAGAGCGATCGTTGATGGTGCGTTCCAACGCACCGCCCGAGATCAGTCCCAACAGACCGGCTCCCGCCAATCCCAGCAACAGGTACACCAGCAGCGCACTCGTCAAAGCGCGAGACATCGTCAGTCCGACAGCCGTCATCCGGACGGCACCCGACACAGGCGCTGGTGGCGCATTGACGGGAAGAGTCGAATCGGGCAACCAGCGACCGAGCACGAAACCCAGGCCAACCAGGATCACGAACGATCCGACCAGGAACGCCGCGAGCGCCAGGATCCCCATTGGCCCTTCGCCTTCCAACTTCTGAAACGCATAGATCAGCGTCATGGGATTGATCAACGGCGCCGACAGTAGAAACGTGATGACCGTGTTTCGGGGCACGCCGATCCGCTTCAATTCCCATGCGACGGGCAGGGCACCGAACGAACAGACCGGCAACAACAATCCGATAAACCACGCTCGGAAGGGCCCTTGAATCGCATCATTCGTGAACCAGCCGCGCACGGATTCGGCATTCAAGACTCCTCGAATCAATCCGGCCACGAACAGGCCGATCAGCAGCGTCGGGACCGCCTCGAGCGCAGTTTGACCCGCGCGGAACAGTACGACCCAGATCAGGACCGTATTCGCCTCGGTCATGTTTGTTCTCTAACCTCCGTGGACGAGACGCCAGTGAATACCGCCCCGCGACACCGCGAAGATAACGCACGTTTTATCTGCTGCCAGTGGATCACGACAACAACAGGTTTGCCGTGCCACCCAAAAAACGAACAAGGCTCACTCAAATTGGAACTGAGTGAACCTTGTTGAATTGGCACGGACCGTCGACTCACCCGCAATGCGCGAGCCATACTTCTATTCTGAACCCGACGCAATCGCCCGCCCACACGCGGCCGGTTCGCCGCCTCCAACGCGCGAGCGATATCGCTATTCTGAACCCAACTCAATCGCGCATCCCGCCGACCCGCGGCCGGGTCAAACGTTCGACGAACTGCGAACTTCGCGTTTGCGTTCCTGTTCCGTCAGGCGAATCTTCCGCAACCGAATCGATTGCGGAGTTACTTCGACGTACTCGTCATCCTCGATGTACTCAAGGGCAGCTTCCAGGGACATCTTCCGAGGTGGCTTCAGCGTGATGTTTTCGTCCGAACCCGACGCACGCATATTCGTCAGTTGCTTTTCCTTGATTGGATTCACAACCATGTCGTTGTCGCGCGAGTTCTCGCCGACGACCATCCCTTCGTAGACCGGATCACCTGGCTCGACAAACATTTCCGCTCGTTCCTGCAGTTTAAACAGCGCGAATCCAACGGCCTTACCGCGCTCCTGAGAAACAAGGACGCCGTTCAGTCGATGCGGCACTGCACCTTCCATCGGCTTGTACTGTTCGAACCGGTGATGGATGACCGCTTCACCCTTCGTGGCGTTCAGCAATCGAGTTCGAATGCCGATCAGACCGCGTGATGGAATCGAGAATTCCAGGTGCGTCGAACCCAGATCGTTGCCGGTCATTTCGACCAATTCACCACGGCGATTTCCCACGATTTCCATCACGGGGCCAACCGAATCGGTGGGCACGTCGATGACCAGGATTTCGAATGGTTCGCACGTCTTGCCGTCGATCATCTTGCGGATAACGGTGGGCTTACCGACCGACAGTTCGTACCCTTCGCGGCGCATCGTTTCGATCAGAATCGACAGGTGCAGCACACCGCGTCCCGAGACCTTAAACGCGTCGCGATCGCTGAACTCTTCGATGCGCATTGCCACGTTCGATTCGAGTTCTCGCATCAGGCGTGCGCGAATATGGCGACTGGTCAGATACTTACCTCCGCCTTGCTGCCCGGCCAGTGGCGATGAGTTGATCGTGAACAGCATCGACAATGTCGGTTCGTCGACGCTAATGCGTGGCAGCGCGATCGGGTTCAGCGGATCACCGACGGTGTCACCAATTTCGGGCTTTTCCAAGCCGATCAAAGCCACGATATCACCGGCCGTGGCTTCTTCGACGGCGACGCGGCCGAGCTTGTCGAACAGTTCGACGCTGACCACTTGGTCATTCACCTTGCTGCCATCCGCCTTCATCATGACAACTTTTTGTCCCGGCTTGATCGCACCGCCGACGATGCGGCCGGTTGCGATGCGGCCGACGAATTCGGAATAGGCCAGCGACGTGACCATCATCTGGAACGGACCGTCGACATTCGTCGCAGGACCCGGCACCTTTTCAATTATCATATCGAGCAAGGGCTTGATGGTGTCGCCAGGCACGGCAGGATCGTGTGTGGCAAAGCCGGCCCGACCGCTCGCGAAAATGTAAGGGAAGTCGAGCGTCTTGTCGTCGGCACCCAGTTCGACAAACAGGTCAAACGTTTCGGACAATACGTCGTCAGGCCGCGCATCCGATCGATCGATCTTGTTAACGACGACGATTGGCTGCAGACCGACTTCCAGTGCCTTTTGCAGCACGAAGCGCGTTTGCGGCCGCGGTCCTTCGAAGGCGTCGACCAGCACCAGGCAGCCGTCGGCCATCTGCAACACGCGTTCGACTTCGCCGCCGAAATCGGCGTGGCCCGGCGTGTCGATAATATTGATTTTCGTGCCCATGTAGTTCAGGGCAATGTTCTTCGCCAGAATCGTGATGCCGCGTTCCCGTTCCAAGTCGTTGGAATCGAGGATGCAGTCCTGCTGCACCTGCGACTCGCGGAACTGTCCGCTGGCTTTAATGAGACAGTCGACCAGCGTCGTTTTGCCGTGGTCGACGTGGGCGATGATGGCGATATTGCGGATGTCGGTACGTCGGGTATTCATGGCGACTCGTTGAGCGGGCTTCCACAAGGGAAGCGGACTAGGGAAACAAAATGTGCTGACAATTCAGCCAAAGAGGGAAGTCGTCGTGGGAAGACTCGCGGCGGGCAGACTGGCTGGCACAGCTCTTCACACACAGGGCTGGCGCGCACAGGTGGCAGTGAAGTGTCGCAAGTATAACAACTCGTCTAGACCTCGTGAAGCCCTTTCTGCTGACTGCGAAATAGTTTCCCATTTCGGAAAATCCTCTAGGCGCGATCGTTTGGATCAGTTCTGACGCCTGTGGTGAACCACATTTCGGCACTTTTGGCGGTTTGCTGTCACTCGCACGGCACCCTACTATGGTGACCCGGCCGCGGGTCGGCGGGATTCGCGATTGAGTTGGGTTCAGAATTGGGATACGGCTTGCGCGTTGGAAACGGGTGACCCGGCCGCGGGTCGGCGGATTCGCGATTGAGTCGGGTTCAGAATTGGGATACGGCTCGCGCGTTGGAAACAGGTGACCCGGCCGTGGGTTGGCGGGGCTCGCGATGGAGTTGGGATCAGAATCGAGATACGGCTCGCGCGTTGCGGGTGTCACGTTTAGGGCGAATCTGTTTATTGAGAAATTGGCACCATGGGTTTCTTTGAGAAGTTGAAGCAGGGGCTGAAGCGCACCACGCAACTGCTGCAAACCGATATCCGCGATATTTTCCGCTCCGGCGAAATCCTCGACGAAGCGAAACTGGAACAGTTTGAAGGTCGTCTGATCCGCACCGATATGGGCGTGGCCGCGTCGTCGCAAATCGTCGCCGAACTGCGAGAGAAATACCTGGGCCGCACCGTGGTCGTCAAAGAAATGTGGGCGACCGTCAAAGAGACCATCCGCGGCCTGTTGAAAGGCACCGACGGAAAGGTCTGGGATCCCGACAACCCGCTCTCGCCCTTGCGATTCGCCGACACCAAACCAACCGTGATTCTGGTCACTGGTGTCAACGGCACCGGTAAAACGACTTCGATCGCGAAGCTCGCCAAGCTGCTGACCACATCTGGTAAAAGCGTAATGCTCGCGGCAGGAGACACCTTTCGCGCGGCAGCCGTCGAACAATTGACGATGTGGAGTCAGCGGTTGGGGTGTCTGATTGTCACCAAGCCGAGTGGCACCGATCCGGCGAGTGTCGCGTTCGCGGGTTGCGAAGAAGCCCTGAAAGCGGGCGTGGATGTGCTGATCATCGATACGGCCGGCCGGTTGCATAACCAGCAGAACCTGATGAAAGAACTGGAAAAAATTCGTCGCGTAATCGACAAGAAAATTCCAGGTGCTCCACACGAATGCCTGCTGGTGATTGATGCCACGACCGGACAAAACGGATTGAACCAGGCGCAGCATTTTGGCGAAGCAGCCCAGTGCACCGGAATCGTGCTGGCCAAGCTGGATGGAACCGCCAAGGGCGGCGTCACCGTCGCAATTCGTCAACAAATGGGCATCCCTGTCAAATATGTTGGCGTCGGTGAGCAGATCGACGATCTGGAACTGTTCAATCCGGAACGGTTCGTAGAAGCCTTGTTCGACGAGGCGAATTGATGGTGCCTTGGCTGCACCCAATCCGACCGCAGGCAACGCGGCAAACCTTAGCAGAACGGTTCAAGACAACGACGAATAGTCCGTTAATAATCGGTTAAAGGAAAAAGAATGACGTTCACTTACGACGGCATGGCCAAGATGATCGATCATTCGCTGCTCAATCCGATCTTGACCGTCGCCGATCTGGAAGCCGGCTGCCGGCTGGCACTCAGTTACAACGTCGCCAGCGTCTGCATTATGCCGTACTACCTGAAACGCTGTGCCGAATTGCTGCATGGATCCACGGTTAAAGCAAGCACCACGATCGGCTTTCCCCACGGTGGCAATACGACCGCCATCAAACTGGCCGAAGCCAAACAAGCCATCGCCGACGGCTGCGAAGAACTGGATATGGTGGTCAACATCAGCCAGGTCCTGAGCGGCCAGTGGGACTATGTACGTGAAGACATTCGCGCCGTGATCGACGTCGCTCATGCGGCAGGTCAGAAAGTCAAAGTCATCTTCGAGAATTGCTATCTGAAGGATGAACATAAAATTCGTCTCTGCGAAATCTGCGGCGACTTGCGCGCCGACTGGGTCAAGACGTCGACCGGATATGGAACCGGCGGCGCGACGCACGACGACCTGAAGCTGATGCGTCAACATTCGCCGGCGACTGTTCAAGTCAAAGCGGCCGGTGGCGTTCGTGACCTGGACGGACTGCTGGCCGTGCGCGAATTGGGCGTGACGCGCTGCGGTGCCAGTCGCACGGCCGACATGCTGAACGAGTGCCGCAAGCGATTGAATCTCGAACCGATCACGGTGCCAACCGTGGCGACTCCAGCCGGATATTGATCTGTTTAGAATCGCTCTGACACAGATCGCGGCATCGTCGCTGGCAGACGTTTGAACAACTCGTCATTCCAATCGTTTTTCAGATCATCCCGGTGCTCTGAAACCAGACAGGACGACAATTCGTTCGTCATGGCTCTCAATTTGCGGTTATCCCCAATACGCCTTTCGATCAAGGGCGACATTGAGGAGACCAACCATGAACGCCGATCAATTGCTGGCCGCGATCCGCTCAGACACACTTCGAATTGAATCCGAAGTCGTCGCTCCCGCCAGCGTGGATCTGATTCTGAATATCTGGAACGTGCCTGTCGGCCGCATACGATGCTCGCCGTCGGATGGTCCCGTCGTGCGACACGATGATGTATCGGTGCAAATCTTCACCGGGCAAGTTGGCGAAGCCCCGGAAGTCATCGCATGCTCAACGAGCCTTGACGCGGAGGAACTGGCCCGCGACTTGGCCATCGCGCTCGACTTCGCCTACGCACAGACGTTCTCGAGCAAGTGCTGAGCAACGTGGTTCTGAACTGATGGAACTGGTATATCCCGGCGCGCCATGAAACCTGTCCCATGAATTCTGCACGTATTTCCCCGGGACGGCGAAGCGCCTGCTGATCCGGCCGCGGGTCGGCGGGATGCGCGATTGTCGGGATTGGAATAGGGATACGGCTCTCGCGTTGCGGGTGAGCCACCTTCCTTTGGGCACAGTTTGTCAAAGATCAATGAACATGTTGAGCAATATGTTTTCGTTCGGTAAAGGCCGCCTGCGCTAAATGGCAGGGGTGCCATGACTTTGGAGTCCTCGACAAAGTCGTGTCTTCAGGGAGGACGAAAAAAGAGTTTGTAGCCACAGAGGGCACAGAGGAAAGACGTCGGGTGGGCGGGCGATCCAATCTTCTGGAAGCCCCCGAATCCTTTTTCGACGTCAATAAGCACCTTAAGCAAGATGTCGCCATCTGTTCGCAACACGGAACTCAACGCAAAGGCGCCAAGAGGCAAAGGCGCGAAGGTTGGAAACAACATGGCCCCACTATTTCTCCGCGTTCCCGGGAGGGCGAAGCTCCTGCTGAGCCGTCTTCTCTGCTGTTAACAGATTGTCAAAGGTCAATGAGCACCTTGAGCAACATGCGTCTTCGCGGCCTGCAAGGCCGCCACAACATAGCCCGGGGCAGAGCGATGCGCCGCCCTGGGTTATTGCCAACATCCAAGCCTTCAGGCCTGTAAGGACGACACAGCCCTGGTTCTGGCAAATGATCCTCGCGATGTGTACGAATCACTGATTGTGGCGCCCTCTTCAGGGCTTGAATTCATGCGCTATTCCAAACCCAGGGCGACGCGACGCAGCCTGCGCTTCATCGCTCTGCCCATGGGCTATGTTGTTGTGGCCTTGCGACCGGAAGGCCGTCCGTCAACTCACATCGCGCGAACGATTCACCGATGTCTGCTCCCATCGTGCGATGCGCACCAACCGCCTGTGACGGGCCGTCGGCCTCTTCCAATCAGGTTGTCAAAGATCAATGAGCATGTTGAGCAACATGCGTCTTCGCGGCCTGCAAGGCCACAACAAGATAGCCCGGGGCAGAGCGAAGCGCCGCCCCGGGTTAGGGCCAACACCCCAGTCTTGAGTCCTGTAAGGACGACACAGCCCTGGATCTGGCAAACGATCCAAGACGAATCAAACAACTCATCGC
>Ga0105238_10000229_pt1 | contig 62541 bp, 51 predicted proteins | sample KBSC34metaG_FD_81526 | JGI IMG/M metagenome (GOLD analysis project Ga0105238, IMG submission 81526) | Corn rhizosphere microbial communities from Kellogg Biological Station, Michigan, USA - KBS C3-4 metaG | ecosystem: Host-associated > Plants > Roots > Rhizosphere > Soil | place: Michigan, USA...
ACGTCCAGCGGTACTTTATTCCAGGATTCCAGCAAGTGCTCCTGATCATGATCCAGCGTCGGCAGCAGCGCGAACCCTGCCCAGTATTTCATCGCCGCATTGTTGCCCAGGTTCGTTTGAGCGTCATTGGTATCGGCGGCCGGGGCCGGCGGCGGAGACAATGACAGCATCAGTGCCAGCAAAACAACAGCCGTGAATCGCATCAATTGTCTCCCAGTAAAGTTGCCAAAGTTGCTTCGGAACGAGTGAATGCACCGACCCGTACCACAGAAGAGGTTGTGGTCGACGTCAGCGAGATATGTTGATTGAGCAATCGCTGAAACTCGTCAGGCGAGCGACAAAATGCGAGTTGATAGCTTCGCAGCGTCGGTTCCGCGTGATATCGGGCATCGTTTGCCCGAACGGATCGATTGCCTGACATGGACGCGGAATAACGATTCATGCTCCCGCACACGACAACTGCCAATAAGCAAATCGCCGCCACGCAACTAGCCAATGCTGGATGTGCTGCTCGACGAGGTTGCTGAAATCGCCGCGGCTGCAGCCTGTTCTCAATTCGTTGTCGTAATTCGTCCGATATCGGTTTCGGTCGCAATGACGCCAATTCCAATTCCAAAAAATCAGGGCCTTCGATCATCGGATCGACTCCTTCACCAAGGACTCTCGCAATTTTTCCAGGGCGTAGCGATAACGTGACGCTGCCGTATTGACCGAGATCTGAAGTGCCTCACCGATCTGCGGAAACGTCAACTCGCCCCAGATCTTCAGCACCAGCACTTCTCGCTGGAATTCAGGCAATTCGCACAGCGCCTCTTCGATGGCGTTTTCTCGTTCAGCTTGTTCGGCCGCATGGGAAAACAGCGACTCGCACTCGGCGCGCGCCGTGGCTTCTTCTCGTTGAGATTGACGCCTCTGATGACGCTGTCGGTCCAATGCGCAATGTTTGACAGACGCGTAAAGGTAACTCAGGGGCTCCGCCACTTCGTCTCGCCGTCGCCAGAACCGCACAAACGCTTCCTGGACGATGTCCTCGGCGTCACTACGGTTGGAAATCCATTGTCGCGCGAACAGCAGCAACACGGCCCCGTGTCGATCGAGCCAATCGGTCCAATCGTCGGAGCCACCAGACATATCCCCTCCTCAGGAAGAAACCGAAACGGAGTCATCTCATTACCAGGCCGAAAAGCAAGGCTTGCCTCACGTGGACTCGCAGAAACTGTGATCAATTCCTTCGATAGCGTGGGCCTGTTCTCGATTCTCGGTCAGCACTAAAATGACGCCGCCGAACCCAGAATCTGTCTAACAAAAGTGTTGAATACGGCAGAACCATGCCAGACTCGAGCGAGACTAATCCTCGAACATCGATCACGTCGTCAGCCCAATCTCCAAAACTGCGTTGGCGAATCATTCCCGGAACATTTCTGGCACTCTTCGCGGCACTTGGCACGATTGGCCTGACGATCCAGTTTTCGATCATCGCATATTACAACGTGAAGTATGGCTGGATTCAGGTTGATCCCCGCACTCCGAGGCTCAGCGAATTGGCGATTACTCCTGTGCACGTTCTGGTGTGGCAGTGCGGGACATGTGGAGTTCTCGCGGCAGGCATCTCCGCCTACGCCTGGTATTATGCACGCAGGCGACTCGCCTGGATCAGCACTGTCGCCTTCTTTGCACTGATGTTGACGTCGCAGTGGCTGGAGACTCTGTGAGTTTCAAGACGAGTCGTGGATCTTGGGTGATGCTTTGAACGGAATCTGGGCATCGGTAATTTCCGTACGTTCCGATCCTGACAACATCGCCGCCTTCGGTGATAATCACTCAGATTAGAGGCGTTTCGAATGAAAATGCAGGACAGATCGGCCTGAATACTTCCATGCCATGTGGGCTCTTAGAGGGATGCGGATGTCGAGTGTTGCCAGGAAACGCCTTCTGTATTGCCTCATCATCGTTGCCGGTCTGTCCGAACCGCCGCTGCTGATTCGAGTGTATCGTGAGACCAATGAATTCATGAGCGCGGCACAGACCGTTCGAGCGGATGTGATTCAAGACCCGCTGTCCGCGGGACGCCTAGTCCGGTTTCAGGCCGCTAACCAGGTCGTCACGATTCCACTGGAAAACATTGTCGACCGTAGAAGCATCAATGCAGTCGGAAATCAGATTGAGATCGCGTATTTACCCGAACGACCAAACGAGCCGCGATGGATTGCTAAGATCGAGCGATTTCGTGCCGGCTTACCATGGCTCATGACATTGTCCATTGCACTCATACTTTTCGGCTCGGCACTGTTCTGGAGAACATTGGCAACCACCGCCCCGCAGCCTGACCCTAGACTCATCGAAGAAATGGATTGACCCGTGGGCGGTGATGGAACAGAGTGATAGAGATTGTTGAGAAGCTCCGTCCTGCGGCGATTCGCGTCAGGCTTCACGCTTGGTTTCGGTGCGTCTCGTGACCCGTCGCCAAGTTGGTGATGTTAGCAAGATTCACATTGGTGATTGTAATGAACTCTGTTCCGGATGATGAATTTGGAGAATCAAGCCAACCTGAAACTGTCGAGGCAACAACACCAACCAAATATCGTGTTCAGGGAAAATGCCTCGTCGTGCGCAATGGCGCTGTGATGCCCCAGTTCTGCATTAAAACCAATGTGGCAGTCTCGCCGACGGAAATGGAGACTCGTCATCTGACGTGGATCCCGACGGAATCGAGTTGGTTCCTGCTGCTGGGCAATCTGCCATTTCTTGCTGCCTATTTCATGTCGAAAGAGAGTGTGACAATCACCTTCGGTCTGTCAGATCGGGCTCGACACGATCTTCGCAACCTTCGATTCGCTGCGATGGGCGCAAGTGCCTTGACGGTCATCTCATTCCTGGCATTCGCCATTGCACCGTCTCCGATATCTTATGGAATGGCAATCGCATTGTTCATCGGAGCCGCCGTTTTTTGGGCGAAGGCGGTGGAGTTAGTTCAAATTAAAAAGCACTTGGGCGGGGAGTTTTGGATTGTAGGCTGTTCAAAGCCGTTTCTGTCAAGAATCGTCGACTCTCAGCCGTTCACCTTCGGCTTCGATCAGATACAAGGTGGTCCGCTCGTGAGTGAGTGCCCTGATTGAAACGACTTCAACTTCCGTTTCAATCGACGCTCGTATTCTGCGGATGAGAACTCGGCGTTTCAGCAGATCTTTCAGTTCTTCCATCGCTTGTTAATGGATATCATGCCAGTTGCACGGGATCGGTCTGTTGATAGTCCCAGAAGTCGAGACTGAAATCGGCGTGGCCGTTCAGGATTTCGGTCCACTTACCGAATCGGCCGCCGTGATCGACCAGGCCGGGGCCGACACTATAGAGCAAAAACGACTCGGCGCCGTGGCGGCGATATGGAAATCGCTGCAGTGCGAATGGATCAACGGGGATCAGCGGCAGAATCGCTGGGACCAAGTCAGACAGTTCGTTGGGATAGCTCGCATTCGTTTTGCGATACAGCCTGAGCGCCAGGTCCGTCTGCAACAGTCGGATGATCGTCAGGCTGCGATCGTACAGCGTGCGATGCAAATGATGCCGATTGAGGCCGGGTCTGCGTTTGATCGAGGCAATCATCTTGGCGATGAACTTTTCGGCTTTCGTGAAGAACGAACCCGACATGTTCAGGGAATGATCCGCGGCATCGTCAGAATCGTCATCGTCCCATTCCTCATTGTTCGTTTCAGTCCATTGTTCGTCTCGTTCAAGAATTGCACCGATCGGGTCGGATTCCTTTTCGAATCTAGACGTCGTCTGGAGCAGCGTCTGCATCTGACTCGCTGTCAGACGATCTCGAATGACTCGCACGTTGTTGACAGCCAGATCCACGATGGCGACCCAGACCAGCATGTCGGTGATCAGACCATCACGACACAGGATGCAGCCCAGGTCGAACAGACCAATCGATGACTCGAGGACGTCGTCGATTTGACTTCGTACGAGTGCGTCTTTGCAGTGGCGATCCAGTTCGCTCGTCAAACGGCGGATGGTCTGAATATCGCTCAGGCGCCGATCACAAGTCGAAGCGGTATAGGCGGGCAGCCGCATCTCGGGGGCGGCCAGCAATCGACACGCCTGTTGCCGCCACGTCGAGTCGCAGACGGACGAAGACTGAGGTGGCCCGTTTAGGCGCACTAGTTCCAACAGTTGCTCGAACGGATCCATCGCCGACTCCAAACGGTCAGGTGACGAACAGCGGATGGCCCTAATGAATAAGTGAAGAATAGCACACGCAGGGATCGGCGATCGTTTTTTGTTCGATTTAGGATAACACACGGCAGCCGTTGGAGTTAAGAGCCGACCCAGGAACAATTGACCGTACTGATGTAGTGAATCCAACGCGAATTTGTTGGTCACATTGTTCAAAAATCGGTCTCAAATCTTCGGAGAACTGGGCGCGGTTACGCGAGTGTTGAAAAAGGGGGACAGGCACCCCGGGGTGGACATGGTTGCGTGGTTTGAATGTCTTGTCGTGTGCAAGTCGCCGCTTTCTTAACAAGTAGACAGCGGCGTCACTGTCCTTAAATCCATCGTGTTTGATCTGGCTCAAACACCGTCGCGCATCGATTGTCATCTCTTATAGAAAGTCTGCGTTTTCATCTTCAGATTCACTTCTCGCGGCTGACTCGTCTACTGAAATCAAAATTTCAAACCGATACGTTTTGTGGGATGACGTATGCTTCAACACAATCTTGATCTCTGATCGCTTTTACCGTAAACATCCGACCATTCACACCTAAAGGCCGTGGCGTTCCGCGAACGCTATCCGCTGACGGCGCAAAAGGATGCGTGGTACGTTCCCAGTCGACCGACATTGACACTCAAACCCCAGTCGAGGACCAGTTATGCCATCGCTGAAGTGCAAGAATTGCAAGCGACAACTCACATACGTGGATGTGGATCTCGTCAAATGCACGGCTCCCAACTGCCAGTTGGTTCAGGAGACGGGACTGTCGAAGCAATTGCACAAGACGATTGAGGCGAACTGCAGCCATTTGCCATACCCGAAATTTGCTGTCGGTCGCGCGATCGGCTTCTGTTCTGCAATTTATGGAATGGCGACTCACGCCGAAACATTCGATCCTTCGAAGCTCGAAAAACACCTGGAAAACAGTGGTCATCGCGGAGTTGTTGGCCAGACCGAACTGGTCGTCGCGGGTGATCGAGCGTACCGCGGAATGCGAGATTCACAATGCGGCTACATGATTACTAAGGTGACATCGAAGGACAAACGGCTGCAGCAAATCTATATCATTTTCCGTGGGTCCCGCAGCGATGATGCGGGTGGCAAAGACAATCCCATGGGTGCGGGCTTTTCGCAGGACCGTCAAGGTCGTCTGCAGAACGTCGACTACGCGGCAAACTTTACCGGTCGACAGGATGAGCCCTGGTGGTGTGCTGGCGTCAAAATCCGTCGAGGATTTTACGAACTCTATCGCAGCATGAGTTCCGAGATTGTGGTCAATCTGAATCGACTGCTGGGGGAATTGCCCAAAGCCCGCGTGATCGTAACGGGCCACAGCCTGGGTGCGGCATTGGCCGTAGTGTGCGCACACCATCTTCAACATCACATGGGCAAAACCATTCCTGGCGGTGGCCCGTTCTGCTACCCGTTCTGTACGCCACGAGTCGGCAATCTGGAGTTTGCCAGAGAGTTCAAGCAGACGATCGCAGACCAGATGCTGGACCTGCCGGGCGAAGTTCAAAGCGGCAACTACAACCGTTGCATCAATTTTGTGATGGACAACGACCCCGTGTCATGGAAAGCCGAAAAGGGCTACAAGCATGACACGTCCGATGACCCGGAAAGCCAGGGAACGCGTGCCGCCGCGAAATCATTTCTGGGAAAAGTCAAATACGGCCTGACAAAGAAAGAAGACCCGACAATTATCTTTTACCAGACGCCCAATATCTACAAGATTGGCTGGTACGCACTCTGGAACGTCCATCAATACACAACCGTGCAGGAAAAACTCCTCGGAAAAGCGATCTACAAGCGGTAACGACCGGTCGCAATTCTTCAAAGCATAAGCCAAGTCAGGCGGACAGGTGCCATACGTGATCACAAATGAGGGGCGGGAAACCGCCCCTCTGTTTTTTGACGATAAACTCTCAACGACTGAGTTCCGCTACTAGAGCGCATGCAAATTAAGTTTGGCGTCCCGCGAGCCTAAATCGCCCGAGTCTAACCCAGGTTTCAACGCGACACGTCCGTGCGACACGCACTAAAACTTCGAAATCACTTCACTGCTGAGCACGTCGCGACCTGCAAAGTAGCACACCACGCCGGTAAGCTGCAAAAACTCTCTCTTTCAATCAGCGGGGTTCCTCGCGATGTCAGACCGCAGAAAGTTACAGATGCAGCAAACGCCGCCGGAGCCGACAAAGAAACCAAATCCTGAGGAGCAACCAGCTTCGGAGGAGTTGCAGACTTTCCCAGCGGGAGTGATCGTGGTCCTGCTGCAGATCGTTCTCATTCCGATCTGCTATTGGATCGCGACCGTTATGCCGGATTCGATGATCGCGACGTTCACATCAAACCCATTGCTCATTCCACGTCGACGCTACCAATTGGCGGCACTCGTCTGGGCGATTCTGGCATCGGGGTCTTTGGGAATCGTGAATATCCGGAATGACACCAGGAAACTGATCGAATTCGTCGTACACCCGCATCGTTTCAACATCAGCAGAGGTCGGCAGATTCTGGTCCTGCTGACAACAATCGTGTTTTACACGGCGGACGTATTGCTGATGACTCTGATTGGCAAATACTCCATCGCATTTGCCTGTTTCGTGACAGCTCTGCTGTCCATCCTTTTGCTGGTCGGATTTTATTTTCTGTCACTCGCTTCAATGCCCTTACACTACTTTGAAACAAATCCGATGGGACAGCGTATCTACAAGTTTCTCGACCCCAAAAAACCCGAAGAACTGCGGCGTACTTGTCGAATGATGTTCGTGATGCTCGTATTGCTCGTGCTTGTTCAAAGCGCCATCAGCGTCGCCGTCGGAGCGACCAGTCAGGGCAAATGGGATACGAGATGAGGTTGTCAGATGGCCTTAGAACCGATCATGGATTGCTACGCAACTTAGGTCACGCCGGTCGCTGCCGAAGCGACCAACTGCGGCAAGTTCAAATTGCTGCGTTCGATCGGTTCTGATCCGTTGGAATTCGATGGGATGACCACCGTCAGAGAAACGCCTTGAGATGGCGCGGCGTCAATCTTCAGTTCACCGCCAACCAGCCGCAACCGCTCGCGTATACTAAGTAGCCCCAAGCCGTTGCAGTATTCGGGTAAGTTGGAATCGAAACCGATTCCGCCGTCGGTAATCTCTAACGTGATCCCGGTTGATGTTCCGGCCAATGCAACTCTGGCGTGCGTCGCCTGGCTGTGTTTGACGACATTTCTGAGCGCTTCTTGAACGATCCGATACAGGCACAGCGACACCTCCGGCGCAATCCAATCGGGAACCGTTTCACTGGTGAAATCGATCGCGAGCAGATGGCTTTGAGCAATTTCCTTGCACAGGCTGCGGACGGCGGTGACCAGACCTAACTGTTCCAGTTTCAACGGATGCAGTTCGTGTGACAGATCGTGGATCGCGGTCGACAGATTCCTGATCCGAGCAGCCAGATCGTCGGTTAATGGCTGTAATTCTGGGGCCGAGGACGGCAACTTCTGGCGAATCAGATCGAGTTCCACAGACAACAGTGCCAACATCTGATTGAAATCGTCGTGCAATTCGCGAGCAACTCGGCGGCGCTCGTTCTCCTGCGCGCCGATCAGACTTCCCGAAAGCTGGCGTAGTTGACGTTGATTGCTCTGCAAATCGGCCAGCGCCGCCTGGAATCGTTGTTCGGCTCGTTTCCGGCGCGCCACTTCGAAGAACAGGCCGACAATCAAACCCGTTTGAGCAACACAGAACCCGGTCAAGAGCGCAATGCGCCACTTGTACCGTTGCAGAAACGTCTCTTCGCGAAACCGGATGACGCAGGCTTCGGGCAGCAGGTTTTCGTCAATCTGCCAGCGTTCGAGCTGGCGTTCGTCGACCTGATATTCGTTAGTCTCAACCGATTCGATTCCGATTTTTTCGGGTGGCGTCCCCGCGAGCAGCCGCAGGCCCACTTGCGCCGCGTGACGGCCTTGCGACTGAAAGCTGAACACGTGGCCGCCCACGATCCCACGGCCGACGTACGTGTCGACATGGCCGTAGATCGGCGCGTTCGCGCGATGTGAAATGGATTCCAGGACATGCGCCGGAACGAGTGTGTGGCCAGCGGAATCGTTGAAGACGTGCAGATAGTAGATGACTGTCTTGTCCGGCAGGTTGGCCGAACGCGTGATCAGATCATCCAGCGACAGTCCCACCAGACTGATCAAATTGGGATGGCGGGGATGTGAGCGAATCAGTTGCGTCGCGGTTTCGGCCCAGTTCGAGTCCATGCGAGAATTCCCGGCGATCAGCGCTACATTCTCGGTTTGCGGGTGCAGCTTAAACGCCAGGTCGAGCGTTCCCCGCACATCAAAGTGAGCAGGTCGACCGACAACGTCGCTGGGTAAATCACGACGCCGCACTTCCGTTTGGTCGACAGCGCAGATGACAATGGGTGCGCCAGGAAACAGATCGCGATTGGCCAGAGCATAATCCAGTGCGGTCGACAGGCCGACGATGACCAGTTCGACTTTTCTTCCCGCGTATTTCTTCTGCAGATAGTCGCGGTGATAGCTCTCATCGACATCGGCTGACGATTTGGCGACGTCCAGATATTCGTTGTAGATCTCAATCCGCTCGGTTGATTCGGCCGCGAACGTGGCTCTGATACTTTGATCAACCAGAAAGCTTCCGGGGCTGCCGTCGTTGTTCTGCGGATACAGCACGACGATCAAGCGTGTTGCTGCCCGCAGTGTTGTTGTCGGCGTAAATATTCCAAATAACACCGCAACTGCCATCGATGGCAACGTGCACCATCGACGCACACCAAACGGCATCGCTGCGCGACCTCTGCTCATTAAAGCGCCCTTCGATCCAATCGATCGATTCAGGGCCGATCAGTCCATGGTTGGCCCGCTTCTTTCAAATCAGAGGGAAACCCAATATAACGATTTCGTAATCTCACCATTCTACCGAGCATACCCGGATTTGTGCATGACCAATCGTTTCTGAATTCACTTTCGACGGAGATCGACTGTCAGTTTTTCCCGACACCACCTGTCAATTCTACCAGTGATGTTTCAAAGTTGGGATGAGTAGAGTTTCGTTGCGGGCCTTACGGAAAGGAGTGTCTTTCGTGTCGATTTCAGAAGTGACCGTGTCTCCTTCTGTTCTTGATGAACACGTCGCAGAAATCGAAGCTCGAATTCGCCGAGACTTTTTGCGGCGTCTTCACGAATTCCACATCTTGCTGCGCGACAATACTTTGGAGTTAGAAGGCCGTTCCAACACGTATCACGTCAAGCAAATCGTTCAAAAGGCCGTGTCCAACACGACGCACCTGCGAATTCGAGCCAACAACATTGTCGTCGATGTGGCGACTCAACCGTCCAATCAGGTGCGACATGCCGTTTCCAACGCGCAAGCGAACTTACAATTCTGAACCCAACTTGATCGCGAACCCCGCCGACCCGCGGCCGGGTCAACCGTTGTGAAAGGGATCTGCATGATCAGTCGCGCTACATGTGGTCTACTCGTCGTTGCCGGTTTTGGCCTGGGGTTGTTGTGTTCGTCCGGCCGTCTAACTCAAGTGGTACAGTCGCAAGAGTCCAAGCCGGCGGTACCAGATCAAAAGCCGTTCGAAGCTTCGGCCAAACAATTCGAAGCGGCCTTCAACAAGGGCGATGCCGCGGCAATCGCGGCACAGTTTCACGATGACGCCGAAGTGATCGATGACGACGGAACCATCATCAGTGGACGTGCCGACATCCAGGCGCGATTCGAGGAGCTGTTCAAGACGAATCCAAAGGCCAAGACGGTTGTCGAGTTGCATTCGTTGAGGCATCTCGGGAATGACGTGGCGGTCGAAGACGGTGTCAGTACCACCACGCTCGATCCAGATCAGCCCGCGTCACGAAGTCCTTACACACTGATTCACGTCAAGAAAAGCGGTCAATGGCGGATCGCGCGCATTCGTGACTTCCCCGAAGAAGTCGAAGAGACGGCGCATGATCAATTGCAAGGGTTGAGCTGGCTCGTTGGCGAATGGGTCGATCAAAGCGGTGACACGAAAGTGGAAACGACTTGCCGCTGGGACGACGGGGGCAACTACCTGGTTCAGGATTACGTTATCAAAACTCGCGAAGGCAAACCTTTGAAAGGCAGCCAGCGGATTGGCTGGGACGCTCAGCGAAAAACAGTGCGCGGTTGGGCTTTTGATCAGGCGGGCGGTTTTGCCGAATCGATATGGACACCGATCGACGATGGCTGGGTGATCAAAGCCGAAGGCTATACCGCGGACGGACATCAAGCTTCCGCCACGCGTACGGTCACGATTCTCGGAACGGACCTTTATCAGATTGATTCGACGCAGCGACTGGTCGGTGAGGAATTACTGGAAGACACATCAGTCCGCGTCGCACGCCGACCACCAACTCCCGCCGCTCAATAAGACACAGACAATCGATCAGTTCTCAACACGGTTCTCCCGATCGGATTGAACATCATGCATCTTCGCAATCGCCAACGCTGGATTTGGAGCACCGTCGCCCTGCTCTGTGCCACCTCGATCTTGTGTGAGACTGCATTCGGAATTGGCCGCGGTGGTGGTGGCGGCGGTCGCGGCGGAGGAGGAGGAGGTGGTGGTGGTCGCGTAGGCGGAGGTGGCGGTGGCGGTCGCCCGATGGGTGGTGGTGGCGGAGGTGGCAGTCGGCCTGGTGGTGGCGGACCCGTTGGCGGTGGTGGAGGCCGACCGGGGGGCGGAAATATCGGCGGCGGACCACGTCCAGCAGCGCCCGCAACTCGACCAGGCATGGGCAGCGCCCCGAGTTTTGGTGGTGGCGGCGGTCGTCCGAACGTTGGGCCGGGCGGAGGTCGTCCGTCAATCGGTGGCTCGCCAAGTCGACCCAATATTGGTGGCGGGAACATCGGTGGCGGAGGCAACATTGGTGGTGGTAATCGCCCGTCCATTCAACCGGGGCCAGGTGGTTCAAGGCCCGGGGTTGGCGGTGGTGGCGTTGCCAATCGTCCGGGATTAGATAACCGCCCTGGTGTTGGCAATCGCCCCGGTGTTGATAACGGTATTGGTGCCGGCAATCGCCCTGGCTTCGGTCAGCAACCTGGCATCGGCAATCGGCCGAATAACATGCTACCCGGACTGTCGAACCGGTTCCCCAATGCCAGCGATCGCATGGCGAATCGCGGCGATCTGCAAGACCGACATCAGAACCTGCAGGATCGACTGCAAGGTCGCGGCGATCGGCAAGACAATCGCGGTGATCGACAAGATAACCGACAGGAAAATCGCGGCGACCGGCAGGACAACCGTCAGGGAAATCGTGGCGATCGGCAGGACGACCGCCAAGACTGGGCGAACAACTATCATGACGACTGGTACCACGGAGCCGGAAGCTGGTGGAACCATGCGTGGAATGAATACCCCGGCTTAATGGCGTTCGGTGTGACCACGTGGGGACTGAATCGACTCGCTTATGGTTTCGGTTTGGGAGCTTATTCCAATCCTTACTATGATGGTGGCGGTGGTGGTGGAACGGCCTACGACTATTCTCAACCGGTGATGGAAACCCCGGTCTACTCTGATCCCACCGCAGCAGCAGGAACGGCGCCAGCGGCCCCTGCCGGTCCTTCACCTGCCGCGATGTCCAGTTTCGATCAGGCACGCACCGACTTCTATGGTGGGAACTACGATGCGGCAATCAAATCGATCGATCAAACGATCAAGAAATATCCCAACGACGCGGTCGCTCATGAATTCCGGTCGCTGGTGCTGTTTGCCTTGGGGCGTTTCCGCGAGGCTGCGGGAACCATTCATCCCGTGCTGGCAGTCGGACCGGGTTGGGACTGGCCAACACTGGTTAGCCTTTATCCGTCGGTCGACGTTTATACGCAGCAACTGCGGGTTCTTGAGGACTACGTGAAGACGACCCCGACTGCAGCCGATGCCTGCTTCCTGTTGGGCTACCACTACTTGACCTGCGACCATAAAGACTCGGCAAACAAGATGTTTGCCAAAGCCCAAAAGCTCAAGCCTGACGACAAGATTGCTGCGGAGTATGTTCGTCTCACCCAGCCTGAAGCCGCTGCAAGTTCGGATGGCCCCAAACCCAATCCGCCGCCCACTGCCGAAAGCTCTGCCGAGAACCTGATCACGGAAAAGGACTTGATCGGCACTTGGAAAGCCAAAGGCGGTAACGGGACGACGTTCACACTGGAACTGACCGAAGCGGGAGCCTTCACCTGGTCATTCAAACAGGGAAAGACCGATCAGAGTGTGAAAGGAGCCTATGCGATCGATCAGAACACGCTGGCGATGCAACCCGATTCCGGCGGCACGATGCTGGCCGATCTGACCAAAAAAGGAACAGGGATTCACTTTGCCATGCAAGGTGCACCCAAGAACGACCCCGGTCTCGATTTCAGCCGTTAGGAAATAGAAAGCGTTTAACAAAGACGAAAAAGGACTGGCATGCAAAGCCGGGCGAGTCCCTTTCGTCGAGTCTCGATTTCAGCCGAATGCAAAGCAACGACCGGATAGGAGTTCGCTCCGTGTCGCCACAAGTTCGATCGAGCTAGCTCTAGTAACGATTGAAAGCCATCTCGCGAAACCGTTTTGAGTAATCATCCTTTCTTGAACACCGACAAAATCACATTCAGTCGCGTTCTGCCCCCAAGCTGTCCATAACTGGACTCGGTTAATTTGATCCACACAGGAATCCGAGATGAGTCCCACGTCAACCGACTCCAAGCGTCTCACCAATCGAGCTGCTCATTCCGCAGGACCACTGTCAGCGGATGAATGGAAGAAAATAGACGCCTATTGGCGCGCGTCAAACTATCTGTCCGTGGGGCAGATCTACCTGTTCGACAATCCGTTGTTGAAGCAGACGTTGAAACGTGAGCACGTCAAGCCGCGACTGGTTGGGCACTGGGGCACGACGCCAGGCTTGAATTTCATGTACTGCCACTGGAATCGGGTCATCAAGCAGCAAGATCTGAACATGATCTACATCATCGGACCCGGTCACGGTGGTCCGGCGCTGGTGGCTCATGCGTACCTTGAAGGTACCTACAGCGAGTACTATCCGAACATCGGCCAGGACGAACAGGGAATGAAGCGACTGTTCACTCAGTTCAGCTTTCCCGGCGGAATTCCCAGCCACGTGGCTCCCGAGACCCCTGGTTCAATCCACGAAGGTGGCGAATTGGGGTACGCCCTGTCACACGCGTTCGGCGCCGCGTTTGATAATCCCGATCTGATTGTGGCCTGCGTGGTCGGTGATGGTGAGGCGGAAACCGGGCCGCTCGCCACCAGTTGGCATTCCAACAAATTTTTGAACCCCGTCCGCGACGGAGCGGTCCTGCCGATCCTGCATCTGAACGGTTACAAGATCGCCAACCCGTGCTTCCTGGCGCGAATCCCGAAAGACGAATTGCAAAAACTGTTCGAGGGATACGGTTACAAACCCTACTTCGTCGAAGGCCACGAGCCCGAGCGGATGCATCAGCAAATGGCATCGGCGATGGATCAAGCCATTGCCGAGATCAAGCACATCCAGACGACGGCACGCACGAAAGGCTTTCAAGGACGTCCTGCCTGGCCGATGATCGTGCTGCGCAGTCCCAAGGGTTGGACCTGCCCTGCAGAAATCGATGGCAAGAAGGCCGAAGATTATTGGCGTTCACACCAGGTCCCGATGGGAAACATGGATGAACCGGGCCATGTGAAGATCCTCGAAAAATGGATGAAGACCTATCGACCCGACGAACTGTTCGATCGGAACGGTCGACTGAAAGAAGAAATCGCGGAACTCGCGCCGAAAGGACACCGCCGGATGAGCGACAATCCGCATGCCAACGGCGGACTGTTGCTGCGAGATCTAAAGATGCCGGACTTCCGCAACTATGCCATCAAAGTCACGAAGCCTGGTGCGATTGATGCCGAATCGACCCGCCTGATGGGATCGTTCTTGCGCGACGTGATGAAGCTGAATCTCGATACCAGCAACTTTCGCATCTTCAGCCCGGACGAAAACAACTCGAACCGTTGGCAAGACGTGCTGGAAGTCACGAACCGCTGTTACGTCGCCGACATTCTGCCCGAAGACGATCACCTTTCACCGGATGGTCGCGTGATGGAAGTGCTCAGCGAGCATCAGTGCCAGGGTTGGCTGGAAGGTTATTTGCTGACCGGTCGCCACGGGTTTTTCTCGTGCTATGAAGCATTCATTCATATCATTGATTCCATGTTCAACCAGCATGCCAAGTGGTTGAAGACCTGCAACCACATTCCTTGGCGGCGTCCTGTCGGGTCGCTGAATTACCTGCTCAGTTCGCACGTCTGGCGCCAGGACCACAATGGTCTCTCGCATCAGGACCCTGGTTTCCTTGACCATGTCGTCAATAAGAAGGCCGAAGTCGTGCGCGTGTATCTGCCGCCCGATGCCAACACGTTGCTGAGCGTCACCGATCATTGCCTCCGCAGCCGCAACTATGTCAACGTGATCGTGGCGGGCAAACAGCTCGCTCCGCAATGGCTGACGATGGATCAAGCCATTAAGCATTGCACCGCCGGCATCGGCATCTGGGAGTTCGCCTCAAACGACAAGGGCAGCGATCCGGATGTCGTGATGGCCTGCTGCGGCGACGTCCCCACGCTGGAAACACTGGCCGCAGTAGAACTGCTTCGCAAGCATGTTCCGCACTTGAAAATCCGCGTTGTGAATGTGCTCGATCTCATGAAGCTTCAGCCGCCGAAAGAGCATCCGCACGGCTTGTCCGACCACGAATTCGACGCGATCTTCACGACGGACAAGCCGATCATCTTCGCCTTCCACGGCTATCCGTGGCTGATTCATCGGCTGACATATCGCCGTAATGGTCACGGCAATCTCCATGTTCGCGGTTTCAAAGAGGAAGGCAGCACGACCACACCGTTCGATATGGTCGTGATGAATGAATTGGACCGTTACTCGTTGGTCAACGATGTCATCGACCGCGTCCCGCAACTCGCGTCGCGCGCCGCCTATGCCAAGCAGGCGCTTCGTGACAAGCTGTTGGAACATAAACAATACGTCTCAAAATACGGTGACGACTTGCCAGAAATCGCAGGCTGGAAGTGGAGTGAGGCATCCACGGGCAAGCGAGCGACATCCACTGGAGGAGACAACGTCTAGTGCATCGTGATGACCAGGGCTTTGTGAGAGCTTGTATGTGACTCCTTCAGTGTGCCACTGGCGTGCGTCTTCGCTCGCCAGTGGCCTAAACGAACGACAAACCACAATGAAGAAGACACTGGCGAGCGAAGACGCACGCCCGTGACACCTGACAAAGTAAAGACGAAGAACAAAGGCTGCCGCATTGGAGGCGGTGGCCTGCGGAACAAACTGAAGGATTTGGTTCACGTACAACAGGCCCTAGAACCACCAGGTTCCTCCAACGCCTTCATCGGCGGCAGAATCCGACACTATGGCGATGACTACAACTTCCTATCTCGACGATCAGGGACGGCCGCGACTACGTCCGTCGATCGTTGGCTTTTTGGATTTGCTGGGGTTCTCGCATCAAGTCATGACAGCGCGGTCTGAAGATTCACAGCGATTGCTCGATCGGATCGTAGCTGCGATAGCCGACTCTCGCGATTACGTGCGACAGAGCGCCCTGGCGGAAGGTCAGAGCACACCGGGTGGTTGGGCGGTGAAATTCTTCAGCGACAATCTGACGTTGGGTTACGCTCATGACGAGTCCGATGCAAGTCGTGCCACGGCCGCGTGGTTCGTGATTCAATGCGCTCAACGCTATCAGCTTCGCATGGCCTTGAACGGCCTGTTCCTGCGCGGCGGTCTCAGTTGCGGTCCACTCTGCATTACCGACGAGATCATCTTTGGATCAGCACTGATCGACTGTTACCAGTTGGAATCCAAAGTCTCAATCGTGCCCCGTCTCATTTTGTCAGAGAGTCTTGGGAAGGTGATGACCGATTCCTTTCGAAGCAACGCGGGGACATTGCCAGCAGGAATTGGCCAGTCGATTTGTCGCGATGTCGATGGCTGGTGGTTTGTGAATTATTTGCAAGCAGCGTCCCTCAATGGCCGCATCGACTGGACGTTGATTGAACGACACAAAGCAAGTGTGCTTGAATCACTCGCCGGGACGACACGGCACGACGTGCTGCCAAAATTCGGTTGGACCTGCCGTTATCACAACATGTTCTGTCACTGGAATCGCGACGATGCTGACTTCTCAGATCGGTATCACATCGACCGATCGGACGAACAATCGACGTTGGGTCGGCTGAGTGACATCGTCAAAGGCCAATCAACATGACTGCCACCGAACAGATCGGTCGCTGCGCGCCCCTGGGTGCCACCATTTGCGATGGAGGTGTCAACTTCAGTCTCTATTCGCGCACGGCGACTGCCGTCGAATTGAACTTCTTCGACCGCGTTGATGACGCCAGGCCCTCGCGCACCGTTCGTTTCGACCCAAGTTTGCATCGACGCTACCACTATTGGCATCAGTTCGTTCCCTCGATCGAGCGTGGCCAATTATATGGATATCGCGTTCAGGGACCTTCCGATCCCGCGCATGGCTTGCACTTCGATCCAACCAAGGTCCTGCTTGATCCGTACGGAAAGGGAGTCGTCGTTCCGCGTGGCTACAGTCGTACGGCTGCCACCGTTCCAAAGGACAACTCGTCAACGGCGATGAAAAGCGTTGTGATCGATCCCTCCAGATACGATTGGGAAGGCGATCAGCCTTTGCGTCGTCCTTCGGCGCAGACAATCGTCTACGAAATGCACGTGGCGGGATTCACCAAGCATCCGAATTCTAGTGTCGGCGAACAAAAGCGAGGTACGTACGCAGGATTGATCGAAAAGATCCCTTATTTGAGGGAACTGGGAATTACAGCCGTCGAACTGTTGCCAGTATTTCAGTTTGACGCGCTCGACTGCCCGCCTGGCAAAGTGAATTACTGGGGATATTCGCCGATTTCGTTCTTCGCGCCGCATCAGGCCTATAGCTCCCAGACCGATGCTCAAGGTCCGGTTGACGAATTCCGTGACATGGTTAAAGCGCTGCACCGCGCTGGAATCGAAGTCATTCTGGATGTGGTCTTCAATCATACCTCGGAAGGTGACGAACGTGGCCCCACACTCTCTTTCCGCGGGATCGACAACCCGACCTATTACATCCTTGAGCATGGCGGGGCTCATTATTCGAACTACACCGGTTGCGGCAATACGTTCAATGGCAATCATCCCATCGTGCGGCGACTGATCGTCGATAGTCTGCGCTACTGGGTCGAAGAGATGCACGTCGACGGATTCCGCTTCGATCTCGCGTCGATCCTGTCGCGTGACTCGTCCGGTCACCCGCTACCCAACCCTCCCGTCTTGTGGGATATCGAATCGGATCCAGTCCTTGCCGGTACAAAATTACTGGCCGAGGCCTGGGACGCCGCGGGACTGTATCAAGTCGGCAGCTTTGTCGGTGATGCCTGGAAGGAATGGAACGGCCGATTCCGGGACGATGTTCGCGATTTCGTTCGCGGCGAACCCGGCGCCGTTCGCCGCGTTGCCGACCGGATCGTGGGCAGCCCGGAAATCTACGGCCATAAAGAGCGTGAAATCGAACAGAGCGTGAATTTCGTCACCTGTCATGACGGTTTTACGCTCAACGACCTGGTCTCGTACAACGACAAACACAACGAAGCGAATGGTGAGGGGAATCGAGACGGAGCCAGCGACAACCGCAGTTGGAATTGCGAAGCTGAAGGGCCAACCGACGATCCGGCGATTGAATCGCTGCGAAATCGTCAGGTTAAGAACTTCCTCACTCTGACATTAATGTCACTGGGACTACCCATGATCGTAATGGGTGATGAAGTCCGCCGAACGCAGCGCGGTAATAACAATGCATACTGCCAGGATAATGACATCAGTTGGTTCGACTGGAGCCTGGTTAACAAATATGCCGACGTGCGTCGATTCGTCAGCCTGATCTGTGAACGACGGGTGACTCGCAACTTCGAACATGAGAATCAGCGGCTCAGCCTTGTCACGTTGCTGACAAATGCGAAAAAGGCCTGGCACGGCGTCAAAGTCAATCAGCCCGATTGGTCTGATCATTCGAAGAGTATTGTACTTGAAGCAGTCGTCGAGCGCGAAGGCCTGCAGTTCCTGCTGATCTTGAATGCGCATCACGAACCACTCGATTTTGAATTACCGACGCCCGAAACGGGCCGATGGCGACGTTGGATCGACACGTCGTTGGCATCGCCACAGGACATCGTCCCGTGGGAGACAGCCTCAGAAATCAGCGGTCAGACTTATCATGCTGCAGACCGGTCGGCGGTGATGTTGTTTACGTTGTCCAAGGAGTAATTCGCCATGGCAGCGTCGAATTCGACAACTCGCACGAAGGGCGTCCTTGTCACCGATTTTGACGGAACGATGACGACCAACGACTTTTACAAACTGACGATCGAGTCGCTGTTGCCGGCGGATGTCCCAAACTATTGGGCGCAGTATCGTGCCGGCGGGATCACCCACTTCGCAGCGCTGCGTGCCTATTTCGCATCGATCCGTAAGTCGGAGGACGAAGTCCTGGATGTAGTTCGCCACATGAAACTGGATCCCGGTGTCCCGGCGGCCGTCGACCGGTTGAAACAATCGGGATGGCGGGTCGTAATCACATCGGCGGGTTGCGACTGGTACATCCGATACCTGCTCGGATCGATCGCCATCGAAATCCATGCCAACCCCGGTCGATTTGAAAGCGGTAAAGGCTTGTTGATGGAGATGCCCACGGAGTCTCCGTTCTGGTCGCCGACATTGGGTGTCGATAAGGCGGCCGTTGTCCGTCATTACCTGAACGAAGGCCTGACAGTTGCATTTGCCGGCGATGGCTTTCCTGATGCCGATCCGGCGCATCTGGTTGCTGACGAATTGCGGTTTGCTCGAGCGGACCTGGCAGACACGCTGCGACATCAGGGGTTTCCCTTCCGTTCGTTTCAGGCGTGGTCTCATATCGCCGACATGCTGCTGAAGTGACAAGGTCATTCGACAAGTAAGATGGTGCGACAAACACAAATCTCGATTCCCACTCTGGTCCGCGTTAAAGAGGGCGCGCTCGACCGGTTGGGGATCTATTTGTCGCGCTGGAATCATCATCAGGTTGCAGTCTTCGTCAGTCAGTCGTTGCAGCCACCATTACCTCAGCGCGTGACCACGAGTTTGCGGAGCCATGACATTGAGGCGGTGAGTTGGGTGGAGGTCGCCGACAATGATCTGGAATCGGCGGCACGACTGTTCGCCGATATCCCGTCATCCGTTACCGCCGTTGTTGGTGTCGGCGGTGGAAAAGCTTTGGACGTTGCGAAGTATGTCGCGTTTCTGGGGCGACGACCCTACTTCTCGGTTCCAACATCGCTTTCTAACGATGGGTTTTGTAGTCCTCAATCAAGTCTGACAATCCGTGGCAAACGTCGATCCTTGCCGGCGGCCCTGCCCTTCGGAGTCGTCATCGACACGGCGGTTTGTCTGGCAGCCCCGCGGGTTCTGGCCTTGTCCGGCATCGGTGATCTGGTCGCAAAATTCACGGCGGTCCGCGATTGGAAACTTGCCTTCCATGAGCAGCAAGAATTGGTCGATGACTTTGCCACACTACTTTCGGACGGATCGATCCACGCGTTTCTCAGCCACCCCCAAGTCGATCTCGAAGGAGTTCGTCTATTGGCCACGGCGCTGATGTTGAATGGAATCGCAATGGAGATCTGTGGCAGTTCTCGTCCAGCGAGCGGCAGCGAACACCTGATTTCTCACGCCCTCGATGCCACTTCGTCACGGCCACGACTACATGGATTGCAGGTTGGCGTGGCCAGCTACATCGTCAGTCAGTTGCAGGGTGCAAACAGCGATCGCATTGCCACCCTTTTCGATAGCACTGGCTTCTGGGACGCAATCATTGAAGATCCCTTCTCACGTGCCGAATGGCTGGCGGCGATTCGGATGGCCCCGATAATCAAACCCAATTTCTACACAGTTCTGTCCAGCCGCGATGTCTATCCAGAAGTGGAACGACTGCTGTCAGAGGATCGATACCTCGTGAACTGCTTTCGAGTCTGAATTCGCAGGACTTACCTTTCGCACAAACCAGGCAGTAATTGGAGATCAGCAGCATGGCTCGAACCGCGAAGACCAAGAAAGAGAAATTGACCTCACCCAATCTGTTCAATTTGGACAGTCAGGCAGAGAAAGCGGACTACGGCCGGCATCTGCTGTTCGATCAGGTTGTCCGACCCGAGCAGGCAACGGCCCGTCAGCGGTTTGACGCAATTGCCCGCTCGTTACGCGACTCACTGGCACCGCGCTGGTTGAAGACGCAAGAAACGCATGACCGAGAGAACCCGAAACGAATCTACTATCTGTCGATGGAGTTTCTGATCGGTCGCACGCTGGTGAATAATGTCATCAACATGGGAGCCGAACCATTCGTACGAGAACAGCTTGGTTCGACCTATGACACCAGTTGGACCGAGATCGTCGAAGCCGAACCGGATGCAGGTCTGGGAAATGGTGGACTTGGCCGATTGGCAGCCTGCTTCATCGATTCGCTGGCGACATTGCAATTGCCTGCGATGGGATGCGGCTTGCGCTACGACTATGGCATCTTCAAGCAGTCGATCGACAACGGATTTCAAACGGAACAACCAGACCATTGGCTGGCCGAATCAGACCCCTGGGAAGTCGCGCGGCCCGCCGAAGCCGTTGAAGTGCCGATCGGATGTTCGTTCCAACTCGAGGATGGAGTCCTGCGCGGCGTACCGGGCAAAGCATCGAAACTGATCGGCATCCCCTACGATCGGCCCGTTGTCGGCTTCGGTGGCCAGACGATCAATACCTTGCGATTATGGAGTGCCGCGTCGCCAGATTTCTTCGATTTTGGCGAGTTTAATACCGGTGACTTTGTGGGGGCCGTGATCGATCGCCTGGTTGCCGAAACTGTCACACGAGTCTTGTATCCCGATGATTCGACAATGGCCGGACAGGTGCTGAGATTCGTCCAGCAGTATTTCCTGGTCAGTTGTTCGCTGGGGGACATTGTCGCTCGGTTCCGACGTTCGAATACCGATTGGAACTCGCTGCCGGACAAAGTCGCGATCCAATTGAACGACACTCATCCATCGATGGCCGTCGCTGTCCTCATGCGGATTCTGCTTGACGAAGCGAAGCTCGATTGGGACACCGCGTGGGACCTGACTCGTAGGACGCTCGCCTACACGAATCATACACTGTTACCTGAAGCACTCGAAAAATGGCCCGTCCGATTCTTCGAAATGACCTGCCCGCGATTGCTGGGAATCATTTTCGAGATCAACGATCGATTGCTCGATGACGTTCGCAAACAGTTTCCGGATGATCAGGAGCGTTTGCTGCGCGTCAGTCTGATCGAAGAGACACCGGAGCGACATGTGCGCATGGCGAACTTGGCGATCGCTGGCACTCACAGCACCAACGGAGTGGCACAGATTCACTCGGACCTGCTGCGGACACGCGTGGTGTCGGACTTTGCCGAACTGTATCCAGATCGATTCAACAACAAGACCAACGGCGTCACTCCGCGTCGCTGGTTACTCTCGGCAAACCCAGCGTTGGCGTCGCTGATCAGTGACGCGATCGGCACAGACTGGATTACTGATCTGACCGAACTGACCCAGCTGCGTTCGCAGGCCGACGATGCGGAATTTCGGAATCGATTCCTGCAGACCAAACGCGCGGCCAAACAGCAGTTTGCCAGCTGGCTGAAGACGACCACCGGTCGGATCGTCGATCCGGACTCGATCTTCGACAGCCAGATCAAGCGGATTCACGAATACAAACGCCAGTTGCTGAACGCGCTGCACGTCATCGTGCTTTACAACAGGTTGCGTTCCGATCCGTCGCTGTCCATTCCTCCGCGGACCTTCTTCTTCGCGGGCAAGGCGGCTCCGGCATATCGGCTCGCCAAACTGATCATCAAATTCATCGACGGTGTTGGCCGTACGATTGATGCCGACCCCGCCACACGCGGACGCATCAAGGTCGTCTTTTTGCCGAATTACAACGTCTCGCTGGCCGAGCGATTGATCCCGGCGAGCGATGTATCAGAACAGATTTCCACCGCGGGATTCGAAGCCAGCGGCACCGGCAATATGAAGTTCATGATGAACGGTGCACTGACCATCGGCACGCGTGACGGCGCCACGATTGAAATGGCCGATGAAGCCGGTGAAGAGAACTTCTTCCTGTTCGGGTTGACCGCAGAACAAGTGGCCAGCAGTCGTCCCTGGTACAACCCTTATTGGCACTACGACCATGAACCGGAAACACGGGCAGCCCTCGACCTGATCATGAGTGATCACTTCAGTCCCGGCGAACCGGGGTTGTTCACCCCGATCAAGGAAACATTGCTCGATCGCGGCGACTACTTCATGCACCTGGCAGATCTGACTTCGTATGGGCAGGCGCAACAGCTCGTTGGTCAGCGCTACGCCGATACTTCCGCGTGGGCTCGGCAGGCTGTCTTGAACATTGCCGGTTCGGGAAAATTCTCGAGTGACCGAACCATTGCCGAATATGCGGCGCAGATTTGGAATGCCACCCCCTGCCCCGTAGATTGATCTCTTCGAGGTACGAACTGTTCAATAATCAAGACATCGATCGCGATGAAAGCAACTGTGACCATGACGGTGCTCAACTGTAAGGAAAGCCGAATGACTCGCTATGAATCCTTGTGCCTGGCACTGGTGTTCCCATTGGCTCCGCTATTGATGGCGGGCTGCGAGACTGCCACCAGTGCCACAGACAAGCCAGCCCCGGCCGTAAAGGTCGAAGTTGCGGTACCAACGGAACAAGAGGTCACGGACTATCAGGACTTCACCGGTCGGATCGAAGCAGTGGATTCCGTCGAGATCCGTGCGCGAGTGAGTGGGTATCTCACCAAAGTCTCGTTCGACCCGAGTCTGGAATCCGGCGCAGAAGTGAAAGCGGGTGACCTACTGTTCGAAATCGACGAGCGTCCCTATCAGATTGCAGTCGAAAGTGCCCGTGCTCAATTGGCTCACGCCGAAGCCAGTTTGAAAACCAGCAGTGCGGAACTCGAACGCACCGAGGCTCTCTTCAAGAAGCAGGTCTCGACCCAAGCCGATCTCGACCGCGATGTCGGCACAAAAATGCAGGCCGAAGCATCGATCCAATCGGGTAAAGCGGCGGTGGATCGAGCAACATTGGACCTCGAGTTCACTCGAATCACAGCTCCTTTCGGTGGGCGCATTAGTCGGGCCATTCCGTCGATCGGCGATCTGATCACACCGGCTTCGGGCAAGCTGACCAGCATCGTGTCGGTCGATCCCATCTACGTCAATTTCGACATGGACGAGCCGACCCTGTTAATGGTGCAGAAGAAGTTCCGGGAAGGAGCTCTCAAAACGGCAGCCGAAACCAAACTTTCAGTGCTGGTCGGACTAACCAATGATGAAGGTTACCCTTTCCAAGGGAAAATCGACTTCGCCGAAAACCAGGTCGACCCGAACACTGGCACGCTGCGCGTGCGGGGGGTGTTGGCAAACCCCAAACCTGCTCAAGGACCGCGACATCTGGTACCGGGGTTATTCGCGCGTATTCGACTGCCACTGGGCGAACCACACAAGGCCGTTTTGATCCCCGAACGCGCCATCGGTCGCGACCAGGGTTCGCCATTCGTCTATGTCGTGAGTGGCGACAACGATGTCGTCTATCGCAAGGTGAGTTTAGGAGCACTGCATGACGGACGACGCGCGATTACCGAAGGTCTGACCAGCGGTGAACGCATCGTTGTCAATGGCGTGCAGCGAATCCGACCCGGAATCAAGGTCGATCCTCAGACACCGAAGAAGGCCGAGCCAAGTTCTCCGTGACAGAAAACTCGCAGGAAGAACAATGTCCTCAACCTGGCTCAGCGATGTCCTGAACGATCACCACTTTTGAATCAATTGAATCGACACAATGGCAAAATTTTTCATCGAGCGTCCTGTCTTCGCCATCGTCATTTCGCTGGTCATCGTGTTTGCCGGCGGTGCCGCGGTAATGAGGTTGCCGATCGCGCAATATCCTGAAATTGCCCCACCCTCGGTCGAAGTCTCAGCGACGTATCCGGGCGCCAATGCCAGCGTTGTTCAAGAGACCGTCGCCGCTCCGATCGAGCAGGAAGTGAACGGCGTCGAGAATATGTTGTACATGTCGTCGCAATCGACGAACGACGGCGGTTACAAGTTAACGGTCACATTTGCACTCGGCACCAACCTCGACATGGCCCAGGTACTGGTGCAGAACCGGGTTTCCTTGGCACTGCCGAAACTGCCCGATGTCGTGAAAACCACCGGCGTCAGTACCAAGAAAAAATCCCCCAGTATTCTGCTGGTCGTCAACCTTGTCTCAGACCTCGACAAAACGACGGAAAAGCCGATCTACGACCAGTTGTATCTCAGCAACTATGCCACGATTTATGTTCGCGACGAACTGCTGCGCATCAGCGGTGTCGGCGATGTCAACTACCTGGGGCAGCAGGACTACAGCATGCGCGCATGGCTGGACCCGGAACGCCTGGCCGCACGCGACATCACGGCCACCGATGTCGTGAATGCCCTGAAAGAACAAAACGTTCAGGTGGCTGCCGGACGAATCGGTCAACCGCCAGTACCGACGGGACTCGACTTTCAATACATCCTGTCGACGCTGGGCCGTCTGCGAGACCCAGAACAGTTCCAGAACATCATTATCAAGACCGGCGCCGAGGGAAAGATCACTCGACTGCGCGACGTCGCCCGGCTGGAACTGGGTTCCAAGAACCAGGATATGCAATGTTCGCTCGACGGTCAGCCGTCGGTCGGTCTTTCGGTGTTTCAATTGCCAGGTTCGAATGCGATCAACGTGGCGAAGTCGATTCGAAAGAAAATGAAAGAACTGGAGTCGACGTTGCCAGGATTCAAATCTGGCGTGCGTTACAGGATCGTCTACGACACGACGCCCTTCATCGAACAATCCGTCGAGGAAGTCTTTCACGCCTTGAGAGATGCCATCGTGCTGGTCGCGATCGTCGTGCTATTGTTCCTGCAAGATTGGAAGTCGATGATCCTGCCGATGATCGACGTACCGGTTTCGTTGATCGGAACGTTGGCCATCATGTGGGCGTTGGGCTTCACGCTGAATAACCTGACGTTGTTCGGACTGGTGCTGGCAATCGGGATCGTGGTCGATGACGCGATCGTCGTGCTGGAAAACATCGAAGTCTGGCTGGCCAAGGGCCACGATGCCAAAACGGCCACGATCAGCGCCATGGCCGAGATTACGGGACCGATCATCGCGATCACTTTGGTGCTAAGTTCGGTATTTCTGCCGAGTGCTTTTCTCGGCGGAATCAGCGGGCAGTTCTATCGTCAGTTCGCGTTGACGATTTCCGCATCCATGTTGATCTCGGCCATTAACGCCATGACCATGACGCCGGCGCGCGCTGTCCCCATCTTCAAATCACGCGAGGTCAAACCGGGAGAGCACGCCGAACATGGCCACGGGTTGGAAGCGTTGCCGCCTTGGGGTTATGCGCTGCTGCTGGGATGGTTGTGCGAATCGTACATGTTCCCCGCGCTGGGCAACCTCATGGACGAGCCGTCGTCAACCACAGAAACAATCGTGCGGCTGGTTCTGGCAGTTCCAGGCGCGATCGTTGGCTGGATGATCGCGAAACGAGCGAACGCGATGTTGTCCGTCGTCTTCAAATGGTTCAATCGCGGGTTCGATTGGATTACGAAGGTTTACGGAGTGCTGGTCGGTCTCATGTTGCGAACCGCGCCATTGGTGTTGCTCGGCTACGTCGGACTGCTGGTGGCCACGTATGTCGGTATCACTCGCACACCGATAGGCTTTATTCCGAATCAGGACAAGGGATACCTGATCGTGAATATCCAACTACCTGATTCCTCGTCGCTGGAACGGACCATTGAAGTCGTCAGTCGTGTGGAAAAGATCGCTAAGGAAATGGAAGGCGTCGAGGCCACCATCGGCATTCCCGGGCAATCGTTCGTGCTGAACGCCGTCAATTCGAACTTCGGATCGATGTTCGTGGTGTTGAAAGAATTCGAACATCGGCATGGCCCCGAGGTGTATTCCGCTCGGATCGCTCAGAAAATCCGGCAGCGTTGTTTTGAAGAGATCCTGGATGCTCAAGTCAGCGTGTTCGGCGCCCCGCCTGTCGACGGCCTCGGAAATGCCGGCGGTTTCAAGCTCATGATCGAAGATCTGAGCGGCGGAGAACTCAGCGATCTACAGGCTCAAGCCGACAGCGTCGCGGCGCTGGGCAATCAGCAACCCGGTCTGGTCGGACTGTTCAACAGTTTCCGTTCGAACACGCCGCAGTTGTATATCGATGTCGATCGCATCAAGTGCAAATCCATGGGAGTACCTCTGAACGATGTCTTCACGGCACTTTCAGTCTATCTGGGCGGTTACTACGTCAACGATTTCAACCAATTTGGCCGCACCTGGCAGGTCAATCTCCAGGGTGATGCCAAGTTCCGGATTCGGCCCGAGGATGTTGGCGCGTTGAAGGTTCGCAATAGCAGTGGCGACATGGTGCCATTGCGAACAATCGCCACGATCAAGGAAATCGGTGGCCCCGTCATGATCACACGCTACAACACGCGCGTCGCCGCCTCTATCAACGGTGTTTCATTACCAGGAGTCAGCACCGGGCAGATCATTGCCGCGATGGACAAAGTTTCCAAAAGTGAATTGAGCGGTTCGATGAAAACAGAATGGACCGAGTTGACTTATCTGCAACTCCTGGAAGGCAGTGCCGCCATCTTCGCCTTCATCGGTGCGATAATGCTGGTTTTCCTGGTCCTGTCGGCACAGTACGAAAGCTGGTCGATGCCGATGGCCGTGCTGCTGGTCGTGCCGATGTGCCTGCTGAGTGCCGTCATCGGGTTATGGCTTTACAAGCAGGACCTAAACATTTTCGTCCAAGTCGGCTTCATCGTGCTCGTCGGGCTCGCCGCCAAGAACGCCATCCTGATTGTCGAAACGGCTCGTCACCGCCGGGCCAGTGGCGAATCACGGTTTGATGCGGCCGTCAATGCCAGCAAGTCACGCTTGCGTCCGATCATCATGACCTCGTTCGCGTTCATTCTGGGTGTCGTCCCACTCATTGTTTCGCACGGTGCAGGTTTCGAGATGCGGCGCACACTCGGTGTCGCAGTGTTCTTCGGCATGCTGGGAGTGACGTTCTTCGGCATCTTCCTGACGCCTGTTTTCTACTATGCCATCGATTGGCTGTCGGATCTGCGAAAGAAACCTGCCGAAACGGAAGCCGCTGCCGCTCATCCCGCACCCGGCCATGCGACGTGAACGCGTTGTGGACGAAACATCATCGTTAAAAATCCTCTGAATCCTCGTGGAAACGAACTTATTCCTCCGCTCCAAAAAACTGAACTGAAAGGATCTGAACCATGGCCGACGTCAGCAAACTTCTCGATCGCATCGAAGCCGAATTCGCGGCTTCGGAAAAGCAATTGAACGAATACCGCAATCAGGAAATCAAAGACTTTCAGGGACGCCAGCAGCGACTGGAGTTATTCGCAAACGCGTGCGACATGTTGCGCGACACCTGGCGTCCGCGATTGGAGGGACTGGCAGCCAAGTTTGGCGACAAGGTGAAGGTCACACCGACAGTCACGCCCACCGGCCGGGAAGCGACGCTGAAATTCACCTCACCGTTGGCGACGATTGTCCTGCGTTTCACGGCATCGACCGACTTTGACGTCAACAACCTGGTGCTGGATTACGATCTGCACATCCTGCCCGTACTGATTAAGTTCAGTGGCCACTCCACGGCCGAGTTCTCATTGGCGAAGATTGATGCCGCGGCTGTGGGACGCTGGATCGACGACCGCATCGTCGATTTTGTCAAAACCTACCTTGCTCTGAATCAGAACGAGTTCTATCTCAAAGAACATATGGTGGCCGATCCGATCAGCCAGACCCGGTTCCCAAAATATGCCGCCGCCGAAACACTCGATTGGCAAGGGACGAAGTACTACTTTATTGGCTGTGAAACGTTAAACGAATTCAAGAAGCAAAAAGGGATCTCGACCTAACCGTGTTGAATGATCGATCAGGCAAGGAAGCATCGGAGCGGCTTCCCGATTTAGCGACAGAAATGATCAGGTTGTCCGTCAACGGAGAACCTGAAATTGCAGCAGTTGCACGTCGAGTCGCCGCTCGACATGCCAGAGGATGGAGTTCCGCACGATGAGCGCGACACGAGCGGAGGTCGATTTGCTGCTACGCGCGGGACGGATGTTGCTGGAATACAATGATTCAACGGAAGCCATCCAGCAGGCACTGGTCACGACTGCAAATTCATTGGTGAACGCGACCTGCCACGTTGCTGTTTACTACAGCGGCGTGGCAGTCGCGTTTGCCGAACAATTGCCGAAGCTTTCGCCGCCCGTCCGCGAGCTGCGATACAACGCAGCGATTCAAACTGCAATACACGCGCTGCTCGACAGGGTACGTCAACACTTGATCAGCGTCGACGAGGCGATGCTCGAACTGGATCGGATCGAAACCACGACTCCACGTCACCATCGCCTGGTGTCGATCAGTGTGCTGGGGTTGGCAGCGGCCAGTCTCGCCTGCCTGTTAGGTGCCGACCTTGCCGCGATATTAACTGTCGCACTCTCGACTGCATTAGGCTTGGCGGCGCGTCAGGAACTGGGGCGTCGACACTACCCCTTACTGACACTTCCGCTCGTGGCAGCATTTATTGGCACATTCATCGGAGGGACAGTCATTCGGTGGCAGTGGACCACGTCCTACGAATTGATCCTGATTGTGCCAGCATTGATGCTCGTGCCTGGGCCACACCTGATCAATTCCATCATTGATCTGGTCGACAACCACCTGACGATGAGCCTGTCACGACTGGGATTGGCGTCGGGCATCCTGCTCGCGAGCGGCCTCGGTGGCCTGTGTGGCATCGAATTGACGCTATCCGATCCCACACTGAAAGGGCATGAGGGCGCCGGTGTCGTGCACATCGGCCTCTTCTCAGACATGCTGCTTGCCGCAGTTGTCACCGCAGGCTTCGCGGTCTTCTACAACACGCCATGGAAGCAGGTGACTTGGACCGTCGTGGGTGGCATGGTCGGACACGGGTTGCGTTTCCTGTGCCTGCAATCGGGACATACGCTCGAAGTCTCCACGTTCCTGGGATCGCTCGCTGTTGGTGCGGTTGCCAGTTGGATGAGCAAAACGAAGTCGACTCCATTTGCGGTCATGGCATTCGCGGGCGCCGTGACGATGATGCCGGGTCTGACGATCTATCGAATTCTGGGAGGCGGAGTTCAATTGGCCCATGGCAAAGTCGACGTTGCCGCTGATCTGACAACTAGAGTCTTAGGCAACTTTTTTGAAACCGGAATGGTCGTCGGCGGTTTGGCTTTGGGCTTGATCCTGGGCAAAAGTGTTGTCGCAACTCTTCTGAAAGATGGTCGCGACCATCTGATCAAACAGGCCGTATCGCTCGATGCAACAGACTGATATTTGCCTTCAATCAGACCTTCGGCAACTGCCACGACATGGTCAGAGTTGTCAGAAGAAGAATTGAAACTGCGCGCGAATCAACAGTCCTGTGTCACCTGCGCGATAATCAGTTCGAGCCTGATCTGCGGGAGAGTGATTGACCCAGGCCGCGTCGAAGGTGAATCGCAAGTTTTGTTTGTCGGGCAACAGAAAGTAATTCGCTCCACCGGCATACTCTGATCCCGATCCGTAAGGCCCGGCGATCTGAGATGTTCTCGCATACAGTTCCAGTGTCTTGGGCTGAACGAAATAGCCGCATTGGGCGTATCCGCCATAGTCAAAGATCGAAGATCTTGGAACGGGCCCATCTCCTTTCAGGCTGCTCAATTCGCGCAGATAAAGTTCGCTACTGATACTGAACCCCTGGTACTTCCAGCCAATGTCAATTGCCCCCAGTGAGACCGTGTAACTGTTGAGCGTCACGCCTGGTGCGAGGGCTCCGGTCTGCGTGAGCAGGGTTCCATTCGTCAGCCGCAGATCGACATTCTCGGGCAGATTGGCATTCCCCTGTTGACCTCGATTGGGCGATTGAGTGAAACTTGTTCCCAGGCGAACCGCAGGACTGTGATGCCATTCGAAATCGGAAAAACCTGGCCCGAATGGGCCGAGCGGCTCAGCCCAGATCGATCCTGACATCGTCATGCGAGAATCCAGTTGCTGCTGGCTCGAACCGAGCGTGTTGAATCCATTGGAAAGCATCGCGCGGTATTTGACGCTGTCGGTCAGTTCACCGCTCGCCCAGACTCCCTGGCTCAGGCTCGGACGAAAGAAGGTCGTGGCCAGCGAGTAGTCCGGTCCTTGCAGGAATAGATACGGCGTCAACCACTCGCGCGTTCCCGGCACAAGTCCCTGGCCGATGAACAGAGAGAATCGACGATTGAATTCGTAACTCAGCCAGTATGTCCAGAAATTCAGTTGGCTGGCGCTGACCGTCGTGTAGTCAATACTCAGGTTATATGTCAGCTTTGAATCGAAGGCGTAACCCGAAAAGATCGCCCTGCCTCGAGTCAATTCGAAGGCACTACGCTCTGTGACCGATGACACATTTCCGGCGCCATCCTCCCACGTCGCGACACTCGGTTGGAATGAGACATAGCGAATCTGAGATTGATTGTTGAACCTCAACTGGAATGGAAACTGGTCGTCGTCTGCCGACGAAATGAACAAACCGTTGTCATAGCCAACTCGGGGTGAGTTATTGTCTGACAAGAACGATGACGATGGCGGGCTCACGGTCGCTGCGGATCGCTGCCTGAATTCGTCGAGCTGTTCCGCGAGTCGGCGATTTTCGAGTGTCAGCGTGGAAGACTGTTGTTCGAGTTTCAACAGCCGATCATCGAGGCTTGATAGAATTGGTGGCGGCAATTCATCAGGCGGTTGGTTTCCGAGCAGAGGAGAAACGGAACCGATGCCGTAGAGCAGACACAGCCAAGCGATGATCAACCGCGATGGCGAAGAACAGGATTGGCGGATCAGATTTCTCATCCGCTGACACTCCCGATTCCCGCGTCACATCAGGCGGTTTACTGTCCGCTCCAGAGACAATTTGCCACTCTCTCATCGGCACAGACATCATTCAAAGTTTAACGATTATTCCGAAAAGGCGGACGGCCTGCGGCGGTTAAAATTGTGCCGCCAAAAGGGTATCCTGATGATCAGATTATCACTACAAATCAAGTGCTTTTGAGCATCGATTTTTCTCCAGCGGCAAGCCGAGTTCTCGCGCGCCATGAGGAGGTTTCCCATGAAAGTCGGAATCGTCGGTAGTGGGTTCGTTGGAGCGACGGCCGCCTACGCGTTGGTCATGCAGGGTGTCGGTCGAGAAATCGTTCTCGTCGACAAAAACACCGTCCGGGCGAACGCGGAAGCGAATGACATTCGTCACGCAGTTCCGTTTTCTCATCCGCTCGAGATTCGCGCCGGCGATTACAGCGACCTCAAAGGCAGTAAGGTTGTCGTCTTGTGCGCGGGTGTCGGTCAGCGGCCGGGCGAAACACGTTTGCAATTGCTCCAGCGGAATGCCGCGGTGTTTCGTGAGATCGTGCCAACAATCCTCAGCCATGCGCCAGATGCCGTCTTGTTGGTGGCCACCAACCCCGTTGACGTGATGACGCATCTGGCTTTTCATTTTGCGAAGGAATTCGGGTTCGCACCGGGACGGGTCTTGGGATCGGGAACAGCTCTCGACACAGCCCGCTTTCGCAGCTTGTTAGGATCTCACTTCGGCATCGATGCGCATCATGTCCATGCCTATGTCGTCGGAGAACACGGTGATTCTGAAGTCTTGACCTGGTCCGTGGCGACGATCGGTGGGATGGAACTCGACGCCTTCGCGGCAATGAGCAGCAAGCCGATTACAAACACAGTCCGTGACGACATCGATCAGAAGGTGCGCCGCGCGGCATATACGATCATCGAAGGTAAAGGAGCCACCTACTACGGAATTGGCAGCGCACTCAGCCGAATTGTCGATGTCATACTGCACGACCAACGATCCATTCTGTCAGTCTGCGCTCCGATCGCCGACATCTGCGGTGTCTCTGATGTCACGTTGTCACTGCCGCGGCTGGTCGGAGGCAATGGCGTCATCGAAGCTTTTCCGTTGCCGCTCAACGAACGAGAAACATCGTTGTTGCGTGTGAGCGCTCAAACGATCCGTCGGGCTCTCGACGAACTGTTGTAAGTTGATCGTAACCGGACCTTCGATCAGGCAAACGGTCATGCCTCAATTGCCTCATGATTATGCCCTTGAGTCTCGTTGGCGAGTCCGGTTGCCAATTGCCGACTGGATCAGGAACTATCAGCGAGACTGGCTGAATGCCGATCTGATCGCGGGACTCACTCTGGCCGCCTATGCCATTCCAGTCTCGTTGGCCTACGCCAGATTGGCCGGATTGCCCCCGCAGCATGGGATTTACTGTTACCTGTTCGGCGGTTTGGCGTACGCAGTTTTCGGCACCTCGCGGCAGGTTGCCATCGGGCCGACATCGGCGATCGCCATGCTGGTTGGAGCTTCGATCGGGTCTCTGGTGGATCACGATTCAGCGCGTTGGATTCAGGTCGCCTCATTGACGGCGTGCGTCGTCGCGGTGGTCAGCGTTCTGGCTTGGCTGCTGCGGCTCAGTGCTCTGATCAGCTTTATCAGTGAAACAATCCTGCTCGGATTCAAAGCCGGCGCCGCCTTGTCGATCGCAATGACACAGTTGCCCGCGTTGTTCGGTGTCAAAGGTGGCGGCGATCATTTCTTTCAGCGACTGGGGCATTTAGTCGAACAATTGCCGCAGACGAATCCCACTGTCCTGACCTTCGGATTGATTGCTCTCGCATTTTTGTTAGCAGGTGAAAAATATCTCCCCGGTCGACCGATCGCCCTCGCCGTGGTCGTGCTGTCGATCATTGTCATGGCATGCACGTCTCTCGGCCAGTACGGCCTCACCACCGTGGGCGAATTGCCACAGGGACTACCTGCATTCCGACTCCCGACTATCACCGTACGTGAGGTCGACGATGTCATCCCGCTCGCCTGCGCCTGTTTCTTATTGTCGTACATCGAAAGCATCTCCGCCGCACGAACGTTGGCAGCACGACACAATGTCGAAGTCAATCCACGTCAGGAATTACTGGCGCTTGGCGTGGCCAATCTGGCTGTTGGGCTCGGTCAGGGAATGCCAATCGCCGGCGGATTGTCTCAGTCGGCCGTGAATGACAAGGCCGGTGCCAGGACACCATTGGCCCTGATCGTGGCATCGTTCACGCTGGCCATCTGCCTGCAATTCCTGACGCGACTGCTGGCTCCGTTGCCGACGGTGGTGCTGGCCGCCGTGGTCCTGTTCGCAGTCGCCGGTTTGATTGATATCAAAGCCTTGCGTCAACTCTATCGAGTCAGTCGATACGAATTTCAAATCTCAGTCGTAGCGTTATTTGCGGTACTGGTGTTAGGCATTCTGAAAGGCGTGCTGCTGGCCGCGATTGCATCGATCGTGATGCTACTCAATCAAGTCGCTCATCCGCACGTCGCCGTCCTGGGACGGATTCGCGGCACAAATCGATTTTCGGATGCCGGACGACATCCCAGCAACGAGTTGTTTCCAGGCATTCTGATTGTTCGAGTCGATGCACCGATCCTGTACTTTAATGTCGAACATGTGCGAAGAATGATCTGGGACCGAGTGCTGGCCAGTTCCTCCTTGCGACTGGTCATTTGCGATCTGGCCACGTCACCCTATGTGGACGTCGCCGGCACGTTGATGATTTCGGTGCTGCAAGAGGACCTGTCCAATCGAGGGATTCACTTGCGTCTCGTCGATGCACACGGAGGTGTTCGCGAGTTGTTGCGGGCTGAAGGTCTGGAACCACGGGTCGGCGATTTCAGTCGCAAGCTTTCGATCGATCAGGTGATTCAAGAATTCGAACGAACCAATGACGACCAGCAAAACCAACGTCAACCGGAAACACCATGACTGATGCTTTGCTGATTTTGAATGCCGGTTCGTCGAGCCTGAAATTCTGTATTTTCACGGATGGTGATCCGCCCGAATTGCTGGTACGTGGCAAGATTGAGGAGCTGCTGACCACGCCGCGATTCGTAGCGACCGACGCTAACGATCAAGTGCTGGATCAGAAACAGTGGCCAACCAATTCGAGACTCGGACATTCCGGTGCGATCGAGTTCCTGTTGAAGTGGGGCCAGCAATCGCAATTCAAACAGCAAAACCTGATTGCGGTCGGTCACCGTGTCGTTCATGGTGGAACTCGCTTCACAGAACCGATCAAAATCGACGACGGCATTTTGAATGAGTTGGACGCTCTTGTCCCGTTAGCTCCGCTGCATCAGCCGCACAATATCGCCGCAATGCGTGCGGTCGCATTGCACGCTCCTAAGCTGTCGCAAGTCGCCTGCTTCGATACGTCGTTCCATCACAATCAGCCCGCGATCGCTCAGCGTTTCGCATTACCCAGAAGGCTGTCGGACGAAGGGATTCGCCGTTATGGATTTCATGGGCTGTCCTACGAATACATTGCCTCGCGTTTGCCTGCGGTCGATCCTACAGCGGCCCGCGGACGAACAATTGTCGCTCACCTGGGAAATGGGGCCAGCTTGTGCGCAATCAGGAATGGAGCCAGCGTCGCGACGACGATGAGTTTTACGCCACTCGACGGATTGGTAATGGGCACGCGCTGCGGTTCGATCGATGCCGGAGTGTTGATTTACCTGATGAATCGGCATGGGATGGACGCTCGAACACTGGAAAGAGTCCTGACAAATGAATCAGGCTTACTGGGCGTGTCAGAAATCTCCAGCGACATGCGCACTCTGCTGGACCGCGAATCGACCGACTCTCGTGCTGCGGAGGCAATCGATCTATTCGTCTATCGAATTGGGCGCGAGATCGGTTCACTCGCAGCGGCGTTGGGAGGATTAGATTCGATCGTCTTCACGGGCGGGATCGGCGAACGAGCGATGCCAATTCGCGCTCGGGTATGCCAGGCCACATCGTGGTTGGGACTGGAATTCGATGCTACCGCCAACGATCTCGATGGCCCTCAAATCTCGTCTACAGGCAGCAAAGTCTCTGCCTGGGTCATTCCGACCAACGAAGAATTGATGATTGCACAACACACGCGACGACTGATTGGGACTAAGAGATCTTGAACAATTCCGAAGCTTCTCTGCACCTGTTCCTAAATGGCTTTTCCGCACGCGACATCGCCGAGCCGCTACCGTCGTTCGACGAATCGACGTCGGCTCGTGTGATCGAACAGGCACTGCGAGAACAACATCAAATCGCCTGCGGAATTCGTTCGGCAGGATTCAATGTCGGGTGGTTGACTCTTGACGAATTGACTCCAACGGACGAACTCGTTCGGTACAAGTCTTTTCGCGAAGCGGCGATTGTCACCGACACCACTTCGCTGACCGTCGTCATTTGCGAGCTGGACGCGCAGCCGATTGTCTTCGTTCAGACTCTCGGACAGGTCTGTGGAGTGATTCGCCGCAGCAGCCTCGACAAGCCTGCCATGCGAATGTGGTTGTTTGGATTGCTGACCATATCAGAACTTCGCGTGACCGATGCCATTGAGGAATTCTGTCCCAACGAATCATGGCGGCAATATCTTTCCGACGGCCGACTGAAGCTGGCGGAAGATCTGCAAACAGAACGGCGGCGGCGAGGTGAAAATCGCTCGCTGCTCGAATGCCTGCAAGTCGCCGACAAAGGGCAGATCGTTGCTCGAGACCCACGGCTGCGCGAGGATACGCGCTTCTCATCGCGGCGAGCTGTCGAAGAGTTCGTAAAGCAATTGCAACACTTGCGCAACAACCTTGCGCATTCGCAGGAAATCACGAACGATTGGGACATCATTCTCGATCTGGCAACGAATCTGCATCGAGTTGTCCTTGGTCCGAATTCAACGGCATCGACTCCTGATCTAACAAACACCACGAAAGTACAACCATGAAGAAGGCGTCCGCGAATCGCAATCAACCGGTCAGCCTGTCGGATGAAACTCAGGTCCAGGACGTTCTCTCGAGTGCCGTGCTGGGCCTGTGGGACGTCGTGAACGGATTGACACGACTGCGTCCTTCGCGGCGAGACCGTTATCGGGTCTCGATCTTCGGCTCAGCACGAGTGAAGCCGGGTTCGTTCGGTTACGAGACAACGAAAAAGTGCGCCGCCGAACTGGCCAAGCTGGGGTGCGATATCATCACCGGTGGCGGCCCAGGCCTGATGCAGGCCGCCAACGAAGGCGCGGCGAGTGCCCCCGAGCGATCCAAATCGATCGGGATCTGCATCGAGCTGCCGTTTGAACAGGAAACCAATTCGTTCGTCAGCCAGGCCTTCGGACATCGCACCTTCTTCACGCGACTGCATCAATTCGTACTGAATTCCGATGCGTTTCTGGTCGCTCCGGGCGGGATCGGAACGGTGCTCGAAATGACCTTGATCTGGCAATTGCTGCAGGTCGAACACCTCAAAGGTGCCCCGCTCATTCTGGTCGGCCAGATGTGGCCTGGGCTGATTGAATGGGCGAAAGCGTCGATGCTTATTCCGGGATCGCCGCTGGCCAACGCCGAAGACATGGAAATACCACAATGCGTTGCCAGCGCCGACGAAGCAGTGGGACGCGTCAAGAAGCATCACACCGCATGGCTGAAGGCCAACGGCAAGACAGCGAGCAAACGGCGCACTCGCTGAGGCCCCCGTTCGCGACGAGAGAACTCCAATCGCGCAGCCTCGTCACGCAGTCCGTCGAATCGGATGGTACAGCAGATAGGTTTTGTAGCCTCCGCCGATATTCAACGCAACGAACCACGTAATGTTGATCAGAACTTTCGCCGAGTCTTAGCGCAGTACGTCGGCCAGTTCCATTTCTTCCAGATCGTTGACCGCCATGTCTGCCTGAATCGCGACCACTGGCGGATCTATACATTCATCAGTACCGGTGTTTCGCAATACTGATTTGGCGGCCGGAACGATTGTTGCTGCGACTGACATCCCCGTTGGAATCATTCGGAGTCGGAGTGACACCTTTTTGCATTGTTGCAATTCTGTTAGCCGTCGGACTGGCGCAGTGACGTGATGTGTTTCCCGGGATAGAGAAATCTGAATCGATGTTCGCCTTTTTCGAGGTCCTCCGAGATTGGGAAACCGAGATTCAGAGAGTGTTTGAGAACGGGGATGACACGCCAAATGCCACTCGAATTTGCTGATCCAGAGCTCGAATCGATTCTGCGTAATTACCGCCTTGAATCTATTCACGCGTCCGATGAAACCGTCTACGTTGTGCGTCCAGATCTGACGCTCGTTTATGTCAACGAGGGTTGGTCAAAGTTTGCGTATGAAAATGGAGGAGAACCGACTATCTCGAATCGTTGGCCCATCGGTAGTTCGATCGCGGATGCGATCCCGCAGGCTTTACGACCGTTCTTCACGGACAAATTCTCGAACTGTCTTCAGACGCGATCGCCGTGGCAACACCGTTACGAATGTTCATCCGTCGAGCAATATCGCGAATTCATGATGACCATTTACCCGCTGGGAGACAGTCGAGGATTACTCGTGGTAAATTCGCTCTTCAAGAATTCTCAGCACGACCGCGTTGGCCATCCGCCGATTGAAGAATGGTATCGCGATGAGAGTGGAATGATTTTGCAGTGCGTGCATTGCAGACGAATCAAAAGACCTCAGTTGCGAGCAACGTGGGATTGGGTGCCAGTATGGGTCGAGTCATACCCGCAGAATATGAGCCACGGTCTGTGCGAGCCGTGCTTCGGGTATTTCTATCCTGGTGGACTGCCTCAATTGGGAGGATATGCGCAATTCATTCGGACGGGCATGACACCGGATGCCACGCCTGAGTAAATGACGGCGAGGGAAAGCGGGAGTCCTCAAGTACGCGTATCTGTAGGGACGATTCCAGATCTACTCGGGGGGCAATTCCAAGATTTGGAGCGCACGAGAATTCAACTCAAAGCAACGAACTCATGCGGGGTGCTCAGTTTGGCCATGAAGTTCTGCTTCGAGTTGTGCGAGCGTCACTGGCTTCGTCAGATGAGCATCGAAGCCAGCAGAAATCGCAGCGTTCTTGTCTTCCTGCTGTCCGAAACCGGTCAAGGCAATTAGGCGTATATGGTGGCACGCAGGATTTCCTCGAATCGTGCGGGCTACCTCAAAACCATCAATGTCAGGTAGACCGATGTCTACAATTGCGGCGTCAGGCCCTGAGTTCTGTACGAGCTGCAATCCTTCCTGACCACTCCCGGCCGACTGCACGCTGTAGCCATCGTCCGTCAGCAATTCGTGCAAGATTTGCCGGGCGTCATCGTTATCCTCGATAAGAACGATGTTTTTCCGCGTCTTGCCTGATCCGTCACTCTGTTCTCGATCGGGCCGACTTAGCTTTTCATCAACAAGTGGCAATACCACGCGAAATTCGCTGCCTCGTCCGATTCCGTCACTTTGCGCCGCGATTGTTCCTCCGTGTAACTGGACCAGCGACTCGGCCACAGTCAGGCCAAGTCCAAGTCCGCGGTCCTTCGCAGGTCTTGTTTTTCCCAATTGTTCAAACGGCTCAAAAACACGACGGACAAGTTCTGGTGGTATGCCATTTCCTTGATCAATAACCCGGAATTCAGCATTCGCTTCGCTGCGCTGAAGCTCGATACGAATCGTGCTTCCGGGGGGACTGTACTTCGACGCATTGGAAAGCAGATTAGCCGCAACTTGTTGAAGACGAACTCCATCACCATGAACGGTGATCGCGGCGGGAGGTAACTCAACTTCAAGTGACTGTCGGCGTTCATCAAGCAAATGCTGAACGGCCTCCGTTGCGGGAGTGAGCACGTGACGCAGATCCAGAACTTGCTTATTCAGTTCAATCTTGTTCCGAGTAATTCTCGCGACATCCAACAGATCGTCGAGCAGCGATGCCATTTGGACGAGTTGACGATTCACGATTTCCATCAGCTTTGTGGCGTCCGTGGGTAACGCTTTACGCTGAAGTAGACGGCACCCGTTCATGACGGCACTTAAAGGGTTCCTCAATTCGTGAGAAAGCATCGCCAGGAACTGGTCGCGCTGCTCAACCTGCTTCTGCTTTTCCTGCACGAGTCTGCGATAATCCTCAATATCCTGAATCGATCCTGATGCATAAATTACCTTCCCGACGGAATCACAATTCGCGGCGGCTCGTCCGCGGAACCATCGATAGGATCCATCCACGCACTCCAAGCGAAACTCCACCTCCATCGGTGTTCCCGAGCGGATGAGCAATTGCTCGGCGGCATGGACGGCAGTTAGGTCATCGGGATGAATCCGGCGATCGAAATCCACTTTGTTGAATTCAATCTGCTCGCCAATCAATCCGATCAACTGGCGGAATTTTGGCGAGTAATAAGTCTTTCCCGTCGTAACGTTCCACTCCCAAATGCCGTCGGTGGTGCCACGAACCGCGCGATCGAACCGCTGTTCCACTTCTTTCAGCGCGGTGACAATATTCAAGCAGAGGAATAATCCTTTAATCGAATTGTCATTCCCATCACGATCTGGCGTGACACTGACAATCGCCCAGAATGGTGGTTTTTCACGCGGCGTGAAACGGAGTTCGGCTTCCGTCAATTCACCTGAGAGTCCACATTCCATGAAGGGTTTCAACGCGTAGAAGGTGTCTGGACCGAGCAGTGATTCAAATGGTTGGCCCTCCGGATTCCGTTCCTCGGCGCCAAAGTGAACTAAAAACTGTTGGTTGACAAATCGAATCTTGAATTCTGGGTCGACATATCCAATCAACGCGGGAACGTGATCGGCAATTGCCCGTAACTCGAATTCTCGGCGAGCCAGGTCTTGCTGGGTCCGCTTGAGCTTTCCAATTTCAATCAACGTCAGCAGCACGCCATCCAAAGTATGTTTTGTCTCATAAGGTAGGATTCGTAAAAGGAACCAGTTCCCTGCCCCGTCCTGACACTCCGTTTCGATTGGTTGGCCAGTTTGAAGAACTTGTCGCAATTCATCGTTCAGTTGATCGCGCCGAAGTCGATGTGCAAAGCCTTCGAAAGATCGACCGAGGTCTTGCGGCAGAAGACCGAAGATCTCTGCCGCGAGTGGCGTGAATTTTCGAATTCGCAGTTCGCGATCAAGAAACACCGTATGCACACGCGTGCTGCCGAGGACATTGTCCATGTCGTCCGTCAGCGTTGTAAGCTCCTGAATTTTCCTTTGGTGTTCGGCATTGACGGTGTAGAGTTCCTCGTTGACAGAGTGCAGTTCCTCATTCGTGCTCTGCAACTCCTCATTCGAAGCAACGAGTTCCTCGTTGGTGGCTTGCAATTCCTCGTTGCTCGTTTCCAACTCTTCCACAGTCGCCTGTAGACTCTCGCGCGTGTAGCGCAGCTCGGCTTCCATGTCCTCCATGTGACCCGTGTTGACACGACTGAAATCGGTACCCGGTTCTTCCTGGCTTTCGCTGGGAAGCGCTGGCGTCAGCGTCTCTGCGGATTGGATTAACACGAGATAATTCGTTGAGGTCGCGCGTTCTGGAACGACGGATCGAACGGTGATTTCCACTCGCTCCGTACCCGCGTCTAATTGGATCGTGATCCCGCGATAGGTGACGGATGCTTTTCGTTTGTTGCGGATTTGCTGGATGGCGCCCGTGATCGCGATTCGCAACGTCGAATCGAGTTGATCAAGGACGTCTCGGCTGACACGCCCGGTCCGATGCTGGAGAAAACGTCCTGCATCTCCAAACACATGAATCAATTCATGTCGCTCCGAGATCAGCAGTGCCGCCGGAACGAACTCATTCAACAAGACTTCGTACGTCGAGAGCAGGTTTGGGTCGACGCTACGTTGCGGCCGATCAACGATTTCCGGCAATCCGGACAATCGCAACGGTCCACCGCTCAAGATGGCGGGAGCCCGCAATTCGATCGGCAATCGGATGTCACGCTTCTTGGCGTAGATTCTCCAGCGGGGATCAAGAACCTCGAATTCCGATTCGATTTCACCCGGAGTTTCGCTCGGTCCCAGGAACAGAATGCCGCCCGTGCGCAGTCCAAAATGGAACAACGAGATGGCCTTTTGTTGTGCTGATGGCAGGAGATAAATCAGCAAGTTACGACACGAGATCAAATCCATCCTCGTGAATGGCGCATCCTTGATGATATTGTGAGGAGCGAACACCACGTCATGACGGATCTGTTCGTTGAGGATATAGCCTGATTCTTGCTTCGTGAAATACTTGTCCAGTAATTCGGGTGAAAGATCCTTAATGCTTTCTTCGCTGTAAAATGCAGTTCCTGCGGCAATCAATGAGCGTTGGTGAACATCGGTCGCAAAGACTCGAATTGGAATCGATTTCCCTAACGCGCGCATGCGTTCCCGCAACAAGATCGCGATGGAATAAGCTTCCTCGCCCGTCGCACAGCCAGCCACCCATGCGCGCAGCTCATCTTGATCGTCCTTCGTTGGGATGATCGCATCCACGTGTCGTTCGAGCTGTTCGTAAGCCTCCGAATCTCGGAAGAAACGGGTCACCCCGACCAGCAAATCGCGGTACAGAGAATCGAGTTCCTCAGAATCATTCGCCAAGCGCTGAGCGTATTCCTGAATCGTGTCGATGTGAATCAGTTGGAGTCGGCGTTCTGTTCGCCGAACGATCGTGTTCAACTTGTAGTACGAGAAGTCGATTCCGAACCGATCTCGTAACAAGCGATAAATGACGGAAAGCCCATCTTCATCGACGCCCGCTGACCCAAATTCACTGGCAAGCTGAGTTGGTTCAGCACCTTCTGCATACCGGACTAGCGCGGGCCCGATATCTTCGGGATCGAGTGTCAGATTGACAGCCCCGGATTCGCGAGCGGCGTGAGGCATGCCGTCAAACTTCGCCGTCTGCTCGGTCTGAGCGATGACGAGTCCACCGTAGCGCTTGATGTCATCGACACCACGAGATCCATCACTGCCAGTACCCGAAAGAATGACTGCGATCGACTTCTGCTGCTGGTCGGCAGCCAATGATTTGAGGAAATGATCAATCGGAAGCGAAAGGGCTAGCTCGGGATCTTTGTCTTCCAGGAACAGTTGTCCGCCCGAGATTGTCATTTCCTTTTTTGGAGGAATCAAATAGATGGAATTCGCCTCGACCTCCATTCCGTGCGTCACGCGATGAATTCGCATCCGAGTCCAGCGCGCCAGCAGTTCGTCCATCAGGCTGCGGAAGTCAGGAGAAAGATGCTGAACGACGACGAATGCCATGCCCGTTTCGGTAGGGACGTGCTCGAACATCCGTTCGAGTGCTTCCAGTCCTCCCGCGGAGGCTCCGATGCCCACTATGTAGGTGGGCTTGGTTGTCTGTGATCGGTCTGGAGTCGTTTCAGGTGTTTCATATGGGTCCGTCAAAAGGACACCTCCGATTCCTAAAAAAGGGAGTTGCCGTCTCGATCAGAGTCGTGGCAATCAATCGCGTCTTGTATTTTGCATTACGTCAAACCATAATCTTCGCGTTGGGCGGCGAGCGCAGGAGCGCCGAAAAAAACCGACAGAGAGGTCGGAGCCCCCCAACAACTTCGTGGCGCTGTTCCATTATAGCGCTGGATTCAAGGAGGAGGTTGGCGTTCGAATTCGAATCGAACGCCCCAAGGATGGAGATCTTGCAATGCTGGTGCTCTCTCGCCGCGTAGACGAAGAGATCGTTTTTCCGAATCTCAGCATTCGTATCAGAGTCATCCGTAATCAGGGTGGGCGCGTCAGTCTGGGAATTGATGCTCCAGAGTTTGTCGGTATCGCTCGGGGGGAATGCCTCAACTCGACGGCGGATGGTCAACTTGCCGATGCTGCCTTGCGACACAAGATTCGCAATTTCATGAATCATGCGCAGCTTGCGGTCGAACTTTATGATCGGCAGATGAAACGCGGCGATGTCGATGCAGCGAACACGACATTTCTGCGGTTGCTATCCCAGCTTCGCCTCGCAGAATCAGACTCAACGGCTCCCGGCCAGGATCGACATCAATCCGACTTCGGCGGACCGAAGGTGCTGGTTGTTGACGACGATGCGAATGAACGCGAACTGATGGCAGGCTTGCTTGAGATGGATGGCTGTCACGTCGAAACCGCAGAGAACGGCAAATTCGCCATCGACATGCTGCGTCACGGAACGCAACCCGACATTGTTTTGCTCGACATGCAGATGCCTGGTTTGTGCGGAAGGGAAACTCTGACCGCGATTCGAAATGGCTGGGACGGTTTAGTCGTTTTCGGCGTCAGCGGAAGTAAGCCTGAGGAAAATGGAATTGTCGTTGGCACGCCCGAGGGTGTTGACGAATGGTTCGAAAAGCCTCTCAATCCGAGTCAGCTTGTTCGGCAAATGCGTCAACGACTTGATCGCGTCAAGAACGTGTCAGCTTGACAGTATTTAACGGGAATTGTCAGCCAAATTGGTGCAATTCTGGCAGTTTTCGTCGTGGTCAATATCCACTGGTCGCAACGCGAATTGATCATTTTTCCTTGCGCTCCAATAAGTTTTGGCGATCCACATCCGGCGGCATCGCGATTGGCGCGCGATTTGTTTTGGGAGAAAAATCGCGTCTGGTGCAGGTCACTGAAACGGCCGTCGGTGATCCTTACTTCCGACGAAGATTGTAAGTGCGTGCGGATTTCATTACCTGACAAATGAGGAGATTTAATGATGATGACGACCCTCCATAATCGGGTGCCGGCGTTGTTTGCCGATCCCCTCCGTAGCGTCCTGCGTGAATTCAACCGAGATTTCGGTTGGAATGGCGAAGCGAACGGAACCACCGCCCAAAAACTAGCCCCGATGTCGTTGTGGGAAGATGACAACGCAATCTACATCGAGATGGATGTCCCCGGCCTGACAATCGAAGATCTGGACGTCACCATTGAAAAGGGTAAACTCCGAATCTGCGGACAGCGGCCAGCGGCCGAACGTCCGGGTGGCACGTACCACGAAGAGCGGCATTTTGGCCAGTTCGAACGGTATGTCGCTTTAAGTGACTGGGTTGACCAGAACTCCATTGACGCCTCGCTACAACAGGGTGTCCTCTGCATCAAGTTTGCGAAGAGGCCGGAGCAGCAGCGGCAGAAAGTGACGATCAACGGCGGCGATCGGTCTGTCAAAAAGATCGAATCACCCTAACTCAATCCCGCTGTTCGGGTAGTTGATGTTGCCGAGGCGATGGGCTTTGAGCGCGAACCCAGCGGGGTGCCGCGCTCACCCGCCTCGTTTCTCCAAACTCAACAGATCACCTTTGCACAATTTCTGCATAACAGGAGTCTGACAAGATTTCGGTTCGATGTCAGCTTGTATGACACCATTGGTAATGAAGGAGATACAATATGGCAAAATTGCGTCTCAACTTTCACATAAGCATTGCTCTGTCCCTGCTGCTCTGTGCGGTATCGCTCGATTATCTGGTGCTGAGCGCCCGTGCTGATAGCGCAGCAGTAGTAAGTTCAAGTAGTGCGACGATTCCAGCCAAGACCGATCCGCTGTCTCCACCTCAGGGTCTGTCTCAGCGTGTCCAAAAATCACTGGATCGGATTCGCCCCAGCCTCGTAACGATTAATGGTGCACCACTCGGGTCATCGCATCCAGTTTTGCCGCCATTACTCCCCGAACTCTCCAATGGTGATTTCAACACATTCCGTGATCTCACTCCGTTCTCCTCAATTCTCGGAACTGACGCCGATCGATCTGGAGTTGCGACGGGAGTGATTGTCACGGAGGACGGATTTGTCTGGACGAGTCATGACATCGTCCGGGGGCTCGATTCTGTCTCTGTGACTCTGCAGGATCACACGTCCTATGACGGGAAGGTTGTCTTCAGCGATGCGGAGTTTGGATTTGGGATCGTGAAGATCGACGGGCAAAAGTTACCTGCAGCGAAACTTGGAGAGACTGCGCATCTGAAGCCCGCTGATTGGGCCATCGCGGTTGCTTTGGATGACTGTCATGAACCAAACCTCGTCATGGGGATGATCTCAAGTTTCAAGCGGCCGAAATCGGGATCGAACATTGGGACGATTCGTTGCTCGTTCCCAATTCCCACTGACTTCAGAGGATGCGCTATCGTCAACCTGGATGGCGAGGTGATCGGTATCAATTCAGCCATGCCCACACTGCGGGGAAGCTCGTTCACCAAATGCTACGCGCTGGACTCCGATTCCGCGAAGGGGCTGCATCAGAAAGTGATGGAGATGACGACGGTCAGTCACGACGATGCAATTCCGGGAATTGCGGTCTCCGCGGCAACGGTAGAGTCTGACAAATCATCTCGAACAGGAAAGGAGGGTAAATCCAGGCAAATCGAAATCAGTCGTTTGTTTGCAGGTCCTAGTTCAGAGTGGACCTCGGACTCCATTACCAGTTCCCTTCGCAACTGGTTTCGTTCCTGGCAGGGTGCGGATTGTCCCCTCCCACACCCGGCCTGGAATGCGTCTGAGTCGCGTTAACCTTGCCGCGCTCTGTTAAGGACGTTTCTTTTCAGCAGGGAACTCATATCTCTTTGGTTAGCCCATGCTCTCTTCTGTGCATGGGCTAACTTGTTGGCTTCCGCACGAAAACGGTCGGGCGCAGGACTTGCCAATCGCACCCACGTGAGTCGCGTGGAGGAATAGACAGAATCGTCCTCATTCAGATTACGTGGAAAGGAGGCGACACCGTGAGTCCTGCCACACACGTGAACGACGTTGAGTTAAGCGATGCGGAGACTTACTTTTTGCAACGATGCGCCGAGCGCGGCATCGCTTTCGAGGAATTGGCAAAAGAATCGAAAGCGATTTGTCTGGCAATTGTGTCTTCGGCAAACTACATCGCAGACATGGTTGCAGCATCACATCATGATACCCACAAAACTCAATCTGCCAGTGAATCTAGACCTGACAACTGTGCCATTCAACGCTAAAGCTGGCACGGGTAAACCGAACCCCCTCTCACCGTGCATAGATTGCCGCGACATACGGAATGATGACTTCTGCGGGCGTGATAGCGAACAAGTCGAGCCATGAAATCTTGGTGATTGTTAGATCTTAGCGTGGCGAAACAGTCACGTTTCTTCGTTGCCTGAATGGCAGTTTGCGAATTTTCATAATCCAAAAACATTAGCGGAGATTCAAGATGCAAACTCAGTTTGAAGCTCACAATATCATTGGTGGTAAACCTCAAGCTCACTGCGTGTCCCTCGCTCAGCGCACACATGATCTGATTCGTTCGGCAATCGCAATGCTGAGCGATCAGGAAATCAAGTTGATAAGTCGACAGGACCTTTTCGATGCTCTGAGAATGGCGCAATCTGCATCCCCGCCGTCGGAAACGAGAAATATCGACCAGATGGAGGTGGTCGAACTTCGACGCACCTTGGCGATCGTCAGAGAGTGCTTTCGCAAACAACTGGATCGGCAATCGTCTGCAAAGCCGTGGAGGCCTGAGTTCAACTAATGACGTTAATTCAGTCCAAGCCGGGAAAGTGATCAGCGATTTTTCAGTCGACTCGGTAATTCGATTAGACGAACTCGAGCCACTCAGTCATTCCGTCGTCAAAAAGAGTGAGGGACGATGTTGGAGGAAGTATGCGAATCTGCACTTGCTTGTTGGTGATTTTGCTTTCATTTTCGGAAGCGGTCTGTTTGGGCCAGCAGTCTTCGAGACGGCAAAGAACAATGGAGACAGCCGGATTGATGCCTGTCAACAACAAGGCTTTGGAGTTGTCGCCCGAGGAGTCAGCGAACGTCCACGTTTATGAGCAAGTGAACCGAAGCGTGGTCAACATCACGACTCGAGGAGGCGACGACGCAATCTTTTTTACGCCGACACGTCAAGGCGGTGGGTCCGGCTGTGTTCTTACCAAGGCCGGCCACATTCTGACGAACCATCATGTGATTGATGGCGCTAGTGAAACCAACGTCACCCTTTACGATGGATCGAGTCACGCCGCAAAACTGGTCGGGACCGATCCGAACAATGATCTCGCCGTGTTGCGGATTGATGTCCCAATTGAAACACTTCAGCCCGTCCCTTGGGGAGATTCAGATAAGCTCCTTGTTGGAGTCCGCGTCTATGCACTGGGTAATCCCTTCGGCATGGAACGAACTATGACGGCCGGAATGGTGAGTAGCCTTGGTCGAACGTTGCAAACCGACAACGGTCGACTGATCCGTGGCGTCATTCAAACTGATGCGGCAATCAATCCAGGTAATTCGGGTGGACCTTTGCTCAATCGACGGGGTGAGCTGGTGGGGATCACGACCGCGATCGTCGGGCGTGCCGGCCAGAGTAGCGGTGTCGGCTTGGCAGTCCCGAGTAACACAGCTCGCCGAGTCGTTGAGGAATTAGTTCGGTACGGACGCGTGGTTCGACCTGACTGTGGTATCGAAGCGGCGGTCCGTACCGATCATGGTTTGCTTGTCGCTCGATTGTCGGAGGGAGGGGCTGCTGAAAAAGCGGGACTGCGTGGCCCAGAAATCAAGACCATGCGCCGTGGCGGATTCATTTTCTCAGCGGTTGATCGATCAAAGGCAGATGTCATTACTGCAGTGGATGGTCAACAAGTGAGAACGGTGGACGAATTGCTTACGGCTGTCGAAGCACACAGGCCGAGTGAGACAGCCGTTTTTTCGATTCTTCGCGATGGCAGGCCGATGGAACTCAGCGTCTTTCTTTTGGAATCCCGTGAGTAAGATCTGCACTGTTTGAATCCAACTCGTCGCGATTAAGTGCTGAAACGTCTCCCTGATTCTCCAGGATCACTCGTTCTTTTCCTCTCCTCTCGCTGCAAACTGCAGCTTAGCGCCTGAGTGGTAGAAGGACACCCGCCACCATCCCCGTAGCGGGTATCTGCGCAGGATGAAGACGGGATCGTCATCTCATTTCTTCTCTGGCGGCATGATTACGGTGTCAATGACGTGAATCACGCCGTTAGTTGTGTCGATGTCGGTCTTGATGACCTTCGCCTTGTCGACAGTAACGGTGCCGTTCGACACCTTGATTGCAACTTCAGAGCCATCAACTGTCTTCACCTTTTTCCCATCAAGCTTCACGACGTCTGCGGCCATGGCCTTTGATGGAATAACGTGATACTTCAGGATCGCCACCAATTTTTCCTTGTTTTCTGGCTTGAGCAGATTCTCCACCGTCCCTTCGGGCAGCTTCTTGAAGGCATCATCGTTTGGAGCGAGCACCGTGAAGGGGCCCTTCCCTTTCAACATGTCAACGAGATCCGCCGCTTTGACGGCCGCAACCAGCGTCTTGAACGTCCCTGCGGAAGCCGCAGTGTCGACAATGTCCTTGTCCGCAGCGAATATTGATGAGCAACTCAACCCGACCAAAAGACCTGCAATCCAATTCTTCATCGCATTTCTCCGACAATCTGTGGGCCAGACGGTTCAGCGGATTCACCGCGAATCCGCTCCTGCCTGATACTCCGCAGAACAATCTTCGTTTTAACGAATAATTTTCGATTTTATGGAAATCGCTTTCCGAGACGCTGAAACATGGCCAGACTGCGCGCGAGGGAAGATTGAACGGGCAAAAGAGTCGATGCTCATTCCCGGATCAGCGCTGGCCAACACCAAAGACATGGACATACCACAGCGCTTTGCCACTGCCGACGAAGCTGTGGTACGCGTCAAGACGCCTCACACCCCAGGCTGAAGTCCAACGGCAAGACTGCCAGCAACGGCGCACTCGCTAATAAGATCTCGATCGACTTGATCACCGTTCGCGATCAAGACGTTCCCTACTCACGTATGCGTCACGCCCTCTTTCGGACCGGACGATACAGCAGATAGGTTTTGTAGCCTCCGCCAATATTCACGACATCGAATCCCGACTGCAGCAGTATTCGTGTCGCCACGTAACCTCGTTGACCGACCTGGCAATAGGCGGCGATCCTGCGATCGCGTGGCAATTCGCTCAGCCTGTTTCGCAGTTCGTCGACTGGAATGTTGATCGCATCGGGGATATGACCCGACGTGAATTCTTGCGGCGTTCGCACATCCAACAAGAATGGGCGTTCAGCCGTTGGAGTGCTCAACACAATATCCAGATCAATTTGAGGATGATCGCCGCGTAGTAGTCCGCCGGCGACGAAACCCGCCATGTTGATCGGATCCTTCGCCGAGCCATACTGCGGTGCATAGGCCAGTTCCATTTCTTCCAAGTCGTAAACCGTCATTCCCGCCTGAATCGCGACCGCCAGCACATCGATTCGTTTGTCGACGCCCGCTCCACCAACAATCTGGGCTCCCAGGATCTTGGCAGTATTCGGACAAAACAGCAGCTTGACGGCCATCGCCTCAGCTCCAGGGTAATACCCCGCGTGATGAGCAGGATGAATGTAGACCTTGCGATACGCGCGGCCCGCTCGGCGCAGCACTTTTTCCGATGCCCCCGTCATCGCAGCAGTGCGTTCGAAGACACCGACGATCGCCGTCCCCTGAGTCCCTCGGTAGCGACTGAAGCGGCCAAAAATATTGTCGGCGGCGATTCGGCCTTGTCGATTCGCTGGCCCCGCCAAAGGTATCTGCGTCGGATCGCCCGAGATGACATCCTTCACCTCGATCACGTCACCGACGGCATAGATGTCGGGATCGACCGTCTGCAGTTGGTCATTGACACGAATGCCGCCGCGTGGCCCCACGTCCAGTCCTGCGTCGACAGCCAGCTTGTTCTCGGGACGCACTCCGACGCCCAGAATGACCAGTTGCGCAGTCAACTGTAGTCCTGATTTCAAATGCACGGTCAATCCATCGTTCGACTCTTCAAACGCCTCGGCGGAATCACCGAGGATGACTTTAACACCCTTTGATAGAAGTGTTTCCACAATGGGTGTGGTCATCTCCTTGTCCAGCGGCGGCATGACCTGGTCCTGCAGTTCGACGACCGTGGTCGCGATGCCGCGTTTTACAAAGTTCTCTACCAGTTCCAGGCCGATGAATCCGGCGCCAATAATCACGGCTCGCTTGGCTCCGTGATCGATGCGTTCCTTGATCTGGTCTACATCCTGTAAATTCCGCAGCGCGTAAATTCCGGGCAAATCGATCCCCGGGATCGGCGGACGAAGAGGTGCAGCACCCGGCGCCAGGATCAGTTTGTCATAAGTCTCGTCATACTCGTGCCCGTTCGCGAGATCACGCACGCGCACTGTTTTATTGGCACGGTCGATCGATTCAACGGAGGAACGTGTCCGCACATCCAGATTGAAACGCTCGCGCAAGCGTTCCGCACTCGCGACCAGCAACTTGGATCGCTCAGCGATCGTCCCGCTCAGATAGTACGGCAGACCGCAATTGGCAAAGGAGACGTCAGGCCCGCGTTCGAACATGACGATCTGAGCTTGTTCCGACAAACGACGAGCCCGCGCGGCGGCTGACGCACCGCCGGCGACTCCACCGACAATCAGCAATTTCATGGATCGAACTTTCAGGTCGAACTGGCCGGAGACGTTGCACACGCAGGACCGTCACAGTTGGAAACCTGGTTCCACGGCATCCGCGCCAGCACCATTCCCATTCCACACGTATCCGTAATTCCGGCGAAGACCAGCCCTGCTCCGACAAACGCCGGCAGTCCGATAAAGTAGGGATGGACGAACCAGGCCAGAACCGATCCGGTCAGGACCAGCGAACCGGCAGCGATTCGCACCTGGCGTTCCAGCGAAATCGCCTTCTTACCGGTCACAACTGACAGGCCCGCTTCGACACAGGCCAGCGTTCCGCCTTCGACGTTCACGACATTCGTGAATCCCGCCTTCACGAATTGCTCGCAGGCTTGTTTGCCGCGACCGCCCGATCGGCAGACGACATACAGCGGATCGCTGCTGGGCGCACCTCGCGATTGCATAACTCCGGCAGGATCGAGTCGATCGAGCGGCACATTGCGAGCGACTTTCAGATGCACTTCCTGAAATTCCACGGGCGTGCGGACATCGATCACTTCGATCGTCTTGCCTTGCTGCAACAGTTCCCCCAATTGTTTAGGTTGAATGACGCTGAATGACATGAGCCTCTCCTTCCTGTTCCTGAAATCCACTAAAACACGTGACGTCACGATCGGTCGACATGTCTCGATGTGGCGATCTATGAGGCAAAAGAATCCTTATTCGTCTCGGCCGAATCGAGCTTCGATACAAGCCATGATGTTGGACAGGTGCCTTTCCACAATCTGGTAATACGCGTGACGCCCTTCCTTTTCGCTTGTCAAGAATCCGCATCGCTGCATCAGCCGCAGGTGCTCCGAAGCCATATGGCTTGGTATTTCACACGCCTCAGCCAATTCGCCAACGGCGTATTTTCCCTGCAGCAGCATCTGCACCATCCGCAATCGATGCGGATGCGCAAGCGTCTTCAAACACTCCGCCGCCTCTGCCAGACGTTCCAGCGATGTCAATCGCAGCGGTTTCGTTGCTTTGGGAAGTTTTGCTTTCGTCACCATGGTCTCATCTCCACAGTCATTTATATCGGAACATCTCGACATGTCAATCAGACATTCGGGTGAACACTCTCGAGAAAATGGTTTTTACGTAGCAGCCAAAACTGCCGAAGACCGCTGTGGTTCATGTTCACCTCTAAAACTGCCACTGCTCCTCAACACATGACTGGCGAGCGAGCACCGAAAAGGCGAACGGCCATCGGTCACGCTGATTGCTCAAAGGCAGCCAACGCACGCCACGAACGTGAGTTCTGGTCGGCACCCTACTTTGGACTGTGATGTCATCGCTTTCAACTTGGCGATCATGCAAGAGTGTCACTGATCACAGTCGACAACAGGATGAATCACGGCCACTCGTTCGTTAAATCTCATGGACAAGGACGTTTGATTCCTCTGCATGACGTGGAGGCAGGACTCGGTTGACGTGCGAGCCGCCTCCACTCCGACAAAGTCATAATATAAACAAACGTTATTAATGCTTACATTTAACACTTCATTCATATCGACACAGCCAGATTTGTGTAGCGTTTTGCGTACACGCAACCGAGGTCGCCGATGCGAGATTCTCATTCCTGATTCTTAAATTTAGAGAATATTCTCAAGAGTGGAAAAGTCGCAAAAACCGCTTGACATCCAGTGTATTTCCCGAAGCACTCGATTATTTCCAGATCCGAGAAATCAAGGCCCAAACGACGATTTGAATCCATTCGAATTGCTCAAGACTTTCGTTTGCAGAAGTCGACAGTCAGGTGGCTTTATTTGGCAGGTTTGCGACGTTTCTGTGCAAGTTTCGTAGAACCGTCGCGATCTGTTTATGACGTTTGATTGAAGCGGTACTTGGAATTCTCGTGTTTGACAATTCGGCATGAGAGATGCGAACTACGATTGAAACATGACGATCTCTGACTAGTATCCCGCGGTCTCGGCCGGTTGCACTTCGAGAACCAGACGAGACAAACGAATCAATCGAAGTCGATGTGCTACGAAAACATTGCTGATGTCGCCGCGTTTTGTGTTTCCTGCTTGGGTTGATCGATTTTTCCCCGTTGTCATCGGACTGGTCACGATCGGTGCTGTTTACACCACGGGACTGGTTGCCTGGGGGTTGTCACCGTCAACTCTGGATGTGGGCTATCAGCCTCAGCAGCCTATTCCGTTCAGTCACGCCTTGCACGCGGGCAAACTGAAAATGGATTGCCGCTACTGCCATAGTACTGTCGAGAAAGCCGCTCATGCGGCCCTTCCGGCCACCGCGACCTGCGTCAAATGTCACGCGGGTTCAGATTCGACTGGCGCCGTAACGACCGTCTCGGTTCATAGTCAAAGTTCCAAACTGCTGCCCGTGCGAGAAAGCGCGGCCACCGGAAAATCGGTCCCGTGGGTGAAAGTGCATGATCTGCCTGACTACGCCTATTTCAACCATTCGGCTCACGTGACGCGCGGCGTCAGTTGCGTTTCGTGTCACGGTCGAGTCGACAAGATGGATGAAGTGGTGCAAGTCGCGCCTTTAAGCATGAGCTGGTGTCTGGACTGTCATCGCAATCCGACACCTCATCTTAGACCTCCCGAAAAAGTCACCGCGCTGGATTGGGTTCCGGAAGAGTCTGTGCAGGTCCTGGGTGCCAGGATCAAGGATCAGCTTCACATCGAATCAAAAACCAACTGCTCGACGTGCCATCGTTGACAGTGCAGGAAATCCCGATTCAGGGCGCAGTGGATGCCCTGGCCAAACGTAGACCGTGACTTGAAATGACGACGCCTGTGGCCACCGAAGAGAAGACTTATTGGCGAAGCTTGGAAGAGCTCGCTGCGACGCCCGAATTCACCGAATTCCTGCATCGTGAATTTCCCGTCGCCGCGTCCGAGTTCCCGGAGGGAATGTCGCGCCGCCGCTGGCTGCAATTGATGGGCGCCGCACTGGGCATGGCCGGCATCGCAGGCTGCCGCTGGGAAAAGGACACACTGGCCCCCTTCGCCGCTCGCCCCGAAAACCGCATCCCCGGCATTCCGCAGAAATTCGCGAGTGCCCTGGAATATGGTGGTGCCGCTCGACCGGTTGTCGTGACGGCCTACGACGGGCGACCGATCAAGATCGAGGGGAATCTGGATCACTCGGCCAGCCGCGGCGGAACGGACACGTTCGCGCAGGCAACGCTGCTGCACATGTACGATCCCGATCGCAGTCGCGATGTGCTCGAGTTCGAGCGGTCGAAGAAGTACACGCGGAACTGGGACGACTTCAGCGATTTCATTCGAGGCATCATCGCGACAGCCAAGTCCGATGCCGGAGCGAAAGTGAGAGTGCTCGCCGACAGCAGTTCTTCACCCAGCCGAGCGCGCCTGGCGAAAGAGTTTCTGAGGCTGCTACCGAGTGCCAAGTGGTACGAGCACGAAGCGGTCTCGCGACAGGCTGAACGAACCGGAGCCAAGCTGGCGTTTGGCGAAGAACTTCGTCCGGTTTATGAACTGAATCAGGCGAACGTCATCCTGGCGCTCGATTCGGATCTGTTCGATTTCCATCCTGACGCCGTGCGACTGATTCGTGCCTGGTCTGATCGTCGCGTTCCTGAAGCGGGGCCGATGAATCGCGTGTATGCCGTCGAGAGCCAGTTCTCGACTGTAGGCAGCGTCGCAGATCACCGCCTTTCCGTTCGCAGCAGCGATCTGGGCGCGTTTCTGGCTCAGGTTGAAAAAGCAGTAACAGCGCAGTTTGATTCCTCGAAATCCGCCGACAGTTCATCAGCGACCGATGCAACGGCCAAGTTCATTCAGACTGTCGCCAGCGATCTGGCAGCGAATCAAGGCAAGTGCCTGATCGTCGTCGGGCCGTCACAACCTGCCGAAGTGCACGTTGTCGCCTATCGTCTCAATAAGCTGTTGAAGAACGTCGGGCAGACGCTCACATTCGCTCGCGAGCCACAATCGGTTGGCCTCGCATCTGCTGATTCGATCGCCGACTTGACTGCCGAGATGACCCGAGGCGACGTCGAAACGTTGATCGTGATCGGCGGCAATCCCGCTTACGAATCGGCCGAATTCGCCAAGGCGATGTCGAATGTCAAACATCGCGTGCGACTGAGTTCCTATGTCGACGAAACATCGCGACTGTCGACGTGGCATCTGCCTCAATCGCATCAGTTGGAGTCTTGGGGCGACGGCTATTCGTACAACGGTGTCCTGACCCTGCGTCAACCGCTGATCGATCCGATCTTCAGCAGCAAGTCCGATGTCGAATTACTGGCAGTGCTATGCGATTCGAAGCAGACCACGGGCGAAGCGATCGTTCGCGAAACGGTCAATGAACTGATCCACTCGGCCGGTGGTGAAGAGACCTGGCGGCGCCTGGTACATGATGGCTTCCTCGCCAGCACGACTCTGCCGTTCGTAAACCCTGAACTCGTTGCCACGACGGGTGCAAGTACTGCTGCTGCCGCCGCTCCGCAAGGCCTGGAAGTGGTCTTCACGCTCAGCCCTGCTTCGTACGACGGACGATTTGCGAACAACGGCTGGTTGCAGGAAACGCCTGCAACGCTCACCAAGCTGACCTGGCAGAATGCGGCCATCCTGGCACCCGCGACAGCATCCAAACACAACGTCACGACGGGTGAAGTCGTCAAACTGTCCATCGGTGACAAATCGATGGAATTGCCGGTCTATGTTCTTCCCGGACAAGCGATCGATTCGGTTGGACTGGCTCTCGGATATGGTCGCTCGGCTGCCGGTCACGTCGGCGGTGACACGGCGTTGGATGTTGCATCGGTCGGAGCTAACGCGTTCACGTTGCGAAAAACGGCCACCACCGCGTTTGATCTGGGTGTGACGATAGTCCGGACCGGACGAAAGGTGACGCTGGCACTGACTCAAGATCACCATGCGATCGATAAGGTCGGTCTGGCGGAACTCGCCGGTCGCATCGGACAACTGGTCCGCGAAGGGACCGAGCAACAGTTCCACAAGCATCCTGATTTTGCTCAGCATGCTGTCCATCACCCGCCGCTCGAATCGCTGTGGCAGGAACGTTCACCTGAAGGTCATGCGTGGGGGATGGCGATCGACCTGAGCCGCTGTGTGGGTTGCAACGCCTGCATGCTGGCCTGTCAGTCGGAAAACAACGTGCCGATCGTCGGTCCCGAGCAAGTTGCCAAGGGGCGCGAGATGCACTGGATTCGCGTCGACCGCTATTTCGCGGGCGATGTCGACAATCCACAAGTGGTCACGCAACCTGTGACCTGCCATCACTGCGAGAACGCCCCGTGCGAACAGGTGTGTCCAGTGGCGGCGACCGTGCACAGTCCTGAAGGGCTGAACGACATGGCGTACAACCGCTGTGTCGGAACTCGTTACTGCGCGAACAACTGTCCTTATAAGGTCCGTCGCTTCAACTTCCTCGACTTCACTAGCCATCTGGATCGAGCGAACGAAGAGCTGGCACGGCTGATCATCAATCCGGAAGTCACGGTCCGCAGCCGAGGTGTGATGGAAAAGTGCACCTACTGCGTGCAGCGGATTCAAAACGTCAAGATTCAATCAAAGAACGAACAGCATCCGATCGCCGATGGCGCGATCCAGACTGCGTGTCAGCAGGCCTGTCCTGCTGGTGCGATCGTGTTCGGTGACCTGCTCAACAAGAACAGCGTGGTGGCTAATGCCCACGCGAATCCACGTGCCTACGCCATGCTTGACGAACTGAACGTCAAGCCGCGCACGCGTTACTTGGCTCGAATTCGAAACCCGCATCCCGCCCTGGTGACAGCAGAAAGTTCAGACCACGGCGAAGCCCACGGACATAGTTGACGATCGAATGTATTGACTCACGAAGACGATCGAAAGCAACGAAAACCAGCGACAGCAAACAGTAAAGCGAATCATGTCGATGGCGCCTGCCAACCTGTTAGATAACTCTGTGGAAGCTCCCGGTGTCCGTGCGCCGCTGGTGCTGGGCGGACACAACAATACGTCGGTGACCGAACGCATCTGCCAGATCGCCGAAGTGCCAAAACCACCGAAAGCGTGGTACATCGCCTTCGCCATCTCCAGCTCCGTGACGGCGATGTTATTCGGCTTGGTCGGTTACCTGATCCTGACTGGGATCGGCGTCTGGGGTAACAACGCCCCAGTCTTCTGGGCATGGGATATCGTCAACTTTGTGTTCTGGGTCGGTATCGGCCACGCTGGAACACTGATCTCCGCGATCCTGTTCTTGTTCCGTCAGAACTGGCGCACCAGTATCAACCGCTTTGCCGAAGCGATGACGATCTTTGCTGTCGTTTGTGCTGGTCTGTTCCCGACAGTTCACGTCGGTCGTATCTGGGTCATCTACTGGCTGTTGCCTGTCCCCAATCAACAAGCGATCTGGCCAAACTTCCGCAGCCCTCTGCTGTGGGACGTGTTCGCGGTGTCGACCTACGCCACCGTGTCTCTGTTGTTCTGGTACATGGGGATGATTCCCGACCTGGCAACATTCCGCGATCGAGCGACCTCGCGCTGGCGACAAGCTCTGTACGGTTTTCTGTCACTCGGCTGGACCGGATCAGCTCGTCAATGGCATCGTTATGAAAAAGCCTACCTGCTGCTGGCCGCGCTCGCGACGCCGCTGGTGCTGAGCGTTCACACCGTCGTGAGTTTCGACTTTGCGGTGTCTCAACTGCCCGGCTGGCATACCACGATTTTTCCGCCCTACTTCGTGGCTGGCGCCGTGTTCAGCGGTTTTGCGATGGTGGTCACGCTGATGGTTCCTGCCCGAGCCTTCTTCGGGCTGCGAGAACTGGTCACGCTGCGTCACCTCGAGAACATGAACAAGATCATTCTCGTGACGGGCACGATGGTCGGCTATGCGTACGCGATGGAATTCTTCACCGCGTGGTACAGCGGCAATCGCTACGAGCAATTTGCCTTTATCAATCGCGCGTTCGGTCCGTATGCCTGGGCCTACTGGACGATGGTGACCTGCAACGTCGTCAGTCCGCAGTTGTTCTGGTTCAAGAAGATTCGTACGACGCCGTGGATGATGGTCATCGTCTGCGTGTTCGTGAATATCGGAATGTGGTTCGAGCGATTCGTGATCACCGTCACGTCGCTCAGTCGCGATTTCCTGCCGTCGAGCTGGGGTTATTACCAGCCGACGTGGATCGATATCGGGATGTTCACCGGAAGCTTCGGTCTGTTCTTCACGCTGTTCCTGCTGTTCTGTCGGTACCTGCCGATCGTCGCCATGGCGGAAGTGAAGACCGTGATTCCCGAAAACCATCTCGCAGATGCCCATTAGAAATTGCTGATGCCAGCTCAGGCATCTTGTAAGTGAGTGATGTGATGACTGCCACAATGACCAATCCCGCGACTCGTGAACGCCACGAGGCTCCTGCCCCGCGGGAAGCTCCGCGGCTGGCGGCGGTGATCGCGGAATTTCCATCGGCCAGTGCCGTCACCGCCGCCGCTCGCAAATTGCGCGAGGCCGGCTGGACGAATTGGGATGTGCACAGCCCCTTCCCCATTCACGGAATCGATGACGTCATCGGAATTCAGCCGACTCGATTGCCCTGGATCACGCTGTGTTCCGGAGCAACCGGAATTGTTGTCGCCCTGCTGATGCAATGGTGGATGAACGCGATCGACTATCCGTTCTGGATCAGTGGCAAGCCGTTCTTTGGTCTGCCCGCCGCGGTGCCAGTTGCCTTCGAATTGATGATTCTGTTCGCCGCGATTTCGACGTTGCTCGGGATGCTGCTGTTGAACGGATTGCCACGCTGGTCGAACCCGCTGTTTAACTCCAGCCTGTTCCTGCGAGCGACCAGTGACCGCTTCCTGATCTGCGTTTCAGCCGACGATCCTCAGTTCGATCGAGCGGCCTTGGACGAGGTGCTGCATAGCTGTCACGCGACGGCGATCGACGAATGTTTCGCTTCCGAACCAAGCCAGACCCGGTTCCCTGCGGCGATGAAAGGCGCGCTGGCCGTTCTGGTCGTGCTGGCCATGGTTCCACCTGTGTTGATCGCTCAAAAGCGATCGACGATCTCGCGTGAACCTCGGTTCCATGCCATCGCCGACATGGACTTCCAGCCGAAGTTCAAGGCGCAGCGAGCCAGTACCATCTTCGCCGACGGACGCGCAATGCGGCCGCAACCGGCAGGGACCGTTGCTCGAGGTGACCTGCGAGCCGATGCCGGTTTGTACAAAGGACTCAATACACATACTTCGGGCAATCTGGCTCTGCACGATGCGGGCGATCAACAGTCTGCTGAAGGTGATGTCGTAGTTGGCGATATCGATTCGAAACGCGTGCAGACGAAGCTGGTCTCGAGAGTTGACGCGCCTCCGGCGGATCCGCTGGATTCGATGTCCTGGATCTCGACTTTCCCCGTTCCCGTCACATCAAAGACGATGAAACGCGGACAAGAGCGTTACAACATTTACTGCTCGACCTGCCACGGTTTGGCCGGTGACGGTGACGGCCTGGTGACTCGACGAGCCTTGGAACTCGAACAGGGGACCTGGGTCAAACCGACCTCGTTCCATACCGACAACCTGCGAGCGATGCCGGTTGGCCGCATCTTCCATTCGGTCAGCAACGGCGTTCGCAAGATGCCTGGTTACGCCGATCTGATCCCGGTCGAAGACCGCTGGGCGATCGTGCTGTACGTACGAGCTTTGCAGCAATCACGTCACACCGACGTGAAAGAAATCCCTGCGGACCTGGTCCCTCAACTTCGAGACTTGCCGCGGGAATAACGAGAGATCATGAGCACCACAAGTATCGACATCGGTCACACCGATCAACCCAACTTCGCCGATCAAACCTTGTCCAGCCTGGGCACGCACTCGTATCAGAGTGCCGCCATTCTGGGTGGACTGGGAATGACGATGGCTGTCGTATTGGGTTTCTGTGCCGGTGACGGAATGAAGCACTTCTGGCACGCCTACCTGCTGGCAGTCTGTTTCTATACCAGCCTGGCGCTGGGCGGATTGATCTTCATCGCGCTCCAGCACATCACGCGTGCGGGTTGGAGCACCGTGCTGCGACGACTGGCTGAAATCTTCGCTGCGACGATTCCCGTCTGTGGCCTGATGTTCGTGCCGATTATTGTCGACGTGCTGTTCGGCGATTCCGCATTGTACATCTGGAACGATCGCGAACTGGCTCAGTCGGACGAACTGATCCGCATCAAGGTTCCGTATCTGAATCCGGCATTCTTCACGGTGCGGACGGTGCTGTACTTCACCATCTGGACCTACCTGTCTCGCCGCTTCTGGAAGTTGTCGCTCGCTCAGGATGCGGATGGAAATCCCGATACAACCAGACAACTGGAACGGATGAGTGCCCCGACTCTGCTAGTGTTCGCACTGACCGTGACGTTTGCTTCGATCGACTGGGTGATGTCGCTGGACCCGCACTGGTTCAGCTCGATCTTCGGCATCTACTTCTTCAGCGGCTGCATGGTCGGTTTCCTGGCGTCGCTCAGCCTGGTTGTGAATCTGCTTCAGCAACGAATGTCACTGCTGTCGATGGTCAAAGCCGATCACCGCCATGACCTGGGCAAGCTGTTGTTTGGCTTCATGTGTTTCTGGGCGTACATCGCCTTCTCGCAATATCTGTTGATCTGGTACGCGAATGTGCCGGAAGAAACGATCTGGTTCAAGGTGCGTCAATCCGGATCGTGGGCCGCCGTTTCGATCGCCCTGATGGCCGGACACTTCTTCCTGCCGTTCGTCGGATTGATGTCGCGCTGGATGAAGCGAGACGCACAGATGCTGGCCAGTTGGTCGCTCGTGCTGTTGGTGATGCATGCGGTCGATCTGTACTGGTTGATCTTCCCTTCGTTTGAAGCTCAAGGACCGACACTTCCGTTGCTCTCGATCTCATGCATGCTGGGAGCCGGGGGTTTTTACGTGGCGACGTGGCTGGCATTGGCCGGTCAACGCCCTCTACTGCCGCTCAACGACCCGCGACTTCCGGAATCGCTGGCCGCTCACACTGTTTAAACCTGCCTGAAGGTTCCGGCCTTCGAATCGTCTGCGTTTGTACTGGAGTTTGAAATGGCCCGTTACGACGACATGAACACACAAAACTTGACCGTAATCGGTATTTGTGGGGCTGTCGGCACGTTCGTGCTGATCATCGCCTTGCAGGTTATGTATCACCACTATGAATCGCAGGAAATCGCTCGCAAGGTGTTGTCGGTTTCACAGACCGCTTCGGAATCCGCCCTGAACGAACAGCGCAGCAAGCTGGCCTCGATGGGCTGGATCGATCGTGATCAGCAGGTTGTGGCTGTACCCATCGAAGACGCGATGAGCCAGGTGCTCGCTCGCGAACAACGGGCTTTGGTTCGGGAATCGGCGAATGCCAACTAGTGCCCGCTGGGGATTGCGGCTGATAGAATTGGTCCGACGCGCACACCGATTGGTGCTTGCGATCGGACTGCTGGCCGTTTCGTCCCGAGTGTCCTTGGCCGAAACTTTCGACAACCAACTACCGAGTGAACTGTCGGGCATGGGCGTGACCGAACGTCTGTCCGACACCGTCCCGCTCGACATCGAGTTCCGTGACGAAGGTGGAAACATCGTCAAGTTGGGTCAGTTCTTCACGCGCGGCAAGCCGGTCATCCTGTCGTTCAATTACTCCAATTGCCCGATGCTGTGCAGCCTGCAGTTATCGGGCCTGGTGACAGGTCTACAGGATGTCGAACTGACCTGTGGTAGCGACTACGAATTCGTGTCGATCAGTATCGATCCTCGGGAATTGCCCCAGCGAGCCGCCCAGACTCGTCAGCGGTACTACCAGATGTACGGTCGCCAAGGCACAGGAAACGGTTGGCACTTTCTGGTGGGATCGCAAGCCTCAATCGATCGAGTCGCTAAGGCGGTGGGAGTGACCTATCGCTACCTGCCGGCTCGGAAAGAATATCTGCATCCGGCCGTCTGTGCGATTGCGACCCCAAACGGTCAGTTGTCGCGGTACCTATACGGTGTCGCGTTCGATCCGCAAACGATCCGGCTGTCGCTGGTTGAAGCGAGCGAAGGCAAGATCGGAACGACACTCGATCAATTGCTGTTGTTCTGTTTTCACTACGACAGTGCGACCGGCAAGTATTCGATCGCCGCCCGTCAGGTGATGACATTGGGGGGACTGCTGACAGTGTTCGTGATGGTCGCGTTCCTGCTGCGGCAGTTTCGACGTGAATCGAAGCTCCATAAGTTATCACCGGTTCAACCTGTTTCACCCCAGATTCCGCCCGCGACACCTGCTGCCATTTGACAATGTCCACCAGTTTGATGTCGGCTTTTTCGACACCCACAGTTCAAACCGATTTCTGTCAGTGCGAACGACAACCTTCGCGATGCCAAAATTCAAAAGCAAGTCATGGAACCACAAACCCTCGCGACGACTAGCGGCACCAGCAGCAACGACGGAACCTTCTGGTTTCCGCCCGCGGGCTCCAATTCTGCCGCGGAAGTCGACAGCCTGTTCTACTTCATCCTGTCGCTGTCGGTGTTCTTCTTCGTCTTGATCGTCGGGCTGATGCTGATCTTCGTGATCAAGTACCGGCGCCGCGCGGGCTACGTGCAGGCTCCCTCCACCGATCACAACAACTTCCTGGAAACGTTGTGGTCAGTGATCCCCGCCGGCCTGCTGGTGCTGATCTTTTGGCGAGGTTTTCAGGGCTTTCTCGATATCCGCACGCCGCCCGCGGAAACATACGAGATCAAGGTCAACGCCAAGATGTGGTCGTGGTCGTTTCAGTAC
>Ga0105238_10000231_pt1 | contig 62320 bp, 58 predicted proteins | sample KBSC34metaG_FD_81526 | JGI IMG/M metagenome (GOLD analysis project Ga0105238, IMG submission 81526) | Corn rhizosphere microbial communities from Kellogg Biological Station, Michigan, USA - KBS C3-4 metaG | ecosystem: Host-associated > Plants > Roots > Rhizosphere > Soil | place: Michigan, USA...
CATTGAGATGGCCCTGCGCGCCAACGTCATCGTGTACACCATCAGCACCAACTTCCCGAATGGCGGCGTCCCGGGCGACAAAGTCCTGCAGCGCATCGCCGATGCGACCGGCGGACGCTCTTTTCAGCCTTTCCAGCTGGAGCAGGTTGCCGATGCCTTCCAACAGATTCAGGCCGACCTCCGCAGCCAATACGAGCTCTCCTACCACCCGGAAAACTTTACCCACGACGGGCGTTATCGCACGATCGAAATTTCCGCCCTGCGTAAAGGCTTAAAAGTCCGCAGCCGCAACGGTTACTACGCCCCAACGGAGTAGGGGACATAGCCGCGGAGTTTCCTCGGCGTTCGCGTGAACCCTGTGGTCGAGCGTCCGTAAATCCTCTAACATATTCGGTTCCGAGCACTTGCGGATCCAGGGTTCCGCTGTGCCCGCCGAATAAAGGGGCAAAATGCAGACCAAGCAGCTAGCAAGCTTCTCCGCGCTGATGTCCATCCTATGCGTGCATCTATTTCTCGATGCGCGTTGCTTCGCGCAACCCTCCGGAGGCCCCTACGGCCCGATCGATCAGCCTTACGAAGTCCCCAAGGCCCCGCACGTTTATTTCGTTTCTCCGGACGGCAAAGCCGCAGCCTCGGGTAGCACCCTCGAGAAACCCACTACCATCGAATCCGCCATTGATCGGGTCACGACGGGCGACGCCATCGTCCTGCGTGGTGGCGTCTATCGCACAGGCGGCCTGGTGCTGAATCAGGGCATCACCTTGCAGCCCTACCTCGAGGAGCGGCCCATTTTCAAAGGCACCCAGCTTGCGACCAACTGGGAGCCGTTGCGTAATAACGTCTGGAGAACGAAGTGGGCTACGCTGTTTCCCGCCTCACCCCTTCCCTGGTGGCAACGCAATCGCGAAGGCATGCGAACACCTCTCCACCGATTCAACACCGACATGGTTTTTGTCGATGGCCAGCAGCTGAAGTCCGCGGGCTGGGAAGGGGAACTCGACGCGCATACCTTCTACATCGATTACTCGGGCGGCTACGTCTACATCGGCATCGATCCCGCAAACAAGCAAGTTGAGATCACGGCCTTTAACAGTGCGCTGGTCCGTACCAGCGCTTCCATCCACGGCAAGACCAATGATCACAAAGGCCCCTTGATCCGCGGCATCACCTTCACCCAGTACGCTTACCGTGCTCTCGAAGTCGAGGGCAAGAAGCATTTCACCGTCAACGATGAACCTACCGATGAGCCCGTCGGGCTCTCTGATCCCGCAACCTTTGGCAAGGAAGTCATTGGGACGGTTCTTGAAAACGTAACCATCTCCTATTGCTCGCGCGTCGCTGGATACTTCCGCGGTGACGGCCTCCAGATCCGCAACTCCCTCATCAGCGACACCGGCACCGAAGGCATCTACGTGATCGGATCGTCAGACGTTCTACTCGAACGGAATATCATCCGGCGCAACAACGTCATGCAACTCACCGGCTACTATCCATCGGCGGTCAAAATCTTCAATCAGACGCGACGCGTGGTTTTTCGCGATAACCTGATCATCGACCAACCCTACTCGAATGGTGTCTGGTATGACGTAGGCAATCGCGACGGCGTCATCGTGAACAACTGGATTGAAGGCGCGCTTGACGGTTTCTTCTTTGAGATCTCCCGGGGCGCAACCGTGGCAGGAAACGTTTTCGTCCATTGTGACAAGGGTGTGCGCGTACTCAACTCGGCCGACGTTCGTGTTTACAACAACACCTTCATCGACACACCGGCCTCATTCGAACGCAACGAGCGGAGCGCTACCGGAGATCACTTCGGCTGGCACCCTTCGACCGGGCCCAACGTCGATGAGCGCGAGGGGCACGTCTTCGTGAATAACCTTCTCGTTGCAAGTCACTCGTATCGTCTTCCCCTGTTGCGCTTTGAGCAGCCGCAGGCGCTCTGCTCGCGCCTGAGGCGTCCCATGGCCAAACAAATCGATGGCAATCTGTACGTCCGTCCACGGGTTCCCGGCGCGCCTGCACCGCCACTGGTGAGCTGGAGTCCGGTACCCTCCGACAACTGCTCCTCGAGCTTTACCACGTTAGATGAGTTCCAGAAGATTGCCGACGGATTCGAAGCCAACGGGCGGCAACTGGACCGCACTCCGCGTTCCACCCTGAGAGGTGCCGATCTCAAGCGATACGATCTGCAGAGGCTCCCGGGAGTCGCGAACCGGCACGTTCCCTTGCCGGATGAGGTACGCAAGCTGCTCGGCTGGACCGAACAGGACGCACAATGGCCGGGGGCCTACCCGCTTCGAAATTGACGCGCGCTCGATCCCAAGAGGCCCGATCTCAGCGCTCCACCTTCCGAAGGACGACCGCAATACTCGATGGAATCTGGAAGTTCCCGATCGAAGGATCGGAACCGTCTGGGGCTGGACCGATATCAGGAGCATCGGCCGCCTTCGGCGGGGGTTTCGGAATCTCCCAACCCAGATTGACCGAGCGTTCAAGTTCGATGCGGTCTCCCTTCACCGTGCCATGGAACGTATTGGCTCCTGCCTTGAAACTGATCGCACCGCCGTCGACCTTGCCATTCACGAGCGGAGCGGGGGCATCGCTGCCGCCCGTGAAACTCATTCCCGTGCCTTCCACGCTGCCGCTCAGGCTGGCCCCTTCCTGCTTGAACGAGTAAATCGAATCTCCGCTGCCGAGGAACCACAGCTGGGATGCGCCATCGGCAACCGGCCTCCAAAGCCCGGTGATGCCTTCTCCCTGCGGGACTTCTCGTTCCCAACCTGCGACCTGTGGCCGCAGGCTCACTGCTTTTGCTTCAATCGTGACCGTTGCAGCAGAGAGCCCCGGCGAGCTTGCTGCAACCGTGATCGAGCCCGCCTTCTTGGTTGATTGCACGACGGCCATGCAGTATCCAGAGAACGCCTTCCGCGATGTGCCCTTATCCGAAGCCTGATCCGAGGGGTCGCCATTGCCCACCCCAATCAATTTGCCGTTGCTCGAGACCCTGAAGGTCACATCGTTATCGGTGATCGGTAGCACTCGATCTTGCGCATCCCGAACTTCCACCGCGAACATGGCCACGTCTTCGCCATCGGCTGAGACTTCCCGCCGGTCCGCCGACATCACTAGCTTGGCCGCGGGGCCTGTGGTCTCGCGCTTCTTGGTCATTACGAGTTTGCCGTTCTTGTATCCCCGGGCTTCGAGGGTGCCCGGCGCGTACTTCACCACCCAGGCAACATGCGAATCCTTCGGCATCTCCTTGGTGCCCAGGCTCTCCCCGTTGTGCAGCAATTCCACTTTATCCAGGTTGGAGTACACCCACACCGCGATTCGTTTCCCCTCCATGCCCGGCCAATTCCAGTGCGGAAACAGGTGAAGTAGTGGCTCGTTCCCCCACCAGGCCTTGTAGTAGTAGAACGAGTCCTTGGGAAAACCACAGGTGTCGATGATTCCATACTGCGAGCTGATATTCGGCCAACCGTTCGGCGAGGGTTCGCCGCGGTAGTCGAACCCCGTCCAAACGAACCCCCCAGAGAGCCACGGCTGCGAATTGCAGAACTTCCACCAGCCCTCGGCCGACGCCCGCCCGGTGGTCGTATAGGGGTCGTACGAGGCCACAAAGCCTTTCAAAGCATCCGTCACATAAATCCCGCGAGTGCCCACTGCACTCACCGTTTCGGTCCCCATCACCGGCTTCTCGGGGTTTTTCTTGTGGAACTCCTCCGCCTGCGGATCCATGTAGTTGTAGCCGGCGACGTCGCAGGCGGCTAGCCCGCCAGCTGTCCCAATTGCACCCGTCGGAGCAATCGACACCGGTCGAGATCCATCCAGTTGGTTGGCCAGCGCCTTCATCGCGCTCAGGATCGACAACCCCTTATCGGTATTGGCCTGCCCCTCCTCGTTGCCCATCGACCACATGAAGACGCTTGGTCGATTGCGGTCTCGCCGCACAAGGTTCGAGAACTGGTTCATGCCTTCGGGGTTCGAGGACATCATGCGAGTCTCGTCGAACACTAGCATTCCCAACTCGTCGCAGGCATCGAGCAACTCCGGCGTGGGCGGATTGTGCGATGTCCGCAGCGCATTCGATCCCATTTCCTGGAGTTTGCGCACCCGGTAGTACTGCACCGCGTCGGGCAGAGCGGCGCCGATCCCAGCATGGTCCTGGTGATTACACGTGCCCTTGAGCTTTACCACGCTTCCATTCAGAAGGAACCCCTTGCTGGCATCGAAGCTCACGGTGCGAATCCCGAAGCGCGTGTGGTAGCGATCAACGACTCCGTTTTCAGTTTGCAATTCCGTGACCAGGCGATAGAGATTCCGCTGTTCGAGCGACCACAGCAGCGGCCTGCTGAGGTACAGGTTTTGCGTGAATGCCCCCTCTTGGCCGCTAGCAATCGACTGCACCGCAGTTTTCGCGTGTCCAACCGTGTCTCCCGACGGACTCAGAATGGTTGAGATCACGCGGACGGTCTGCGCTGTCTTGTCATGATTACTCACCGCTGTCGAGATCGAAAGGCTTGCCTCTCCATGCCGGACATCTGATTTGACGAACGTACCCCATCGCGGCACGTGAACGGGGTTGGTCTTCACCAGCCAAACATGACGGTAGATTCCCGCCCCCTCGTAGAACCAACCATCGCTTGAGGTCGCATCCACGCGCACCAGCAAAACGTTCCGGCCGCCCACGTTGGCGAAATCAGTCAGATCAAAGCTGAACGGATCGTATCCCCCGCTGTGTCGACCGATGTAAAAATTGTTGAAGATCACCATGCTTTCGCGATAAGCGCCGTCAAACTCCACCGTGATGCGCTTGCCTCGGTCTTCAGCCGGTATCTCGAATACGCGACGATACCAACCCACGCTCGTCGCCGGATAGGCCTTGCCGATTGGGTAAAACCCTTTGGCCATCAAAGCGGGGTCGTTTTGGAACGGCAATTCGACAGCCCAGTCATGCGGCAATTCCAGTGGACGCCATCCGCCGTCATCAAACGCAATCCCGCCCGCCGGCACGAAATTGCCGGTCTTTTGAAAATTGCCGGTGAAGCCGAAGTCCTTGGTGGGATCGCTGGCATGGCCCAAATGGAATCGCCAGCCAAAATCGAGGAGCAGCCGTTCCCTTCCTCCATTCTGGGCTTCATCGGCGGTCGCGCCCAGCAGAGGCTCAACCGATGGCTCTCCTTTTTCGGAGTGAATGTCGATCGCACCGGCCATCGGACCCATGCCATGCACCGCGGCCGCAGCTGCCGGAGCGATAACGCCAGCCTTCAGAACGTCTCGCCGTGAAAACTTCTTCATCGAGCCTCCCGCCCTCCTGCAACAGGTGTTCCTGCGTCGGGCCAAACGTGAAGTTATACCGATCTGAGTTCGATCGCAACCGAACCAGGGCGTTCGTTTCAACGGATGAAACGCGGAGAGGCCTCTTGGCGAAGAAAGCCAGGGTTAGGAAGCTTTTGGCAATCGATGGGCGCGATGAAGGCGGAAAGGATTTCTTCAGGAACCTAGGATGGTGAATCTCCCCCGCGCTTGTCCAATTTTTCCTTGACTGCACAAGTGGGTAATTTCTTAGAACGAAACTTCAAGTCCGGCAACCGCTCCGCTTTGACTCAGATTGAGTCCGATTCGATTGTCCTTTGCTTTAATGTCGAGTCGTGAAGCCAACTGATAGCCTCCCTGAAAATTCAAGTGCCGATTCAGCGCGACACCGACGGTTCCATAGGAAGAAATGAAATTGCCGTATCCGAAAAAGTACATGCCCAAGACATTGCCGGCAACGAACAAACGCCTGGAGCCAGGGAGTAAGTAATAACGAAACTCAGGGCCGGCGACCGGCAAAGGCGCGCGAATAGTCGAGGACGAGGCTTGGGCTGAGTGAGGGATCCCATTTAAAGTTTGTGCCGATGCAGTTATGCTTCCTTTTATATAAAACAAGTCGAGCTGGGCCACGACGCCAAGATACCCTCTCCTTCGCCGGATGATGTCGTATTGATAGCCCGGAGTGAAAGCATAGGTTTCCAATTTGCCTTTAGCCACCAATCCTGCCGCAAACGTCTGCCCCTCGAAAACCACCTGGCGACTCAGCGCTACTTGCCTGGTGCTCCTGAAAGGAAGTAGCCCGAGAAAAAGATGATTCTTGCGGGTGAATTTCCACTCGATCTTCAAGGCGCCAGTGTTATAGGAGTTAAGATCGATGTCCCTTTGAAGGTCCAACCTGCCCTGAGCTCCCGTGCCATGAAAACTTCCCGACGGCTGTGAATAGAACCAAAAGCCACTAAAGCGAAGGGTATGGGCATCGAGATCTTCACCTTCCCTGGCGTGCAAGAACGGTAAAGCAATTACGAGAAACAGCATTAAGGAGAGGCTGCGGCGGACAAGCAAAGACTGCTGATGACCTTTTTCGTAAGTTTGGGAGGCTTTCATCGAAATAGACACCCCAATCGACAGAGAGCATCGATGACTAGTTGACCATTGGAGCAGTTGAATCTTGAGTTGTCGTTTTTACATCCGTACGGTTTTGTCCATAAAAAAGCCGCCGCTTTAGATTCGGTGGAAAGGGGCGCGCGTCCGCGCTTGCTTGCATTCCGCCTTTGCCCGCCTTGGACGTGTCGCTAGCACCCATTGAGAGCCCTCCTCCCGCAATCCTGACCATCCCGGCCAACGCATCCATTGGCCAACCGGTTTGATTTTCTATACTTGGGAGGGAGCACCGTGGAAGGATCAGCTTTGGCCTTGCGGGCGATCCTTTCTCCAGGGCCAGAACCACCAGAATGACTAGAACGAACACTCTGGAGAGCGGGAGTCTCGCTCGAAGGGATGCACCGGCTTTCTTTTTGGCGCAGTTGCTCATGCGGTTTGACTGTTGCCGCAGTTAGCGTTCATCCATCATCAAGGTGCGGGGACTTAGCCCGCCACTGTAAGGATTACCGGAGGCGCCAGCCTTTTTGTCCCATACTTTGGGGATGTGAGCCACCTCGTGGCCACAGAAGAACGCTTCTTAGGACTTGCGGCAGGCCGGACTTAGCAGGACCTAGCAGTCGTGTACGTCAATCATGACAGTTCACCTCGACTATTTTGGAAGTTCTAATTTCCCATCGGGATGAATGTTGTGCACACCAACGCCAAACGGAATTTCCTCGTCTCCCCCAAGCCACACCCGATTCGGGTTGAGTCGGAGCTATTTACGGGGTTGGGTGATGCCTCGATGTCAGAAATCATCAGGAAAGCGAAAGTGAAGCGTTTTCCTGCCAAAGCAAACGTCATCACGAAAGGAGTGAAACCGGACCATCTCCTGGTGCTGCAACATGGACGCGCTCGGTCCTATATCGTGACCGAGGATGGATCAGAGATTCTGCTTCTCTGGGTGGTTCCCGGTGTGGCGTTGGGGTTAGTGTCTTTGTTGCCGGATCCGCCTGCGCATATGGTCAACGCCACGACGGTTTCTGAATGCGAGTTCCTGGCCTGGGATCAGGACACGGTCCACCGGCTTGTGAATTTCTACCCGCAGCTCGCCGAAAACGGGTTTCGTGTGGCTCTCAAATACCTGGGGGCCTACATGAAGCGTCACGCCAGCATTGTCACGAAATCTGCCGAGTCCCGCCTTTCCAACAAGCTTGTCGAACTAGCTCGCTATGCCGGCGTGGTGTCGGGTTCGGGAATTTCGATCGACATCACCAATGAACAACTCAGTTCGCTCTCCGACATCAGCCTGTTTACAGCGAGCCGCCTCTTATCCAAATGGGAACAGGAGGGAAGGCTTTCTAAGTATCGGGGCAAGGTGACACTGCGCGATCCAGAGTCTTTTCTAGCCGGCTAAAGCAGGGTTTCCCTACTCGCTTGCGATAGTCGGTTCCCCAAATGGAGCCTGCGGCTGAAGCTTCATTGACTTACCCCCCTTGTTCCCCTACGATTTCAGCCCTGCGAATGGCGACGTTTCTCGTCGACGAAGGCGGGGGGGATGACAAGTTCCGGCAACTATTATCAAACGCCTTCAACCGCCCGTGACCCTGCCGACCAAGGGCGGTTTCCTCGGAACCATGTGCGGTATCCCGCCCGGTTCAAGCCGGTTGAGTGGTTAAACGCGCTGCATGTGCGTATGGGTGTCAGCCCGTTGTCCATCGAGAAGGCCGTGCGTGCCGCCTACGATAGCGCGGCCCCATACGATGCACATCTAGGAACAACCGAAGAACTAGGTCGCTTGCGGGCCATGGTGGTTACCTTGGCCCGCGGTCTCGACGACAACCCCTATCTGCTCGGCGTTGGTCGTGTGCTGGTGAAAAAATTGTTGACGGATCGCCTGAATGCACGCAACGCGGTATTGCGGCACTTTGCCGCGAACAAGTCCTTCATTGAAGCTCGCGGGAGAGTGCGGGCCCCATTGATTATTACCGGCCTACCCAGAACCGGAAGCACCCTGCTGCAGCGGCTTCTGGCAGAAGACCCAAATGCCCGGTCGCCTTTCACGTTTGAAATGGAAAGTCCCTTACCCCCACTCACAGAGGGCCAAGACCCTTTAGCCGATTCGCGCATCGCCGAAGCCAATGACGTATTGCAGGTTTTGTCCCGTACAGCGCCCGGTTTTCTTGAGAAGTTTGGTGAGTCTCACCTGTGGAGCCCTACCGAGTGCGAAGAATCCTACATATACATGCTGGCGCACAACGGGCTGTTGGTGCTCGACGCACCCAACGCCGGGGAGACTTACACACGGGCGCTTGCAGAATTTACCTGCCACGGACCGGTACTCCGCTATGAACGGCTCTTCTTCACCTTGCTCGATTCATATCGGCCTGCGAGCTCACACTGGATTCTCAAGGCGCCAAACTATGCTCCCGCATTCCCCCATGTTGTTCAAGAATATCCCGACGCAAGAATTGTGCTAACTCATCGCAATCCACTCATCTGTCTGCCTTCAGTGTGTCGTTTGTTTGAATCCTGGTGCATCGCATTTACCCGAGACGGCTGCTTCGATAAATATCGATTCGCGAAGTTGGTGTCCGCACTTCTGGTTCCTTGCTTTTCCGTACCGTTTCAATATCGTCGTGCTGATCCATCGCGCACCCGTCGGGTCTTCGACTGCATGTACGATGATTTATTCTCTGATCCGATCGCCATGGTGAAACGCATCTACGATTGGTTCGATCTTGAGGTTTCCTCGACGTTTGAGCAGCGGATGCGCAGCTATCTCGACAACAATCGCCAGGGCAAATACGGTCGTCATCGGTACTCACTCGAAGAGTACGCGATCGATCCACGGGAGTTCCTGGAGGAACACTCTGAATACATGAACCATTACGGATTCACCTCGGAAGGGGCGCGCGCGCGGAAACGAGCTCTGTGCCTGTAGTGGCAGGTGACGTACTCGGATGTCGGCAACGGGGGGCGATCATGGCTGGACGCTTGATTCTCGGTCGGCGACAAGGCGTCCATGGATAATCTGAGGCTCAGGAGCGAATGTCGAAAGCCTGAAAGGCAGTGATGATGAGATCGGATTTGTTGCGATTCAATGGGGCGGTCGAGCGGGACCCTGCTATCCCAGCGTGGATGGAAAAGCACCCCGGTGGATTGGGGGCCATTGCCGAGAGATGGTTTGCAGTGATGCGCGAATGCGGGGATGAAGTGCGAGAGCTGTTGCATGACGGCTGTCCGGTTGCATGTTTGGGAGATGCCCCCTTCGGCTACGTGAATGTATTCACTGGGCACGTAAATGTAGGGTTCTTTCACGGTGCAGCGCTGCCCGATCCCTGTGGGTTGTTGCAAGGGACGGGCAAGTTCATGCGTCACGTGAAGCTGAGACCAGGAACCACCATCAACGCTGCCGCGTTAAGCAGGCTCGTCCATGCGGCGTACTCGGATATAAAAGCGCGGGTCGAACACGGCTAGCGCACAGAGCCTCATTCTCGTTGCTGAGAACAGTTAAGTAGAGGCCGTGCTGGCAAGGGGGGATTCGGTCGAGACTCGGTACCTGGCAGGTGACGTCCGGCCAAGTGCGGAAAATGGCGTGTTTTGACACTTTCCTGAACAAAGTCCTTTCGGTCATCCTGAACCGCGCGAGGGCATCTGCCTCGAGAGAATCGGCATTTCTACACCGCCCCCATACCGAGTTCTCTTGGTTGACGACTTTCAGCCGTGGAGGGATTGCGCTCAACTGATTCTCAGCCGCCCGACTGTGTGTTCTGACACTTCCCTCGATGAAATCAAGGCTTAGGATCCTGCCAAGCAGCGGATGGGGCGAGCCCGGAACGAACCAGGAGATCTGCCTCTAGCCACAATCCAGAGTGGCATTTCGTGACGCTTTTCTCTAGACCGCCACTTGTAGCATTCTGGGCTTGCTCATCAGCAAGACAGCAGTGAGCTGGAGCTGGCCTGTTTAGTGCACGCAAGTTTGCGCTCGGCAGGCCAGACTCGTTGGATCGACCATAACGTCATTTCCCTTCCACCTGTCGTTTGGCTGGTCGTCCGAAAACGAAATCCATGTCGAACGAGCATGCGCGTCCCAGAAGCCCTAGCGGCACCCACTGCAGCCGGCATGACCGCTGGCGCGAGATTTGGACGGCAGAGCTGAGCAAAGAGCCGTGAGTAATGCCACGAAGGCGCCTTCTGCCATGCCGAGCTGCCTTGACCAAGCAAGCCCGCGAGCGATCCCTTGACGATAAGTTTCCGAGGTCCCATCAGCCCCGGCCTGGCAAGGCCCGCGTCCTTCTCCTTTTCGGCTTGCCCTGAGAATGGCTGCCGCGGCGCATATTGGCGCTTCCGTGGCCAGCGCCAGGGTAGATGATGAGAGCACCACGTACTGGGCGCTGTCCCCAAGCCGACACCCTGATCGTCGCCCGGGGCAGCGCTTAACCCTTATCTGTTCCAAGATGCTCACTTGCTGTGCACCGCTGGGTCCCGGCGCCTAACCAGCAGAGCGGAGTTGCGCTTGCCGTACCCCCCACTTGTTGTATCCCACTCTCGACGGAGAGCCATGGGACGCAGAGACATTATTGTCGTTGGCGGGTCGGCCGGGGCCTTGCAGGTTCTGCAGGCAATCGTTTCCGCCTTCCCCTGGGACTTTCCGGCGGCGTTTTCGTTGTACTCCACACGACCCAGGACAGTCCGGGTGTATTGCCCGAGATTCTTAACCGCAGCAGTAAGCTGCCGGTCTTGTATGCCCATCACAACGTCGAGATCCTACCTTCGCGAGTGTATGTCGCTCCTGCTGGACAGCGCCACATGCTGCTCGAGCGCGGCTGAGTTCGCCTGGAACCTGGGCCGAGAGAGAACCGCAGCCGGCAGGCGATCGATGCTTTGTTTCGCTCCGCGTCCTATGCCTACGGAAGCAACGTCGTCGGGGTTGTGCTAACCGGAAACCTTGACGACGGCACCGCAGGTCTGGTGGCAATCAAAAACCGGGGAGGCCTCGCCATCGTTCAAAACCCAGATGAGGCAGTCTCGCCTTCGATGCCGGCGAGTGCCATCGAGGCAACAGAGGTGGATTTTATTTTGCCGGGTGAACAAATCGGCCCCAAACTCGTCGCGCTTGCTTCGACAGAGGGGGCTCAGGATATTCGGGTGATACCCGGTCGAGCCGCAGATATGGCCGCCACTGGGCAGACCTACGCCTGCCCGGAGTGTGGAGGGGTTCTCGAAGAGACCAAGGAGGGCAGCATGCTTCGTTTCCGCTGCCGGGTAGGACATATCTATTCTCCGGACAGTCTGATGGCCGATCAAACCGAATCGGTCGAACGGGCGCTGTGGGCGGCAATCCGCAGCATGGAAGAACAAGCGCAATTCTCTGACCGGCTGGCGGACAGTTCACGACACAAGGAGCGTTTACGGTTAGCCGAGCGCTTTGCGGAGAAGGCCGATGCTAACCGCGAAAATGCAAGTATTCTCCGCGACCTGCTTGCGAAAACCTCGGGCGAAGTACTTGAAATGCGGTTGGAAGATGGAGGCTCAGAGCAATTGGAGGATAGAGGGTCAGACTTCGAGGAGCAGACCGGGACGAACTGAGGTACCCAGTGGCCAAACTGGATAAAGAGCGAAGGCTCGTGGCTGAGCGGGTAAAGAAGTTCGAAAAAACTGCTCACGAGATCCACGTCATGGCAGACAAACTCCACAAAAAAATGGAAAAGCTCCATCGGGAGACCATTGCCACGCGGGAGCGAGCCCGTAAAGCTCGTGAACAAGCACACGCCAAGGGCACGGAAGCGAAGAAGGTGGCCGGCGGAAGGGACCGGACGCTAAGTTAGGACTGGGGTCTATTCGAACGGCTTCCCTAAAACAGGCCTTAAGACCCCTTGTTGATTGGTTGCATGCATCGAGCCAGATTTTCATTGCCGTGGTAATAAAGGGCGCCAATTCGTCAAAATCCTCCCCACTTTCAAAAAGCACCAGGAGCGTCTCAAGCACTGTGCCGAAACGACAGAATGGATGATGCGAGTAAGAAGCTGACGGCGGATTCTCGCGAAATACTCGAGAACATTCATAAGCACCACCCCAAGCCACGTGGATCGCGGGGCGGCTGAGCATCAAGACGCTTTTCGAGTGCCACTGCAAGGGACTAGAATTCTCCACGCAAGGGCAAGGTGGTTCCTCCTACGCGAAAACGGCGTCCATCGGGCGACAAGTGTGAGCTGATCGCGATCGGTGCGTCCGCCGGGGGGCTTCCTGCGCTCATGAAGATCGTTCCTACGCTTGCGCCTGACGGGCCGGCTATCCTGATCGTGCAACACCTCGATCCCAGGCACAAAAGTCAGATTCCGGCGTTGCTAAGCCGCAAGACGAGCTACCGAGTGAAAGAAGCAGAAGACGGCGAACCGATTGTGCAGGGAACGATCTACGTGGGGCCGGCGGATGAGCACTTGCTAGTCAGCGAAGGCAAAATTCAACTGGCGCATTCAAGACTCATTCGTTTCTCGCGCCCATCCATCGATGTCATGTTCGCCTCCGTGGCTGCAACCTATGGCGGTCGCGCCATCGGGGTCATCCTGAGCGGCTCAAATCGGGACGGGGCCGACGGAATCGCCGCGATCAAACGGGCCGGGGGGGTCACTGTAGCCCAGAGCCCTGACAGCGCCGAGTACCGCGTTATGCCCCAGGCATCCATCGACACGGGCTGTGTTGACCACGTTATCCCGCTGGATACAATGGGGAAAACTCTTTCGTCGCTTTCTCACGGGAAACGGTAAGACATGGCAAAGGATGTCACTCTAAAGGAGCTTCTGCAGGAACTGGCGGAACAACGTAACTTCGACTTCCGCGGTTACAAGAAGACCACCCTGGAGCGTCGTTTTCGCCGCCGCATGTTTCAGCTCAACCTGCAAGACTATGGGCAATATGGCGATTACATCAGCAGACATCCGGACGAAGCGAACCAGCTGCTGAACACGATCCTCATCAACGTCACCGAGTTTTTTCGGGATCCGCCAGCGTGGGAGATTTTGCGGCATGAGATCATGCCGGGCCTGCTAAAGCGTATCAAGCCCGGGCATTCTTTCCGCGCCTGGAGCGCGGGATGCGCGAGCGGCGAAGAACCTTACTCGATTGCGATCCTTCTTGCCGAACACTTCGGCCCGCGCATTCAGGATTACGATGTCAAAATTTACGCCACCGACATCGACGAGGATGCGCTCAGTTCGGCCCGCCGCGGTGAGTATTCCGTTGAAGGCGGGCGGCGAGTGCGGCCGGAATGGCGAGAGAAGTATTTTCACGGCAAGGGCCTACTGCGCGTGAATCGCGAAATTCGACGGTTGGTAATCTTTGGACGCAGTAACCTGGGTCAGAATGCTCCGATTTCACACGTGAACTTGCTGGTTTGTAGGAACGTCCTGATCTACTTTGACTCAGACCTCCAGAAGCAGATCTTGGCACGATTGTATTACGCGCTTGAACCAGGTGGCATCCTGTTCCTGGGCAAGTCCGAATCGCAACTTACGAATTCGCCGCAATTCCAGCGGTTAAATGCCCGCTGGCGAATTTTCCAGCGAATCACCGCGTCTCCCCTGATCGAAGAACGATCAGACAACCACCAGGAAGTCATGGGGATGGGAACCAACGGCGGCCGAAACAATTCCGAACTAGAGGGGCTTCGGCAACAACATCGCTACCTGATGGAGACATTGCGGATTGGCGTCTTCTCGCTTTCGATGGACGACACCATTACCCAGCACAACACAGCCGCGCTCACGCTTTGCGGCCTTGCGCCAACCAATCTGGCAGGAAAGCGCTTCACCGAAACCGATCTATTTCTTCGCATCCCTGAAATTGGCGGACAACTACAGACCACCCGAGTAAATAACGAGTCCTCACGCTTTCCGGCTCGCCTAAAAATGGGCAACGAAGAGAAGCTGCTCGAGATTACGATTCGTCCTCTTCTCGATGAGCGCGGCCAGCGCTGCGGCACGCTCATTTACCTAGACGACCAATCGATACATGAAAAGCTGCAGACGACCATCGAAGAGCTCGAATCGACCAGCGAAGAATTACAGTCGGCGAACGAAGAGCTCGAAACGACGAACGAGGAGCTGCAGTCCACCAATGAAGAGCTGGAAACGACGAACGAGGAGCTGCAGTCCACCAATGAAGAGCTGGAAACGACGAATGAAGAATTGCAGTCATTGAACGAAGAGCTGGAGACCACGAACCAGGAACTCGAAGAGCGCACCAAGGAACTCGACCAGGTCAATAGCGTCTACGCGCTGACGCTCGAGAAGATTCGCTTGCCGGTAATGCTAGTCAATCAGGAGCGTCACATCGAATTCTGGAACCAGATGGCATTGCGGCTGTTCGGCTTTAAGAGCAAGCCACCCATGGACCTGACCGTTGAACAGCTCCCGCTTTCAGAAAGCATGCGTAACCTTCTGATCCGCCGACACCGTGCCGTTTTGGTGAAGGAGCAACCCATGGTGGCTCGCGGCCAAGACATGGGTCCACGTTACGGTTCTAAGACTGACGTTCATTTCAGCGTAATCCCTCGGGAGGACCGAACCCGCAACGTCCTAATCATGTTTGAGCCTCAATCCGGAGACGCTTCCGGACCTAGAAAGAGTGCAAAGAAGAAGCGCTGAACTCACGAAAAGGGTAGCAGCACCAGAACTACAGGTTGCGCGCCCGGAGCACGAGGGCTCTTGCGTTCATGAATTGGCAGGTCGGGAGCGGAAAGCTATCTCACCCGCGCCTGCATCTTCAGAATCTGGGCCTGAAGATCTTCGGCTTGGCGCCGTTGCCGCACGCTGGTTTCTGCTATTCGCTGGGCAAGGTCCCTGGACGGCCTGGAGAAGCCGCCGAGAATTCTCGATTTGCTTGGCCCGATCCGGCACAACCGGCGCGAGGCTCGGGTTCGCAGCCGTGTGATTGGTCCCCTCGCGTTCAACACCTGAGGTGATTAACCAAAAGTTCAGTTCTTCGGCTTTGGCATAGACGGGGCAGCGCTTGCCTCTCCCGATGCGATGGGCGGGCAAATGCAATTCATGCTCCCACCGTTGCACGGTACGCACTCCACGATCAAGATAGTTCGTACGACGGAAACCCCGGCCCAAGAGACAACCCTGAAGGACGAGACTTTCATCGCGGCGAAAACCAAGGCGAAGACCTAAGACAGCGAGACCCCCGGATACCCTGTAAACCGCAGCTCTCGATTTTTCAACCGGCCAGCGCAACCTGACGCCCTAATGGGCCCTCCAAATGTTGTGAGCGGGGAGCCGTGGCGAGACATTAGCTCACTGCTTCTGCCCATTGCCTGCCCTGCTCACGTTGTCCTGCTGGTCCCTCACTCGGCCGCGGCCTAGGAGGACGGCAGCCCTACCCGAGCTCTCCCGACCATGTGAATCTGGTGTGGGCGATTCAAGCAACGGAACCATAACTGAAAAGCTTCGTCACATAACGGTCTTTACACCGCTCTGAGCAGAAGTGTACGGCGAGTGGATGAACGGCCTGCTTGTCGGCCCAGGTCGAAAGAATATTCACTTCACGGCTTGCCGACACTGCGCCAAGGCTCTCACCGGCCATTCCAAGAATCCAGTCCTGCTCGGTTTTTTTCAGCTTCCTGCAGGTATCGCACCTGAAGACAATCATAGGTAAACTCCGCGGGTTAGATGCCGCGCAAGAACGGAGCGTTCAAGCCTGCATCCACGAAAAGCCATCTCACGCAATTGCCGCCTTCCATTCGTCTTTTCGGGTGCGGCAAAGCGACCCGTTTTCCTGGGGTAGGCTAGAGGATGCTTGGAGTTCAGGGTCACGCACCCTTCTTTAATTCGCGAACATTAGGTTGGTAAGACCCCGCCACGTTCCGGAAAGCGACGTTGAACCGGTTCCAAACATTGATCTGAGTGATGGCCAAGGTGAGATTGACAAGTTCCTTATCGGGGAAATATTTCGTTGCTTCCTGGTACACCTCCTCGGGAACACGGCCATCGGCGATTCGTGTCACTGCCTCTGTCCAGGCAAGAGCGGCCCGCTCACGATCGCTATAGAAGGGAGTGTCCCACCAGGCGCTGACTTCGTACAACCGCTGCTCGGTTTCTCCCAAGGCACGCGCGTCTTTGGTGTGCATATCGATGCACCAGGCGCAGCCATTGATTTGGGACGCCCGAAGACAGACCAGGTTCAGCAGAGTGGGTTCCAAACCGGAGTGATGGTTGATGTAAGCAGACACTTGCAGGACGGCTTTAAGAGCGTCGGGGGCAACTTGATTGAGTTCCACACGTGGATGCATGGTGTTTTCCGTTCTAGAACGCGCCAGCGTTCTGGTTATGAATCAAGAGCAAGGAGCAATTCGTCTAGCGCCCATACCTAAATGGATGATAGGCAGGCGGGAGAGACCCGGGAAAAGTGACGATCCTACGAATCCACAGGTAGGCAGCTGCCTTTTCTGAAACGCGAGACAAACTCTGCACATCTTCCACGGTAAGGAGAAACAATTCATGAAGATTGCAGTTACCACTCCTACCGGCCACATCGGCAACCAACTCACGAACATTCTTCTTGACCGAAAGTCCGAGGTCACCTTGATAGCCCGGCACCCGGAGAAGGTGAAGGATCTGGCCAGGCGAGGTGCAAAGGTCCTCACTGGCGACCACGCCAATCCCGCAATTGTTGAGCAGGCTGTGGGTGACGCCGACGCGCTGTTCTGGTTGACCCCGTCGGAGATTACCTCGCACGATCCCTTGGCGACCGCCCGCCGCATGGCCGATGCCGGGTCGAGCGTCATCGCCAAGCATCCCAATTTGCATGTGGTTCAGCTTTCAAGTGCAGGAGCATTCCTCCCGAGCGGCACCGGGCCGATCGTGGGGCTGTACGACACGGAAAATAAGTTCCGCGCTGCCGGGAACAACATCGTCTCCCTGCGACCGAACGAGTTCATGGAGAACGTGCTTTTCTCGCTACCCACGATCATCGAACACAGCAGCATCTTCACTTCGATCCCGGGATCGGTAAAAGCACCGTTCATAGCCACGCAGGACATCGCCGAGGTTGCCGCTGAGTTTCTGCTGAACCCGATCGACGGCCATCACGTGGTCGATCTCGTAGGCCCGCAGGAGATTTCGCTCGACGAGTGGGCTCGCATCGCCGGGCAGGCGATCGGGAAGCCTCTGCGCGTGGTCACTGTCCCGGGCCCTAAGTTGAAGGCCGCAATGAGCGAAGCCGGGATGTCCCCTGAAATGGCAGCACTGCTGGTTGAAATGGAAGAGGCATTCCCCAAAATTCAAGGACAATTCAAAGGCGAACAAAAACGCATCGGCAAAATTACTTTTCCGCAGTTTGCCCGGGAGGTGTTCGCGCCTCAATATAAGAAAGCCGTGCAAGCGGCGGCGTAGTCGTTTCCCAGTGTCGCGCATCGGAGGAGTCCCGATGTGCGGGAACCAAGAAACCCGGTGACACCGGTCCGCGGCACCGCGATTGCTGACCGGCCCGCAGGTGGGTCACCCGCGGGCCTTTTCCGTTTGAAACTTCGCCCTGTTCTCCGGTGGAATTAAATTCCTCGACCGCTCACCAACCTCGATTCGACGAAGAATAGGAGTACCCGCGGTTGGCCTTCCTGTTCTCTTGCTCCCCCCCTGTCTCCGCCCTCGTTTGACGCTCCCCTTGCACCCTCTTTAAACTCAAATCTGGAAAGGCAAACCGTGAGTCCAACCGAAACTGCCGAGAGCACGAAACGGGAAATCGAAGTCCAGGTTCCGGCCGAGGAAGTCAGTCGCGAGACCGATGCTCTCGTCCAGAAGTACCAAAAACTCGCCCGCATTCCGGGCTTCCGCCAGGGCCATGTTCCCGCCTCGGTCATCCGCCAACGCTTCAAGCAGGACATTCAGAACGATGTCGTCGACGCCCTGGTGCCCAAGTACTTCCGCAAGGAAGCCGAGCGCCTTGGACTCAGTCCGATCTCGCAGCCGCGAGTCACCGATCTCCATGTCCATGACAGCGAGGGCCTGCACTTCAAAGCCAGTTTCGAAGTCATGCCCCAAATCAAGGTTGTGGGCTACAAGGAGCTCCGAGCCGAGCACCCCGAAATCACGGTCACCGAAGAGGACGTCGAGGGCCAACTCAAGGGTCTACAGGAGAGCAAGGCGGCCTACTCGCCGGTTGAAGGCCGCGCCATTGAGGACGGCGACTTTGCCCAGGTCTCTTTCGATGGAATACCCAGAGGTGATGACGAAGGCACCAAACCCGTCCACATGGACGATGTTCTGGTCGAGATCGGGGGCACGAACACCATGCAGGAGTTCACGGATAATCTCCGCGGCACGAACCCCGGCGATGAGCGGACGTTTGATGTGAACTACCCAGGAGACTTTTCCGACGAGCGCCTTCGGGGCAAGACCTTTGCTTACAAAGTGAAGGTCAATGCAATCAAGCAGAAGAGCTTGCCCGAGCTCAACGATGATTTTGCAAAGGAAGTCGGAGACTTCAAGACGATCGAGGAAATCAAACAGCGTCTGCGCGAGGGCATGGAGCACGAGCGGAAGCACGAGGCCGAGCGCGAAGCCAAGGACAAGCTTCTCGCCGAGCTTATCCGCCGCAATGGCTTCGAGGTCCCGGAAGTGCTCATCGAACACCAGGTTGACCTTCGCCTGGAGCGCGGTCTGCGCGCCCTGGCAGCGCAAGGCATGAGCCAGGAGCACATGAAGAAGATGGACTTCGGCCGCCTACGCGCCGGACAGCGCGAGCAGGCGGTCCAGGAAGTAAAGGCGAGTTTACTGCTTGAAAAGATCGCTGATACCGAAAATATTCAGGTTGGGGACGAAGAAATTGACCGGGAAGTTGAAGCTCTGGCGAAACAAACGAATCAGGCCGCGGACGACATTCGCGCTCGTTTGACGAAGGATGGAGCGCTGGATAGAATCCGAAATAGGATCCGCAACGAAAAGGCCCTCGAATTTCTGTATCGTCAATCCGCATAGGCGGATCCCCTTCAATTCCCCTCAGAATTCCCGGTGCATCCGGGCAGGAGTGTGAGAAGCCACATGAACGACAAAGACGCACGCATGATGCTGGTGCCCATGGTCATCGAACAGACCGGGCGGGGTGAGCGGGCTTACGATATCTACTCGCGGCTTCTGCGCGACAACATTATCTTTATTGGCACTCCTATCGACGACAATATTGCCAACCTGGTTATCGCCCAGATGCTCTTCCTGGCCCAGGAGGACCCCGAGAAGGATATCCAGCTCTATATAAATTCTCCCGGGGGGTCGATTACCGCCGGTATGGCAATTTACGACACAATGCAGTATGTGAAGAACGATGTCACTACAATATGCATTGGTCAGGCAGCCAGCATGGCAGCGTTATTGCTCTCTGCAGGAGAGAACAAGAAGCGGCTAGCCCTGCCCAATTCGAGGATCCTGATTCATCAGCCCTCGATGGGAGGCTTGTCCGGCCAGGCAACCGACATCGACATCCATGCCCGCGAGATTCTCAGGATGCGTGAGATTACGAATCAGTTGCTGGCAAAGCACAGTGGCCAGAAGCTGGATAAGGTCGAGAAGGATGTGGAACGCGACTTTATCATGAACTCCCAGCAGGCCAAGGAATACGGAATCATCGACGATATCATCTATAAGACTCGCTAGGCTGTATGATCGCCCTTCTGTAACCCGTTGTGGGCGGGCTCGGAGCAGCGATCCTGGCCGGAGGAGAGCAGGACGGTTGGACGGTGCCGCATGCTGCAGGGAATAAAGGGGGCTGATTGAAAAACCGAACCGGATCTGAAGAAATTCTCCGCTGCTCGTTCTGCCACAAATCGCAGGATGCGGTAGCCAAGCTAATCTCCTCGCCGAGCGACTACCCTCGCGCGTATATCTGCGACGAATGCGTTGCGGTCTGCAACTCGATTCTCGAAGATGACCGGGCGGCGACGCCACCAGCTTCGACCCCGAACCAACTCCCGAAGCCGCATGAAGTCAAGGCCTTCCTCGACGAATACGTCATCGGCCAGGAGCAAACCAAGAAGAAACTGGCGGTAGCGGTTTACAACCATTACAAGCGCATTTACATGAACCGTCAGCGCGCAAGCGGCGACGGTATTGAACTGACGAAATCCAATATTCTTTTGATCGGTCCAACCGGCACCGGCAAGACCCTCCTGGCTCAGACGCTCGCCCGCATGCTGGACGTTCCCTTTGCCATCGTGGACGCGACCACCCTAACCGAAGCTGGGTACGTTGGCGAAGATGTCGAGAACATCATCCTCAAACTCTTGCAGGCTGCCGATGGCGACGTGGGCCGCGCCCAGACTGGAATCATCTACATCGACGAAGTGGACAAGATCGGGCGCAAGGACGAAAACCCGTCCATCACGCGCGACGTTTCCGGAGAAGGGGTGCAGCAGGCGCTCCTCAAAATTCTTGAAGGTACCATTGCCAATGTCCCCCCCCAGGGTGGGCGCAAGCATCCCCACCAGGAATTCACGCCGGTTGACACCACCAACATCCTGTTCATCTGTGGCGGCGCTTTTGTAGGCTTGGATAAAGTGATTGGCCGCCGGGCAGGCAAAAAGGCCCTGGGCTTCCGCACGGACGAGGAAGAGGCAAAGCAGGCACAAGCGGAGGCGTTGGCGGGGAAAAACCGGCAGGAGCTGGTGAGCGACGTTCAGCCCGAAGACCTCATCAAGTTTGGATTGATCCCAGAGTTTGTTGGCCGGCTACCGGTCGTCGGCGTTCTCGAAGAGCTCGACGAGTCCGCTCTTATTGAAATCCTCACCCGGCCCAAGAACGCCATCGTCAAGCAGTATCAGCGCCTGTTCGAGTTCGAGAATGTACGCCTGAAGTTCAGCGATGATGCTCTGCGTGCGGTTGCCCGCCAGGCCATGGCCCGCAAAGTCGGTGCCCGAGGCCTGCGCATGATCCTCGAAGAGCTGATGCTCGATTTGATGTACCACCTGCCTAGCCAAAAGAAAGTAAAAGAGTTCGAGGTCACCCGGGAAATGGTCGAAAAGCGCAACGTCTCACTCACCATGATGGAAAAGGCGGGGTAATCGATCCCGCCCTCGATTCGTGGGGTACCGTGGCTTCTAGTTCTTAGCTTCGTTTGTACATACGAATTTGCTGGCCTTGATACACTAGGTTTAACCCCAGGCGCCAGACGCCTGATGCCGCTTTCGGAGCATTCGTGACCACATCCAAGGAAAAATTCGAGACTCGCAAACTTCCGATGATGCCCATCCGTGACGTGGTCATCTTCCCGCACATGATGACCCCATTTGTCGTGGGCCGCGAGTCCAGCATACGGGCTCTTGAGGAAGCGCTGACCTCGGACAAAAAGATCTTTCTGGCCACCCAGCACGACGCCAGCGTTGACGAACCGAAGGCAAACGAGATCTACCAGGTCGGGACGGTGGTTAACATCGTTCAGAGCCTCAAGCTCCCGGACGGAAACATCAAGGTATTGGTTGAGGGCATTGAACGTGGCAAGGTCCTGCAGATCACCGAAGCTGAAGGGTTCATGCAGGCCACGGTTCGGCTGGCGCGGTACGCGGTTGAAACCAATGCCTCGGTTGAGCAGGCGATGCAGCGAGTCACGTCCTTGTTTGAACAGTACGTAAAGCTCTGCCAATCCCTGAATTACGAGACCATGATCGCCGCCGTCCGCATGGAGGACCCGGCCAAACTCACCGACACCATCGCCGCCAACCTACAGCTTTCGATCGAAGAGAAACAGGAGTTGTTGGAAATCTTTGACCCGGCCGAGCGCCTGACGCGCATCGCCGATGTCCTCGACGTCGAGATCGAAAAGCTGAACATGGACCGCACCATCCAGTCGCGCGTAAAGCGGCAGATGGAACGGGCACAAAAAGAGTACTACCTCAACGAAAAGATCAAGGCTATCCAGAAGGAACTGGGCCGCGGCGAAAAGAGCGAATTCGACGAACTGAAGAAAAAGATCGAAAACGCCGGGATGCCGAAAGAGGTAAAGGACAAGGCCATCCAGGAGCTTAAGAAGCTCGAAGCAATGCCGCCCATGTCCGCCGAATCGACTGTTTCCCGCAACTACCTTGACTGGCTGCTGGCGGTGCCGTGGAAGAAGCGGTCGAAAGAAATCCGCAACATCTCGCGCGCCGAGAAGGTGCTGAACGAAGATCATTATGGGCTGGAGAAAATCAAAGAGCGCATCCTGGAATTTCTCGCAGTGCGCCAGCTGGTGAAGAACCCCAAAGGCTCGATTCTATGCTTCGTCGGCCCCCCGGGCGTCGGGAAGACTTCCCTCGGAATGTCGATCGCAAAGGCCACCGGGCGCAAGTTTGTTCGCATGTCGCTTGGCGGCGTGCGCGACGAAGCGGAAATTCGAGGCCATCGCCGGACTTACATCGGTGCCCTGCCCGGTCAAATCATTCAGATGATGAAAAAGGCGGGGACCAAGAACCCGGTCTTCATGCTCGATGAAGTGGACAAGATGTCCATGGACTTCCGCGGCGATCCATCAGCGGCGCTGCTGGAAGTGCTCGACCCCGAACAGAACTACATGTTCGTTGACCACTATCTCGATGTTGAGTACGACCTCTCGCAGGTGTTTTTCGTAGCCACGGCCAACGTGATGCACACCATCCCGCCAGCCCTGCAGGACCGCATGGAAGTGCTGCGTTTGCACGGTTATACCGAGCCAGAGAAGGTTGAGATCGCAAAGCAGTTCCTGGTGCGCAAGCAGATGGAAGCGGCCGGACTCAACGACAAGAACATCAAGTTCACGGACGATGCCATCGTCTCGCTCATCCGCAGCTACACGCGCGAGGCCGGCGTACGCAACCTGGAGCGCGAAATCGGTAACGTCTGCCGTAAGATCGCGCGCAAAGTGGTAAAAGAAGGCTCGAACTTCACGATTACCGTGAGCGCCGAGAATGTGAACGACTTCTTGGGCGTGATCAAGTTCCGCGACACCCTCGCGCACGACAGGAGCGAAGTAGGGCTGGTCACCGGCCTGGCGTGGACCGAGGTTGGCGGTTCCATCCTCTCTACCGAAGCCACGGTGGTCGACGGAAAGGGCAAGCTCACGCTTACCGGCAAACTCGGCGACGTGATGCAGGAGTCGGCGCACGCCGCCATGTCCTATATCCGCTCACGCGCGCAGCGCCTCGGACTGACTCGCGACTTCTATCGCAACTTTGATATTCACGTGCACGTGCCCGAAGGCGCCATTCCAAAAGATGGTCCGTCTGCCGGTATTACGATCGCCACGGCAATTGCCAGTGCGCTCAGCAAGATTCCCGTGCGCCGCGATCTCGCAATGACCGGCGAAATCACGCTGCGCGGCAAAGTTCTGCCTATCGGGGGATTGAAAGAAAAACTTCTCGCCGCACATCGCGCGGGCCTGTTCGAGGTCATTCTTCCCAAGGACAACGAGAAGGACCTGGCAGAGGTCCCTGAAAACCTGCGCAGCGCCATGAAGCTGCACTTCGTGGACACAATGGACCAGGTGCTCGCGATTGCTCTCGAGCAGGCACTGCCGGTAGTTGAACTTCCGGCCGAACAGCCTACCATCGCATCGATCGGTGAGGCCGACGCGCCGAGCGCGCACCAGTAGTTGCTTCTCGAGGCGCACATCCTCTAGCCATCTCTTGCCCCCCTTGAGGCCAGCCTTCCCGGTTTGACTTACATGGAGGGTGCATTCCCCCTAGAGCTTGGTGATCTTTCCCTTTGTAGCCCGGCCTTTGTAGCCCGGCCTTTGTAGCCCGGCCTTTGTAGCCCGGCCTGTGTACTCCTGACGATGGGATAATTTTTCGGGCTAGGGGCGGGGTGGGAGCGAGGAAAAGGAAAGCCCGCTGGTGGTAGTCAGCGGGCTTCGTGGGGAGGCAGCAACGACAAAGTGTGCGGTCAAATTCAGGCTGCGTCCTCTTCCCCCGGATCGGAAGAGTCCTTGAGCGCCGTCTCTCCTATCTTGACGTATTGATGCAATAGCGGGTCCTGCTCGGTCTCGTGGCTCTCCCTGGGCAACACGAGATGAGGCTGAATTGGTCCATCTGCCGGTCTCAGTTTTCGCTTAGCAACCCTAAGTCGATGGGGGAAACGACGTGTCACAAGAGGAATCTAACAATTCCAGATTGTTCGATGAAATACAGTCAATACCGTAGCGCAGGCGGGGTTCTATATGGAAGGAAGCTCAGATTCCCGCTCGTCAGGAGGCCGGCTCACGGCGAAACGGTCGCAAGTGAGCCCTCGCCTCTTGCGGGCGCTGCAAAAGCTTCGAGGCGGGGCTACAATCGGGCCATGCTCCCGAAGATGACCATCAACGTCAAGGGGACGACGGGGCTCATTGTTGCCGCCGCAATCATAGTCGCTGTGCTCGTCGCATTTTCCGCTTATCGCGTGTTCTTCGCGATCAGCCTGGGAATTGGCGTGGTGTTCGCGGGCTTGATTTACCTGCGCAACAAATACCGCCCAATCACCGACAAGGACGTCGACAACAAGCGCCCGCTCGGTCTTGATTGAGACCCGAACGGCGCAGGCGCGGTTTGTGAACTTCGTGTCCGACTTGCAAGTTCTTTGCAGAAAATCGAAACTGGAATGTGCGCGTCCTTTCAAGATTCCTGTGCGCAGCAACAGCGGTAAGCCAGTTTCCCGCTACAGCCCTGCCCGAAATAGCATTTCTTGGTCGCTCCAACGTCGGAAAATCCAGCGTCATCAATTCTCTTCTGGGGACCAAGATTGCCAAGACGAGTTCGACCCCCGGGCGGACGCGGTCGATCAATTTCTTCGAAGTGAGGTGGCCGGGGAGGCCGCAACCGGAGCTGGTTTTCACCGATCTGCCAGGATATGGCTATGCCAAGGTCGCAAAGGAAGTTGCGGCCAGCTGGTCTTCGTTTGTCGAACCCTATTTGAAAGAACGGAAGTCTCTTGCGCTTTGCTTGGCGCTCGTGGATCTCAATGTCCCCCCGCAGGAGAACGACAAGCAGCTGCTCGACTACCTCGATGCGGCGGGAAGAAAAGCCCTGATCGTCGGTACTAAGGCCGACAAGCTTTCCGGAAACACCTTGCGTCATGCCCTGCAGACCTTTTCGCAAGCGATCCCAACTGCCCGGGTGATGCCCTATTCGGCGCGAACCGGCGCCGGTCGCGATGAGTTGTGGCAGGAAATTCGTGCGGTGACCAGGTAAGCTCGCAAACCTAGACCCCGCGAATTTTGGTTTATCCTAAGGAATCAGCGTGCCCTGAGAGCTCAACCGAATGGCTGATAAGACTGTCGCTCTAAAAATCCGGCGTCAGGGCAATCCGAACGAGAAGCCGCGCTGGGAAGAATTTGAGCTGGCCTGGCACTCGGGAATGAACGTGATTTCCTCGTTCATGGAGATTGCGCGGAACCCGGTTACGCGGGACGGGAAGCCGACGACGCCGATCACTTACGACTCCAACTGTCTCGAAGAAGTGTGCGGATCCTGCGCCATGCTGATCAATGGCAAGGCGCGAATGGCCTGCTCGGCGCTGCTCGATGACTTGGAGGAGCCGATCCGCATTGAACCCCTTTCGAAGTTTCCCATCGTTCGCGACCTTTCCGTGGACCGCAGCGTCTTATTCGAGAACTTGAAGCGTGTGAAGGCCTGGGTCCCGGTAGATGGCACCTACGATCTAGGTCCCGGGCCGCGCATGACCATGGAAGAGCAGGAGCAAGCCTACCCGCTGTCACGATGTATTTCGTGCTGCTGTTGCATGGAGGTCTGTCCCCAGTTCAACGAACACACCGGCTTTGTCGGCGCAGCCACCATCTCTCAGGTCCGGCTCTTCAACACCCACCCCACGGGGGCGGCACTGCAACGAGAACGCCTGACGGCCCTCATGGGCGATGGTGGGATCCAGGAATGCGGCTTCGCGCAAAATTGCGTAGAGATCTGCCCCAAGGACATCCCGCTCACTCGCTCGATCTCCGAGGTCGGGGGAGCGGTGATGAAGCAGGCTCTTGGGGACATCTTCCGGCGATAGCGCCTTATCCCGAATTTGACAGTTTTCGTAACTGTGACCGAAGAAGTTTGCCGCTTTTTGACCTTGGATCCGGTCACGCGTCCCGTGTCGTATTGCCCGGAGCTGACCGCCAGCACTGAATTCAAAGCAGATAATGGTTCGGCAGCCTGGTAGCTCGATCCGGCATCTGAGGTGCAGGTAAGTTGAACGTCTGAAGTCAGAGTAACCGGGAGGTAATCAGCAGGCCGGCGGTTTTGGATATCTAGGGTAACCGCCAAAAATGTACTTTTGAGCTTGGAATTTTCCGAGTCTCGCTTACAATAGCCCCTGCTGTGTAGAACGAATCGCCCATGCGGAAGAAGAAAGCCACATTCGTCATTGTGATTCTGGCCTTAAGTTGCCAGGCGTTTGCCGTGCGGCCGGTCGTGGCTCCGCGGTATCACCGCATGCATCGCCTCCGTCGAGTTCGCTGGAATCCAGTCTTCAGACCTTCGCACGAATCTTTGCTATTGCAGAACGCCGAAATTAATCGCTTGAATCTTCCGCGCATTCGCGACGATCGGCAGCTCGAACAGTTGAAAGCAGATGGGGAGCTCGTGCCCATCGTTCCTACCGAAGCTCTACGGATTCAACCATCGCTAGACCCCGCTCGTCGGTATTGCCGTCCATGGACGCTGGATTTCCTGAACGACATCAGCGCCGCTTATTACAAAGAATACGGTCAACAGATCCAGGTGAATTCCGCGGTGCGCACGGTTCTTGTACAGAAGAAGCTTCGCCGTCACAATCGTAATGCGGCTCCCGAAAGCGGCGAGACCGCATCATCGCATCTGGCGGGCCTGACGGTGGACTTGCAGAGGCGTGGACTGAGCAAGGCGCAGATCAAGTGGATTCAGGACTACATGCGGCCCCTGAAGGACCTCGGCCTAGTGGAGCCCGAAGAAGAACGGCGCCACTGGTGTTTCCACGTCATGGTTGGCGGTGCCTACAGCGAATACCGCGCAACCAAGCTCCTGGCTGGGCAGGAGGATGCCTCCGCGACTCTGCGCGAAATTACGAGCATTGGCCTCGCGGACGGGCAGCAGTAAATCTCACTCCTTAATTCAGATCCCTTGCAGTTTCCGAGCTACCGCGCAATATAGCTCTACCGCCTCGCGCAATTGCTTCTTCTCCACATACTCGCCGTCGGTGTGGGCGACGTGAATGGAGCCGGGGCCGAGAAGCAACGGGTGCCCCCAATTGTTGAGCGCGGGAATGTCGGTGGTGAACTTGGCCACCATGGTGGGAAGCCCCTCGAAGGTGTGCAGGCGGACGAAGGGAAGGTCGAGGGTGAATTCCACTTGGACCAGGTCGCCAATGGCTGAGACGATTTGCTGACGCAAAGGCTCGGATGGCCCAACCAGCCGGAACAGCAACAAGGCACGCGCTTTGTCGGAAATAACGTTAGGCGCGCGTCCACCTTCGATCAGGCCGACGTTGACCGTGCAGGGGCCAATCTCAGGATCCTCAGGCAGTTTCAACCGACGCACGCGGTGGAGAGCTTCGACCAGCTTGTCAATCGCGGATTCGCCCAGTTCCGGATAAGCCGAGTGCGCCATGCGCCCGGAAGCCATCAACTCGACGCGCAGGGCTCCTTTGGAGGCCGTAGCCACGCGATTTTCGGTTGGCTCACCATTGATCAGGAATTTGCAGCGGTTGGGCTGCTCATTCGCGATTTTGGCGCCAAGGCTGTCCCGTTCTTCGCCCACCAGGAAGAGCAGGCCGACAAAGATTCCTTCCTGCTTCAGCTTGCCGGCTGCGGCAATTTGCGCAGCAATGATGCCTTTTGCGTCACAGGCTCCGCGACCGTAGACGCGAGTGTCATCCTCGGAGGAAGGAAGGAACGGCGGCACCGTGTCCATGTGCGTCGAGAAAACGAGAGCGGGGTTGGGTTCCTGTGCAGAGGTGGCAAACAGGTTTGCCCTCTCACCCTCGGCAATGGTGACTTTTACTTCGTATCCAAGCTGGAGCAATTCCTGCGCGAGGAATTTCCCCACCGGCCCCTCATTCCCGGTGATGGACTCGATATCGATAAGTTGACGCGTGAAAACAGCGACATCCATGTGCTTCGAGAATACCTTAGGCCTCAGGGATTGGGCGAACTCAGGATTTGGATGGCAACGATCGGACCGGCCTTAACCTGCAAAGGGCAAGGGGGGCGCCCCATCGATCGTAAAACACGCGATTGGGGCTTGGCTGCGATAATCTAGTCGCGATGCCCACCGGTGCCGGCGCAATTCGCTCGCTATTTCTCGAGGGACCCGCCGGGCTGCTTGAGGCCATTCTCAACCTGGGCACGGAAAACCCCACCCACTCCGCCCTGGTTTGCCATCCGCATCCGGTTTATGGGGGAACCCTCCATAACAAAGTCGTGTTTCATGCGATGAAAGCGCTGAATGGATTCGGGTTCCCTGCTCTGCGATTCAACTTTCGCGGGGCTGGTCTCAGCCATGGCGAGCACGATTTCGGACAGGGTGAAATCGAAGATGTGCGTACTGCCCTTGATTGGTTGCACCGGGAGTTCGGCTTGCCAACCATCCTGGCGGGATTTTCATTTGGCGCAGCGGTCGGATTGCAGGCCGTGTGCCATGACGAACGCGTAGTTGCAGCCATTGGCCTGGGAGTTCCTGTGCAGCCGGTTGAGGGGCGGAGCTACGATCTGTCGTGTCTCGGTTCCTACCGCAAATCCAAACTCTTTGTCAGTGGGAGCCGCGATCCGTTTGGGCCGCGCGTGAAATTGCAGGCCTTCGTGGAATCGCTACCGGAACCTAAGAAGCTGGTCATTATCGAGAGCGCTGACCATTTCTTTGAGGGCAGATTGCGCGAGATGCGGGAGGCTGTTGAGGGGTGGGTCCGCGAAATTGGCTTCGCCTGAGAACGCCGGCATTCTCATGAAAATCGTTGCTCGTCATATCTTCGATCATGCACTGCGCGAGAGCAGCGTCGGTTCGGCGTTCGCCGAACATGTCTCGTGTGAGCGTGGTGTCGTTCGCATCTGCGAGGACCTGTACGACCTTGACTCCTACAGCCGGGTGTTCGTGCTTTCGCTTGGGAAAGCGGCACACTCGATGCTCGCGGCCTTGCAGGAGCAAACCGGAGAGCGGTTCGAGGGAATTGTGGCAAGTCCGGTTGCGCCGGAATTTCAGGTTCGAGGATTCAGGTATTTCCAAGGCGGGCATCCCCTGCCTAGTGCAGATTCGATTCGCGCCGCCGAGGCCATGCTCAAGTCGGCGAGCGCTTTGAACGAATCTTCACTCGCCATTTTCTTGATCAGTGGCGGAGGGTCCGCGTGCGCCGAGAAGCCGATTGACGACGAAATATCGCTGGCAGACTTGATTGCGGCCTATCGCGCCCTGGTGCTCGGCGGCGCTCCAATTGGAGCGATCAATGCGATCCGAAAACATCTGTCGGGGATCAAGGGCGGCAGACTGGCACAGGCTGCTTATCCGGCGCAGCAGGTATCGATTCTGGTTTCGGACGTACCCGAGAACACGCCCGACGCACTTGCCTCCGGTCCGACGATCCCGGACCGGACCACGGTTGAAGACTGCTACGAGCTTGCAGGTAAGTACCAATTGATCCCACCGCTTGAAAGGCGTGAACAGAGGGACAACCGAGATTCAGTTGGCTTTCCCCGCAATGTGGCGCAGCTATTCGAGCGGCGTGCTCTCGAGGAGACTCCCAAGCCAGACGATCCCGTATTCCTTCATTCACGCTGGTGGACGGTGCTGTCGAATTCCAGGATGCTGAAGGCCGCAAAGGCCGAGGCTGAACGTCAGGGTTTTCAGGTTGAGATCGACAACCGCTGCGACGACTGGGAATACGCTCGTGCCGCCGACTACCTTCTCGGGCGCCTGCGCGAATTACGCAAGACAGGGGAGCGCATTTGCCTGCTCAGCGGCGGCGAAGTAACCGTTCAGGTCGAAAACGGTGGCATCGGTGGCCGTAATCAGCAATTTGCGCTGTATTGCGGGCAGAAAATCGCCGGCGAGGCGATCTCGGTTCTGAGCGCTGGATCAGACGGAATCGACGGCAATAGTTCCGCCGCCGGCGCCATCGTCGATGGAACAAGCGCGGAGCGAGCAAAAGCCCGCGGGCTCGATCCTGAATCCTACCTGCGAGGCTTCAATGCCAATCCGCTGTTTGAAGCACTCGGAGACGCAATCAGGACTGGGCCCACGGGCAACAATTTGCGAGACCTAAGGGTTCTACTGGCCCACTGAGGCACATTCCAGGAAGTCGAGCTCAGGGGCGCAATTCACGCAATGAATGGGGTGACGACTCAATTTCGTACATTTCGGTTGGTATGCCATGGCCGGCAACCGATGCCCGTCCTAGGCTGTTTTTCTCTCAACCTGCCGCGGCGGCATCTTGCTCATGGCTTCGTCCATTGCCGTCTTGATCTGCTCCGGTGAGAGGTCCTTCACGTGGGCGGCGATCGACCACTGGTGCCCGGATGGATCGGTTACGAGCCCGTAGCGGTCGCCCCAGAATTGGTCGGCGAGCGGCATTTTTACCTGTGCACCGGCCGAAGTCGCCCGTTCGAACGCTTTATCGACGTCGGGCGTGTAGATGTGGATGGTCACCGAAGAGCTCCCGCCTGAGGCCGGCGATAGCGCTCCAAATTCCGGCATTTCGTCATTGAGCATCAAGTTCGAGTCCCCGATGCGCAACAGGGCGTGCATGACCCTGCCGTTGGGCATGCGTGCAGGGCCGCCGACTAGCTCCGCACCGAATGCTCGCTTGTAAAACTCAATCGCCTGGTCGGCATCACGGACGATCAAATGGGGTGTGAGTGTATGGAATCCTGGAGGAACCGGTTGGGTTTGTTGTGGCATGAAAACCTCCTCAGGCGGGAGATTCTAGTCGAGCCGCCTGTTAAAAATTGTCAAAAGTCAAAAAAATCGAGAGCAGCTGGATTGGAGGCCCAGTTTCAAAATAACTTGGTTACGCCTTCAGGGAGAACGAGCACCCGATCGCTCACCCCGGCGGCGGCGGCTTCCTGCTCGAGGAGCTGCAAAGGCTCCTCCATGGGCTCATGGGACAAGCGGAAGGTTCCGTAATGCATGGGAACCATCCAGCGCGAGTTGAGGTCAAGGAAGGCCCGCGTAGCGTCGGCGGGACTCGTATGCACGTTGCGAAATGCCGGCGGATTGTAGGCACCAATGGGAAGCAGGGCTACTTGCGGCGCCAGCCGGGTGCCGATCTCGCGAAATCCGGAAAAGTAGGCAGTATCGCCGGCGTGGTAGATCGAGTTCTTTCCCGCGCGAAGGACGTAACCGCCGTATCCCCGGTGAGCATCGCGGAGAATGCGGGCTCCCCAGTGGCGGGATGGGACATGCGTGATCGTAACGTCGCGGTGGCGATAGCTCCGCCACCAATTCAGTTCTACGACGTCGCGGAACCCAAGGTCTGAGACCAAATCAAAAACGTGCTCTGGCACCACCGCGGTCGGCCCAGAACCTCGGTGCTGCTTGGTATGTTGCACGATGGCTCGAAGCGAGGGCCGATGGAGGTGATCAAAATGCGCATGCGTGATCAGCACCAGATCGATGGGTGGAAGGTCTCGGATACGCAGCCCCGGCTTTCGAAGACGCTTGAGGACAAACAGCCAGCGCGCAAAGTTGGGATCGATCACCGCATTTTCGCCGCCGATTTGCAGGAAGAAACTGGCATGCCCGATAAATGTGACCCCCATCTGTCCGTTCGAGACGAGCACAGGCTTGTGGGTCTCCCCGGTTCGAGGGGTGATGGCGGAATGGCGAACCAATTTCCCGAATTGCTTGGCCCGTTTACGCAGCGCCGGGTTCTTAATCGCGTTTTTCAGCATGGCATGCCTGCGTTCCTGCTTCCCAATCTCCCGAGAATTCCGTGTTTCGTTCTACCAGTTCTCGCAGTCCAATGGCTGACACATGCCTGACACTTTGCATTCTACCAATCTGCTGCTCTAGCTTGACCCGCTACCGAGTGTCATTTCTAATTCTCTTGAATCCTTCGTCCATCAGGAGACTTAGATGCGAGTTGCTTTCGTGGGTTTGGGAATTATGGGACGGCCGATGGCCGCGAATCTGATCAAAGCCGGACATGAGGTCAGCGTTTGGAACCGCAGCCCCGGAAAAGAGGTCGAGGGCGCGCGGCTGGCCTCGACCCCAGCCGAAGCCGCGCAAGGAGCCGAGGTTGTTTGGATATGCGTTTCCGACACCGCGGCCGTTGAGCAGGTCCTGTTCGGCCCGAATGGGATCGAGCAGTCTCTTGCCGACGGGATGATCATCGCTGACTCCAGTACGATCTCTCCGGCGGCCACTCGTCGGTTTGCCGAGCGTGTGGGGAAAAAAGGCGTGCAGTATGTGGATTCTCCGGTAACCGGCTCGAAAGTCGGCGCCGAAGCCGGCACGCTATTGTTCATCGTGGGCGGCGAGGAGCAGGCGATCGAGAAACTGAAACCGCTTTATGCTGCCATGGGCAAGAAGATTTTCCGCATGGGCGAAACCGGGAAAGGGCAATCGGCAAAGGTCGCGATGAACCTGCAGATCGCCATGATTTATGAGGGCTTTGCTGAAGGGCTGACCTTGGCCGCGAAGCTCGGAGTCGATCCAGGCACGCTGATTCCCCTCATTCATGCCTCCATGGTCAAATCCGGGGTAGTGGAATACAAGTCTCCTTTCGTCCTGCAACGCGACTTCACAGCCAATTTCCCCTTGCGGCTCATGCGCAAAGATATTGGTCTCGCTTTGGAGGCGGCCAAAGAAGCGCGGGTAAAACTGCCGGGGATCGAAACTGTAGAAGAGATCTATGAGGTCGCCATGGAAGACGGTCATGGGGATTTGGATTTCGCAGCCACGTTGATGCTGCTAGAAAAGTGGGCCGGGGTGGAAGTCAAAACCCAGGCAGCGTAGGTCGACGACCGATCGCGGATGAGCGCATAGCCGAGTAGCGATCGAAGCTAGTGCACGCCCGGATCGATCAATGGTAAGTTTTAAAATAAGAGGTTCGTTACAGGGCCCGCTTTTTTTTTGACACCCGTTTCTTGTCTCGGTCACGGTGCTCTCGTGGCGAGAATCCGATATGGCCGATTCTGTCTATCTCAGCCTCTGGTTTCGCGATTCCGAACTAGAGGACCTCTTGCCTCACGGATTACGCGCCATGCAGCAGTTCTCGTACTCCCAGGGATTGCCCGGCATCGCGGGTCTCTCCATTCATCCTGTGTCATGGAACGAAGCCACGATTTTCGAGCAGCGCTATGGCCCGGGAATCAAGCCGGAGGAGGCGGTATTAGCTGCTTCCGATCTCCTGCACGAAGACTACGCTTATGTGTTTGAGGCGAACTGGGACCTCTGGACTCCGGAATCACTCGAGGGTGAGTGGCACAAGCGCCCAAGCCCGGTGAAGTTTATTGCCCGCGCCCAGGACTTTGAGGATGGTGAAGCGACCGCGCAGGGCGAAATCCAGGTTGATTTCGGTCTGGATACTGCTTTTTTGCACGAAGAGCTGAAGCTCACTCGAGAACTGGAATCGCGGGTTCGCGCAAATGTACAGTTGCTGGTGGACTACATCAATCGCGTGGAGCAGAACATTGGAGCTGAGACACGGCTGTTGTGGTCGGAATCAGACGAGAACCTTGCGCAAAAGCTGATCAGCAGGTTACAAAGGGTTCAGTAAAGGGCGATGGAGTTCGCCATAACCGCCCGTGCTCGAATGGTTGGCACAGGCTGATAACTCCTACCACATCAGTGGCGGAGACTCCATCTTGCTCAACACAATGAAGGACATGCTGGTTATCTCACTCGGCGCCATCTTTGGTGCCAATGCGCGCTGGATAATCAGCCGCTATCTCGCAAAGGCGATTTCTCCCTGGTTTCCTTATGGAACGCTGGTGATTAACGTCAGCGGCAGTTTTATGGTGGGGTTCTTCATGATCTGGGCGACAGAACGTGTCCTGATCGATCCTCGCTGGCGATTGCTGATCGTTGTCGGCTTCTGCGGGGCTTACACCACGTTTTCAAGCTTCGCCTATGAGACCATGGCCCTTTTCGAACAGGGGCAGTGGGGTTTGATGGCGACCAATTTCGTTTCCAACAATCTGCTTTGCCTCCTCGCAGCCTTGGGTGGAATGGCGCTGGCGCGAGCGCTCTAGAGCGAACGACATGGAACCGGTGGTGATCGAGACCGAGCGGCTGAGGTTGCTGACCTTGAGCGAGTCCGATATCGCTGAGTTGGTGCCGCTCATTGGCGATCCAAGAGTCGCTGCGACTACGCTACGCATTCCTCATCCCTTCGCCGAGAACCATGCGCGAGAATTCCTCAACCGCCCGGCCGGTGAGAACGAACTCAGGCTCGGCATCAGGTTGCGCGGAAGCGGAGCTCTGATTGGCGGCCTCGGGCTGCATCCCTATCCGGAACACAAGCGCGCGGAACTGGGGTACTGGATTGGCGTTCCATATTGGGGCCAGGGATATGCCACCGAGGCGGCACGTGCCGTGGTGAAATACGGATTTGAGAAAACCCACTTGAACCGCATCTTCGCTGCTCATTTCAAACACAACCCTGCTTCGGGAAGAGTCCTGCAAAAGATCGGGATGAAGTACGAAGGCTGCATGCGGCAAAACATCCTGAAATGGGGGAATTTCGTGGACGTCGAGCTTTATTCGATTCTCAAGCAGGAGTTCGACTCGGGGCTGAAGTAGAATGCAGAACGCGATGGCAGTTCAAATCACGATGTACCTCAACGAATCCGACAAGTGGCAAGGGCGGCCGCTGCACTTGGCTGTGCTCAATTACTTGCACGGCGAGAACGTTTTTGCGGCATGCGTGGTGCACGCGGTCGCTGGCTTTCTCGGACGTATGCGGGTGAAAACCAGCCATCTTGTGGATGCGGGAGGCAAACTGCCGGTCATTGTCACCTTTGTAGACACTGAAGAGCACGTCACCCGGGTTCTACCCAAGTTGAAGGAAATGGCCGCCCACCGGCTCATCGTGCGGGAGAACGTTGTGCTCGAGCAGGGGAACCTGGACTGATGACAACCGACGCTCTCGATGTTTTAGCCATTGCCGCGCACCGGGATGATGTCGAGCAGACCTGCGGCGGCACGCTGCTCAAGATGGCCGAACAGGGCAAAAAAACTGGCATTCTGGATTTAACTCGGGGGGAGATGGGTACGCGCGGGTCGGCAGAAGACCGGGCCGCGGAAGCCGCCGACGCAGCCAGGATTTTGCGGGTTAGCTGGAGGGAAGCGCTTGACATTCCGGATGGACGGGTCGAGAACACCTGGGAGAACCGACTGAAAGTGGCTCGCGTGATCCGTGAGACGCGGCCGCGGGTGGTCATTCTTCCTTACTGGAAAGGCCGGCATCCGGACCACTATACGGCTTCCAAGCTCGGCTACGAAGCCTGCTTCCTCTCGGGGTTGGCCAAGTTGGACCTGGAACATGCACTCGGAACTCAGCCTGCAGCATTCAGTCAGGTCGCTTCCGCCATCGCCAGCGTCACGGCCAACGAGAAGCAGGATTCCAGGCATGCTCCGCACCGCCCTTTCAAGATCCTCTACGCGAGCTTGTACTACGACATTCGACCAACATTTGTGGTGGATATTACCGACCAGTTCGAAGCGCGCTTTGATTCGCTGATGGCCTACAAGACTCAATTTAGCGATCAGGAAACCGGCAAAGACATCTTTCCGGCTCGCGATGAGATCCGCGCACGCGTTGAGTCCATGGCACGGTTTTATGGAATGCTGGCGGGTGTCACCTATGGCGAGCCTTTTCTGCAGAAAGAAGTCGGGCTCGTGGAAGACGTAACCGTGATACCGGTGAAATCGATCTAAGGCAAAAGCGCCGCCCGGTTCACGGACCTTTCCGAAACCGCGAGCGCTATTCTGCTTGGCGAATCAAGCCGAGCCGCGAGACCGTCTGGCGCACCGCGCTACTTCTTGACCGCCACGGCGACTCCATCTCGAATTGGCAGGATTGTGGGGAACAGATCCGGCGAAGAATACAGCAGTCGATTGAATTCCAAAATCGCCTTCGTCGATGCCTCGGAAGGATTCTTTTCGACTACCCGACCGCTCCAAAGGACGTTGTCCGTAACTAGCAGGCCACCTTTTCGAATGCGGGGCACGGCCAGTTTGAACGCGCGGGGATAGTCTTCCTTGTCGATATCGCAAAAGATGATGTCGAACTCCTGTTTCTGCTCCGACAGCAGTTCTAGCGCGTCGCCGACTTTGATGGTGATTCGATCGGCGAGTCCCGCCCGCTCGAAGTAGCCGCGCGCTTCGTCGGCTTTCTGGCGATCGCCATCTGTATAGATCACGCGCCCCCCTTCGCCAACCGCCCGCGCCCACCAGATGGTGGAATATCCAACCGCCGAGCCCAGTTCACAGACGGTCTTCGCACCCGTGGCCAGCGCCAGTTGGTACAAGAAACGGCCAACCGCAGGGCCGACAATGGGAATGCTGCGTTTGATCGCCTGGTCCTCGATCTCGGTCAGCACCTCGTCGCGGGCAGGGAGCAACGAGTACACATATTGTTCGACAGGGCCGACCGTGATCTCATGGTTCAGCCAGTCCGGTTTTTTAGTAGCCGCAGGCATCTTTCTCATCCTCGCTTCAACGGGTTTCAAGACTGTGACAGCAAGCCATCCAATTCGTCAACCGTCAAGGTGGGTGGTTTGCACGACCCATTCGTGCAAACCACTGCATAGCTTGCCCCTCCCTGGACGGTCAAATGGGGGAGGGTTTCCGCCAGCGTGCGGGGAAGGTTCTCTGGTGCAACTTGGTTGAACGCCAGCTGGAGTACGCTCCTACCGAGTTTCGGGACAGCACTGGCTCGGCGGTAAAGTTCCGTCGCCGCCTGATCGTCTCCGACGATCACGATCTGCTCATGGGGATTGGCGAACATGGTCGCGGCAATCCCGTAGGTTGCGACGAAGATTCCGTACTGTCCAGCGACTCCAGACAGCAGTCCGAGCGTCTTCTCCGCCCGGTCGCGATGCTCCGTTTTTCCGCTGTAGGCGAGAATGCGGACGAGCGCAATCGCCGCCATCGGGTTTCCGGCGGGCGTCGGGGAGTCCTGGAAGGCCTTGCGGGGAGTGGCCAATACGCCCAGGGAAGCTAGCCCTGGCTGAGAGTCGAAGAAGCCGCCTGCTTGATCATCGTAGAAGCGTTCGACCATTTGTTCGACAATTTGTTCCGCCCTGCGGAAGTAGGTCATGTCCGAGGTAGCCTCGTAGGCGTCAAGGCAGGCGATCGTAGTCGAGGCGTAGTCATCGAGAAAGCCGCCGCTTTCGCGGGCCGCCGCACTGGGATTCGAGTAGCTCACCACGTGCTTTAGGCCGGATGGCACATTCCAAGCTTCCCTCAGAATGCGGTCCAGAGAGCGCAGAGCAAAATGTTTAACGTCGGCCAGATCGAGGGCGCGGGCAGCCTGCAAGTAAGCGGAGATACAAAGCGAGTTCCAGCCTACGTACACGGTCTGGTCAATATAGGGTGTGGGGCGGTTCATGCGTGAGGCATACATTTTTTGCTTGGCGATTTCGAGAATCTCACGCACTCGATCAACGGGGAGATTGAGCCGGCTGGCAATCTCCTGGAGTGAAGCTCGCTCGAACAGGACGTTCTTCGCCGGATTGTGGTGCATCTCCCCGACTTCGGTGATGTCGTAGTGCAGGCAAGCGACCTGAGCTTCTTGATCATTCAGAACTGCTTTGGCCTCCTCCAGAGTCCAGGTGAAATAATCGCCATCGTCGTCCATGGAGTAGTCAGCGTCCTGCGAGGCATAGAAGCCTCCCCGTTCGCGGTCGCTAAGCCACTGGTCCACCCAACGGATGATGTCCCGGGCCACGCTGGCAAAGAATTCATTGCCGGTCGCTTGATAGGCGCGAACGTAATTCTTCAGCAGCTCGGAATTGTCGTAGGACATTTTCTCAAAGTGAGGCACGATCCAGCGCTCGTCCACCGAGTAACGATGGAATCCACCTCCAAGTTGGTCGTAAACACCCCCCCCCGCCATTTTTTCCAGGGTGTGCGAAAAGACCGCCTTCAGCCGGTCATCACGAGAACGGACGTATCGGTCAATCAGCAGATCGATGATGGATGGATGCGGAAATTTGGGTGCGCTGCCAAAGCCTCCGTTGCGGTCATCGAACATGTTGAGGGCGGAGGCGACGATCTCCTCGACTGCGGCGGTCGAGAACTGGCCGCTGTTGCCTTCCAGCGACTCAGACCTACGAATCGCCTCTTCCACCAGCCCCGCCTGCTCGATCACGTCGGTGTTCTTCTCACGAAAAGCATCGGAGATAGCGATCAGTACGCGCCGGAAGCTCGGCCGCCCGTAGTGATCTTGCGGGGGGAAATAGGTTCCGCCGTAGAATGGCTTGCCATCCGGCGTGAGAAAGCCGGTCAGTGGCCACCCCCCCTGGCCGCTGATCGCCTGCACCGCAACCTGGTACCGGCTGTCAATGTCTGGGCGCTCGTCGCGATCGACCTTGATGGCCACGTAGCGCTCGTTGATGAGCTGCGCAATTTCAGCATCCTCGTAGGACTCGCGATCCATGACGTGGCACCAGTGGCACCACACAGCACCGATATCGAGGAGGATTGGCTTATTCTCGCGCTTGGCCAGCGCGAAGGCTTCCTCCCCCCATTCGTGCCACTCGACCGGCTGATGCATAGCCGATCGCAGATAGGAAGACGAAGCCTGGGTCAGCGAGTTCAGCGACGTGGTGGACATGGGGATAGTTTAGTGGGTTTTCAGGGCTGCTGGGCATCGCGCGGGCCGGAATAAAATGTCGAACGAAACCGGAGCTTCTCCGTTCTTTATATAGGAGGGAAGGCTTACAGTGACCGAAGGGACCCTTACCCCGAACGCTCTGCTGATGACTGCGACGAACGAAGATGCTCTGGAGGCTGCCGTCCGAGAACATGCGCGCTTGGTTTACCGGATCGCCTATTCGGTTTCTCGCAATCATCATGACGCGGAGGATGCGACCCAAGAGACGTTCCTGCGGATACTGCGTTATCGGCGAAAGCTCCAAGGCATTGACGATCCGAAGATGTGGATCGCGCGGATTGCCTGGCGGGTGGCAGTCGGACAGGAGAAAAAGCGGCCCGCGGGTGGATTGGGTGAGAAGGAAGTCGGGGACGCGATTTCGCATTTGCGGGTTGGCGGGCAGTCGACCGAGGAATCGGCCGCGAGTGCAGAAATGGCGAGGATCCTCGAGTCATTGATCAGAGCCTTGCCGGAACCGCTGAGGGGTGCAATCACCTTGTCGACCGTTGGGGAGTTGCTGCCGAGCGAGGTCGCAAGGGTGCTCGAAACAAGCGAGGCTTCGGTGCGTTCAAGGTTATTTCGTGCGAGGCAGATTTTGAGGAGCAAGCTCAAGGCTTTGGAAGTGCAACATGGGATTACAAGATCAAGATAAAGATAAAGATAAAGATAAAGACCGATTGGACGATCTGCTCGAGGAGGCGCTCAAGCGGTATGGAGACGTAGAGCCGCGCCCGGGGATAGAAGCACGGGTGCTCGCAAATTTGGCGGCGCATCGGGAGCGGAGGCTCACTAGTTCGACATGGATGTGGGCCCTCCCCGGTGCAGGCGCGCTGCTGGTTGCTGTCGCACTCTGGCTTGGCCATTCCTCGCATGAGATCGCCCCCCGTCCCGCTCCAGTGCGCGAGGAAAAAGCGGTTGCTCGTCCGCTGCCAGAAGCCCTGCCCTCGATCTCCGCGAAAGCCCGTCATGCGAGGGGAACCCGTGCGGCCGTGAAGGTTGCCCAGGAAGCGGAAGCCAAGTTGCCACAGTTCCCATCGCCCCGCCCCATGGGCCAGCAGGAACTCCTGCTTCTTGAATATGTCCAGCATTATCCGGACGAAGCGATGCTCGTTGCCGAGCAGCAGGATCAGTTTCAAGCCGCGGTGGAGAAAGCCGAGCAACAGATTCAAAGAAGTTCCAACTCAGAGGAAAGGTGAGCCCTTGTATGAAAAGACGCATGATGTTCCTGGCGGTGGCAGCCGCCCTTCTTGGAAACACGCTGTGCCTTGTGCGCGCACAAAACTCGGAGGAATCCTCCCCGGAGAAACCATCCGCGGAGAAAAATGCGAAACCCGGACAGCAGGGCTGGACCCCTCAAGCATACCGCCTGGATTTCTCATTCAATGAATTGGAAGACGGGAAGAAAATCAATACGCGACATTACTCGCTCAATTTGACTTCGGGCAGCGGCAACGAGCTGAAGATCGGATCGCGCGTACCCATCGCAACTGGGGAAAACTCTGCTATGCCGGCGACGAGCTACCAGTATATGGACGTGGGTACAAGGATTTGGGCGAGCATAGGCGTTCAAGGCGGAGGCGAACTCCGACTCGATGTAAAAAGCGAGGTGAGCAACCTCGACATGAGTGCCGGTCGCGATCATCCTCAACTACCGCCTGTCGTACGCCAAATCCAGATCAACGGTACGACGCGGTTGATCACCGCCAAGCCAATCCTTATTGGCAGCATGGATGACCCGAACTCAAATCGACAATTTCAGCTTGAGATGACGGCCACGAAGTTGCCGTGACCTGCGCAGCGAATCGGGCGGCGAATCTATTCCGCCGCCAGCTCCGCGGCTTGCTTGAAAATGCCGAGAAACATGGGGCGGGTGAGTTTCCCAGTCTGGGTGTTCTGGTTGGACGGATGGTAGGAGGCGAGAAGGATGCGGCCGTCGGGCATTTTGTATTTCGCCGCGTGAGCGAACCGATAGTTGCCTTTGCTGCCCAATTGGCCGAGCTGTTTTAAGTAATTCAAATAGGCATCGAATCCGATCTTCCCCAAAGCAACGATCACCTTCAGGCGCTTCAGTCCCTCGAACTCCCGTTGGAGATAGGGGGCGCAATTGGATAACTCGATTGGGAACGGCTTATTGTCGGGCGGCGCGCAGCGGGCTGCCGCGGTGATATAGAGATCTTTCAAAGTGAGGCCGTCATTTCTGGAGGTGGCGCACGGCTGACTCGCGAATCCAGTCTGGTAGAGCACGGGATACAGGAAGTTTCCGGAGGCATCTCCGGTGAACGGACGTCCGGTACGGTTCGAACCATGCGCGCCGGGCGCAAGACCGAGCACGAGAACACGCGCCATGGGGTCTCCAAACCCCGGCACAGGCTTGCCCCAATACTCCCAGTCACGGTAAGCGCGGCGCTTTTCGCGCGCGATCTGCTCGCGATAGAGGACCAGACGCGGGCAAAGACTACAGGAAATAACTTCCTGGTTGAGGATGTTGAGCCAGTTCGGATGAGGCATGAGGAGAGGCTTCAGGCTTTTTGTATCACACGCGTGCCGCCCTCGCCGGACGCCCTTGACTCGGAATAAGCAATGGCGCTTCAGTCTGGTATTGCGAAGTACCCGCTCCGTGACTGGACCTTGTATCCCTGCTTCGATTTGATTTCCACTTTATGGAAGCTGCCGTCGCGCTTGGGATTTACGGGGACATATCCGATGTTGTACTGGCTGCGGAGTTCGTCGGAAATCTGCTGAAAGGCGGCCTTCAGCTTTTCCGGTTTATTCCCCACCTCGATCACCCGGCCGCCGGTCTCAAGCGTCAGCTTCTTCATCTCGCTATCGCCGCTGAAGGAGGCCCCCGCGTTCCAGTAGAACCCGCGGTCGGCGCACAGCAGTACGTATACGATCGTGTCCGCTTTCTGGGCAGCCTCGATGGCATCTCGAACCTTGTATTGGCTGCCCTGATCCTCGCCGTCGGTGAGCAGGATGAGTGCTTTGCGGTCCACCTGCTGGCCCATTTGATCATGGGACGCAAGGTACACGGCATCGTAGAGCAGTGTGCCCTTGGGAGTACCCATGGTGGGCACCGGCCCTCCGCCCATTCCCGGAACTCCAGAAACCGCCCCCTGTCCGCCACTATCGATTCGGACGCTGTCAAGCGCGTCTTTCAGCCGGCGCACACTGCTGGTGAAATCCTGCACCAAGCTCACCCGCACACCAAAATCGATGACAAACGCCTGATCTTTTTCGGTAAGGATTTGCCCCAGAAACGCGCCCCCGACCTGCTGTTCCATTCCAAGTACGTTCTGCTGACTGAGGCTGGTGTCAATCATGATTCCAAGCGTCAGCGGCAGGTTGGAACTTGCGGTGAAGTACTTAATCGACTGCGGCTGTTTGTTGTCTAAGATCTCAAACTCATCTTTTGTGAGGCTGGGAATCAGGCCGCCTTTCTTGTCTTTCACGTTGAAGAACAGCTGTACCAGGTCGGTTCGCGCTTTCAGAGTCGTGACCGGTTCTTCTTCTTCGCTTTTGTGCCTTTGCGCTTTCTCGGCGGCCTCGCGATCGTTCTGGTCGGGGACCATCTGAACGTCTTGGGCATGGGGGGCGATCGCAGCTGCCAGGAGAACGAGAAACGTAAGAAGAACCTGTACAGCACGCGAATGGAGATTCGGAAGCATAAGCTCTGTCCCTGAGGGTTTCTGGTAGTCTATCTCTCTACGGGTTAGATGCACCAAATCTGCTGACCCTTGCATCCCAATGCATAGAAGCGCGAGGAACGATTGCGTATTTGTTGGGGACATTTCTGGCGGATTGTGTTGCTGGCCGGGGTTTGTACCATCCTGACGGCCGGGGCGGCTTGGCTCGATGCGCAGTCATCGACGAGCGGGAACGCTGCAAGTTCAGGCACTTCTTCGGGAACAAACCAGCAGGACCAGAACATTCCTGACGCGCCCTCGACGGTGCAACCAGCGAAGCCATTGCCCACGCCGCCGCCGAGCACGGAGCCACCTCAAGCCTCGCAGCCTCCCCAACAACAGGGGGCGCCTGAGCAAGAGCCGGCGCCAGAGACTCCTGGCGGACAACCCGCCAATCAACCGGGCGGGAAGTTGCCGCCGGTCAACATTCGGCCCGTTCCCCCCGGCGGGGCTGCGGGCGAAAACGGCGAAAACGATGTGGAAGGCGGGGAGCCTTACAAGCTCCCACCCGTCATCGTGAACCAGGTTCTTGTGCCGGTCACGGTGAGCGGCGAAGACGGCCGTCTGGTGGCCGGCCTGACCGCCAAAGATTTCACTCTCCTTGAGAACGGGCAGAAGCAGAAGTTGAATTTCTTCACCTCCGATCCATTTGCCCTGTCTGCGGCCGTGCTGATCGACTTGGGGATGAAAGACGTCGATCTGCAGAAGGTAAGCCATAGTTTTCCTGCCTTAGAGGGCGCCTTCAGCGAATTCGATGAGCTCTCCGTCTACACCTACAGCAACACCGTCGGCCAGCAAACTGGCTGGGGAGCGGTGGGCCCGGCGCTCTCGGCACGGTTAGAGGAATTGAGCACCGTACGTGGTCAGAACAATGGACCTCCGGTGGTGAGTGGACCGATGGCCGCGGGAGGTCCCATGATCAACGGAATCCCCGTCGACCCGGCTAACCAGCGCCCCATGGCGGCAACCCAGCCCGCCCGGGTGATGAACGACGCTATTCTGCGGGCCGCAACCGATCTCGCCAAGCGCGACAAGCGCCGCCGCAAGGTCATTTTCGTGATCAGCGACGGACGCGAATATCGCAGCCAAGCCAGCTACCGCAATGTTCTTCACGTGCTTTTGACCAACAACATCATGGTGTATGCAATTTGGGTCGGGGCGCCGTCGGTCCCTGGTTACAGCACGTTAGCCCGGCTGCATGTGCCTCGTTTCGGCTTCACCGACATCCTCCCGAAATACGTGAATGCGACGACGGGAGGTCAATCGATGTTGGGGGGTACGCGCAGCGCGATTGAAGATGCCTACACGCAAGCCATGAGCAATGCCCGAAATCAATACACGCTCGGCTATGTTACCCATGCTCCGCCGACCTCGGCTTATCGTACCTGGGAGGTTCTGGTTAACCGGCCAAGCTGCCGGTCCTCGATCCGCCCTTGCGTGAATGTGGAGGCACCGGATGGCTACTACCCGGCCCCTCCCCGTCAATCTCAAACCAGCGACTAGGCACCATGAGCCTTATCTAGTAACGGGCGTAACCCTACCTGGATCGCCTCGGTGTGGTATAAACCATTGTTACAGCCCAAAAATTTGCGGAGAGGCTTGGCCCGCATTATCAGCAGCTTGCGGGGTGGTAGAGGGAAGCCGGGTCCATCCGCTGTCTGAGGAAAGTCTTGAGCTTCATCAACTTCGCAGCCCGCGAGATCAATTGCAAGATCGTCTACTATGGCGCGGGACTTGGCGGCAAGACCACAAACCTGCAGCACATCTACCAGACGACCGCCGAACAGCAGAAGGGCAAAATGATTTCGCTCGCGACCGAAACCGAGCGAACTCTTTTCTTCGACTTCCTGCCTTTGGATCTCGGCACCGTTCGCGGGTTCAAGACCCGCATCCACCTCTACACGGTTCCTGGGCAGGTATTCTACGATGCCAGCCGCAAGCTGATCCTGCGCGGCGTTGACGGCATCGTGTTCGTTGCCGACTCCCAACAGGAACGCATGGACGCCAACGCCGAAGCGCTCGACAACCTGATGTCGAACCTGAAAGAGCACGGCTATAACTTCAACAACATTCCCTATGTCCTGCAGCTGAACAAACGTGATCTCCCCAATGTTCTTCCCGTGGATGTGCTTGCCCGCGAACTGCAGCGCAAAGGGGAACCGGTCCTTGAAGCAATTGCCTTTCAAGGCCAGGGCGTGTTCGAGACCCTGAAAGAAATCGCCCGCCAGGTTTTGGTGGAGCTGAAAAAGGGCAGTTAATCCGCTCTCCGCACTCCCCCGAGCCGGTCTCGGGCTGATTTCCGATTGCTGATCAATCGAGCCCTGTTCCCGTATAATCACTAAATTCAGCCATGACGCTTCTCGAAGGAATCATTGCCGCCACCCGGCGAAGGGTGGCTGAGTGTCGGTCGAATGCGGATTTGCGCGATCTCGAGCGGAGAGCCGAGGCGCACCTCCCGCGAGGATTTCGTAGCGCACTCGAGAGTGCAACGGCGTCCGGGCCAGCGATCATTGCGGAACTGAAGAAGGCTTCTCCCTCGAGGGGATTGATCCGCAGCAACTTCGATTCGACAGGACTCGCCAAGGAACTTGCTGTCTCAGGCGCAGCCGCGCTCTCCATCCTCACCGAGGAGGAGCATTTCCAGGGATCGCTTGAGAACCTGCGTGCGGCATCTTCGAGTACCTCTCTGCCCTGCCTTCGCAAAGATTTTATCGTCGATGAATTTCAGGTCATAGAGGCCGGTGCGAATTCCGCCGACGCGATCCTGCTGATTGTAGCGGCCTTGCCGCAGGACGAGTTGGTCAGGTTAGCCAAGCGGGCGTCGGAATTGAAACTGGGTGTGCTGGCCGAAGTGCACGACGAGGAAGAACTGGGCCGCGCTTTGGACGCAGGTTGTGACCTGATCGGCGTCAACAGTCGCGATCTGAGGACTTTCAAGGTCGACCTGAACACCGCGTTTCGGGTGGGCGACATGCTCCCGCACGGAGTCATTGCTGTCGCCGAGAGCGGGATCGAGAATGGCCGCGATATCGCGCGTCTGCGCGCCGCCGGCTATGACGCGTTCCTGATCGGCGAAACCCTGATGAAGGCGGAATCGCCAGGCGAGGCGCTAAAGACGCTGATTGCAGAGGCGATGGCGATGGCGTCGGGCGCGAACTGAGGCTCGGCCAATCAGGAACCAGCGAAGGCGATTATGACTTGGGTGAAGATCTGTGGCATCACGAACCTCGAAGATGCACTGATTGCGGTCGAAGCGGGCGCCAATGCGATCGGGTTCGTGTTCCATGCGAGGAGCCCAAGGCACATCGATCCCCAAGATGCGGCAAGAATCTCGGAAAAGCTCCCCGCCGAACTGGAGCGGGTTGGAGTTGTCGTACCGCATTCGCTGGACGAAATTATTTTCATCGCGCGCACTGCCCGAGTGAGCGCACTGCAGCTTCATCTCTCCGTGATGGCTCCCTTAATGGGCAGCGACGCGGCTTCCTATGCGACCGGAATGCAGGATTTTGCTCCCGCCGACAAGCTGTTCCTGGCGCTGCCGGCTGCCCCCTTCATCGAGCGGAAGTCGAGCCCGGATTTTAGGGCCCTGCGGGGTGGCGCTTTGCCGAAGGGGATCTTTGACACCGTCTTCCTCGATTCTGGTACCCCCGCACAACCCGGGGGCACGGGGCGTGCTTTCGACTGGAAGGCCGCGCGGCCACTGGTCGAAGATATGAACAAGCAGGTCAATGTTGTACTGGCCGGTGGACTCACGCCACAGAACGTGAGCGAAGCGATCGAAATCCTGCACCCCTGGGGGGTGGATGTCTCCTCTGGAGTCGAGGCAAGCCCGGGAAAGAAAGACCCACACAAAATTCGTGCCTTCCTGCGAGCGGTGCGCGAGGCAGATAAAGCGAGTCAGAATTAAATGGCAACAGTATCGGTGACAATGAAATCTCGTCCTAGTCGTTTGAAGCCTGGCCTGGGCAAGCGAAGCGGCTCGAAGGGCAGGGCCCCGGTCGGTCTTCCGCACGCTTCCAGCCGGGGGAACCAGCGGACGCCCCCACTGGGCGTGGTTCCTGGCCGTTTTGGCCCCTGGGGCGGACGCTATGTTCCGGAGACGCTCATGGCGGCCTGCGAGGAACTGGAGCGCGAGTACGAAAAGGCCAAGCGCGATCCCAGGTTCAAGGCGAGACTCGCGGAACTGCTCAAGAGCTTCGCTGGACGGCCGACACCGTTGTTCTACGCGCGCCGGCTCACAGAAAAAGTCGGCGGCGCGAAAATTTATCTCAAACGCGAAGACCTTCTGCACACGGGCGCCCACAAGATCAACAACTGCCTGGGGCAGGCCCTTTTGGTCGAGCGGATGGGCAAGCATCGAGTCGTCGCAGAAACCGGCGCCGGTCAGCACGGAGTGGCGACGGCGACGGTCTGCGCCCTGTTTGGCTTTGCATGCGTGGTGTACATGGGGACTGAAGACATGCGGCGGCAGGAACTCAACGTTTTCCGCATGCGCCTCCTGGGAGCCGAAGTTCGCGGAGTGGATTCGGGATCGCGCACGCTGAAAGACGCGATTAACGAGGCCATGCGAGACTGGGTCACGAATGTCCGCACAACCCACTACCTGCTCGGCAGCGTCCTCGGCGCACATCCCTATCCGACGATGGTCCGCGACCTTCATCGGGTGATCGGACAGGAAGCGCGCAAACAGGTACTCCAGGCTGAGGGTAGACTCCCCACCTCGGTGATTGCATGTGTCGGCGGCGGATCGAACGCCATCGGGATCTTTTACGATTTCATCCGCGACAAGAAAGTTCAGTTGATCGGCGTCGAAGCGGGTGGCCGCAGCGAAAAGCTCGGCGAGCACGCGGCGCGTTTTCGAGGCGGGCTTCCGGGTGTTTTGCAGGGAACCTATTCCTACGTGCTGCAGGACGAAGCCGGACAGATCGCCAGCACCCACTCGGTTTCCGCTGGTTTGGACTATCCCTCGATCGGCCCCGAGCACGCATGGCTCGCAGACCAGAAGCGAGCGCAGTATGTGGCAGCGTCAGATGGGGAAGCCCTGGCCGCCTGCAAGATGCTCGCGCAGACCGAAGGAATCATTCCCGCACTGGAGTCGTCGCACGCGGTTGCCGAGGTGATCAAGCGCGCTCCCAAGATGAAGAAGACGGATGTGGTGATTGTGAACATCTCGGGGCGGGGAGACAAGGATATTGGGATTTTGCGCGAGAACTTGCAGCTCGACTCAGCTTGCAGATGAACATGAGCCTCGCATTCAAGAATCATCCCGGCCTGGTAGCCTATCTCACCTGCGGTGCCCCTGATCTCGGCGCCACAAAAAGCGCCGCCCTGGCAGCCATCGGGGCGGGTGCCGAGGTCCTCGAACTCGGTGTTCCTTTCAGCGATCCGGTTGCTGACGGACCGGTGATACAGCGCGCCAGCGAACGAGCGTTGCGCAATCGAGTTTCGCTCGAGGACGTTTTGAAGGTGGCGGCGGAAATCCGGCGCCAAAGCGACGTCGGAATGGTGGTCTTCACCTATTTCAATCCCATCCTGCGAATGGGCCTGGACAGGTTTGCCTCGGCCGCGGCAGATGCAGGAGTCAATGGCGCGCTCGTTACCGATCTCCCGGTTGAAGAAGCCGGCCAGTATCTCGAACGCATGCGGAAAAGCGATCTGGCTACGGTCTTTCTGGCCGCTCCCACTAGCACCGACGATCGCCTCAAGCGAATTTGCGCGGTGTCCACCGGCTTCGTTTATGCCGTTTCCCGGACAGGGGTAACCGGTGCACGCAAAGACCTGGCAGAAGATGCACGCAAACTGGTGGAGCGCCTGCGCCGATTCACCAAGTTGCCGATTGCTGTCGGATTTGGTATCTCCGGGCCGGAGCATTTTCGCTCGGTGGGCCGTTTTGCCGATGCTGCCGTCGTCGGCAGCGCCCTTGTGCAAGCCATGGAGGAGAATCCCGGCAAGGAAGCGCAAGCTGTGGCAGAATTGATAGCACAAGTCGTCGGCCGTCGGCCTTCGGCTGTCAGCCCCTGACTCCATCAGGTTCTCGCATAACAAGCTGAAAAGCTGGCGGGTTTCGTTCCAGGCTTGGGGCTGGTGTATTTGCCGACGACTAGCGACCAAGGAACGACGATCGACGACGTATGGACATCGCAGATTGGCGACGCAAAATCGATGAGATCGACCGCAAGCTGGTGGCTTTACTCAGCGAACGAGCGCAGGCGGCGCACGCAATCGGCAAACTGAAACACGATGCCGGGATGCCGATTTACGAGCCCGACCGAGAACGCCATGTTTTTGAAAACACGCAAAAGGCAAATCAAGGGCCTTTGCCGAATCGCGACCTGCAGCGCATTTATGAACGCATCATGGACGTGATGCGCCATATCCAGCAGGAAGAGATTGCACCCGAGACTTTGAAGCCTGCCGATGGTTTGGGCGACACCGAGATTGATCCGGAGGTTAACGACTGAATCGGCTCTTGGCGGTTTGGCCTACGGTTCGCGGCAGCAATCGTTGAGGCCGGCAGCGAAATCCCAAGCACACGAGCCAACAGCTTACTTATGATCGTCGCAATGCAGGAAAACGCAACCGAAGACCAGATCCAGGTGGTGACCGAACACCTGATCGAGATGGGTTTCTCCGTCCACCGCACGACTGGTGAACGCCAGACGATTCTGGCCGCCGTGGGGGCACGCTCGGATTTCGACACCCGGAACCTGGAAGTCCTCTCGGGCGTAATGGAAGTCCACCGCATCAGCGCGCCATACAAGCTCGCGGGGCGCAGCTTCCGTCCCCAGGGGACAGTAATCACCTTCAAGAATGGCGTGAGAGTTGGCGGCAAAGAAGTCCTTGTCATGGCTGGCCCCTGCTCGGTCGAATCGCGTGAGCAGCTGTTCACGGTGGCAGAGCAGGTTTCAAAGGCCGGAGCCCGCGCCCTGCGCGGCGGAGCATTCAAACCACGCACGTCGCCCTACTCCTTCCAAGGGCTTGGGCTCGAAGCGCTGAAGCTTTTGCGCGAGGCCGGCGATCAGCACAACATGCTGGTGGTCAGCGAGGTGATGGAGATTTCGCAGATCGAGCTGATGATTCCCTACGTGGACATTCTGCAAGTGGGGGCGCGCAACATGCAGAACTTCAACTTGCTAAGGGAACTGGGAAAGCTGAGGACGCCGGTTCTGCTGAAGCGAGGGATTGCCGCCACCATCGAGGAACTTCTGCTTTCCGCTGAATACATCATGGCCGGAGGCAACTACAACGTCATCACCTGCGAGCGCGGCATTCGTACCTTCGAAACCTATACCCGCAACACGCTCGACATCTCGGCAATTCCAATCGTTCACAAGCTGTCCCACCTGCCAATCGCCTCCGATCCCTCGCACGGGACTGGCCGCCGCGACAAAGTGGCGCCTATGGCACGCGCCTCGGTTGCTGCCGGGGCCGACTCGCTGCTGATCGAAGTCCATCACAATCCCGACAAGGCGCTGTCCGACGGTGCGCAGTCGCTCTATCCGGAGCAGTTCATGGAATTGATGGACTCGTTGCGTATGATTGCGCCGGCCGTGGGCAGATCCATCGCTTGATGGAAGGATGGAATCATGGAACGTTTGCATCACGGAACATCCTTCTCTCCCAGCTGGGCCGTTCTGATTCGATCGCCGCCCTTGACGCAATTCTTCAATGATCGGATGATTCAATGACTCCATTGCCCTGATGTCCATCCGTCAAATCACGATCATTGGCACGGGCCTGATTGGGGGCTCGTTTGGTCTGGCCGCCAAGGCCAGCGGATTTCGTGGGACCATTGTCGGCTGCGATCAGAAAGAAGTTCTCTCCAAAGCCAAGCGAAAGCTCTCGATCGATGTCGGGATCAGAGACCCTGTCGAAGCCATCCAGGGCAGCGATGTCGTACTGCTGGCGGTTCCGGTTGGGAGCATCATTGGCCTGATCGCCACTCTCGCTCCTCACCTCGCTCCCCGGGCTCTACTCACGGATGTGGGCAGCACGAAGTCGGAGGTGCTCCGCGCCGCCGAGAAAGCCTTTGGCGAGGCTACGCCGCGACGGTTTCTGGGCGGGCATCCCATGGCCGGCAAGGAAGATTCTGGGATCCAGCATGCGGACGCCACGCTGTTTCAAGGCGCGGTGTGGTTCCTCTCGCCCCCGCCCCGTCAAAAGCCCCCGGTCAAGGCTATTTCTGAGTTTCTCCGGCTCATCAAAAAGACGGGGGCACGCATGGCTATGCTTCCCGCCGCGGAACACGACGAACTGTGCGGTTGGATCAGCCATGTTCCGCAGATGATTTCAACCGCGTTGGCATCAACCTTGGTTGAGGAATATGGAGACAATGCTCCCTTACTTGAATCCGGAGGACGCGCGCTGCGCGAGATGACCAGGATTGCGGCTAGTCCTTACTCCATGTGGCGTGACATCGCCATTACCAACCGGCCAGTCATCTCCGAGGCTCTGCAGAAGCTCGAACAGAAGCTGGCGCATATTCGCGAGAATCTCGGCACGCGGGAGTTAGAGCGGGAATTTGAGCGGGCCCATCGCCTGAAGCGTGCGGGGAAAAAGCTGGACGCGGCAGAGGTTTAGGGAATCGCCGGGCTTACGGGATCATCGCCCTGCGCCAGCGTCCAGATGGTCAGTCCTCCGCCCACCGCCAGAGCGGACCATTTTGCAGCGCCGGAAGTCAAGAAGGGCCCGTGAGCGGCGGTCGGAGCGCCGGTGCTTTTCGCGATCACACCGCAGTTGTCCGAGTCGTCCCGCGAAACCTGTTTGCCTTCTTTCACGCGCTCCGATCCAGTAGCACCGCAAACCACATTCACATCGTTTTTGCGTGCCATGATGTTGATGCTGCCGCCGGTGCGGGTCACATAAAACTGTGTCCAATCATTCGAGACCGGTGCGATGCGAAAGTCGCGCGCGTTCACGCTGAAACCTTTCCCGGTTGCAATAGAAACCTGGCCTCGGTCGAGCGCGATCGTCTGTCCCTGGAAACGTACGATGGAGTTTGGCTCAATCAGGATGCTTCCGCCCGGTCCATTGACGGTTGCCGTGCCGTTTTCTTGGGTCTGAATGACGTCGCCCGCCACTACGGCGTTCGAACTTGATAGTTGGCCACCATTGAGAAGCACAGTCCCGCTTCCGGAAAGGACCGCTACACCCGAGTTTTGCGCGAACAAAACGGGGGTAAACACCGCCAGAAAGAGGGCGATACTTTTCTTGAACGCAGACCTATACACAAAGAGACTCCCTGCTCCCAGCTGCGGCGGCCTTGAATGCATTTGGAGTGATCGTAATCAGGACATGGAGTGGGGGTCAACCGGGTTCTGAAGGGGAAACCCAAGAGTAACTATCGCTGCCAGCGATCAATCGTTTGCCACCAAACCAGCTTCAACCATTCGTCAAAATTCATTTTGGCCCACTGCCGGTGTTTCCACCAATGCCCGCCAAATTGTGCGGGGTCGGTGGCGGCAGCGATAAAGAATTCGTGATCGGGCAACTCATGCTGGAACGTGTTCAGGGCTCGTCGGGTGTGGTAATCGGAAGTGACGATGAGGATTTTCTTCGCCTGTTGATTTCGGATGCATCGGGCGACATCATGCGTCTCGGCCTTGGTGGAGAGCCCGAACACGGGGCAAATGTGAATGTGCTCATGCTCAGGTAGAGCGTTGACATAGTTTTGCGCGATGTCAACGATCGGGAGGTTGAACACGGTAGCGTTGGCCGGGACATCCAGAAACAACTCCCGGGCCTGTCCGGCTCGCACCAGCTCCAGACCGCGGGCCGGCCTGCGGTCGGTGTCGCCCGCAAGCACCACAATCAGGTCCGCGGGCCGGGGATCATTCACGACCAGGAAGCTTCCGGAGGTCGCAAACAGCAAGATTGCGAGCAAAACCGCAGCAATACAAAGGCTCCAGACGGTTCGCATGGAAAAGGCAGAGTAGCACCACTTTCACCGGTGACGGAAGTAATCATGCGGGCTAGATTCCGCTGCACCTGGGGCAAGGAGCGGAAGAACCTACATGCTAGAATCGAGCGGAACTGAACCGTCTATGAGCAGCCCAACCGCTTCGACCACGCATTTCTCTGAGCTGAAAACCAAAATCGAACAGCACCAGGCCCGGGTGGCGATTATCGGCCTGGGTTATGTCGGGCTGCCTTTGGCGCTGCTCTATTCCGAGAGCGGGTTTAGGGTTACTGGCTTTGACATCGACCAGCGTAAAGTCTCAACCCTGATGAGCGGCGGATCCTACATCTTCCGCATTCCCGCCCCAGAGATTCAGCAGGCACGGACCCAGGGCTTTTCCGCCACCGGCGACTACTCGCAGTTGCAGGATATGGACGCGATCATCATTTGCGTTCCTACCCCGCTCAACGAATACCACGAGCCCGACATGAGCTACATCACCGGGACCACGGAAGCCATTGCACCTCATCTTCGTGCTGGGCAACTGGTCATACTTGAGAGCACCACGTATCCCGGAACCACGGAAGAGGTGATGGTCCCGATTCTCGAGAAGGGTAATCGCCAGGGATTGAAGGCCGCCCGGAACGAGGCGGGGGCAAATTCGTTCTTTGTCGCCTTCTCACCGGAGCGCGAGGACCCAGGAAACCAAACCGTGGCGCGCCGTGACATTCCGAAAGTCGTCGGCGGGTTGAGCCCGCAGGCATCGGAGCTTGCGGGTCTGCTCTATGGATCCATCTTCAACCGCACCATCCAGGTCACTTCCCCGGCTGCTGCGGAGATGACCAAGCTGCTTGAGAATATCTACCGCTGCGTAAACATCGCGCTGGTAAATGAGTTGAAGCTTCTGTGTCTGCGGATGAACCTGAACATCTGGGAAGTGATTGAAGCGGCTTCGACAAAACCGTTCGGATTCCACCCGTTTTATCCTGGGCCGGGCCTCGGGGGACACTGCATTCCCGTCGATCCCTTCTATTTGGCGTGGAAGGCCAAGGAGTGGGACTTCCACACGCGATTCATCGAACTGGCAGGCGAGATCAACTCCAACATGCCCTACCATGTGCTCGACTCTGTGGTGCGCGCGCTGAATCAGCAGAAGAAAGCGCTGAATGGATCGAAGGTGCTGGTGCTCGGAGTTGCCTACAAAAAAGACATCGATGACCTGCGCGAATCGCCGGCGCTCACCATCATCGAGCTTCTGCAAAAAGAGGGTGCGGTCGTCAGCTATAACGATCCATATTTCCCAGAGGTCGGGCGCGGCAGGAAATACGATCTGCAAATGAAATGCGCGTCGCTTGATCATCTCAGCCAGTACGATTGCGTGCTGATTGTGACCGACCACTCCGACTACGACTACGAGAAGATTGTGCGCGAATCAAAGCTGGTGGTAGATACGCGTTATGCCACCAAGGGCATCAAGAACTCGAAGATCGTGCACTGCTAAAGGCAGTCGCTGGTCTTTCCCCACCCTCAGCCGGAATCAGCGGGTCAGGCTTGGCGGAGTTGGCGTCGCCGAGCTAGCCCGGCGGTGCTTGCTGATCAACTTCAAGGTCCCGATGACAAGCAGCAGAATGATGGCCAGCATCGCGGCGTACTCGGCAATGTCTTGAGCCTGGGCACTTCCCCAGACCGGGCGGCCGCGCTGTTGAAATTGAGTCATCGGAACGGGCAGGGGGAAGAATCGAAGTGGCGCTTCCTTGAATTTATGGGCCTCAGACGGGCCGGACAATGGCCCAAAAGTGCCACTAGTTCAGGGGTTTGAAGGGCAGAGCCTGATTGACCGCGAACAACGCGAGTTCGAGTCTGGTTGAAACTCCGGTTTTGTCGAAGATATTGCTGAGGTGATGCTTCACGGTGTCTTCGCTGATCTTGAAATGCTCCGCGATTTCCTTGTTGGCAAAGCCCGCAACCACGGCGGAGACGATGTCCAGTTCGCGGGGAGTCAGTCCAAACCTCTTCTGCCGCGAAATCTTGGTGGATGAGTCCATCAACCCGCGCAGATACTGCATGAGATTCGAAACGGGCTCGCGGCCAACCCAGTACTCGCCGGCCAAAACCGAACGAATGCTCCTCATCAGGATCTCAGTACCGCAGTCCTTCAGGACCACGCCGCGCGCGCCCAATTGAAGCGCTTCCACGATTTGCTCGCGTTCCGCCGCTGCCGTGAGAAGAATGACTCGAACCGGCCCGGCATGGCTGTTGCTGATTTCGCGCAGGGCTTCAATCCCATGGCGACGGGGCATGGCAAGGTCGAGCAGAAGAATTTCGGGCTTCAGTTTGCGAACGAAATCGACGGCTTCAAGGCCATCGCAGGCTTCCCCAACCACCTTGAATCCGCGCTCGGACTCAAGCAGACGTCGCAGGCCATCGCGGAAAATGGGGTGATCGTCCGCGATCAAGATTGAGATGGATTGGGAGCGTGTGCTATCCATGGGCGGCTTGCCGGTTTTGTGCCACTCGTACCTCGACGCGGGAGCCGCGCCCTGGTCTCGATTCTATCGTGAGGTGGCCCTCGATGAGGCGCACTCGTTCACGAATAATTGCAGGGACATGGGGGGCTGTTTCAACCTCAAGCGAAGACAGGCGGCCGGTAAAAGGAAAGCCAGTGCCATCGTCTTCGACAATGAGTTCCCAAGAGCCCTTCGATTCCAGCAACTGCACCAGGACGTGCGCCGCCCCGCTGTGCTTGCGGACGTTCACCAGGGCTTCTTGTGTAATGCGCGCCAATTCGCGGCAAACAGGTTGGGGGAGCGTCAGTTCCTGATCGTCCATCACGAAGCGAGCTCGAATGCCGGTCTCGCGCTGGAAGCGATCGACCGCATCGTGCAGGAAGCTGGGAAGCCGGCGGGCATCAATATCGACGGACTTCATTTCCTGCATCAGCTCGCGCAGCTTGAGTACTTCTTCGCGCAAGAGTTTCTGAATTCGCTCGAGCTCTGCATCGAGCGGCACAGCCACGGGATGCGACCGTCTGAGCACGTCCATTTGCATTTCGACGCCAATGAGCGACTGCACAGCGCCGTCGTGAAGCTCACGCACCAGGCGCGCGCGCTCGAGCGCTCCCGCGCGCCGGCGAAGGCGCCGGACCAGGTAGACGTTGTAAACCGCCGGTCCGATCTGGCGAACCAGGTCCTGTAAAAAGCGAAGATCCTCCTCTGAGTTGGAGCTGAGTTCGGGATCGAGAAAGAAAATGCGTCCCGAGAGATCCGCTCCGGAGGAGAAAGAAACGGTGAGCAACTGTTCAAAGCCGTGTTGCGCAGAAATACGTTCCAAAAGGACGTCGTCTGGAATCGGGCTGAGCACTCCGTCGGGGGTCAAGCCAATGCCCCGGTACTCGCCTTTTCGCCGCCGCTCTCGCTGAGCGTAAAACGCAGTCACCCCGCTCGCGAACAGGTAGGTTTCGCCCCCGCTCGGCCCGGGATCGAGCCACTCCAAATGCGGGGTCTCGCGACGCATTTCAATCTTGGCGAGAGAAATTTTTGGGCTTCCGCTCTCGCGGGAGGCAAGCAAGCAGCGCCGGGAGCGGTAGAGCCGCATCATCTCGCTCAGAATGAGGGAAAGATTAAAGGCCAGTCCGGTGTCCATGCGAACCATGCCCAACATGCTCACGGCCTCATCTTTTTCGGCCCGCAACTTTTTCTGTTGTTCCGCGAGGTAGCCTAACAAGACTCCGATGACGACCAGATAAACCGATCGCATAAAGAGCCGCTTAGGGTCAAAGGCAACCACATCCTCCTGAAAAACCGGCAGGGCGTGGGCGGAGAGCCAGCGATCGACCGAGCTCACCGCTCCCAAGCGCAGCACCAGGCTTTGCAACCACAGCATCGAAGCCGCAGCCACCGAGGTGCTGACCGTCTCCCAAACGCCCCACCGATAGGCTGCCGCCACGATCACAAAGAAAAAGAACAAAAAGAAGGAATAGCTTTGGCTAGATGTGGTTAGCGAAATCAGGGCAGGCCAGAACACATCCGCCGCGTGCACGACCACGCGGAACGTGAGGCTCGACTCCGTCCAACTGCGAAGCAGAAAGATAATAGCGGCGCCGTGGGTGATGTAGAAGGTCAGAAGAGCATAAGCCCATGCCGATCGAACCTCCCTCGGGTTAATCCAAACCGCCACCAAGGCCGACATGGCCAGAAAAACCCGTGCGGTGGCCAGCCAGCGCTCCACCCGGTGCACCTCTTCTGGGGCAATTCCGCGCGCATTCCTCCAAAAAGACCGCGGACGGAGCCTTACAAACGGGATTTGTGCCAAAAAAGCCATGAAAACGCTAATGATAGGCAAGTACTCAGGCAGTCCGCAAGCTCTCTCCGCCCCCCCGAGCGACGTGCGCATCAGGCGCCTTTAAGATTACTGAAGTAACCCTTGCCTTCGAAGTTTGTCAATCTAGAATGATGAAGCTATGTCCAGGCGTGCCCAATTTTGGGGATATTGCCTTGCGGGATTGGTCTTCGCGCAGATGGCGGCCTCGCTTCTTTTAGCCAAAAGGGGGCCGGCACTCACCGCTACGAGCGACGTGGTGCAGTGCGCGCTTCTCTTGTGTGCCACCTTGTCCTGCGTCCCCGGGCTAGTGAAAGGCACCGGCCGCGTACGGCTGTTTTGGGCATTAATGTGCTTTGGACTGACGAACTGGCTGGTCTATCAGCTCCTGTGGACCTACATCGAGATCGTGCAAGGGCGGGAAGTCCCCGGACTGTTCGCCGGGGACGTGATTGTCTTCCTGCACTTTGTTCCCATGATGGCGGCCTTGGCGCTGCAGCCCAACATCCAGCAAGATGAGCGCGAGTTGCGCCTGGGATCTCTTGATTTTGCCCTGCTGCTTTTTTGGTGGGTCTACCTTTACGTGTACACCGTGATCCCCTGGCAGTACGTGCAGCAGAATGAACTGGCCTACTCTCGCAACCTGAATTCCGCGTACTTGCTGGAGAAGATCGCCTTCCTGGTGGGGCTGGCGGTGGTTTGGTATCGCAGTTCGGGTCTGTGGCGGAGCACCTACGCGCATTGGTTTGGAGCCAGCCTTCTCTATTCGAGCAGTTCCTACGTCGCGAACTGGGCGCTCAATCACAACCGGTATTACTCCGGAAGCTTTTACGACTTGCCCATGGTCGCTTCGATGGCATGGATGGCCGTGCCTGGATTGCTGGCGTTGCAGTCGCCTCCGCAGCAGCCCGTCTCGGAAAGGTCTCTGCCGCGTGGGGTGTGGACGGCTAGGCTGGGTATGGTGGCGATTTTTTCGCTGCCGATTTTCGCCTGGCTGGCCTTCTTCAATCATCAGCTTCCGGGACCGGTGAGAAACTTCCGCGTTGCCCTGACACTCGGCGCCATCATCCTGATGGGAGCCTTGGTATTCGTGAAGCAGCATTTCCTGGACGTCGAACTGATTCAGCTGCTTCGTTCTTCACGGCAGTCTTTTCAGGACCTGCAGATGCTGCAGGCGCAATTGATACAGTCGGAGAAGCTGGCCTCTCTCGGGCACCTGGTGGGGGGCGCGGCGCACGAGCTCAACAATCCGTTGACTGCGATGCTCGGCTATTCCGAGCTCCTGTCCGCAACCGAATTGTCGAACGAACAGCGCTCTCTTTCCGACAAGATTTCCCAACAAGCGAAACGCATTCGCGCCTTGGTGGCGAGCCTGCTGAGCTTCGCCAAGCAAGTTCCCGCGAGCAAGGCAGCGGTGGATGTGAACCTGGTGATTCAAACCGCGTTCAAACTCTGCCGCACCCAGTTGCAATCCGCCAATGCTCAGTACATGGCCGATCTGGAAGAGTCCCTGCCCAATATCCGCGGGGACGCGAATCAATTGTTGAAGGTATTTATCCAGGTCATCAGCAATGCCGCACATGCGTTGGCAGAAAAGCGCGGGGGGACCATTCAGGTTTCCAGCCGTTTCCTCGACGGACACGTGCGTGTCGAGTTTGCCGACAATGGCCCTGGCATCAGCGAGCCTGACCGCGTGTTCGATCCTTTTTACACGACGCGGCCGGTCGGGCAGGGGGCAGGGCTTGGCCTAAGCATGTGCTACGGAATCATGCAGGAGCACGGCGGCAAGATCAGCTGTCACAACCGCAAAGACGGCGGCGCTTGTTTCGTAGTAGAGCTGGCGGCTTCCTCAGGCCTTGAAGAGGCCAAGGCTCAAGCCCATGCCGTCAAGCTCTGAGTTCGCTGGTTCTTTTCAACTGGCCGCAAGCCGCATAGATGTCCCGCCCCCGTGGCTTTCGCAAAAAAGCCGGGATGCCGGCTGCAATCAACAGGCCCTGAAACTCCTTTACTCTTGGTTCCTGGGGAGTTTCAAACTCCAAGCCCGGTCCTGAATTCCAGGCGATCAGGTTCACCTTCGCGCGCAACCCGCGCAGCCGTTCCACCACTTCCCTTGCGTCTTTGACGGAGTCGTTCACATCGCGCAGCAAGACGTACTCGAAGGTCAGTTTCTCTCGCGTGCGCAGAGGAAATTCACGAGCAGCCGTCAATAGTTTTTCAAGATTCCACTTCCGGTTGATCGGCATGAGACGAGTGCGTAGCTCATCGTTTGCAGCCGTCAATGAAATCGCCAGCTTCGGGCGAATCGGCTCCTGGCCAAGATCATAGATTCGCGGCACAATGCCGGCGGTTGAGACCGTCATTCGTGATTCGGGAATACCAACTCCTTCAACTAGCAAACGAACCGCTTTCGTGAAGTTGTCATAGTTGAGCAAGGGTTCGCCCATTCCCATAAAAACCAGATTCACCCGCTCGAGCGGTGGCTCGACATCACGTTCACGCAAAACCGTCGCCACTTGGCCGGCAATCTCTCCGGCACTGAGGTTGCGCTTCATTCCGAGCTGGGCGGTCAAGCAGAACTGGCAATTGACGGCGCAACCTGCCTGGCTCGACACGCAGATGGTCGCTCGCCGCCAGGAACCCGGCCGCGATTCCGAGTCGCTGCCGTCTCCTTCTTCGCCGTCGTCTCCTTCCGGCATCCATACGGTTTCAATGGTCTCCCGATCGTCCAGTTTCATCAGGTAGCGGATGGTTCCATCGCTTGATCGGAACTGCCGCTCGATGGCGGGTAGGCCCGGGGTGAAGCGCTCCTGGGAAAGCCAGAGGCGGAACGGTTTCGGAAGTGTGGTGATCTCGCCAGAAGAGCCGATCCGCTCCCGGTAAAGCGCCTGAAACAGCTGCTGGCCCCGATAGCTGGGCTCCCCGGAGCGTTCCGCCAATTCAGTAAGCTCTTGAAGATCAAGGCCGAAAAGAATCTTTTGAGATTGAAAATTCATGCATCTAATCGGTTCGAGAGTCACCACCCGGCAATCCGTTTCCATTCTAGTGGAACTGGAATGTTGAAAACAGCCACGCGGGGCGAGATAACTTAATTGGATTCAGTGGTTTAGGCGCATCCCGCCGACACCTCGTGGATTGTGTGAGAATAAGACAGATGGATGAAGGCCGAAACATCCGGCGCGAGGTGCTTCCGAACGGGCTCTCGGTAATTACCGAGGAGATGGAGCACATCCGTTCGGTCTCGATCGGAATTTGGGTAAAGACCGGATCACGCGACGAAGACAAACATTGGAATGGCATCTCGCATTTCGTCGAGCACATGGTCTTCAAAGGGACGCAGAACCGCTCGGCGGAAGACATTGCCCGGCAAGTTGATTCGATCGGCGGCAACATCGACGCCTTCACCGCCAAAGAATGCATCAGCTTCAGCATCAAAATGCTCGATGAGCATCTCCCCATCGCGCTCGATGTGCTCAGCGACCTGGTGCTGAATCCAATTTTTGACGACCAGGATATTTCGCGCGAGCGCGGCGTAATTCTCGAAGAGATCAAAATGGATGAGGACAATCCCGACTACCTTGTCCATGAAATCTTTACCCAAAACTTCTGGAAGGATCACCCGCTGGGCCGTCCCATCCTGGGAACCCGGGACACGGTGCGGCGCTTCGAGCGACCACCCGTTCTGGATTTCTACAGCCAACGGTTTTCCCCTGGAAACGTGATCATCACCGCGGCTGGACATCTCAACCATGAGCGCTTTGTGGACCTGGTCACCAAGTATTTTCAGCGCATGAAGCCCGTGAGCAACGGATTCCACAGCTCGCCGCCGACCATCGTGCCTCGAATTGTCTTACGGAACAAGAAGTCGCTCGAACAGGTTCAGATCTGTGTAGGGGTACCGTCGTATCCAATCACGCATGAGAAACGGCATTCTTCATACATTCTGAATACCCTGCTGGGCGGAGGTATGAGCTCCCGGCTGTTCCAGAACATTCGCGAGCGGCAAGGCTTAGCCTATGCAATCTATAGCGATCTGAATCCCTATCGTGATACCGGCTGTTTGTCGGTCTATGCAGGCACCTCGCGCGTCTCGGCAAGTAAGGTGGTCGAATCGATTGTCACCGAGTTCCGCAAGCTGAAGGCGGAAACGGTGCCGGCGGATGAGTTGCGCCGCGCTAAGGACCAACTCAAAGGCAGCCTGATGCTCTCGCTGGAATCGTCAGGAGCGCGGATGTCGAATCTGGCGCGGCAAGAAATGTATTTCGATCGCTTCTACGGGCTCGACGAATTGATTCAGAAGATCGAAGCCGTAACCGCCGAGGAGCTTCAAACCCTCGCCAACGCTTTCTTCCAAACCGAGAACATTGCAGTCACCATTCTTGGGAACCTTAACGGTCTGCGCCTCACTCGGGAACAACTGGCCTGCTGAACCCGCTCCCTAAAACTTCCGTGAGCTTGCGATAGGAGCGATGCTTCCTCCCCACCACGGTGGTTCCAAGCCCTATCTCTGCCCGAAAGAATGAGGTCTGCGGTCGGTTTCTTCGGGAGCCCGCTTCGAGAAGAGTCCTCCGGGCAGCGTGCGGAACATGCTGTAGGGCGCCTAAGGATTCGGCGGCGATTGATGGCGCTTGACTTCCTGCCCGAAGTCATTCCCCGAGATTTACGCAACGTTCTTTCCGGTCGAGGAATCCAAGTGGTTGCGCCTGCTTCGTCGCTCTCAGAAGGGCAGGTGCGCAATGGCCAAAGTCTTAATCGTTGATGCCAATCGATTCTTTCGCAAACGACTCTCCAGCATGTTCAATGGCGACCCTGATTTCGAGGTTTGTGGACAGGCGGAGAATGGCAAAGAGGCTGTCGAGAAGGCACTCAGGCTAGACCCTGATCTGGTGATTCTCGACTTGTTGATGCCGGTCATGAACGGAATCGATGCGGCTCGAGTGCTTCGATTGGTCATGCCGAGACTACCCTTGATTATGCACACGGCCAGCGAAGATCAGCTTGTCGAAAAAGAAGCCCGCCTGATCGGGGTCACCGAAATTGTGCCTAAGTCTGCGCAGGTCGTAGTTCAAACGGCACGCCGAATCCTCTGCTCAGAACAGCCGGCTGCTGCATGATCGTGAACCCCGGCGCTCGACCGTCGATTCTCGCGCAGTAGCCGGGGGATTTCCTGCGAACAATAAAACAGGCGTCCCGACTCGGTTTGAATCGGAAGACGCCTGGGCAGCCCTCCCCCAAGAACTGCTCAACTAGAAAGTACTCGGAGCGCC
>Ga0105238_10000232_pt1 | contig 62283 bp, 45 predicted proteins | sample KBSC34metaG_FD_81526 | JGI IMG/M metagenome (GOLD analysis project Ga0105238, IMG submission 81526) | Corn rhizosphere microbial communities from Kellogg Biological Station, Michigan, USA - KBS C3-4 metaG | ecosystem: Host-associated > Plants > Roots > Rhizosphere > Soil | place: Michigan, USA...
CGGGCAAGAACAGTTGCACCGTCCCGTCCGGGCCTTGCACACTCACCACGGTACCGACCCCGTATGCGATCAATATGACCAGCGACAGCGAAATGTATTCTTTTCACGTCGGTGGTGCGCAAGTGCTGATGTGCGATGGAACCGTACGCTTCTTGAGCAAAAACATGAGCGCCGCGACTCTGGCTGCCATCGCGACCCGTGGTTGCAGCGAAATCGTCGGCGAGTTCTAAGCTCGACAATCTCGCTCTAAGAACGAGCATCGTCGATCACTCCAAGAAAGGCCCCGCACTTCCGGGGCCTTTCCCTTTTTGAAGTATCCTGTGGACTGAACGACTGACCTCAGTGACCCGTCTGGTGGTCGAACCGGATTGCGCCGTGTAAGCTGCGAGTCAGGTGTCGTGACATGATTCGTTTCTACTTTCGTGACGGAAGGCGATCGTGCCGGAACTGACTGTGGCTGTTCTGACAGGCGACGGTGGTGCTCATCTGGATGCGTACTTCACGGGACTTGCGGCCACGGACGAAGTGACTTCCGTTGTCGTGGCGGATCCAAGTGGAAAATCAGAGGCCACGTCCAAACGTCTGATGGGCAGTAAGCTCGCGCACTTTGGTTCTGATCTTGTCCAAGTCCTGGCCGATTTCAAACCGGGATTGGCACTGGTGACGACTGAGGCGGCGCACGCACCGCAAGCGATTCATGCGGCACTCGACGCGAATTGCCATGTGCTGGCAGAAAAACCGTCGTGCGTTCGGATTGAAGACTTTGAACCGCTCGTTCGACTGGCGGACATGAAACATCGCCTTTTGATGTTGGCGTTCGCCAACCGACTACGGACGACAATCCAGCAGGCGCGTCAATTAATCGGCAACGGCCAGGTCGGCAAGATCTATGGCTGCGAACTGCATATTGTCGCGGATCAGACTCGGTTAAAGAATCCGGCGTACCACGTCTCGTGGTTCGCTGATCGAAGTCGCTCAGGAGGCGGACACCTGATGTGGCTGGGGATTCACTGGATCGACCTGGTGATGTACCTGACCGATTCGAAGATCATTGAAGTGGCTGGCTTCACCGCAAATGCGGGCGGTCAGCCGATCAAGATCGAAGATTCAGCCGTTGTCGCGATGCGATTTGACAATGGCAGCCTGGGCACGTTGACCAGCGGATACTACCTCGACAAAGGTTATCATTCACACATCAAAATCTGGGGTTCTCATGGCTGGTTGCAACTCGAAGCACACGGTGGCGAGGCGTTGCAATGGTACTCAACGAAGGACATTCCCCCGGAAATTCGCAAATACGTCGGGCCCGCTGACGATGCGACATATACACCGCTCGTTAAAGCGTGCGCTCGCGCCGCCCTCGATCTGGCGCCGCCACCGTTGACGAATCAACAGAGTTTGCATGCGTTGCGCACGGTCTTTGCGTGTTATCGCGCGGCAGAGTCGGGCCACTCACAAGCAGTCGGCTAGGCGTTCAAACAACCGCTCATTTGATAACTTTGTCATCCAGCCACTCGGTCAGTCGGTCCGGCCAACGAGCCGCGGCTCCCTTGTTGGAGGCGCGGACTCCAAAGCCATGACCAGCCCCCGCATAGATGTGCAACTCCGCTGGGACGCCGGCATCTTTGAATTTTAGATAGACTTCCGCCATGCCGTGCGAAATGTCTTGACGATCGCCATACCCGCAGACAATGAAGGCCTGTGGGGTGTCTTTCGCAACGGAAATCAATACCGATTTGCCGGGATATATCAGGCATTGAAAGTCGGGACGCCCACTCTGTTTTTCGATGTCGTCCGCCGCCGTCGGATCTCCTTTTCCGTCACGCATCGCCGACATGAAGACGAGTTCGCCACCCGCAGAAAAGCCCAAGGCACCAACTTTGCGAGGATCGATATTCCATTCCTGGGCTCGATGTCGCACTACCCGCAACGCTCGTTGCATATCGCTGACGGCATGTCCTTCCAGCGTGTACGGAGAATCTTTTTCGCGTGACAACCGGTACTTCAGAACCAAGGCCGCGACACCTCGATCGGCCAACCATTGAGCGAGATTGTGGCCTTCATGGTCGACACATAACTTGCTGTGCCCTCCACCCGGAGCGATGACGATCGCAACCCGGTTCCCCTTGCCCGCTACGGGCAGGTAGGGCGTCAATGACGGTTTGTGAATTCCGGTCAGATTCCGTTCGCCAGACGAGGTCTTTTCGACGATTTCGTCGGTTGTTCGCCCTTCAGATCCCGGTGCTCCGGCTGGCCACAGAAAAATCGGTTCAGGTTCGGCGGCGAGCGACCTTTCCGCGAACAGGACTATCAGGCTGAGCAATAGAAATCGAATCATGTTTCACCCGTAAATAGCGGAGAATTTGACGTTCGTAACTTGAGTCGACGGCAGACCTTCGACATTGCATACAAAGCCGCGGCCACGGACACAATCAAGTCTCTCATTGCACCGTCAAATCAACATACCGCGGCCGTTCGATCTGCTTATTTCATCAAACCTTAAGTTCGCATCATCGGTTATTGACGTGTTCGACGATACTACCGTATCTTGTTTGCGTGCCACCACTCATTTTCCAGTTCGGTAGACGAGAGCATGCGCCTATGATTTCTCCGATATTCGGAGCGTTCTGTCGCGGCGTTGGTCCGATACGCACGATGGCTCTGACGATGCTATTCGCGGGAGTCGCGCTACCGTTGTTTGCGGAAGAGCAAACATACGAGGCACAGATTCGTCCGTTGCTGACGACATATTGCACGAGTTGTCACAGCAACGATGCGAAACAAGGGAACCTGTCGTTTGATCCATTCACGTCGACTGACGAAGCGCTAAAGGATCGAGCGCTCTGGTGGAAGGTTCTCAGGAATCTGCGTTCGGGTGTCATGCCTCCCGTTGATTCCGATCGACCGAGTGCGGATGAAATCGAAAAGATTGCACGGTGGATCAAGTTCGATGCATTCGGCATCAATCCCGATGATGTCGATCCGGGACGGATCGGTGTACGGCGCATGAACCGACGCGAATACGACAACACAGTCGATGATCTGATGGGGATCAAGTTTGACGCCTCGATCGTGTTTCCCCCCGATGATTCCGGTTTCGGATTTGACAATGTGGGCGATGCGCTCAGCTTTTCTCCGTTGCTGATGGAAAAGTATCTCCGAGCAGCTCAGCAGATCGTCGACCTGTCGGTTCCCAAAGTCACTTGGATCGTCCCTTATCAAGAATTCTTCGGGCGTGACTTCAAAGACGACGAAGGAAAACTGAAGGGCGAAAACCTCTCTGGCAAGAAGGCCGCTACGGTGAAACGCATCGTGAGGATCGACGAGCCGGGTAAGTACGACGTGCGCGTGGGGATCAAATTACACGGATCTTTCGATTTCGATCCAGCGCGATACACAATCGTTTTCAGCATCGACGGTCGCGAGATTTCGACGAACGAGTATGGATGGGACGAAAACAAGCTCATCCGATCACAGTTCGTCGAAGAATGGCAGCCGGGCGAGCATGTTTTCACATTTCAACTAACTCCAGTGCCGGCATCTCCGGATGCAGAGGATCAAGCACAAGCAGGTGTCGGTCGCGAATCGACCAGCGTGCATTTCGAAGTGAATTCCGTCCGGATCGAGGGTCCGATCGGTACAACGAAATTCGTACATCCAAAGAATTACACTCGCTTCTTCCCTCAGGACAACGCTCCAGCCTCGATTGAAGAGAAGCGAGCCTATTCGGCCACGATTCTGCGTCAATTCGCCACTCGTGCCTTCCGCAGCCCGGTCGATGACGCCACGGTCAATCGATTGGCTCAATTGGCCGAACGTGTTTATTCACAGCCGGATAAAACCTTCGAAGCCGGCGTCGCTCATGCGATCGTCGCCGTCCTTGCTTCGCCCCGCTTTCTGTTTCGGATGGAATCGCAGGGCGTTCATACCTCGTCCAGCCAGTTTCCGTTGATTGATGAACTGTCCCTGGCATCGCGGTTGTCGTACTTTTTATGGTCGACGATGCCCGATGATGAACTGTTTCGTCTGGCGGACGCCGGCCAATTGCGACAACAGTTACCTGCACAGATCAAACGGATGATGGTCGATGAGCGAGCCGGTGAGTTCGTGCGCAATTTTGTCGGCCAATGGCTGCGAACGCGCGATGTCACTCAGGTTTCAGTCGATCCGCTCGTGATCCTGGGGTACCAGGAAGAGTACGAAAAGATGCGCGAGCAGTTCCGGAACCGCCGCCGTGCACAGTTCTCGCGGACTCTGTCCCCTGAAGACGAAGCAATCCGCAAGCGATTCGGAGAATTGCGTGCGATCTCGGAACGATTCGGCGACGAAATGCGCCGATCGATGCGGCGCGAGACGGAAATGTCGGTTGAATACATCGTCAAGGAAGATCGCAGCCTGCTCGATCTGCTCGATTGTGACTACACGTTCGTCAACGAAAAGCTCGCGTCCGTATATGACATTCCGGAAGTCCACGGACCAGAGATGCGGCGAGTCAAAGTGCCGGCAGGCAGTCCCCGTGGCGGTGTGCTCACGCAGGCGTCAATGCTGTTGGTGACGTCAAATCCAACGCGCACCTCACCCGTCAAACGTGGCCTGTTCATTCTGGAAAACATCCTGGGGACACCGAGTCCGCCCGCGCCACCGAATGTGCCAGATCTGGAAGAATCGGCCAAAAAGTTCGCCGGACGTGAACCGCCCCTGCGCGAATTGCTTGCCGCTCACCGCGAATCGGCCCTCTGCTCGTCGTGCCATTCACGAATGGATCCACTGGGAATCGCGCTCGAGAATTTTAATGCCTTAGGGATGTGGCGTGATCGCGAAAAACAACAGGCAATCGATGCCTCGGGGCAATTGATCACTGGGGAGAAGTTCCTGGACATTCGAGATCTGAAAAAGATCCTGCGGGAGCGTCACGCGAATGACTTTTATCGCTGTGTGACCGAAAAAATGTTGACCTACGCCTTGGGACGTGGCCTTGAGGCGACCGATGAACATACGATCGATCTGATTGTCCGTCGATTACACGAAACCGATGGCAAGTTCAGCGCGTTGATGCAGGGAGTCATCGAATCGGCTCCATTTCAAAAACAACGCCGTTCCGACAGTGCCCTTTCAGCGTCACCGGCTGTTTCGAGTTCAGACAGTGCTTCAGGAACCAATCCATGACCAGCCTATTTGGTAATTCGAGCAGTCGTCAGGTGGCGCAACAACGTACTCACTCGCTCAGCCGTCGTCAGTTTTTACGTGGGATGGGTGTCGCGATCGCGCTGCCCGCGTTTCCGTCGCTGGTCTCCTCGCGTGCTTTTGCTGACGAAGCGATCAAAAAACTGGGAACGACTGCCACAGGCGCTCCACTGCGAATGGCGTTTATGTCAATTCCGAACGGAGTCCAGCAGGACAACTGGTTTCCGACGGACGATTTCGTGCTGAATAACAGCATGACCCCGCTTGAGAACCTGAAACCTCATTTCCAGGTGATCAGCGGGTTGGAACATCAACACGCCACGGCGGGGCGCGATGGAGCGGGCGATCACGCGCGTGCCAGCGCGACCTTCCTGACCGGTGCACGAGCCAGAAAGACGGCCGGATCCGACATCAACGTTGGAATCTCGATCGATCAGGTTGTCGCGCAACAACTGGGGCATCTGACGCGTTTTCCGTCGCTGGAGCTTTCGTCCGATATCGTTCGCAACTCAGGCAGTTGTGATTCGGGATATGCGTGTGCCTATCAGTACAACCTGGCCTGGAGTTCGCCGACCACGCCCGTTAGCCCGGAACCCAATCCCCGATTAGTTTTCGAACGCTTGTTTGGTTCGGGAGAGAAAGGCGATCGCAAGAAAAACCTGGTGATCCGTCAAGAGACCGAGAAAAGCATTCTCGATTTTGTGCTCGAAGAAACCGGAGATGTGCAGCGACGCCTGGGAACCCAAGACCGTCGCAAGTTTGACGAGTATTTGACGGTCGTGCGCGATATGGAAAAACGTTTGAAGTCCGTCGAACAATTCAAGGACGGTCCTGAGCCCGATGCAACGACGCCAGCTGGTATTCCGCATGATTTCGCCGAGTACATGCAGAACATGTACGACATGCTGATTCTGGCGTTCCAGACCGATACGACTCGCGTCGCGACATTGTTACTGGCTTATGACGGAAGTAACCGCGTCTTCCCACAGATTGGTATCCCGGAAGGCCATCATTACCTGACGCACAATCAGCGCAATCCCGCACTGATCAAGAAGGTCTCCGAGATCGACAAATACTATTTGAACTGTTTTGCCAACTTCCTCGAAAAGATGTCGAAGACGGAGGACGTTGATGGAAACTCGTTGTTGCACAATTCCATGATCGTTTACGGGGGAGCCATCGGCGACGGAAACAAGCACACTCATGACAACCTGCCCGTGATCCTGGCGGGACATGGTGGTGGAACACTCAGTCCCAATCGGTTCTTGAAAGCCTCGCGTCAGCCGATGTCGAACATGTTCGTTACCATGCTGAACCGAATGGGAATCGAGACTTCGACTTTCGGTGATTCAACAGGTCGATTGGACACGATCTAGGCGCCAACAGAGACGATCTGCCGGTTTGGGTCACCAGTCCAAAATGCGTTCGGGTGCATCAAATATTGCCGTCAGGGCCGAGGTCAGTTGCTCGAACAGATCGCCGGGGCTGCGCCGCAGATCGACATACGATCCACCGTTGACAGGCTGATTGGCAGTGGTCTGAATCTGCAATGCATCGGGACAATCGTCATTGACCAGTTTGAGTTGGGGGAACCTTTGTCCGAGTTGTATTTTCAGTTGATTTAGCTTTTCCACTGGGACACCGGGTAAGGAAACCCGCAACGGGCGCGAATCCAATCGAGTTCGCAGCCGGATAGCAGTTTCGTCTGGAAACTGCGGATGGCGCCAGTCAGGCGCCACCTCGATCAATGGATCCAGCACGAAGCGGCGATAGGTGAGTGCCGGGTGCGGCACGATCAAATCGGGATCGCAAATAATCTGATTTCCGTACGACAACAGATCCAGATCCAACGTGCGAGGTCCCCAGCGGATGTCGCGTAGACGGCCTAGTTGAGTCTCTACCGACTGCAACACCCCCAACAACTTTCTGGGGCAAACGCATGTCGAAAGTTCACAGACCGAATTGAGAAACGAGGTGCCGGCTTGTGATCCCATCGGGGCTGTGGAATAAATCCCCGACTGACGCCCCAGCCGAATGTGACAATGCAGACTGAGTAGTGCGAGTGCGGCGTCGAACGTCGCCTTGACGTCGCCAACATTACCACCGAAGGAGATCCAGCAGTCGTGGTAAGTCGGCAACGGCGTCGTCATCGTCGACTCGCACGATTCAGGCGAAATTCCGACATTTGATTCAGTGAAATCCATCACGGGTCATTCCAGAGTCGCTGAAATCAAATTCCATTTCATTGCAATTTGCGACGGCATTTTCAAAGCTCGGTCAGACCTTCAACGATTTGAAGGTCAGTTTGATAGGGAGCACAAGACGGGATGCTCGCTGGTTGTCCAGCACACGTATTGTCTCGTGTCAGGCACTAAAAAGTCTAGATCTGGTTTTTCGCACTTAGGAACCATGACAACTCCAAAGGTCGGTTCCTGCAGAATTTCCAGGCCCGTGTTTACCTCGTATTGTCCGGTGAGTCGGATGCTTTGCGTTGCGGTTCGGACGTCATCCGATTGATCGCGTGTGGTTGGCGGACGCTTTTTTGTAACGTGTCAGGCTGACAGACGTGTTATTGAGCAGGGATTCATGATGAAATCGACACCATCCACACGTGCCAGCCTGCTGATTCGGCTTCGAAATCCGTCGGATCACGAAGCCTGGGTGGAATTTGTGTCGCTTTACGAACCCGCAATTTATCGCTTGCTACGGCGCACGGGACTGCAGGATGCGGATGCGCGCGAGGTCTCTCAGGATTTATTCTTGGCCGTTAGCCGGAATATCGATCGCTGGCAGTTGGAACCGGGACGCGGTTCATTTCGCGGATGGCTGCGACGGGTGACACGAAATCTGATGGTGTCGCTGGTTCGATACCGGCGGCACCGTCCGACTGCCGTCGGCGGCCCGGATCTCGATGAACTGTTCGCACAACTGCCCGAGGCCGACGGCCCCGAGAGTAGTGAATTCGACAACGAGATCTGTCGAGCCCGCTTTCGACACGCCTCGTCGATTGCCAAGTCCGAGGTCAGTTCCAGGATGTGGCAAGCGTTCTGGCAGACGGCCATTCAAGGCAGTTCACCGGCCGATGTCGCCGAGCGACTGCAAATGTCGCTGGGAGCTGTTCGCGTTGCCAAATGCCGAGTCTTGGCTCGACTGAAGCAGGTCGTCGCTGAATCGGCTTCCGAAGCAACGGCGCCTCTACATACAGAACGAGGTCAATCATGATCGATGAATGCTCGACGAACCGAATCGAAGCAGCGCTCTGCGGACGGCTATCCACTGCGGACGAAGCGGAACTACACGAACATCTCAGTCATTGTGACTTTTGCAACGCCGCGATGGAAGTGCTTGTCGGCGGTCATGTTTTTTGCGATCAGACCGCGTCTTATCTGACTGATGATCCGCTGGACGAGGACGTCCCGAAACGAGAGGAGTGGTCGGCCGTCGATTTCAGTGTCGAGCAACTCGATCCTTCTGAAGACCCGAGTTTGCTCGGCCGCATCGGCGGTTACGACGTGCTCGAGATTATCGGACAGGGAGGAATGGGCATTGTTCTGAAAGGGTTTGATCCCGAACTCAAGCGGTATGTGGCGATCAAGGCGCTGTCACCGCACTTGGGAAACAGTTCCCTGGCCCGCAAGAGGTTTGCTCGCGAAGCCCAAGCCGCCGCCGCCGTGGTCAATCCGCACGTGATTGCCATTCATCAGGTGCAACCGAACGGGCGGCTGCCATTTCTGGTGATGCCACTGCTGGGTGGTGAGTCTCTCGCACAGCGATTGCAATCGCGTGGTCGATTGGAACTGACTGAGGTGCTGCGAATCGGAATGCAGGCCGCCGTCGGTCTGGCAGCGGCTCATGAACAGGGACTGGTCCATCGTGACGTGAAACCCGCCAACATCCTCTTGGAGAAAGGTGTCGAAAGAGCCGTCCTGACCGACTTCGGTTTGGCACGAGCCGCAGACGACATGTCGATGACGCGATGGGGCGTGATTGCCGGGACGCCTCAATACATGTCGCCCGAACAGGCGCGCGGCGAAAACCTGGATGGCCGATCCGATTTGTTCAGCCTGGGTTGTGTGCTCTACGAAATGGCATCGGGTGTCTCGCCGTTCAAATCGAGTTCAACTGTCGCGGCGCTCCGACGTGTCGTCGACGAAAAGCCTCAATCACTCACATCTCTGAATCCAGAACTGCCCGGCTGGTTTGTCGAGGTTATTGGGCGGCTGCTTGAAAAGAATCCCGCTGACCGATTTGAATCAGCCAAAGAGGTCTCGGAACTGCTCGAACGGTGCCTGGCCCACGTTCATCAGCCCACGAGCGCACCTTTACCCTGGACATCGAAATCAACGAGTTTGCGTCGCCACACGATGATCGGCGCGTTCTCACGGCGGATCCGGATGTGGATTATTGCGGTGATGCTGATTGCGATTTGTGCAATCGCGTATTGGTCACCAGCGCTGTTCACACTAACTCCGCAGCAATCGAAGGCCGTGTCCGAAAGCAATCTGAATCGTTTGACGGCCGCATTGGCCGCGTATGAACAAGAGAAAGGCCACTACCCCGCCAGCGTGATCTATGGAAAAGACGGACAGGGCGGGCCGGCGCACAGTTGGCGTGTCGAGATTCTGCCCTACCTGGGATACAAGGTGCTGTATGACCAATATCGCATGGATGAGGAATGGAACAGTCCGCACAATCGGACGGTGTTGGCCAGGATGCCTGACGTCTATCGAGCACCGCCGGCGCATCGTCAATCGACAAACACGTCCTATTTCGGCGTGATCCTCGAAGATGCCAAACCGGTTCTGCCACGGAAAGCTGTGCAGGACGGAACGCGGCCCGCGTCAGCGCAGGTCGTCGATACAATTCGAATTGTACCTCGAACTGAAGGGGCAAAGATCGAACTCTCGTCGGTCGTCACGAACAATTCGCAGCCACCTGAGTTAACTACGATCCTGACGAACGGTGTCAGGCTGATCGTGAATGACGATCCCCAGGCAGAAAACAGCCACGGCCAAGTGGAGATATCCGCCGATCGCATGATGATTTGGTCAGACAAGTTCGGAATGTTCCAGGAATTGATGCCAGATCAGAAATACCAGATCTACCTGGAAGGCAATGTCGTAATTGCAGAGTCTTCTAAATCAACGATGCGCGCGGATGTCGCCATCTATGACATGCGTATTCGTCGTCGCTCGATACTCAAGATCGATCTCATTGTCGACGACGAGTCCGATCTTAAGGCGTTTCGACAACGCGGCGACGATGCACGCCCTGCCATTGATTTCTTATCGAAAGGCCCGATCAAGGCGATCGATGGCAAGGCCGATCCAGCGACATTCTCTGTCGGTTTGGAGCCCGAGACTGCCAAGCTTCAAAAGATGACCACCGAGGAAGGCGCCGATCCCAGCGTCGCCATCATCACGATGGCTCGCGACCAACTGGACATGGCCAATCAAAAACTGCTGTTGACGCGCGAGTTGGATTCCAAGGGGGGCATCTCTCGAGAAGAGCTTTCCCGAGTTCAGTTGGATGTTGAAGAGGCACGAATCCAGCTTGCAGACGCCGAGGGAAACAAGAAGGCAGTTCTTCAGGCACTCGAAGAAATCGCCAAGCTAAAGGAAGAGGCCTTCGAGCGAATGAAGAAACTGCACGAAAATGGCCTTATGACTCTGGCCGAGGTTAACGAGGCAGAAATCCGCTACCTGGAGGCGATGGTCCACCTGGCCAGCGCCAAATTTGATCACCGTGGCTTGCGTCAAGCACTGGAAAAGATCGTCACTGTCCGTGCCCGGAATCTCGAAATCATCACTCAAATGGTGAATTCGGGCCAAGTCGCTCGAATCGAAATTACAAAAGCGGAAACGGACTGGAAGCTGGCCCGCGCTCTTTTCAAGGCCGTGGAACACTCGCCGGCCTCAACCGTTCTGCAGCAAGGGCTTGAAAGCATTTATGACGGCGATGACCTGAACCGAATCCACTCGCGAGGAACAAATCTCACCGACGTTCTCGGCAATCGTGCTCGCTGTGATGCGTGTCACCAGAGTGCCCAGCTCGAATCGTGGCACAGGAAATCACTCACGAAACCACCCAAGTCAGAACTTGATCCCAGCTACCGCGATGCCGTTCAGCGAGGCCTCGAATATCTGTCCAAATCCCCTCGACGCCAGAACGACGCCGTGAAAACTGATGAGTTGGTTGCTCGGCAATTTGCGATGCAGCAGTGGAAGGATCTCACTCGAACTCCATTCGCAGCGGGTTCGGATGGTGACAAACAACTCCTGATTCGTCGGATCTACCTCGACTTAATCGGACGATTGCCGACGGCCAGGGAAATATCCAATCACCTTGCAGATGATTCGCCTGCCGCCGCCGACCACCTGCTGGAACAGATTTGGACAGAATCGCTGACGTCGACCGTTGGTACGATTGCTGACGGACTGTTTGTTCCTGGTGGAAGCACGCTGTTCTCGAGACCCACGGGAGCGAAACCGATTGAAATCATTGATGGGACATCTGGAACGATCGCCATCGTCGAGTGCAAACGTGATATTCCCTGGACCAAGCCTGAAGACCTGCGATGGGACTCACAGCAGTTGGAACAAGGCGCCGCATTGGGCGGATGGTATCCGGATGGTTGGTTTGCCGGAATGGTTGATGGCCGCTCGCGATTTCTGGATGGCGACAGCACGCTTCAACAGACGCGCGCCTTGTTGACGATCAGTGACGGTGACCAGATTCGTGCTGAGCGGCAGCCTTCGACATTAATGGGGCGAGCATCCCGCCAGAACGCGGTGATTCGGTTGAACCACCGCAACGCTGCCGAAGTTGCAAAAGTGATCGGTGAACTGTTGAAGCTGGATTCGACAGAGGAATCGAATACGCGGATTGTGACAGACGAAGCCAGTAATGCTTTGCTTGTCAGCGCTTTCCCTGACACGCTTGAAACAATCCGAGGATTGATTCAGGCAATCGATGTCTCTTCCGACAATGTTCCACCGAAGCCCTATCACAAAGATATCAAGCGTTAATTCCTGCACTTGCGGTGAATTCCCCGTCACTTGAGGAAGCGGTAGCGTCGACTGCTGCGGACTCTCGGCGAACAATTCGTCGCCCAGGAATCGACAACACGGGGGTCTCCCTTTCCAAAACTCAACCTGTAGGCGATAGTGTCGTATTGCGACCGACATCTCTCGCTGCAAGTCGATTCTGCGAACACAGATTCGTGACAGGTTGAATTCTGGATGACCTCTACTGCTGATTCTCCCGAAACCAATCCAGGTTTGATGGAACCTGTCGAATTCGGCGCGGCTCATGATGGGATCGACGAAAACGCGACGTCGCGTGAAAAACGCGATTTACCACATGAGCAACTCAATTCTCGCAGCTTTCTTTGCCTGCTCATCACGCAATTCTTGACCGTCCTGAACGACCACACGTTTCGTTGGTTGGTCGTGCCGATCGCCAAACCATTACTCGGACAGGCCGCTGCGCTGTCGCTGGGATTGGCAGCATTCACCGTTCCTTTCATCGTCCTGGCGACTCCAGCAGGCTATCTGGCAGACCGGTTCTCGAAGGCCTGGGTTATCCGTGCCTGCAAGACGGCCGAAATCGCCATCATGGCCCTGGGTTTCGTTGCGCTGCTGACGGGTAACGTTCCGTTCCTCATCACCGTGGTCGTGTTGACCGGGGCCATGGCGGCGCTTTTTTCGCCAGCGAAATCAGGGTGCCTTCCGGAACTAGTTGACGAACCACTGCTGTCGAAGGCGAACGGTCTCATGGGATTGGTCACCGTCGCACCGGCGGCACTTGGCTTTCTGCTGGGAAATATTCTGGCCACGACGGCGCAACCGACACCCGACACTCCGATCACGCTGGTCAGCCTGATTCCTTCCATCGTGGTGGTGATTGGGATCGCGGTGGTCGGCTGGTTGTTCAGCTTTGGAATGCGCGCCGTCGTCGCAGCTGACCCTCAACGTAAACTTCCCTTGAACTGGATTGTCGAGACGATTGATTCACTGGCACATCTCAAGAGCGATACACGGTTGCTCAGGACCGCAATCGGGATCGCGTTCTTCTGGATTCTCGCTTCCCTGGCTCAATTGAACGTCGACACGCTGGGCAAACACGATCTGCAACTGTCGCAAGTGAAGATCGGCGTCCTCGGCATGATGCTGGTGATTGGTGTCGGCGTTGGAAGTGTGCTGGCAGGATTGTGGTCGGGAGGACACGTCGAGCTCGGGATCGTACCCTTGGGTGCGATCGGGATGGCGTTCTGGTCGGTCGTCCTTTGTCTGGCAGGATGGTACGGACACACGGCGCCAGGATCGGGATTCGTGGCGATTTGTTTCTCGCTGCTGGCACTGGGGCTGAATGCCGGTCTGTTCGATGTGCCACTCGAATCATATCTGCAGCACCGCAGTTCGCCCAAACATCTTGGGCAAGTCGTCGCAGCAACCAACTTCCTGGCATTCAGTGGCATTCTGGGAATGGCCGGGTTGTATTACCTGATGATCGACGTCTGGAAGATCTCGCCCAGTGTCGTCTTTTTGCTGGCCGGCATCGGCACGATTCCTGTCGCGGTCTACATCATGTTCTTGCTGCCGAGCGCCACAGTTCGGTTTGTCTTTTGGCTGACCGTCAAGTTGCTGTATCGCATCCGGGTGTCGGGGTTGGAAAACATTCCGCGAACGGGCGGCGCCCTACTGACACCTAATCACATCACCTTTGTGGATGGCGTGCTATTGCTGATCACGATCCCGCGACCGGTGCGATTCATTGTCTATGCCGACTTTGTTTACAATCCAAAATTGAACTGGCTGGCCAATATTTTCCAAACCATTCCCATCAAGGCGGATGGTGGGCCGAAAACCCTGATTCAATCGTTGCGACTCGCGTCAGATGCCCTCAAGAATGGGGAACTGGTTTGCATTTTTCCGGAAGGCGGCCTGACTCGAACTGGTCAAACGCAACCATTTCAGTCTGGGCTGTTGCGTATTCTAAAAGGAACTGGCGCCCCGGTGATCCCAGTCTTCTTGCACGGGTTGTGGGGTAGTATCTTCAGCTTCGAAGGGCAACGGTTCTTCAAAAAATGGCCGAAACGCTGGCCTTATCCGGTCTCGATCATGTTCGGCAACCCGATTCATGATCCAAAGACAGCGATGGAAGTTCGTGATCAAGTTCAACTTCTGGGAGCCGAGGCCGTGCAACTGAGTAAGTCGCAGGACATGACACCTGGCCGCTTGTTTATTCGTTCCTGCAAGAAAACGTTGCTCGCCAAGCGGATGGCGGATTCGAGCGGAGCCGAATTCACCGGTGGGAAGCTATTGGCATCCACACTGGCCATGCGGCGCGTCTTGTTGCGCGACGTGCTTGGTGTCGACGAACCGTACGTGGGCGTATTGCTTCCCGCAGCTGCAGGGTGCGCGATTGCCAATTTGGCCATCACATTGGCCGGTCGTATCTCAGTCAATTTGAACTTCACGACGACCGAAGCCGACATGCAGCACTGCGTCAAAGCGGCTGGTGTAAAGCACATTCTGACCAGCCGCAAAATGCTGGAAAAGAAGCCCATGGAACTGGGTGCCGAATATGTCTTCCTCGAAGATCTCAAAGAGAAGGTCACCAACTTCGACAAATTCATTTCAGGAGTCGGAGCGTATGCAGTACCCGCGTCCCTTCTCGAACGCTTGATTGGGGCGACCAAGGCGCGCCCTGAAGACACGATCACCGTCATCTTCACGTCTGGATCGACAGGTGAGCCGAAGGGTGTGATGTTGTCGAACCACAACGTCAGTTCGACAGTCGCTGCGGCCGACCAGGTTTTCAGCATCAAGAGTACCGATTGCGTCCTGGGTGTACTGCCCATCTTTCATTCATTCGGTTACGTCGCCACCTTCTGGCTACCACTGTTAGTGACGGCGAAAGTTGTCTTTCACTTCAATCCACTTGACGCGCGCACTGTCGGCGAATTGGCACAGCAGCATGGCGCCACGATCCTGTTCGGGACACCGACATTCCTGCGTGGATATCTGAAACGTTGTGAGAAAGAGCAATTCAGCAAGTTGGATCTGGTGGTTGTCGGTGCGGAAAAGATGCCGCTGGACCTGGCCGAACAATTCAAAGAAAAGTTCGGAATCCATCCCTCGGAAGGTTATGGAACTACGGAAACTTCGGGTCCTGCCTGCGTCAACGTGGCCGATCACCGATGTTCCGCGGTTGATCAGAAGGGTACAAAACTGGGAACGGTCGGACGGCCGTTACCAGGGGTCGTGGCGCGAGCAATCGATCCCGAAACGCGTCAGCCTTTGCCCGCGAATACGGAAGGCATGATTTTCATCAAAGGCTCGAACATTATGACGGGCTATTTAAATCAGCCAGAAAAGACGGCGGCATTGATTCAAGACGGCTGGTACGAAACAGGAGATATGGGACTGATTGATGACGAAGGTTTCGTCAAAATCACCGGACGCTTGAGCCGTTTTTCAAAAATCGGCGGTGAAATGGTCCCGCACCTGCTGATCGAAGAGAGACTATTGAGAATTGTGGAAGATCCCGGGAACGCTGATGCTGGTATTCCACTGGCGGTCACGTCAGTTCCCGATCCCAAAAAGGGAGAGCGTCTGATCGTTTTGCACAAAGGACTGCAAAAACCAAGTAAACAGGTGATCGACGAATTGGCGGCAACGGGACTGCCGACACTCTGGATTCCAGCCCAGGATGCATTCATCGAGGTTGCCGAAATCCCATTGCTCGGAACAGGGAAGTTGGACCTGAAAGGAATCAAACAGGCCGCTCTGAACGCGGTCAATAATCCGGGCACCGGAAGCGATGACGCCAAATAGGCTGCCTGACGTCAATTAATCACCAATCAAGTGATCAACGAGTCATTTCTGCAGCGAATCAACCAATATCAAGCTGCGAATGAGAGCTGGCGCCGGTCGACTCGCCAGTAACAAGACTGGCGCAGAACAGATGAATTCTTCCCGTTTCGGTCGGTTGCCCTCACGCATCTTGATGTCTGACAATGTCGGGTACGGATCACTTTCGGCAACGGCGCCAGTACCGTAAAGTACAGGTTCTAAACGTCTGTTCTTGCACGCTGGTCTCGATTGCTTCGAGTGATCGCGGCGGGGACAGATGCAGTCACAAGCCATCGAGCCAAGGCAAGCGAACGTCTCTCGTTTGGCGATCAAACCAGATTCATTGGAAAGGTTGATACGAGTTGCAAGCACAAATTGTCTTACTGCCAGGTGATGGTATCGGTCCCGAAGTGGTGGCCCAGGGCGAACGCATACTGACGGAAGTTGGCAAGAAGTTCGGTCACACGTTCAAGTTCTCCAGCGGTCTGATCGGCGGCTGTGCCATCGATCAATGTGGCAATCCATTGCCGGACGAAACGTTGACCGCATGTAAGGTGTCGCAGGCCATATTGCTCGGCGCCGTCGGCGGTCCGAAGTGGGACGATCCCAATGCGAAGACCCGCCCCGAAGCCGGTCTGCTGAAGATTCGCAAGGAACTGGGGCTGTTCGCCAATCTGCGTCCGATCTTTGTCTCTCCGCATCTCGTCTCGGCGTCACCTTTGAAGACCGACATTGTCAGTGGCACGGACATTCTGTTCTTCCGCGAGTTGACCGGTGGAATCTATTTCGGTCCCTCGGGGAAAGAGGGCAGCGGTGCAGACGAATCGGCGCACAACACGATGGTTTACAGCGTCGGTGAAGTGGAACGCATTGTGCGTCTGGCAGGTCAGGCGGCGCGCGGTCGTCGCAAGAAGGTCACATCGGTCGACAAGGCCAATGTTCTGGAAGTGTCGCGATTGTGGCGCAAGACATTTGAACGCGTCATGAAAGCCGAATTCCCGGATGTCCAATACGAAAATGTGCTGGTCGATGCGATGGCGATGCATCTGATTTCCAAGCCACGCAGTTTTGACGTGGTGGTGACCGAGAACTTGTTTGGCGACATTCTGACCGACGAAGGATCGATGCTGCCAGGTTCGATGGGAATGTTGCCGTCGGCGTCGATCGGATCATCGGGCCCCGGCCTGTATGAACCGATTCATGGTTCGGCACCCGATATTGCAGGCAAAGGAATCGCGAATCCACTCGCCACGATACTGGCTTCCGCGATGCTGCTACGTCACTCATTGAAATTAGAGGCGGAAGCGGCCGCCATTGAAAAGGCTGTCGATCGCGTCCTTGCGAAAGGACATCGGACCGCTGATCTCGCGAGCGGTGGCGTCAGTGTCGGGACAGTCGACATGGGAACACTCGTTCTGAACGAATTGAATAGCTAGTTCCACGATCGACAGACGACATCTTTTTCTCCCTCGGAAATATGTTGGCCGGGGGCGTTCGCTCAAATTTCACGAATGGGAGTGTTCTTGAATGCCCAAGGTTGTGTGCACGGCGCTCAGCTCCGAACAGGGGCCTCATTTCGACATTCTGCAACGAGCGGGTTTTGAAGTCGTTCAGGCACCGCGCGATGTGAATATTTACGAAGCGGCCAATTTGTTGCCGACTGTTCGCGACGCGGCTGCCGTCATCGCCGGCTCCGAACCCTGGACAGAAGAATTGATTTCACAGTGTCCGAAGTTGCGCGTCCTGGCTCGATCTGGAGTGGGGTTTGACGCGGTCGACACCCTCTCCTGTGACAAGCACCGCGTCATCGTGGCGACGACGCCCGGAGTGAATCATCACGCGGTCGCCGAACATACGTTCGCCTTGCTCTTGGGAGTCGCTCGGTTATTCCCGGCACGCGATCAATACGTGCGTGCGGGAACCTGGAAGCGTGCATCGACCCCGCGCGTCATGGGACGCACGCTGGGCATTGTTGGGCTGGGCCGGATCGGACAAGCGGTGGCCACGCGCGGCGTCGGATTGGGAATGAAGGTCATCGCCTACGAGCCCCATCCACAGCAAGAATTCTGTGACAAGTGGAACATCGAACTCGTCACGTTTGAAGACCTTCTCAAACAATCAGACTATGTCACGCTGCATCTGCCGATGAGTCGCGAAACCAAGCATGTGATGAACGACAAAACGTTCGCCATGATGAAGTCAGGATCGGTGCTGATTAACACGGCGCGAGGCCTGCTGGTCGACGAGACCGCGTTGATCAGAGCCTTGGAATCGCGACACTTGCGTGGCGCCGGTCTTGACGTCTTTGAAGTCGAACCGCTGCCCACCAGCAGTCCGTTACTCAACCTGAACAATGTTTTGCTGAGCGGACATCTGGCAGGTCTCGACGACGAGTCGCACCATGATACACTGAAGATGTGCGCAGAAACGATTGTGACACTCTCGCAGGGCGGTTGGCCCACCGAATGCGTTCGCAATCTGGCGGGAATCACGAATTGGAAGTGGTCAGAGAAGGGCTGAGCGTGACGTTCGATTGGCAATATGTCGTCGTGGCCACTTGTGTGACATGGGCCGTCGTCGTGTTGGGGCGGCGAGGTTATCGTTTGCTGAGTCAGCCTTCAAACGGTCCATGCGCGAAAGGCGGGTGCGGCAATTGCCCGGCGAATGCGACGACTCCCGCAGCAGGACTGATACAGTTGCAGGCTCCCCTGCACAAACCGGCCAAATGAATTGCTGAACCGATCGGATCGAATCGCATCGGTCGTCAGTCGTTCGTCTTCGTCCGATCGCGCAATAGTTCGCTGCAGCTTTTCAGCAGATTTTGCTCTTGTGGCGATAGAGAGTTGAGGCCCGATTCGTGGACCTTAGCCAGCAGGATGTCGAGTTGTTGCTCCGCTTCCACAATCCGCAGACGCTCTTGTTGCTCTCGACGGATACGGCGTCGTTCGCGCCATTGTTGAATCATTCCGGGTTTGGTTCGAATCGATGTCGGCCCCGACGCTTCCAAACTTTCGTAGCCGGACGAGAAGTCGTAACCCAGTCCCGAATCGTCAGCGGCCTCACCCATTTCGTCCTGAAACAGTTGAACGACATTCATCATTAGTACGAATGTGCCAACCAGGACGATCTGAGAAACATCGGCAATGACGCCAGCCGCCAGGAAAATCAGCGAGACGAACAGCCCGATATGGACTGCCATGCGATTCACTAACTCGGGCTGGGTTTGTGTTGACAGGATCGCGCGCAAAATGTTTCCGCCATCCAGCGGCATCACCGGCAACAGATTCAATAACAAAGGCATCCAGTTGGCGGTGAACAACAACAGTCCTAAATCCCGCCACAAACGATCTTGCGCAAGCGTAATATCCGGCGACATCCTGAGTGGATTGAGAGACCCCCAAAGAGTGTCGGGAGCATACCAGCCGGGGAAAGAAATCAGGCAGATGATCAAATTGACCAATGGGCCAGCCGCGGCGGTCATTCCCAAACCGAACGCGCCACCCGCAGGTCTGACCATGGCGATGCCACCGAACGGCATCAAATGGATTTCTTCGGCCGAGCCCCCGGTCCAGCGCGCGGCAAAAACGTGGGCAAATTCGTGCAGCAGAATCGAAACATACAACAGCAGTGTGAAGGCGATGGCGACATAGAATCCATATTTGGGAATTGTCACCAGTGGTACGATTGCGAACCACCAACTGAGGCGGATATCGGTCGAGAACAGTCGCCCCAAGGGAATCGATGGGAGCATCCAGCTCAGACGCTCGTTCATTTCAGTGACACCCCAATGCGACCTGAATCGCAAGCCTGTACCAGCCCCGCGTACTAGGCGCCACGCGCGAGCCAAACAATCAACATCGATTCCATCGTAGTCCGTCAATCCTTCGCAGACAATCAATGTTTTTTCTGAACTGATGGCACAATCTGACAATTTCGCTTGGCCGAAACCCTTGAATTATCGAGCTGAAATCAAATCGGATTCCGGGCTGCTGGCGGTAGCGTAAAGTTTTTTCGGAATGCGACCTGAATGGGCGGCCAGATATCCGGCTCGACACGCCAGGCGCATTGCTTCTGCCATGCGGCGCGGGTCCGCGGCGGAAGCGATCGCCGTGTTCAGTAGCACACCATCACAGCCAAGTTCCATCGCAAATGCGACATCACTGGCAGTACCAACGCCCGCATCAATGATGACGGGATAGGTCGGATCGCCGTCTTTCAGATATTCGAGGCAGATCCGGATGTTGTTCGGGTTTAGTACTCCTTGACCGCTCCCAATCGGACTTCCCGCAGGCATCACAGAGGTTGCACCGGCGTCCTTCAGCCGTTTCGCGGTGATCGGATCGTCGGTCGTATAACACAACACCTCGAATCCGTCGGCCACCAACTGTCGCGTTGCCTCCAGTGTTGCCACTGGATCGGGAAGTAGTGTCTTCTTGTCACCCAAGACTTCTAACTTGACCCAGTTGGCGCCTGGATTCTCAAGTCCCGACAGAATTTCGCGACCCAGTCGAGCCGTTCGGACGGCTTCCTCGGCGGTGAAGCACCCCGCCGTGTTGGGCAGAATGGTGTACCGCTTCAAGTCGATGTAATCGAGGATATTCCGGCCAGACGCGTCTACCAACCGCTCGCGCCGCACGGCAACGGTAATCACATCCGATTCACTGATCTCCAGGCATTCCTGCATCAGTTCGAATGAGCTGTATTTGCCCGTGCCCACAATCAAACGCGATCGCAAGTGATGCGAGCCCAATTTCAAAGGTGTGTCCATCTGCGCAGCCATTGTCGTCCGTCATCCCCCACCCACGAGCGTGACGATCTCGATTTCATCGTCAGCCGTCAGCCTGGTTTGTCCATGTTCAGCGCGTGGAATCACGCGCCGATTCAGTTCTACCGCTAAAAATCGCGGATTCATTTGCAGGTCTGCTAACAGATTGGCCACTGTCGAACCCAAAGCGATAGTCCGCACGTCTCCGTTTACCCGAATCTCGATCATCATAGTTTCGCCGTGTGGCAGAGAAAAAGAAACCCGGCATCCTCACGATACCGGGTTTCCCGACAATTAGATCAATTCGTCGTCAACTAAGGCAATCTATCACCAAGTGTCAGTGATGTTTTCAATATTGACATTGGGCAGGAAGCCTCGCAATGCCCCGTTACGAGTCGAAATGGCCTTGAAGATGTTCTTGTCGATGCGCTTGGAAATGGCCTTTTGCGATCCGTCCACCAACGAGAAACAGGCCAGTTCCTGCGAATGATTGCTGCCAAAGCTGAAGAACTGGTACTGAACAGAGTTGACCGTATTTTGCCAGTAGGCGTCCCACAGATCCGGATGTGCTGAATCATCCCAGACACGAACACAGCAACTAAAACCGTCGGACCAGAATCCGTACAAAGAATCACCAACAAAGATCGTGTTCGACGTGCCGTCGCTGACGTCAGCCATTCGGACCGCGCTGCCTTCATACAACATGCCGTTCGGAATCTTCGGAGAGTTTGCTCCGCCGCTGTTGTTAATGTCGTAGGCGCCCATGCATCCGCGATAAGTGCCGTACGCCCAACCCTGAGACGCTCCACTCCCCGGCCGGGCGTTTGGTAAGCTCTTGGCACTTGGGCAAATGTACGAGGGGATTGTTGTCCGGAGGTATTGTTCATTGACAGACGGAGAGTTGGTCGCCGGTCCGAACTTGGGCTGGGCAAAGTCGAGCTGAATCGTTCCTTCACCCATGTTTGACAGAATGAATGAATGCCAGCCCCATTCGGGAGCCATGTACCATTGCTGAACTGTCGTCATGGTCCGTCCACCATTCGTGATGGTGTCAACCGTGAACGGTTCTGGCAGTGTGCCGATCTGACCGTTTCCACTGCCCGGAGTGATGTAACCGGGAGGGAAACATCGGAAAGCGCCTTCGTAGTTGTGCATCGCCAGCACAATCTGTTTCAGATTGTTCAGGCATTGAGCACGTCGCGAGGCCTCACGTGCCGCCTGGACCGCTGGCAACAGCAATGCTGCCAGCATCGCGATAATGGCGATCACAACCAGCAACTCAATCAGCGTGAATCCCTGCCTCGCTGTTGAGAGAATTTGACGTGGGCGGCGAATCATGTTCGGCTCCTGAAGTTTGAGCGGCCGTCTAAAAGCGTTGTTGACCCGCAATTCAGACACTACAGTCACAACGACACGCTGAAGTTTACACAACATGTGACGCTAGCAAAACTTCGAAATTTTTTCAAATACCGATTTTCCCTATGGCAGCGAGTTCCCGCAGAGTATTTGCGGAATCAGATCGCCTTCGCTTTCCCAAGTCCTATCTGCACGGCCTGGATGGCGGTAAACTGCTCATTTGATTCTGCATTGTGGTGAGTCTGTCTCTATCACGACCTTTCGGCCCGAGCGATCATGCGGTCATCGAACGGGCTGATGCAAAATATGTCTGTCTGCGAATTGAAGTTGTTCCCATGTCCCGGTTACCTCACGATTCCTCCGATGATTCAGTTGATGACTCCGATACGGAGGATTCCTTTGAGCGACTTCAAAAAGTTCTTGCGACTGCAGGAATTGGGTCTCGACGCCATTGTGAAGAATACATTCGCGATGGCCGTGTCACGGTGGATGGAAAAACCGTCACCGCGCTGGGAATAAAAGTCGATCCACAGTCCCAGAAAGTTTGTGTCGACGGCGAACGGATCAAGTTCCAGAAGCGACAGTATTTCCTTGTCAACAAGCCCGTGGGCGTCGTTTGCACAAATGCCGACCCCGAGGGACGCCCACGCGTGATTGACCTGCTGCCCCCCTGGCACGGTCGACTGTTCTCGGTGGGTCGATTGGATGAGACTTCAGAAGGACTGCTGCTGGTTACGAATGACGGAGAATTGGCGCATGCGCTGGCCCATCCTCGGTTTCAGGTCGAACGTGTTTACCGCTGTATCATCGCCGGAATTCCTACAGACGAGACCTTTGCTTCGTTGCGCCACGGACTGCATTTCACCGAAGGCAAGTTCCGGATGCGCGATGTGCGGCGGATCAAAACCAGTGGCAAGAGTACACTGGTCGAAGTGATTTTGACGGAAGGCCAGAATCGCGAAGTGCGTCGATTGTTTGCCCGCGTCGGCCATAAAGTTTTGAAGTTGCGCCGAACCGCATTCGGGCCCTTAAAACTGGGTGAACTCGATTCCGCCGCCTATCGCCCCCTGACGCCGTCCGAAGTACGAGTGCTAAAACAGTATGCCGCCAGCGACCCGACCGGTCGACGATCATGGAAAAACCGCGTGGTCGCGAATCCGTCACGTCGTCGATTGAAGGGGGTTGGTAAACCCCGCACGAAGCCGCCCACACGGATGCCGCCCTCGAATCGAGGCAAAGGGAAGAAGCCGCGTCGATGATCGATCATTCATTTGAACTGCCCGGGTTGGTCAAGACCGCTCAACAACAACTCGCAACCGTCGTCGAACACGAGTCGATGGCGCGAAACACGTATCGGATGCGGTTGAAGTGCCCAGAAGTGGCTCGACAAATTCTGCCGGGTCAATTCTTCATGATCCGGCTCCCGGGTCGATGTGACCCACTGTTGGGACGACCGTTCGCGCTGTACGACATTTACGCTGGCGCTGACGGGCAGTTCGAAGGTGTCGACTTCGGTTATGTCGTCGTCGGGAAAATGACGTCGCTGTTCGAATCGTTGACAATTGGTGACCAGGTCGAAATCTGGGGGCCCTTAGGCAACGGGTTCCCGCTTCCACCCAGCGGTCATCTGGTGATTGCCGCTGGTGGAATCGGGCAAACCCCGTTTCTCGCAGTGGTTCGCGAGGCCCTGCGTCGACGAACGTATGGCAATCCCGCTCGAGCCGTGACGCAACCTCCAGCGAAGATCACGTTGTGCTACGGCGTGCGAAATGTTGACTTCCTTGCAGGTGTCGACGAGTTTGTTCGTGAAGGAATTGATGTCCGCATTGCCACCGATGATGGATCGTCCGGGCACAAAGGTTTTGTCACAGATTTGTTGAAGCCATTGCTGGACGAATCACTGGCGCCAACCGTCTATTGCTGCGGTCCCGAACCGATGATGCACGCCGTCAGTCAATTGGTGCAGGCAGCGGGTGCCCGCTGTTGGTTGTCACTCGAAACACCAATGGCCTGTGGGTTCGGTGCTTGCTTCAGTTGCGTGACCAAGATCAAGCAGGATGACGGTAGTTGGGACTATCGCCGAGTCTGCGTCGAAGGTCCGGTCTTCCCCGCTGAAAAAGTTGTGTTCTGATTGCGTGTCGCGCGAATGTGTCGAGTTGAAACACAGGTGAGACGCCGCGGATTTCGCTTCACGAAATGCAATCCTGATTGGGATGCACTGGAGCTCCGTGACTCACACAAATTTCATCGCGGCGGCCACGGCCAATTCGTCACACCGTTCGTTCTCGGGATGTCCCATGTGGCCTCGAACGAGTGTGAAACGAACCTTGTGTCGCTGCAACAATTCGTCCAATTGTTGCCAGAGTTCGACGTTCTTAACTGGCTTCCAGGACGTTCCTTCTTTGCGTTTCCAGCCATTTCGCTTCCAACCAGGCAGCCACTCGGCAGAGCCTTTTGCGACATAGCTGCTATCGGTGACGACTTCGACGTCTGAACGAGACTTGAGTGCTGACAGGCCCGAGATCACTGCCTGCAATTCCATTTGATTATTCGTTGAGAGTGCCACACCGCCCGACAGTTCCTTCTCAGCACCCGTCGCCGGATGACGCAGGATACATCCCCATCCTCCCGGACCAGGGTTCCCGCGGCACGCTCCATCCGAGAACAACTGCACGAAGGGCAATGATTTTTGGGGAGATGGAGTCGACATAGAAATATCGCCAATCAGCAGGGCAGAATCTGTATTGCCTTTTGCCCCGGTTCGGCGGAAAGAGACTGAACTCACGCGCGAACAGAACGACTGACTATCGAGATGAAGCCATCGATGGACTGCGTCACGCCAGTCGGTATGGCGCGACGCCTAGCAGATGACTGTTAACGTTCGCGGAAGATGATCCGTCCACGGTTCAGATCGTAGGGAGACACCTCCACCACGACGTGATCACCAGGCACGATACGGATGAAGTTCTTGCGCATCTTTCCCGCGACATGCGCCATGACCATGTGACCGGTCTTCAACTTGACGCGAAACTGTGTGTTGGCGAGTGCTTCGACAACATCACCTTCAACTTCGATGGCCTCTTCTTTGGCCATAAACAAACACCTCCGAGATTTCAATACAATAACGAGCCAAACGTCTGTGGCTCAAAAGAGATCGAGGATTATAGCCGTCGCACGCTCGTAAAACCAAGCCCTGCAACGGCGTGGAAACGGCATTCCGCGGAATTGCTGACGCAGAGTTCACCGCAAACATTGGATTTCGTCGTACCGCCTTTCTCACTTCGAGGCGGTACGACAATTCATCCGTGTTTATTTGGCGTTTTCGCTTTCGAATTTCTTCAAAAACTCAACCAGCGAGTCAACGCCGGCTTCAGGAAATGCGTTGTAAATGCTGGCGCGCATGCCGCCGACGCTGCGGTGTCCCTTGAGACCATCAAAGCCTGCCTTCGTGGCAGCTGAGCAAAACTTGGCATCCAGGTCGGCATCGCCCGTCACGAATGTGACATTCATCAATGATCGGCTGTCCCGTGCCGCGGTGGGCTTGAATAGGTTGCTTTGCTCAAGGAATGAGTAAAGCTTGTTGGCCTTGCGCTGATTGCGTTCGCCAATCGCAGACAAACCACCACCTTGCTTGATCCACTTCAACACCAGCCCGACCAGATAAATCGCAAATGTTGGTGGAGTGTTGTACATCGATTCGTTCTTGGCGTGAGTGCGGTACTGCAACATCGTGGGCAAATCTTTCGCACCCCGCTCGATCAATTCATCGCGCATCAGCACCAGAGTCACGCCCGACGGCCCCAGGTTCTTTTGAGCTCCTGCATAGATCATGGCGTGTTTGGCCACGTCGATGGGGCGAGAGAAGATATCGCTGCTGGCATCGCAGATCAGGTCGATTCCGCCTGGAACCGGTGGCAAACCGGGCCACTGAGTACCGAAGATCGTGTTGTTGGATGTGTAGTGGATGAAGGCGGGCTTGTCGCTGAACGAACTGGACTGGGGAATGTACGAATAGTTCTTGTCCTGGCTTGAACAAGCGACGTGTGTCTTGCCAAATCGTCGAGCTTCTTCTTCCGCCTTTTCGGACCAGGCGCCGGTCATCAGGTAATCGGCGGTACGTTCGGCCGTCAAAAAATTCATTGGAATCTGAAAGAATTGAGTTGAAGCGCCCCCCTGCAGGAACAGCACCTTGTAGTCGGTGGGCACGCCCCCCACTTCGCGAACGAGCGCTTCGGTCTCTTCGTAAACAGCCACAAATGCTTTGCCGCGGTGCGAATGCTCAAGAATGCCGATTCCGGTGTTGCCCAACGAAAGCAAGTTCTCGCGAGCCTCTTCCAACACTGATTCTGGCAGTACCGCTGGTCCCGCTGAAAAATTCCAAATCCGCTCAGTCATTTTCCCGCTCATTCCTTCTCAAATTTCAGTCAAGATCGATGCCGGGCGGATCGCGCACTCACGCCAGAGGCAGGGCAACGTCGCCCGGTAGAATCCGAGTCGTCACGGCCGCGATCGAGCGGGTGACGCTGCAGATTACCCAGTTTCGCTTGGTCTGTTTTTCAGCCTTCGCGATACCGAGCGTAGTATGTCTTCTGAGCGACAAATCCGTCAAACGGCTCTGGCGAATTCTTCGGAATCGACGTTGATGTCCGAAATTCTGCTGACAATGCGTGAATTCAAGCGATTCGTGAGTATGGATTGTCGTTCGTCCATCACCGGATGACATGTCCTCGGCCGGGAAGGTTCGGTGGCATTGTCACGTTGGCAAAATGTGATGAGTGGTGCGTTTTTACCGCGGCCTGAAGGGTCGGATCAGTATTGATTCTGGTTGAAACGCGCGTGATGATTGCGGCGGGTGGAGTGCCAAAACAGTCGGCAATTGCTGTGGTGCCCGCTCGCTTTAGACTTGATTACAACTCAGAAAGCTGCTCATTCGCGGGGATAGCCAACAGTACAGTAGGCGATCATAATTGCGGAACGTCTGCGTCGGCGGAGTTTTTCCGTGGGAGATTGGATCATGATTCGTGGTGTCCGGCTAAGCCTGTTTGTTGCGATCGGTGCCTCGTTGCTGGCGATGCCTTCTGTCTATGGACATGGTGGAGGACACGGCGGCGGCGGCCACGGGGGTGGTCACATGGGCGGCGGCCACATCGGTGGTGGCCATATGGGAGGTGGACACATCGGCGGCGGGCATGTCGGGGGCTCTCACTACGGTGGCACGCATCACATGGGTGGCGTCCAACATTATGGCGGGGTGCAGCACTACGGCGGCGGCGTTCAGCACTTCAATAACTCCGTTCAGCACAACGTCGGTGTTCAACACAATATTGGCGTCCACAATGGAATCCAGCACAACGGGGTGCAGCACTTTTCAGGCAATGTTGGTTCACAGAATCTGATTCATTCAGGGAATGTGCAACATCTGGGTCACAATGGCATCGGTAATCAGGCACACACGCCGTTCTATCAGAACCATGTAATGCACAATGCGACCGGTTCGCAGATCCATAACGCCACGATCCACAATGGTTTGGTAAACCACCAGAACTCACAATTCCTGCAACATCACAATCTCAATTCGGGAACGGCGCTGCATCATCAGGTCGGTACAGCGCTGAACCACAACGGACAGATCTCGCATCAGTCGAGCAACTTCCTGTCCCATCATCAGGGTCTGAATGGCACCAGCGTGACGGCGGCGCATCACGGCACATTTGCATCCAGCCAGGCAGCCCTGAATCACCAGCACTTCGGTTACAATCATGGTTTGAATGTCAACAATACCCACAACCATCAGTACTTGAACTCGAATGCCTACCACAATGGCCATTACCATAACGGCGGGAATTACCACAACGGTTACTATCACAATGGCCACTACCACAACGGCAACTACTACCGCCATGGATACTATCCCTACTACGGTGGAGGCGGGTTCTATCCGTTCTTCGGCTATGGATTGGGCTTTGGCTTGGGGTATGGGCTCGGCTTGGGCTACTACGGTGGGTATGGATATGGCATGGGCTATTACGGGTATGGTGGATACGGATACGGCGGATATGGCTATGGCGGCTACGGCTACAACAACTATTGCTACGGGCTGTCAGGCTATGGAATGAACGGGTACGGCTACGGATATGGTTCGTACTACTCGTACCCAAATTACGGTTATGCGAACTACAACTGTGCCTACCAGCCAATCTGTTATTCGAATGTGGCCTACGGCACGTATGGAGGCTACAACGGATATGGGACTTACAGTGGATTCGCGACATCGGGTCTGGCATATGCGCCAAATCAACTCGCCGCACTCGGCCCCGCAACAGCCACTGATGCACAACCAGCGGTGCCGACAACCACTAATTCCGCTCCGGACACCACGTCTGGGGCCGCGAGCGGCCTGCCGACCGCTGAAGAGTTTGGACGCATTGGTGAAACGGCATTTAAGAGCCGCGACTACAAGGGTGCGGTCCGAGCCTGGAGACATGGACTCGTCGACGATCCTCAGAATGCCATCCTGGTCATGATGCTGTCTCAGGCCTTGTTCGCGACGGAACAGTTCAATGAATCGGCGGGAGCGGTTCAAACTGCCGTTCAGACACTGCCGTCGGACAAATGGGATGTCGTGATCAAGAATTTCCGCGATCTTTACGGCCGCGGCGAAGACTACACGACGCAGTTGCGAGCCCTGGAAAAGACGGCACGCGAAAAGCCGGAAGAGCCCGCGTTACGGTTCCTGTTGGGATTTCACTACGGTTACCTGGGTTATCCTGCTGAAGCCGTGAAGCAGTTACAAAAATGCGTGACGCTGGCTCCGCAGGACGAGACGGCAAAGCGCGTGTTGCGATTGTTCGAAGACAAGCTGCCCAAGAAGACGGCTGAACCACCGACACCAGGTCAGGCCCCTGTGAATGATAATCCCGTCCTGCCTGGACCGGGCGACGCGGCACCTCCTCCGGCTTTGAAAGACGCGCCGACGAACACCGGACTGACGGCTGGGCTTGAAGCTTCGGCCGCGGGAGGCGATGCTGTGTCGGCGGCAAAGCCGACGAACGCGACGCCGTGATTTGTGTTGGCGACCAGTTGCATGGGCTGGTCTAGTAAGGATTCCACCACACGATGCGATTTTGCCACGATTTCGAGAGCGTCAGTTCGCGTCGAGAGATGCTGGCATCGTGTGGAGCGGGGTTTGGTAGTTTGGCACTCGCCGGTCTCATGGCCACTCAGTCGCGAGCGGATGCCAATCGGGATCCCAAGCCGGGATTGCAGGCGGTCAAACCAACGCATTTCTCCCCGCGCGCCAAACGTGTCATATTTCTGTTCATGCACGGCGGTCCGTCGCAAATCGACACGTTTGACTATAAGCCGCAACTTGAACGCGACCATGGCAAACCATTGCCATTCGACAAACCACGAGTATTCTCGGCGCAAACCGGCAACCTGCTGAAATCGCCCTTTTTGTTCCATCAGCATGGCCAAAGCGGCGCGTGGGTCAGCGAGCTCTTCCCCCATGTGGCCAGGCAAGTCGACCAACTATGCATCATTAACGGCATGCACGGATCGAACTCTCGTCATGGAGGTGCACTGCTCGAACTGCACACCGGCAGTGACACGTTTGTCCGACCCAGCATGGGGTCATGGATCACATACGGATTGGGAACCGAGAATCAAGATCTGCCAGGATTCATCACAATTTGCCCGACGCTGACACATGGTGGCGTCAATGCGTACAGCTCTGCGTTTATGCCCGCCGTCTTTTCGGGGACTCCTTTGGGCAACGCCGGTACACAATCGGATCAGGCGAAGATCCCATTCATCGAAAATGCAGAGAAACAGGCGAGACGGCTGCAGCGAATGGAACTGGATCTGGTACGCGAAATGAACAGCGAGCAACTGGCTGTGACGGGGCCCGATACGGTTCTCGAAAGTCGAATCGAATCGTTCGAACTCGCGTATCGGCTGCAATCGACGGCTCCCGAGTTGCAAGACATCAGTGGCGAAACACAGGAAACACAAAGACTGTATGGCCTCGATCAGCCCGCGACGAAGAACTTCGGCCGCCAGTGCCTGATGGCTCGGCGATTCATTGAACGTGGCGTGCGATTCGTTCAATGCACTCATAGTTACAAGTGGGACCAGCATGAGAATCTGAAGTCGGATCACAGCAAGAATGCGATGGAGGTGGATCAACCGATTGCGGCTCTGTTGACCGACCTCAAGGCACGGGGACTGCTGGAAGACACCGTGGTCATGTGGGGCGGAGAATTCGGTCGCACCCCGGTCGCTCAGGGCACGGACGGGCGCGATCATAACCCACAGGGTTACACCATGTGGCTGGCAGGGGCCGGGGTCAAGCCAGGAATCCGTTACGGAGCGACCGACGAATACGGCTACTATGCGGTCGAGAACAAAGTGCATGTCCACGACCTGCACGCGACGTTGCTGCATCTGCTGGGTCTGGACCACCTGAGGTTGACATACAAGTACGCTGGGCGAGACTTCCGATTGACTGATGTCCACGGTGAGGTCGTGACCGGGATTCTCGCGTGATTGACCGGTATGGCAGTTTGTCCGAGTGCCCAACTGGTTAATTTCGCCCCCGTAGCAGGTGACCGCCGCCTTAAGTCTCGTCAAAAATGGGAAAACGGGCCGACATCCTGTCGAGATGTTGCACTCTCGATTGCATGTCCAATATTATTTGGCTCCGATCTGTGCCTGTCCGTGTTTCTGCTTTGGGAAGAGCTTTCAACATGCCGACTGTGACATTTGTCGCCGAAAAGAAGACTGTCGAAGTTCCCATGGGTGCCAACCTGCGCCATGAAGCGATCAAGGCAGGAGTTCAACTCTACTCCTTTCCGCACAACTACTTCAATTGCCTCGGACTCGGGGCTTGTCACAGTTGCCGAGTGCTGGTGAAAAAAGGGCTCGAGAACTGTTCGAAAGAGGGAATCATTGAGAAGCTGAGCACGTCGGTTCTGAATCCCCTGAATCCGACCGGTTTTTTTGCCCGCCTGGGTCAGGAACAGAACATGCGATTGGCCTGTCAGATGAGCGTCAATGGTGATATCGAAGTCCAGACGAAGCCGCCGCTCAACCTGCATGGCGAAAACTTCTGGAGTTGATCGACCTCACGCCATCTCGGAATTGTGATACTCGGGCGAAGGCGCAGTGATGACCTTCGCCTGTTTTATTTCTTTGGTGGCTCGGTAACGGTAATCGACAGCGGCAAGGAGGGCGTCGAGACCAACGTGTTTGGTTTTTCGGTCGCCTTTGGATCCTTGTTGAACGGAACCTGTGACTGCCCCATGACGACCAATGAGTAGTTACCCGGGCGCGTGCCTGCTTGCACATTGATCGAAATCGGGACTTCGGTTTGTCCCGGCTGAATCGTGCCATTTCCCAATTGAAACTGGCCTGGGAAATTCAGTGGCTGAAAGTTGACCGACCCCGTGAATTCTGGCCATTGCCGTATCAAGCGCAATTTGACCTCGGCCTTTTGTCCCGCTTCAACCGTGACTTGTTCGGGCATGATCGAAAGTTTGACGGGTGCCAATTCGCGAATGGCAACAGCCAATTCACGAGTTGGTCGTGATCCAAACTGATTCATCGTTCGCGAATAGCTGCGAACTTCGCGGCGCAAAACCTCGTCACCGCGTTTGCCCGTTGCGATCAATTGAATTGATCCGTGCGAAGGTTTGGCATCGTCGCTACCCCACAGAACCAGCGTTCCTCGTTGATCGTTGTTGATTGTCAGCGGAGCAATGTGTAGACCCGCAGGAAGATTTTCGCCCGAAATCGTGATGGGATCGTTGTAACCATCGCGCGCGTGGACAATGACATCCAGCCAGGTCGTGCCTCCCGTGCGAACCGTCGTGCCCGCCATGCTGGCCTCGGATGGAATGCACGCCACGAAGAAATCTGGCCGTGCCTTACGAACACTAAGGACATACTGATACCGCGCACCGCCTCGCTGATAGATGTCTTTCACTAGTACGTGGTATTTGGTTTTGGCGGACAGATTCATCGTTCCTGAAGGATCGCGCAGGTGACCATCAAATGAACTGACACGATGGCCGAAATCGTCCAACTGTCCCACTTGGTTGCCCTTTTCATCTGTCACTGACAGGAACGGATCTGCACGGCCAGCAATCCGCTCGCAATAAACATCGAATCCGTAGACGCCTGCGTCATCCGTCTCAAATGTGTACCAGTCGAGATCTCGTTCTCGATCGAATCGGCCACTGATCATGGCAGGCAAAGTCAGAGGCATCGCCTGTTCACGAGCGTCATTCGGTTCGACCTCAACCATTGTCGGTGTGTCCGTCACCACGATCGAGAAAGCATGTTCTTCAAACGGCGCAAATTGTTCACCGACAATTGTGCACGTTGCGGCAGTGGGCAGAACTGAATGGTGCGTCGGGTGTTCGCGAAAGCGGTAGGTGCCCGTTTGAAGTAGGCCGCCATTCCCATTCAGAACGCGTGTCACCGCATCGAGAGGCACATCGCCAATTTGCCATTTTGTGGGCTGCGATCCGGCACCCAGGTTACGGCCGAAGGCCGTGATTTCGATCGATTGTCCCGCCTGAACAGCCCGAGGAAAAACATTCTCGACAGACGGCTTGTCCGAAACGATCAGGCGATAGGCGTAACCTCCGCGATAGGTCAAATCGCGCAGCTCAATCACATAATCGCCCGCGGCCGGTGCAGTGAAATCCAATTGCGGGTCGCGTCCGATGTAATCTCCGTTGCTGGCCAGTTGTCGTCCGTCTGCCGAATAAAGCACCAGAGTGCCATCGAGTTCGGTGTCGAGTCGGGACGACAGGCAATCAATCAAAATACGTTGGCCTGCGCCCAGGCTGACACGAAACATGTCCTGGCTATTACCGTCGGACTGCCCATTGATGGCCGAATTGACGGCGATCAATTGCGCTTTATCGATCGTGTTGTTTGGTTCGACTTCGGCAACATCGGAGAATTGGCGAGAAACCGCAAATAGACGCGGGTTCGACATGCCGAATCGTCCCACAGCCCGAATGTCGTAAGTTCCCGCAGGGACATCCTGTCCCACGGTGACCTTGAATGTCTTGTCTTTGACGAATTCGGCCTTCAGGCCCGGATGGTCGAAGATCAGTGTCTCCGTACCTTCCGTATCAGCTCCGATGTACGTCAGTTCGACCTGTCCGCCGGCATTCAACCCCAATGGCTCGATGCGTTGCAGTTGTGGAGATGGTAATTCTGCCAACGCCACAATTGGTAACGCGACGATCATGCAGATCGTCATCAGGCGAACGTTCGATGCCATACAGAGACTCCCTGAGTGTGCAGATTAACCCCGCTCAACCGCGGAACGTTCGTCCCTCGTCGCTAAAAACTGCGGCAGGTGTTGAGACTGAGGTTTAATCCGAAGCGGAATTCTAGCCTAGCTTTGCGTGGAATTCGCGGGCAAGTTACTGTTGCGGTGATCCGAATCGGGATTCAATTCTGGCTGACTGCCGTTGCGATCAATTCCGCAGTGCGCCAGAATCATAACTGACTACTCAGGAGCGAGTTGTGAACGACTCAATCTTTCGGGATCTGATTGTGCGCACCCTCGCCGTTGTGTTCATCCTGTGGACGACGATGGACTGCGCCGCTCAGCCATCGCCCGGCGAAACTCCTCCTGCGCAAGTGCCGGCCGTGGATGACTCAGACGAGGACGCGCCGGAAGAACCATCGATCGGCAGCCGTGCGACTTTCACACCATTGCGCCAGCAAGCAGTGATTCAGTGCCTGGATCTCGCTCGTGAGGCGGTTGGACGTAGCGACTACACCACGGCCCTGCAGCTGATGGAGAGAGCGCTGTCGGAGTCTGATACATTCGTTCCAACTAGCCCGTCCTCTGAAGTTGCTGCACACGAAGAGGTTCGTCGACTGATCGAACGGATGCCTGGCGACTTGCGCAGGCGACTGGTCGTTCAACGAACAGAACTGTCGCGACAGACTTGGGAACAGGTCTATCGCCAGGAAGAGACGGATCTCACCGGTTTCGTTCGTCAGTTTGGCGACCTGCCATTGGCAATCGACGCCTGGTGGTCCCTCGGTTGCCGTGAACGGGATCGCGGTCGAATTCAGTTTGCTGTTTCCGCATTTGAGCGCATGGCACGACATCCAGCCGCAACTTCCAACCAGCGCGCTGTCGCCCTGATTGCTCAATTCGATGCGCTGAAGGAATCCAGGCGAACGTTTGAAGCGGAATTAGTCCAAAATGAACTGGTCGAACTCAACCCGCAACTGACGATTACAATCGCAGGCAAATCGGTAACCCTTCAACAGTGGTTGGCCGACAATCTCATGGAATTCCGGGCACGTGCGCCCGCCGATCCAACATCTTTTATTGCCGATCGATTGCGCCGTCCCGTCATTTCGCCGATCTGGAAGCAGTCGCTGATGGTTCCCTTAGGCGCGGCGTTGAATGCTCGCGAACAGACACAACGCGAACAGGAAGTGCGACCGATTCCAATTCTGCGTCCCCTGATCGTCGGTGGTTTGGTAATCATCCGCAAACTCGAGGGAATCTATGCGTACAACCTGTCCGATGGAGAAAACCGTTGGATCGTACAGAACACGGAGTTTCGTGAAATCGATCGCAAGCATTACTTCGAGAATCCGGCATACGAAGCTTCCGCCATCGATTTGATTCAGCGTCGAACGCTCGCCGATTCGATTTTTGGCAGGATGTCGACCGACGGAAATCGATTGTATGTGATTCAAGAACCGGACCGAGCGGGCGAAATGGAATTTGACCGCGACGTGAATCGTGCCCGTTTTCGACGTGGTCCGGATCATAACAAGCTGTGCGCGTACTCGATCGAATCTCACGAGCTCTCTTGGGAAATTGGAGGCATCGCCACATCCTCGAAAGACGCCGTACCCTCGAAAGAGACGTATGGCGGATACTTTTTTCTCGGCAGCCCACTGGTCCTGGACGACACCTTATTCATCGTAGCTCAGCGTGGCACGGAGCTGAGACTTTTGGCGATCGAATCGAGTCACGGTTCGCTGATCTGGTCTTTAGACTTGGGAGCGGTATCTTCGCCGATGCGTGCAGACGTGCAACGATCGCGCGTGGCTTGTCCGATTGTTTGGTATGACGGCAACCTGCTGTGTTCCACGAGTGCGGGAGCCATCGTCGCCGTCGATCCCATTCTCAGAACTTTGAAATGGAGTTATCGATACCCGGCAACCACAATCACCGCTGGCGACCTGCAAGCAGGGCCTTTCGTCAATAGTCGAGTTCCAATACGAGAGCCGTGGTGGGATGCCTGGCGCGAACCGTTCGCAGCGGTTCAGCAGCCACAAGTGAACGGCGAAGGATCACCGACGTTCATTTTCGCTTCGCCAGAAACCGACCAACTGCATGCGATCCGCATGCCCGACGGCGAACCGTTGTGGCAAGTGCCACGTCACGGTGGGCTGATTGTCTCGGGAATCAGCGACGACTTGGTGATCGTGATCGAAGGCGATTTCGTCCGTGCACACGATGTTCGCACGGGGCAAGTTCGATGGCGAACAATGACTGGCGAAGTGAATGGATGCGGCTCGATTGTGGGGTCACTGTTGATCCTGCCGTCGCAATCAGGTGGCACGATTCTGTTGAACGTTCGCACCGGCGAAATACTGTCAGATGTCTCCAACACCGATAGTCCGCTTGGAACGCTGGCAGAAGGCAATTCGAACTGGATTGCTTACAGCCGACAGGCGTTGATGTGCCTGCCGGATCTGAACAATTTCCGACAGCAGATCGAACGTGAATTGCAGGCCAATCCGACGAATGAATCTGTCCGCATTCGAGCGGCATTCCTGGACTTGCAGGCTGGTGATCCCGTTGCTGCGCAAGGACGGTTGGAAGGACTTGAGACGGCCCCAGCACGCGAGCTTCGTCGTCAGGCGTTGATCGGAGCATTGCGAGAGCTTGATTCAGGTCGCTCAACTGCAGAGCGGTCCGAACTTTCACGTCAGCTACAGGAACTGGCCGAAGACGTGGACTACAAATTTGCGGCCGCCGCAGCGATTGGTAAATCCGCGCTGGCGGTGACCGATTTGGTCGCGGCAGTTCAAGCAGCTCTCGATGGACTGGCAGCCGAACTCGACCAACGCGAGGGACTGGTCAAGAGTTCAACTGTAATCGTCCGCAAGGACCGAGTGTTGCTCGGCCTAATCGACGAGGCCTATCGACGCGCCAAACCGGATGAGCGACAGACTCTGGACAATCTGTTCCTCGATCGCTTGAGCGAAGCGCGAAAGAGTCCGGACCGCCTGGCTCTGCAACGGTTGGCCCATCAATGGCGAGGACTCGATTGGAGTCGAAGGGTGGTCGCGATCGATGACGAGCGAACGCTTCGCAAACGTACGTTGGCTGAGGTCGAGTTCCGACTTCTCGATGCCGGTGGATCACAGGACCAATCGATCGCCGCGTTGGCACTCGAAAAACTCGCACAGCGATTTGAACGTGCGATGGCCAAGCAAGACGCTCGCGAGGTCAGGCAGAAGATCTTGTCAGAACTGCCAACCGCACGGTTGCCTGACGGTAAGACGGAAGCCGAACGCGTGCAAAACGATCCACGGATCCGAGACTCCATGCAAACGCGTCCTGCGTCGGCGTGGCCCGAATTCGTCGGAAAGTTGGACATCGAAGTGGATCGCAACTACGGCGGTTTTACAATGGTTCCCATGCATGCCGAACCGGGAAGTTTAGCCGAACGATTGGATGTGTGGGTCGATCGGAATGGCAGTGAAGTCCTGTTCCGCGGTGAGTCTTTTTTTCAGACCGGACAGGATGAGGATCACGAACGAAAGTTCACGCTCTCTCCGTCAAATTCTCCGATGCGCGGCGTGGACGGTATTCAGTTACGCCAGGCGTGGGGAATCGGACGAGTTGTGATCCTTTTGGTCGGTACCGAGCTGTTCGCGATCTCACCATTGGATGATCAGGGCGAACCCAATTCCCGGTTTTTGTGGTCAAATTCCATTGATCTGAATGTCGCGTCCGCTGGAGTTTACGGAGTCGCGGCACCAAAAACCGGACAGGCGAGAAACAAATCCGCATCCAAACAGCCAAATCGATCAAACAGCGGTGTTGGTCCTGTGCGGCCGGGGTACCTGTGCTATCAAAAAGGCACCAGATTGATCGCCGTCGAAACGGAAACTGGACGCGAATTATGGCAGCGATTAGACCTTCCTGGCGACGTAACCGTCTTGGGAGATGATCACTCAGTTTATCTGTGGCAATCGGACAAGGTCCTCAAGGTACTGAGTGCAATCGACGGTCGTGCCATCGAGGAACGAGTGCTGAACCAATCACCTGCAAGTCTGATCCATTCCCGCGGATCATTGGTCTGGACAGTCTCGCGTCAGCCAGAGGTGCAGATCCAATTAACGGATCTTCAATCCGGAGGATCAATCTGGACTCGAACCGAACAGCCCGGAACGAAGGTCTCGGTCCTCGATCCCGAAACCTTGGTTGTCGCCACGACCGAGGGACTGTTGCACCTGCTGGCCGCACGCACGGGCGAGGCATTGTGCGACCCTGTGACGTTTGATGCGGAATCGATGAGGGGGGTGATCACCTGGTACGACAACGAACGGTGGTACATTTCCGTGACGCGACAATATGCAGACCCTGCGTTGAAATCGGCTCAGTCAAAAGAAACCCAGCAGCTTGTCTTCCTGAAGGGCGTGCTGTATGCCGTGGATCGGTTCCAGCCCAAGTTAGTCTGGCAGCGTGAATTGAATGGCGAACCACTGCCAACCGAACACTCACGTGCCGCCCCCGTGTTTGTGCAATTGTGGAAGGTACCGCCCAAGGGGCAAAATCAAACGCTGGAAGCGACCCTGCGACTCGTCGACAAACGGTCTGGGAAACTACTCCGCGAAGTTCCTCATTTGGATCAATCGACGTATTTCCTCTTGAACCCAGATCCCCAACAAGCCATTGTAGAGTTGCGATTGGCGCGACAGACAATTCGACTGACATATACGGACGAGGAGCCACCTCCTTCTGAAGAAGCCGATCGCAATAAGCCCCGCAATCCAAAATAGAATTGCGTCGCGATGGATTGAAATTGACGACGGATTGACTTGAAACAACGGGCCATCATTCAGGAACACGCAACATCCCTGAGACAGTATGACGACACCAGAAATTCCAGCGACTTCTCGATGAACGGTGTGAGAAGAAGATGACACGATCCGATGAATCCGTTGTTTATTGGAAAGAAAACGTCACTCTACGACGTTTCTTAATCGTGTCGGGGTTGCTCGTCCTGTGGATTGGCTGTGATCTAGCCATCCACACTCTGGCACAGCCTGGTATCGGTCAATCGGAGATTTGGGTTCAACTCGAATCGGCAACCGGACTGCCCTTTCAGCGACTGTTTGTGGAAGCCCGCCCGCATGATCCCCGTTTGAAAACCAACGGGCATGATCCACGCAATGAACAGTGGGTCCACGGAATCCTGTTGCGGTGGCTACCGGCAGACTCGTGGCGATTGCATCTCTATACCGCCTATTCTCTGCCTGCTCTCGGGTTGCTCGCGTTGGTATTGCTTGATCGCTTGGTAAATCAGGGAAAAACCAGTCTTCCGCGGGGAATTACACTGGGCGGTGGCCTCTTCATTGTCGGGGGAGCCATGCTCGACATGGCGGTCACGGTCGCACACAGTCCCAACTTGGAACTGGAGGGCAACCCGTACGTTCGCATTCTGCTCGATTCGCAACATTCACTGACGTTCGTCTACATTCACGCGTTATTTACTCAGTCGCTATATATCACGCTATTTTGCGGGATCTGGATTGGGTTCTTGCGGCACCGACAAATTATAGTGCAAACGATTTCGGCCTCGTCACCGCGATCCTGGCTCGAATTCCTCAAAGCCGCGACCGGCGGATCGCATCTCACGGTGCGTCAATGGCTGTTTCCGATTCGGCCTTCCGAGGCCCCGTTGCTATACCACTACGTCTGGCTGGTCGCGATTCCCGTTGTCTTTGGCATCAGCCTGTTCCGCTGGTATGCCGCGATGGAGTGGCTGGGACTGGTTGAGCCTACCGATGGCACTCGCGTCTGTGTCATCTTGCACGGCGTCTTCAGTACGCTGGTGCTGTATCTGCTGGCATTATGGCGATTGTACCAGCAGTCGCTGGAACGGGTCGCCGAATGCGGTAGCCCAGTCTCTAAATAGGTTTTAACGCATGCGCGCTCTGTGCTGTGGATTTGCGGTGTTGCTGATTCTGTCACCGGGATTGTCCGAAGAACGTTCCTCGGACGCGCTGGTCACACGGCATCAAATAAAATTGAACCTCAGGGGCGCTGAAACTCTCGTCAAGGCGGCTCAAGCCAAAGCAACCGAAATGAAGTTGGCGATGAACATCGCCGTCGTCGACGACGGCGGGCATCTGATCGCGTTCGCACGCATGGATAACGCCCGACCCGCGAGTGCTCAAACAGCACTGACCAAAGCCGTTTCCGCTGCAACGTTTCGACAAGCGAGCGGCCCATTACCTGCCAACAGTGAACCAAACCTGATCCTCAGTCTGGGCATCCCAGCCGCAGCCGCCGCGAGCGGCGGCAAGATCACGACGCTCAAAGGTGGGCTGCCGATCACTGTCGACGGCCAAGTCATCGGAGCCGTCGGCGTCGGTGGGGGTTCAGGTGAACAAGATGCGGAAGTCGGACAGGCGGGCATTGATGCTCTGCTCAAAGCATTAGGCTCAGAGACAAAATCAAAATAGTTGCCTGCAGCTCGCCGCGCGCATCTCTGCGCTATTCGCCAATTGCATACAGGTTGCTGTGGTTCATGACAAACAGGACGCCGTTTGCGAAGATCGGAGACGCCTCGGCGTTGTTCCACAGCGAAGCGTATTCACCGCCACGTCATATCGAAGCGTGTCGAGCGTCACCAGCAGGACGTCGTGAGTCCCGATCAGTTGGTTCACGTCCATGATCCGAGGCAACCCTCCAATTCACTGACGTGATCAATCTGATCGTCGGTTGCTCAGCGATGGCGCTCCCTGCTCTATCTGTGATCGTGCTCCAATCACGACCACGACGAATCCAGACCGTCTTCATCCCGACTCGTTTGGCTCCCACAATGTCGCGAATGGGATCGTCGCCGACAAAGAGTGCTTCCTCTGCACTCATATTCAGAAATGACAGCGCCGCTTGAAAGATCGTTGGATCGGGTTTGGGAGTTCCGAATTCGCCAGACACAAGGACATGGTGAAACTGGTCTGCCACGCCTGTCGCGGCGAGCTTTGCTCGCTGAACGACACTCGACCCATTCGAAACAACGGCCAATTGAAAGCGCGCGCAGCCGCGTCATCATCCGCTGAATCCGATCATCGGGCTCAATCAAATGTGGCAGTCGCGTGCGTTTATGGTCATCCCAGGTATCAGACCAAATCGCGCCGCGCCAGGGTTCGCTGGCAGCCGACATCGTGTCAGATGCCTGCGAGGAATTTTCGTCGATGACGACAACCGGATGATTCTCACTGATCAAGACGGCGCGATCTCGATTGGACATGTGCTCAAAAGCATTGACACGCTCAGACTGGCTGAGCGCGGGCCATGATTGCTGCAAATACTCGTGGCAAAACCGTTGAAACGCCGCGTCGCGATCAATCAGAGTGTTGTCGAGATCAAACAGGATGGCGCGAATCATGTTTCATCAAATTGGCTCACGGTTCATCGGCCTCGGGCGTCGTCGCCTGGCGGAGGCAGGGAACACATCAAGTCGCGATCACATCTGCCGAGATCGTGCGCCACAAGGGACGCCTGCGAATCTATAACTCATTGAAGATCCGTCGCTACACTGATACTCGACACATCGCTCAATTGATCGATGCGCTCGCGGCACAACGGGTGCAGGTCGAAGATTGGTTTTGCAAAGCGACAATTTCCCGCGGGCAGGCAGTTGACTTGCGGATTGTGACGATTGCCGGTCACCCTTGCCATATGGTCGTTCGCCAGAGTGCGACGCCGATGACCAATCTGAACTTGGGTAATCAACGAGGCGATCTCGCGGATATCCGGGACAAGCTCGGAGTCGCTCAACAAGAGGCGATCTTTGCATCGTGCCGCAAAGCCGCAACTGTATTTCCTGACAGCCTGATGCTGGGTCTGGATGTCGGAGTCGGCACCAAATTCAATCGGCACGTGCTTTTTGAGGCCAATGCATTTGGCGATCTGTTGCCCGGTGTTCTGCGTCAAGGCATCGATACTTATACCGCTCAGGTTGATGCCATCACCGCACGGGCGGATTGACTGCGAGCATCGGATTTTCCGTTGCAATCGGCGATGGACGCAGAAGTAGCGACGCCAGGGCAACGCCAACCAGGTAGACGATTATACCTGCCCACAAGACATCTGTTAAAAAATGCCCACCTTGCAGGACGCGAGTGAATCCCATGGCCAGACCGTAACCAAGGCCGCCGAAGAATCCAACACGTTGCCAGCGTCCGTACTGAGGTCCAATTACAAATCCCAATCCCATCAGGAAGAATGCGACGGCCGCATGGCCTGAGGGAAAAGACGAGTTGTGAAAGCTGATGGCGGCCCATTCCCCGATCGGCAGGAAAGTCAATTCACCACCGAAATCGCTGCACTGAATAGGTCGTGGTCGCCCCCAAATTGTTTTTAGCCACACGTTGACCAACAGGCCTGGACCAATTCCCAGCATCAACGCCAGAAACAGGCCGCCGCGCTGAATCGCTCGAACCCGTACTCTCGAGGCGCTACTCATCAACCACGGAGCTGTTAAGGCGACCATGGCGCCAGCGATCCCCAACAGCACTGGTGGAATCGTCCCATAACGATAAAACGACAACCATGGCTCCGCTCGCTCGAGTGGCCATTCATTGTGAGAGACATCGTAGTTCAGCGAGGAAATCTTGCGGTCGAGATCAGTCACACGGACGAACAGGCTTACTATCAGTGCTACAAACAAAGGTCGCCAGATCGGCCATCGATTCTTCGCACAACGGGCGTGCGAAAGGGAATTGTCAGCCTGATCGCCAGAATTCGATGGGTTGGCGCAGTCGATCAGATCGTCGGGCAGTGGACTGTTCCAGATCTTCACGACCTGTTGTTCGGCATTCGGCGAGGCCATCGTCGACTTCGAACTTACCGGGTTTAGCGATCTTTGCGGCATCCGGACTCGTTCTGGTTTCATGTTCGGATGACACCTGACAACCAGGCCGACAGCGTTCCGCCGATGACAACGGGCCCCCATGCCGCTAAATCAGGTGTAATGACATGGCTGGCACCCAGGGACTGGAATCCTTGAGTCAATCCAAACAGGACGGCCAGAACAAATCCGCACAATGATGAATCGGCGACCAGACCGGGGCTTTCGCGGCGGACCATCAATGGAACAGTCAGCAGTACGGCGATCGTATTGATGAGAGGTTGAAGAAAACGCGAGTGCAAATACAGCACGAGCCGGTGAACGGACACCAATCCAAATGCCGGACAGCGGATTCGATCCAAAAGTTCTGGCGTTGAAAGTGACGTGAAACTGGAACTGCGTTTGAACAACTGATCGCAGGTGATCGCAGAGACGACGAAGACATCGGGTGCTGTACGGCGGACGAAAACGAGTTCGCGACCACGTTCCGTCAAGCGGTGCGAGATGTCTGCGACCGTGGGACTCGTGACGTCTCTAATCAACCAGCCGGCGGGTTGGCCACGTTTGGCAGGGATATACTTCGCCGATTTTGCCTCGATCGGAGTGATCTCGGTCACAAGGCTTGGCGACGGCAATGTGAACACGGGGTGTTCAATCGTGCGCTCCGCCACATGAACATGGTCGCCGTCGATCGAGATTCGTGTGGAATGATCCGTCAGCGATTCAACTTCAGATTGAGAGGGGTCATTGCGGTGTCGAAGTTCGTGTTCCGCAAACGCGACTCTCGGGACCAGCAGTTCCTGGTTGATCAATAAGATCGCGTTCACACTGATTGCCGCGAAGATCACCGGACGCAAAACGCGGTACATTGGTATCCCCGCTGCCAGCAGCGGATGCAATTCACCGCTACGTTGCAGCAGGATCAGTACGGTCATGACCGTGATAATGGTCAATGCCGGACCAGCACGATCCAGGAACAGAATAGATCGGTATCCATTCAGGGTCACGATCAGCCCCAACAGACTTAGCGTCCCGTTGTTGCCATTCTGTTTCAGCAACTCATCCAGGTTCTCAAACAAATCGATGACGGCCACCAGCCCAAAGGTTGCGATGAAACACACGCCGAACGTGTGGATAAAGCTTCGCAACAAGTAGCGGTCATACGTCATATTGAGATGGGGTACTCACCGATAAAAGCGTCTCCACGGAGCGCGACTATCCGCAGACTGGACGGTCGGGTCGGAATTACACGAAAAACCCCAGATTGGGTCAATATGGGTTGAGGCAGTTCCACTCGATGATCGAGATGTTCCGCGTCGACAAGAGTGCCACGGCCAGGCAATTGCAACATTGGGTATCACAGACGTGCCTCTTCGGTCGCGTGTATCTTGATTGTGGGCTGAAGAGCACGGTTGTCCGAAGACGGCAAACCGGTGGCACCGAAACTGCCGAGCCGCCGCCACTGCGATTCACAGTTGGTGATTCATTATCTCGACAGGATCACCGACCTGAATCTGAGCCGCACCTTGATCAAGCCGGCGAGTGTTGGTTGTCAACCGATAGAAGTGATCGAAGCGGTTGCGAGAGGCCCAGGCTGGCAAAGTCTGTTCGCGCATGCGGCTGAACAATTGAGCGAATCCGGATGGAGTCACGTCGCCGCTAAGGGCATCGCGTGTCGGTACGGCACACCTCTGGCAGGGATTGATGCCGGCGAACAAGACCCTACCAATTGTGAATGATGCCGGCTGTTTGTCCTCTCGGTACAGTCGGTCCTCCCAGAACGCTTCGACTCCATCAACTTCAATGTTTGCCCGAAAACGACGCCGAATGTCATCGACCGTTAGTTCAGGAAACCAACTCGCCACAACCTGCAACGTCGCCAGGCTGACAATCGTCGGACCGGGCGAATCAAGATCGTCGGGAAACCCATGTTCCTCATTTTCGATGATCGAGACGTCTTGAGCAAAGAAGTCGCTCAGCCAATCCGACAACTGTTTGCCATCGTAATCCATCCGTCCAGACACAGGGGTTGACTCACCGCGGCGACACGCTCGATATTCGCGGCGCACGGGATCAACCTGCAATTGAAGCTGATGAATGCGAGCGAAGCGTTTCGCATTGATGAACTTGCCCGACGAGTCAACCAAGGCAAAACGTCGATCAAATCGAATCGCACCAGTCGATAGAATGTCAACTTCAGTACAGTCGATGCCATCACACGACTTCACCGGGTAGATCGTGATTCTTGAAACAACTGCCATGGGTTCAGTCAGAAAAAAGTCGGTCGCTCAATTGGCCTTCAAACAGTTCATCAGCAATCGTTCGAACTCATTCCAATCATAGCCGGGTTGATCCAAAATCACTTCCAGTCTGCTGTCACGTCGATACGGAATCGATTCGCACGTCAGGTTGCCACCGACCCGATTGAACAACACCCATTCGTTACCAACGTGAAACACGCCCTTCAATCGATGGACGTCTAAACCGCCGCTGAGCAGTTCGAACAGATCGACTTTGCGAAACACATCCAGCGGCGAAAATATCCATCCGCAGGCGGCTCGATCACCTTGATGGCTTTCCTTACGCTGGGGATGTCGAGGCAATAGGAGCGATATCGCTGGAGCTGAATGCTTTGACACGATCGCCGAATCACCAGCCCCTACGACAGGATGCGCTTCGGGAAACAGCGGAGTCCGTTCGGGCGAAGTGTCAGCATCGAGTAACGTCAGGCTGATTGCCGAACCAGTTGTCGTCAGGATCTGTGATTTCGGTGGAAACATCCTCGATAGATGGGTGAGGAACGCGGCGACCACGGCCGGCGGACTTCGATCGAGCTTGTTGACGACGACGATGTCGGCGAGATGCAATTGGTCCTGGAACACCTCGGCATTCGTGATCTGTGGGTTCGCAAAATCGGTCGCGTCAGCCAGACAGATGGTCGCGCGCAGATCGAGGATGCTGCGAAACCAGGGACCGCGCAAAGTATCAAGGACTTTTGCTGGATGCCCCAGGCCAGTCGGTTCGATCAGGATTCGTTGTGGGTTTGTCTGCTGAATCAGTTCCGTCAACGAGAACTCGATTGGTGCCTCGCTGGAACAACAGAAGCAGCCACCCGCAATTTCACTGACAGCGATGCCTTCTCCGCCGGCCGCTTCGATGATTGCGCCATCAATGCCGACTTCGCCAAACTCATTAACCAGCACTGCCCAGCGTTCATTCGGCGGCTTCTGGCCAATCAGATGACGAATGGCTGTCGTCTTTCCCACGCCGAGGAACCCCGTTATCAAGTTCGTGGGTATGCGCGGCCGATCGGTCATGGAACGGATTCTTTCGGCCGACGAATTACGAAGCTGCTGGAGGGGTCGGCGTTACTTCCGGTTTTCGTCCAACGTACAACGTGGCGATACCGAATGTCAGAGGCGTCCAAGTCACATCCACGAGTCCGCACGACTGCATCTTGTCTACCAGCGCCTTGCCGTAAGGGAATTCCGACACGGATGCAGGTAAGTACTCGTAGGCCGACTGTTTATTTCGAGCGAACATCTGACCGATTCGGGGCAGCACGTATTTGAAATAGTTCCGATAGAGAAGGTTGAAGATCGGATTCGAAGGCATCGAGAATTCCAGCACCGCGACCCGCCCACCCCGGCGGCACACACGAATCATTTCCCCCAGCCCAGTCTCGGTGTTGGTGACATTGCGAAGTCCGAATGCAACCGAAACAATCTGAAACTCGTTGTCATCAAAAGGCAGTCTCTGTGTGTCCGCTTCCCGAAAGGTCAACGAGGCGGCCCCTTGTGCCAGTTGTTTGCCGAATTGGCGATCTCGTTTGACCTCGGCCAGTCGCAGCATCTCAGGAGTAAAATCGGTGGCCATCACAGGAATCTGGCCTTTACCGGCTTTCCAATAGGCCAAGGCCAGATCGCCGGTGCCCGTGCACACGTCCAGGATTGGCGTCGTTCCACTGGGGGCCACGGCGCGAATTGTCCGCCAGCGCCAATAATAGTCGACGCCACCCGACAGCACGTGGTTCATCAAGTCATAACGGCCCGAGATCTCGCCAAACATCTGGCGGACTCGTGCTTCGGATTTATCGACAGTTGCGGACATGCAGAGCTCTTGCGTGAGAACTATCATTAACGTCTGGACCACCGAGCCGTTGCTGATTGACAGGGAAAGATCGTAACCAATCGGCAGATCACGGTCGTTTCTCGGCTGGCTCCTCTCTCATTCCAAACTCTGACCAACGTTCCTGAATGCGGTTGATGATGTCAACCGACATCGTTAATGAATCGGGCCAGGTCACCGAAACCTCGTTGCCGGCTTTTTGAGTTGCATCGATTCCGATCTGGCCGGTGGACGACGCTGTAGAAGTGTAGTCGTCGTCCCAAGCATGACCATCGGAAAACAGGAAATCTCGATCGGGCCTCGCGTGCGCGCCCGCAGCATACCAAACCTGCTGCTCCTGACCCAGGTCGACATCCTCATCGACAACAATGATCCATTTCATCCGGCCAATCGATGCCAATCCCCACAAGGCATGTAGTACGCGTCTCGCCTGGTACTCCACCGTTTTTCGAATGCTGACAAACAACAGATTCCGTCGAGCCGAGCTGAACGGTTGATGGAGATCGACGATTTCCGGGATCTGCTGTTGCACGATCGGCAGCAACATCCGATCGACCGCCAGGCCGATCCACGATTGTTCCGCAGGCGGGATCGCCACGATTTGAGCGGGCAGAATTGGATTGGCTCGTTGAGTGATCGCAGTGACCTGGATCAATGGAAGCGGGCGCCTCACGTAACGTCCATTCCCTCGAGCGATCGACAGTGATTGATTCGACATCGGATTTGTTGCATCGACATATCCCTCAATCACGAATTCTGATGTTGCAGGAACCTCAAGTTCGTTCGTACGGCAACGGACAACATCCATGGCTGTTCGTTGAAAACAACCTGACATCGTTCGGATGTCGTCAATATCGGACACCGATTCCAGGGCACTCAGGATCGGGTCACCACCGAGACTGATCGAGACTGGTAAATTTTGACCAGCAGCCGCAGCCGATTTGACGAGCTCTCGCTCTGCATCGGTGGCATCGTACCAGGCCAGTTCCTGTTGACCTGTTACGACAAATGACGTCCGCCAGAACACATTCCGATTTGTTGCCGAGTGCCGAGCAACGCCGTGCCCCGACGTCAGGATCGGGAACTGTTCGCCCGGCCAGCAACGAGGAATGGGCACATCCCACAAATTGACGTCACGACCCATTCGAACGACTTGCTGGCATGGGGCCGCCTTGACCGTCTTAGGAGTCCACTTCTCCAAACCACCCGCGGCGGGCAGAAGACGGAACGATTCCAGCCAGCCGCCACTTTGTTCGACTCGCAATCGTTGTGCGAACTCGCCGGACAATTGATCCAGGTCAGCAATTCCAAAGGCACGACAAAGTCGTCGCTGGCTTCCTAAGAGATTGGTCACCACCGGAATCGTGGAATTCCTGATGTTTTCGAACAGCAATGCAGGGCCACCCGTCGCCGACGTCTTGCAGACTCGATCGGTAATTGCGGCCAATTCGAGGGCGCTATCGACAGGCGCAGCGATTCGTATCAATTCGCCATCATCTTGCAGCGCGGACAGAAACTCACCCAAAGAAGAGAAGGGCATGATGATCCAAAACAGACAGTTGACCCGTAAATTGCAGCGACAAGTATAGCGAATTCGGTGGTCCCCGTCCGCCCCACCGCGGACGGACTTTGAAGCGTGCCGCCAGCGACATAGAAATTCGCACGTGGCACGGGTATGACTCGTTTGGTTCAGGGAGTCACGGTACGGACTGAAACACAACAGAGACGATTTGGACAGGTTTCGATGGAACTACGGGCTTTTGCCGAACGAGTGCTGCTGGGCGATACGCTGGAACGGAAAGTCGAGCGTGTTCGAGAGACATTCACAGATCAACACCCCGGTTCTTCGGTGCGATTGAACGAACCGACTCGGCCAGCCAACCTTCAATTTGCGCCCCGTCGAGCAGCACCGGCCATGCCGCATCCATCGACGTTTGCGGAACCAAGGCGCCGTGCCATCGCCCACCATATCCTTGCCAATCATGAGCTGCAGGCGTTGGAAGTCATGGCCTGGGTGTTGTTGGCTTTTCCGGATGCGCCTACCGATTTTCGCCTGGGTCTCGCCAAAGTGATGGCGGACGAGCAACGACATACGATGATGCATGCGGAGCAAGCCGCCAGTCTAGGAATCACTTTTGGCCAGCTACCCGTCAATTGCTACATCTGGAAAAAGGCACTTCTGTTCCAATCGGTGCTTGATTATCTGGCTGGACTGCCATTGACGTTCGAAGGCCGAAACCTCGATCACACGTTGGAATTCGAGCAGTACTTCGAAGCGGCGGGCGATTCCAGAAGCGCCGCGATCATGAAAGCCATCCATCACGATGAGATTCATCACGTGGCCTTTGGGCTGGAATGGCTGCAGCGATTGAAGCCAGCCGATCAATCAGACTGGGACGCGTACGTCGCGCACCTGCACTGGCCATTGCGTCCAGACAAATCGATCGGCGACACGTTTCACGTCGAGCCGCGTCTGTCGGCGGGTATGTCTGCCGAGTTTATCGAGCGTTTGCGGTCCAGCGGAGCACAGCAAGCAGAGCATGAATGACCGCCCGAAGGTCTCGATCAGGCTTCTATGTGTAACTCAAGCGGTTTTCCGCAGCTCATCAGACTCGGTCGCAAAGCAGCGATCGAGAGCGTTGATCAACTGCTGAGGGTGTGATTTGGTGACCTGATCATCGACATCAAATGGCAGCGGTTCGCTGTCCGATGAACTGAGCACGATCACTTTCCCACCTTGGTATTCACGATACCGTTGAACCGCGTCGAGTATTTCTGCCGTCAGCTTCGATCCCAATACGATCGCATCGACTTTGTTTACCTGGTCCAATTCGAACAGGCCCTCAGATTTGAGATCGACCGTCACTGTCTGGTAGCCCGACGAACGAAGGGCAATCGTAATCAGGTGTCGGTAGAACAAGGACTCTTCGAGGATCAAAACTTGACGAGCCGCCTCCGCCATCCCAACCGAAGGCAGCTCATCGATCTGCAACGTCGTTTCACTATTCAATCGAGTGTCATCCAATCTGGCGATTGAGTGAGCGTTCGTCGCGGTGGATGCAAGAGCGAGACTGTCGTTCCGCTGATTCAACATGGGCGCTTCGATCGTTTGGCGCCCGGCGCTTGCCCACGGAATAAGTTTCGTTCGAACACGAAGCTTGCGGGCCAATTGGCGAGTAGCCTTGGAGAGATGCTCGAGCCTGGAGGTCGTCGTCACATAAGGCGATTCGTCCGCGACCATGCGCCGGTGCAACCGTTGGCACGCGTCGTCCAGCTTAGTGGCAAACCGGTCGAGCATTGTGACCAGCTTTCGATTGAGACTTCGTTCAATCGGTGCTGGAACAACCGGTTGGTCTGCTGCCACTGGTACGACGGGATTTACCTCAGCACTTGATGGAGTTTCGACGACCAGCGCCGGCGTGGCCGGCTGTTCGACAGGAACGGTCAACAACATCTGCCGTTCCAATTGCAGCAACTCGACCATGTCGCAGTCGACGGGCTCTTCCCGAGTCGCCTCGAAGGCCAACAGCAATTCCTGAAACGTTCCGACACCAGCGGTCAAGATCTGCAATCGAACTTCACTGATCTGCAATCCCGTTGCGCAGAATCGTTCCAGCACTTGTTCAAGGCACAGGCTGGCCCGTGCAATCCGTGTCAGTTCCAGGTCGTCAGCAGCCGCCCAGAAGGTCTGCAACCGGCCGATCAACTCAAGGTAACTTGCCTGGTCTGCCGGAGCGGCAGGCAGGCGCGATAACCATTGATGCAATCTGCCGATCAGATTCCATCCGTCATCCAACAAGAATTCGACGCGCGCCTGATCCATCAACTCGCCCCCGTGCCGCCAGCGCATGACTGGCGACCAATCGAATCCCGCGCACCTGCCGATTATGCCGATTGAACCAACTGCGCTGGATGATCCCAGTGGGAGTATCGACCGTCGCTTTCGCCAAAATTGAACCTGAGTTGTTCCGAAAGGGACGGCTGAAAACTTGATGAAAAGCCGCTTGGGTCAGGGACAGTCAGACGTCAGCATGTCTCAATGTCCCGAATGTTCGGTCTCCAGCGTCACCTAATCCTGGCACGATGAACTTGCGTGAATTCAGTTCGGGATCGATCGCACCAACAATGATCCGAACGTCTGGAAAACGTGAACGAACCATGTCGATCCCAGGCTGAGCGGCAATGATCGAGATTAAGTAGATCGATCGCACCTTCCAGGCTTCCAGCACACTCAGTGCGACAATCGCCGATCCGCCGGTCGCCAGCATGGGATCCAGCACGAACGCGGTCTCAGCAGGATGCGAATCAGGAATCTTGTTGTAATACTCGACGGGTTCGGCCGTCGCCTCGTCGCGATAGACACCTAAGTGCCACACTTCGGCAGTTGGAATCAAGTCCAGCATCGGATCGACCATGCCAAGCCCCGCGCGCAGGATTGGTACGAGCGCCACCGAGGACCCCAATTCCTTCCCTGTGATGCGCGTCAACGGTGTCTGAACTGCAGTGTCTCGAACCGCAAGATGCCTGGTCGCTTCGAACGCCAGCAGTGTCGAAACGCGACGCAGGGACGCACGAAATTCCGCCGGCAGCGTTCGCTCATTGCGCAACGTCGTCAGGTGAGATTGAATCAATGGGTGATCGACTTGAACGACGAGTGACATGAGTTTTGCTCCGGTGGACGTCTGCCGACGAATAGCCTAAGGGACTCGATCGAAACGGAAAAGTCCATGCAATGAATCAGTCGGCCTTGGCACGACCTACGTGGACGACGGCTTCCGTCAGGCCGGCCGCATGTTTCAAAAACCGTCCGTCGGCCAATGGGATGTTCGTCTTAAGACGTACGGACAACTTCCCGGGTGCGGACGTCGACCGCAGTTCGTGCAGATAATTCGCCAGGACCGCGCGGGAATCTTCATTGTGATTCAACATGAAGTGCACCCACGCCCACGCTTCCTGATAGTCGGCCTTCTGCATTTGCTCGACCGATTCCAGTGATTCCAATCGCTCCAGGTTCGGCTGCCATCCGGTTGCAATCGCGGCCGCGAGATTCATCGCGTACTCTCGATTCATCCCGGTCTGCTGCCCTGTCACCTCGAAATATTCCGCCAGACCTTCGTCAAGCCACAGCGGAACATCTTTGAGCGTGGCGTGCAGGACGCCGTGGGTAAATTCATGCCGCATGTCTTCCTGAATGCGTTCACCCCAATAGGTGTAGACCGCCAGTTCTTTGGGAGTGCCGACGAAATAGGCTCGACGTGGAGGCAACATTGGATATCGCGTGCGAATGTATTCGATGTACCGACGCTCATCTTGAAACAGATAGACCGTCACCGGCTGCTTCTGGTGAGGCAAATCGAGTGTTGCCAGGATCTCTTCGCGTAAGTGATCGAGGTCTTTCAGGATTTCATGATTGCGCGACAGCTTGATATCGCTTTGCACGATCAAGTGTTCATTGTCGATCGTGTATCGGGCAGGCAGCCCCATCGGCGGTTGGGCGACTCGACAGCCAGCGCTGAATAGCAACGCGATCACGACAAAACAACGACGAAACAATCCCACGCGCCGCCGAGTTCTCGACTCGGCCGCTCCGTCATCCATGACAGAAGTTGGCGAGGACATCGTCATCTGACAGTCAGAATCTCCGCAGCATGATCGCACTTGCCGGCGTGTGGTCACTCGCGTGAATTTGAGGGAGCCGACCTATTCTCGAACCGAATCGGGATGGAGTTTGGTCGCCGCACGGCAGGTTGCCGAACTTCATCAACGGCAGATCACCCGGCGTACCGAACTTGATCCCACATTCGAGTCGGGCAGATTGTCGCAGAATCTGCCGAAACCGCCTAGCTGTCTCTCAGCCGAACGTTCCAATCTCGGCAGATTGAATGACTTCGACAGGATTTTGACCAAGCAAGCGGGCGTGTGGTTTTGGGATTTCGCTGGAGCCTTCGTCCAAAAACCAGTTGCTGCCGGGCATCAATGGGACGATGCCCGAACCGGAAAGTGGTGAATGATATTCAAGTGCCACTTCAGGATTGACCTGAACCAGGGAGTGCGACTCGATCGTTGTAGCCGGGCGCTCAAGCGGGACCTCGACAGGCACTGTGGCGCTCGCCGAGGTGCCGAATGCGAGTTCCAGGTCGCGCAATCGCATCTCGTCAAGAACGACGGGATGCCACGTGGCCTTACGAGCGTCTACCGCGACAAAGTGAAGTCGAGCCCATTGACGAAGTCGAAGTTCACGGACGAAATCGATCGTCGTATCGCTGTCATTCGACATGTTTCGTCCTCGCCTGTCCGACGATTGCCTATCGCGTGCACCTACGACGAAAATCGGTACCGCATCGGACCGCAGGCCACGCTTTCCACAGCTTTCGCAGGCGGACTTGAGAATTCTCGACGCGAATAACGACCGCTTCGGATTTTACGCAGGTGATGGCCGTTCAAGCCGAGCGGACATAGCGGTCGCGTAAGCTGCGCCACACGCCGCGACCGCCTCGAACACCCGCAACCAGTTGCTCGGCACTCGCTGGCTGTAACATGGCAAACGACATCACGACCAGCAACGCGGCAGAAATCAACAGCGTTTGCCGCAGGCTGCTATCACTGGCCAGTGATCTGACTGCCGTAGCGTACCACGGATCAATACTTGAGAGCGTTGCTGTCGTCTTCGGTTTGGATCGCGGATCGAGTTTGAGTGTGCTTTCGACGGGGATAATCTCTTCGTCGGGACGGGCCGCATCAAATTCCATTCGTGTCAGTTCGGCGGCAAATTCTTTATCTTCCCGGATGGCCGTGATGACACGTTGGATCTGCTGGGTCTCTTGTTCCAGAGTCACAAGCTTGACTTGGTTGGTGTCGAACTGGCTGCGCAATTGCAAGTAGATCAGAAACTTGGGAGACAGCGCGACGGCTGCAAACAGGGCTGCTGCTGCCAACAGGCAGAGCCAGAAAATCAACGATACCGCCAAGCCCGCGACGGTTTCATCACTCGCGGGCCTCGAAGGTGCTGCTGATGAATTCACGGCAGACACGATGTATTCCGAAAAGTCGTCGCTGCCAAACTCGATTGGCCATTTTTGTATGCGATCCACCGTTCAGACTTTTGGCCACGGTGTGACATCGTCCTTGCATCGAAGGCTGTCGAGTCAAACTTGAGTCAACGGCTGACGGACCGAACAAACGACATTCCTGGCAGACTGCCACCTCGAGACGTTTATCGATGTCGGGGACGAGTCGGTTGCAGTTCTTTGTCCCAATCGTCATCCGTCACGACTGGCGGAGAGAATTTTTCTTCAACCGGATCGTCATCCGACAGGCGTGCATGCCCGGCTTGCTCGCTTTCCGAGCCGCTGTTGGAATCTTCATCCCAGGCGAATTGGTCACGGCGACCCTGACGGAAGCGATCGTGCGATGGGTCAGCAATCTCTTCTTCTGGTTCCGTTTCGATGGAATCCAATTGGACATGAGACATGTTTCGCGCCGCCATTTGCACACCAGGCCGCAGCCGGGAATCGAGGTGCACCACCTGGTAACCGTGCATTTCAGGCATTTCCCACATGCTGCCTGATATCGAAGAGGGATTCAACTGAATCTTGCCCAGATCCATCGTCATCGACATTTGAAACTGAGGGCAATCGAGAATCACTCGACGTGGCATCACGACGCCAGAGTCTTTGTCCCACTGATGCCCGCTGAGCCTGGCTTGAGCAATTTTATGCCCGTTGTAGTCGTACAAACTGTGCTCGACGATGATCCCGCGTTTCAAGTCAACCAGGGCGACTTTGCGCAGCGGTTGACCGTGAGCCGTCGTGACCTGCTGAACCAGTCGGGCCTGATCATGCGATCGATCCATTTCCATTTTCAAGTTTGCAGTGGGTAACGACATCACACCCAGCGCCTGCATCAACCACTCCGGTTCGAAGGGGACGCCCAGGTCCTGGCGAGCCGCTTCCATGTTCACATGCTGGCAGGTGACGAACGCCGGATCCATGCGTTTGGACCAAATCCAGAACCGCTCGTCATTCGAACCCAGATCGACTTCGTTTCCCGCTGGCGAACTGACCATCAAGCGGATGTGGCGCCCTTTTTCGACTGCCAGTTTTCCTGAGAGCGGGAAGTGATTGGCCGAGATCCTGACGTCGTTGGCCAGCCAGGATTGAATGCGGTCGGTATTCTGATTCAGGTGCGCGACAACTTCTTCAATCTGTGGAGTGGTGGGATTGGACAGACGCGGCGCGCCGGCCAGCGGATCGCGGTGATGAAACGACGACAATCCTCGGACAGAAATACAGCCCGGTGCGGGGATCGTCACCAGCACGGCCAGCAGTACGAACGCCGCCCTGTGAAATGGCACAGGGCCGGTCGCAACTGTCGATTGGATCATGCTTACCACTCCATCGCAAGTTGCGTTTTCAGTTCCGCCTGCATCCGTTGCGTTTCAGCATCGTCCAACTTGTAATTGCGCACGTCGAAGGTCCCTTCGCCATGCATGCCGCTCAGTTCCAGAAACTCGTCATCATCCTCGTAACGAATATTGTCCAATCTCAGTTTTCGCCGCTGCAGTAGGATCAGCGCCAGCAAATAGCGAGTCTTTTCGTGAACGGGACTGGCTTCTTCGCTGAGTTGCTCGAAGTAGCGCAGCGCCACCTCGGGATCGATGCGGATCGAATCAGGGTTCGGTGCGGAGGGAGCTTCGCTCATCCAGTGTCCAAGATGTCCTTCGGGGGGGCCTGACCAACCTTCTGCAGAGAAATCCAGCCGCACCAATGCTCCGTTGCGTTCCATCAACACCGAATGACACTTCGAACCCGGCTCGAGTGGTTTACCGGTCGCGGCACAAGTTTTTCCCAGAGGTTTGACGTGATAGTCCATGCGTTCCACCCACGCCTATCGCCGAGTTTTGAGCTAAAGTAGTTCTGTTGGTCTTCGTCGAAGCGATTGCAATTGATTCACCCGAAGCAAGGTCGGCAGGAAAATCCTGGACTTCGCGCAGGCGGGGTTTGTACTAGACCGGCGACTTTTGCCGCAAGATGAATGTCTCGCTCCTGTCTGTGACGGCTTGATCAGGTTTGATTCCAAGTCTGTGGAAACCTGAAAATGTGAATTCGTACACCACGTGCCAAACGCATCAAAAACGTCGTTTCTGGGTCGTTCAGTGGAGATTCCGTTGGTCTGGCCGATTCGATTGGCACTGGCCGAACCGAGAAAAGATACTCCTAATAATGCAGTCATATTTCCTCGTAAATCGCCGTTCAGTCCGCCGATGCAGTAGCAGACAGTGTCTTGAACCGTTCGAGTGTCGCCGTCGACACAGTGGACTGCTTTGCACCGACACATTGGCCGATCGATCGTCTGCGTTTGTTGGCGAGAGTTCTCAGGTTGCGTCCGGAATCGGTTGTTCGAGTTAGAAGTTTTGTAGGGACGTGTACACGTCCCGGTGAAGTCATGGTTGTCGTCATCATCAAGCTGAATCGATTTGATCGCGGGAGCAGTGCTGCAAATGTCCGTTAACTGGACTGATGTCACTCGCGACTCGTTAAACTCGCGGCCGCACTTGGAATTGCCACGACGCCTGAAGCTTCCAGTGTTGCCTCAATCGGTGATTGCCTTCACCGAAATCGTGGAAGATCTGGACGCGGGACCACAGCAACTTGCCGCGCCGCTAGAATCCGATGCTTCGTTGACAGCCGAACTGCTGCGACAAATCAATTCGGCGGCCGTCGGTCTGAAGCAAAAAGTCGCCTCAGTCACTCAGGCAATCAACCTGATGGGACGTCGACGCACCAAGATGCTGGTGCTGACTTCGGCCATTCAGCAGGCCACGAAGGATTCCGCGTCCCGGTTGATTCACACGTCCCAGTTCCAGCGTGACAACTATGTCCGTGCCATGTTCGCTCGTGAAACCGCATACTCGATTGGAGCCGATGCCGAAATCGCCTACGTCGCGGGATTGTTGCAGGATTTCCTGCTGCCAATCCTGACCGAAGCCTTCTATTCCGATTACGTCGAGATCATCGGACAGGGCGCCGAACTGATTGAAAGGGAACGCGAAAAATTCGGCTGGGACCACGCCAGTATCGCAGCGAATCTGATTCGAGAATGGGGTTTGCCCGACGAATTGGTGGCCGCGATCCTGTTCCACCACGATGTCGACCGGGTCTTACTGCATGACGAATTGCGACCGACATCAGTGACTGCGGCAGTGGTGAGCGGTTGCCTGCCCGATTGTATCACTCAGTCGCCGTCGGGATTTGATGCGCTGCTGGTGCTGCAAGACGCTGTGCCCGATTTTCAAAGCCTGCAAATAGCACTGACGGTCGACGAAGAATTTGCTCAGCAGGGCCAGGACGTCAACTTGTCGGATCGCCTGAGCGAATCGGCAATGGAAAGCCTGGAACAACGGCGTTCCGACCGCGTGAACCGCTATCGCAAGTTGGGCAACTATACGCTGGAAGATCAAATCGGCGAAGGCGGCATGGGCATTGTCTATCGAGCTCAACATTGCATGCTGAAGCGTTCGGCCGCGATCAAACTACTGCACTCGGCGAAGGTCAGCCCGGATTCATTGGCCCGCTTCGAGACCGAGGTGCAATTGACCTGTGGTCTGACCAGTCCTCATACCGTCGCAGTTTATGATTACGGTGTGACGCACGAAGGGTTGTTCTACTATGTGATGGAACATCTCGAAGGAATCACACTGGCCCAGTTGATTCAACGGCATGGTCCTCAGCCGGCAGGCCGAGTGAATCACTTCCTGAGGCAAGCCTGTTTGTCGCTCGCCGAAGCGCATACCCTGGGGCTGATCCACCGCGATATGAAGCCCGAAAACCTGATGATCTGTCGTCGCGGAGGTGTCCCCGACACAATCAAGGTCTTGGATTTCGGCCTGGCGAAGGCCGTTTCGAAGAACCCCAACGACCCCAAGGCGCCCAGTGAACTGGCCGGAACGCCGCGCTACATGCCTCCCGAAGCGATTCTGCCCGGACAGTCGCTGGATGCGCGCAGCGACCTGTATTCGCTGGGAGCGGTCGGCTACTACCTGCTGACGGGCAAACCTGTGTTTCCGGGAAAAGATCTGGCGACATTGCTCAAAAGTCACGTGCATGCCACGCCGCAGCGTCCGTCGATTCGGTTAGGTGCGCCGATCGAGACGGAAATCGAAGACGTCATCATGCAGTGCCTGGAAAAGCCTCGCGATCGCCGACCGCCGAGTGCCCGTGACTTACATGACCGATTGAATCGGTGTCCGTCAGGGGGAACATGGCGCGCGACCGATGCAATGCAATGGTGGGACAACCTGGACGCCTTGTCCGGTCGCATCGCAGTCTCGACCGAGGGAACGCATGAGGGCGGAAAAACCGTCTTGTCGTCAGACCTCATCAAGCCAGTTCAGGCTGTCGCGAATTGACGAAGACAGGACATTGAACGGGCGGCAGCGATTCCGCTCGGCAGCGAATTGTTGAAAGAGGGCCAGATGCTTACAGCGTCTCAAGTGACGAGCGTCGACATTACGCCTCCGGCCAGCTTTCTGGCCAGCTTCAAACAGCGGTCGTCTCAATTGCGAATGCTACCTGAAGCGGCTAACAGAGCCCTGAAAGTCGGTCGTGATCCAATGTGCACGATCGAAGACTTTACCAATGTCGTCGGTCGTGACCTGAAGCTGGCAGCCGACATTTTAAAGATCGCCAATAGCGTGTTGTACTCGCCACGTTCGCCGATCATCAATTTGCATCGAGCCGTCGTGAGACTGGGCTTTCAGGAATGCCAGAACCTCATTCTGACCGCCAGCATCGCTAGCATGGTCAACAAAGTCTCGATGCAACAGGAATGGATTCGCACCGTCCTGTGGTGGCACAGCTTGAATACGGGGCTATTGGCAACCTACCTGAATCGATCGTTCCAGATCGGATTTCAAGGGGAAGAATTCACGGCAGGAATCATTCACGATGTCGGACGTACTCTGCTTGCAGTCGTCTATCCGGATCGCTTCGACAAATTCGATCCGCTGAGCTTCGACGAGTCTCCCGAAATGCTGGAACTGGAAAACGACGTGGTTGGAACGGACCATTGCCAGATCGGCGCCTGGTTCGCCGCGCAGAACCAGATTCCCAGTCCAATTCCTGAAGTGATTCTATACCACCACGATCCCGCAACTGCCGAAACGGGTCAGAAGATGACGGCCTTGATCGCTGTCGCCGATCATATGGCCAACTATCTGCAACGAACGGGAGATGCGGAAGGATACGATCCAACCCAGAACTCGGCGGTTCCCGTTCTGGCGAATTTCCTGCCACCAACATTCGTCACCCATTTTGCAGAATCTGCTGTTCCACTGATGCACGAAGCTCAACGAGACGCGAAACTGTTGTTGGAGCTCTAGTCACTACAAACTGATCGGGTGCCACGGCGCCTTTGGGTTCCTTGACGTGCGAAGACGCACGCCAGTGGCACACAGAGAGATCTGACTGCGAACAATACGAATCATGCGGTACGCGTATTTACGGAGAAATTGATTGTGACCGACCGCGACCTTTCCAAGTATCAGCAAAAAGTCATCCAACGATACTACGACAATCGCCCCGCACTGGATCATCAGCGATTGGCCGAACTCGCGACCGAGTTGTACCTCGCCAGCGACAAGAAAAAGCCCAAGCTGTGGGAATCGGCGCGCGAACTGATGGAACGTCTCGGGACGCCTCCCTCACGCGTTGAACATGTCATGAAAACGGCCGACCCCGCTCAGGTGGCCGAAGTTGTCAAAGACATTCAAGCAGGCAGAATTCGCCCCAAGACCGAAACCAAAAAAGAGCCACCGACTCGGGAATAGAGCGTATCGCAACTCAATGGTGTGGCGTCACGCTGTTACTTCAGTAACAGCACATACGGCGTACTCAGGTTGTTGGCCGACTGACCATCGTCGGCCACGTAATTCACGTGCCGCGGGCTGCCGGCTGACGGAATGTTGGCCGAACCGATATGATTGTAGGTCACGGCACGAATCGCCGTGATCCAATCACTGAGGGTTGCTACCGTTGAGTTTGTTCGCAGCGTGAAGACAACTGTTCCCGGGTTGGTCGTCGTATCGACGTTGAACAGCGTCGAGTTGTACTTCAACGAATCGACCGCCAGCACGTCCTGAACCGGGATATAATCGGTCATCGTGATCGTGACCTTCTTGAACGTGTTGAAGCCCGTTGGACTCCAGTCGGTGTCAGGATCATTCAGCGATACCGTTGGATTCAAGACCTGAGTGTTCTGGTTCGTGTAGGTCACCGACACAGGACCTGAGACAACAGGTGCATCGTTGACATTGATCAGCACGATGGTACTGGACAATTTCGGACTGCTCTGCTGGCCATCGGTGACTTGCACGGAAGCGACGTTCTGTGCCGAGTGCAGGAATTCGGATGTGTTGACGTACGAAACGGCCTGCAAGGCCGCCTGCCACTGAGCCAGCGTTGCTGTCCCTCCTGCCGACGTCAGTACCAGCAGAGTGTTGCCGCTGATCGTTCCACCGAGCGTATCGAACGCTCCCGTGATATTCCCCATCGTCGCGGGGTTTGGAGTGAACTGCAGAGCTTCCTGTGCACCGTAAGCCTTGTTGATCGCGTCACTGATCTGAATCGTCGCCTGGGTCAACGTGCTATTGATCGAATCGATGACATTGATGTTGGGGAAGATCGGAGTTGCGGGATCGTTTTCCGTATAGTTGAGGGTCGACGTGGTCTGCGTCAGGATCGGGGTCACCGGAACGATGGTGATTCCGACCGTCGTAGTGGCCGACAAAGCACCGCCTGCACCTGTATTACCGTTGTCGTTGACTCCGATCAGCAGCGTGTCGCCGCCGCTATACTTCAGGGCAGGAGTGTAGATCAGTCCGGCGGGGGCGCCGACCGTCGCATTAATGGCGGCCAGCGAGCCGTTGATTGTCACCGAACTTGTGCCGTTCCCGGAGATTTGACCGGCGGTCAATCCGCCCGAGATTCCCGTGGCAAGAGTGAGCACACCCTGACCGACTCCCAATGTGACCGTCTCGGTCGCGTTGCCAGCATCAACATCAGCAAAAGACAAACCACCGATCGTCTTGTCGACCTGCTCAATCGTGGATTGGGCCGAAGGAGCCGTGATCGTCGGCGCGTCGTTCAAGGCGACAATGCTGAAGTAGCGATAAGCGGTTGCACTCTTGGAGATGCCGTCGTCGACACTGAACTGGAATCGCCGAATCGCCGTATTGGGATTACTGCTCGAATTCTGATACGTGACCGAGGCCAGTGCCGCCTGGTAGTTCGCGACCGTATCCTTGCCGGACAGTGTCAGCAGTCCTGTCGAGGCATTCCAACTGCCTTTGATGGCCGTCGTATCGACGAAGGCCAGCAGGTCTTCACCCTGGAAGTAGTTGGGAGCAAGTTGGATCGTTGCCGACAGCAATGTCGCACTTTGTGGATCGGTGATCTTGATCGATGACGTGATGGGTGTTGCAAATGATTTCTCGAGATCCGCGAAGGTGACGGTTTCCAAGTTCGAAATGACCGGCGGGGTCGTCGAGGCCGACACGCTGAAATAGCGATACGTCGTGGCACTGGTCGTCACGCCGTCGTTCGCGACGAACTGGAATCGACGAATCGCTGTATTGGGGGTGTTGCTGGTATCCCTATACATGACCGAACGCAACGCTGCCTGATAATCCGCAGCTGTTGCGGACCCCGTCAGCGTCATGGTACCAGTTGCCGCGTCGAACGATCCCGAAATCGACAGCGTATTCGTGAACGACAACACGTCTTCGCCGGAAAAGTAATTGGGGAACATCTGAACCGTTGCACGATTCAGTGTCTGGCTGCCCGGATCGGTCAGGGTCAGCGTATTGGAAATGGCTGTGGCAGGCGCACGTGCAATCACGTTGAATGCACCCGTCTCGACGTTGGTAATCGCGGGAGCCCCATTCAGGGGCAGGATGCTGAAGTAGCGGTAGGCTGTGGCGCTATCCGACGTTCCATCGTTGGCCACATATTGAAAGCGGCGAATCGCCTGGTTCGGGTTGTTGCTCAGGTTCTGGTAGGTGACGGCCCGCAAGGCCGACTGATAGTTGGCAATCGTATCACTCCCCGACAGACTCAATGTGCCGGTCGTCGCGTTCCAGGATCCGGTGATGTTGGCCGTATTCGCGAACGACAAGACATCTTCACCGGCGAAATAATTCGGGAACAGTCTGACCGACGCGGAGGTGATCGTGATGCTGTTGGAATCCGTGAGAGTTAACGAGGAAGTAATGGACGTCGCGGGATCACCTTCCGTATAGACCTTAGTCACCGTTTCGGTATTGGCGATCACTGGCCCGGCGCTCAACATGCGACGTTGTTCCAGCAATTCAATCAGGGCGGCGTTGACGGAGGGCAGTTGCACTGAGCGGCGGACGCGAGAATTCGATCGTTGAGTGAGTGCAATTTTCGCCTTCAGACCAGCCAGCCAGTGGAACATCATAGAAGTCATCCTCAATGCATCCGGGTGTCAACTCAGCGCGCCTCGCCCACGTCGAAACGGGATTCCGTAGGTCGCAAGATCAATTTGGTGATCTTTAAGCATCGCGAGTCAACCAGACCGCACGCAAGAGTGAATATTGATTCAACCGTTGTAATCCAATTTTCCGTTGCCTGCGTATCAGCCCGAGCGTACGGAGAGTGGGACAGGCCCGTCCGCTGGCGCAGTCCCACCATCTTCAAGTGGTGACGACCTGCCCACTGAGGCAGATCCATCGACTCGCCAAATCAGGGTTCGACCCGAATTCCGTTACGAATGACCGCTCAGCGCGATGCCAGTGTCGTCTTATTTTGCTTCGATC
>Ga0105238_10000233_pt1 | contig 62266 bp, 57 predicted proteins | sample KBSC34metaG_FD_81526 | JGI IMG/M metagenome (GOLD analysis project Ga0105238, IMG submission 81526) | Corn rhizosphere microbial communities from Kellogg Biological Station, Michigan, USA - KBS C3-4 metaG | ecosystem: Host-associated > Plants > Roots > Rhizosphere > Soil | place: Michigan, USA...
AGCCGAACCGTCGCCGCCGCTCAAAGACGCACGGCTTTCGCACCCGTATGAAGACCAAGAGCGGACGCGCCGTGATTTCGCGGCGCCGCGCCAAGGGGCGCAAGAGAGTTTCCGTTAAACCTGGGTTCCGCGAGTAGGAAATCGGCATCAGGCTTCTTGCATCAAGGCTCAGCAAAAACCCTGAGGTCGGGAGCCGTTTTCAAAGCCGCTGTGACGCAAACTGTCAAGAATAGTTTCCCTAAGAACCGGCGTTTATTGCGGCGCGCGGACTTTGAGCGAGTGTATAAGCAGGGCCGCCGTCACTTTGCCGCTCACTTGACGGTTTTTTACGCGCCGCGTGCGAGTGGGACCTCAGAACCGGGCATGGGGACTCGAGTTGGGTTCACGGTCAGCAAGGCGCTCGGCGGAGCCGTAGAGCGCAATCGGATGAAGCGGAGGTTGCGGGAAGCGGTGCGATTGCAGGGCGTTTCCCCGGGGTTCGATGCCGACATTGTCATCAATCCCAAGCGGACGTTGCTCGGAGCAGAGTTTTCCGAGCTCCGGAACGAACTCGCCAAAGCATTCGTAGTAGTGGGAAAGACGTTGCAGAAAGAGAAGCGTTGAAACTGAGCCGCATCCCAGCCGAGTGTCTGATCGCGCTCCTGCATGTATACAAGCGGGTGCTTTCACCTCTGTTTCTTCCATCCTGTCGTTACACTCCAACCTGTTCCGAATACGCAATGGAAGCCTTGGATAGGCACGGCGTTCTGCGCGGGTCGGCTCTGGCGATGGGGCGGCTGCTGCGCTGCCATCCCTTCGTCCGCGGCGGATACGATCCCGTGCCGGCTCAGGGAATAACCAACCGCTGCGGAGCCGTGCTCCGCCGGACCAACCACCTTCCCCGATCGGCGAAAAGCGCGCCTGCCGGAGAGCCAGAGAGCGTCGGTCTCCACACGGCCTGAAGATGCCTGAATACAAGAATCCGCAATCCGAACCCGGCATGGACAAAAACATCCTGCTGGTTTTCCTGCTGATGGCGATCGCCATCTTCGGCGCGCAGTTCTACATGCGCAAGTACGCGCCCCCAGCGCCGCAACAGCAGAGGAGCACGGCGCAACCCACGCAGCAGCCCATTCAATCGGGTGCGCCTTCGACACAGCCCGCAGGGGCGAAGGTAAGCCCAGCCCAGGGAATGGCAGCTGCCCCAACGCGCACCGAACAACAGGCGACCGCAGAGTCGGAAACGGTCATTGAGAACGGCCTTTATCGCATCACCTTCACCAATCGCGGCGCCCAGGCGAAATCATGGATCCTGAAAAAGTTCAATGACGATCAGGGTCATCCGCTCGATATGGTCAACGCCAAGGCTGCGGCCAAGTACGGCTATCCACTATCGCTCTGGACCTATGACGAAGGCCTGCGCAACACCCTGAACTCCGGGCTCTACGTTCCGAGCACCCCGGCAGCCACACTGCAGGCGCCCGCGCAGATTCAATTCGACTATTCGAGCGGCGGACTCACCGTCCGCAAGAGCTTTCATTTCGACCGCAACTATGTGGTCAGCATGGATGTCGCAGTGTTCTCGAACGGAAGCCCGGTTTATGCCTTCCCGGCGTGGCCTTCAGGCTTCGGGGATCAGACGACGCTCGCCGGCTTCGCCTCCGGTCAACTCGAACATCAATTCAACGACAGCACCGAGCACATCAGCGTCAACAAAATTTCTGGCGGAAATACTCTGCATGGCTCTTTCAACTGGATTGGGGCAGGCAGCCAGTACTTCGCGGCGGTTTTCATCCCCGACACGCCTGAGAACCTTATGGCTGTCACCCTGAATAATCCACTTGAGCTTATTCCCGACGCCAATAAGCCGAACGAAACCCGGACTGCCCAGGTGATCGGGGCGGCCTTCGGTCGACCGGGAACTTCGACCGGAAGACTCTTTGTAGGTCCCAAGGCGCTTCCCGTTCTCGAGTCTGTCTCAGTCCCAACCATCAGCGGCGCGGCCAAAGACCTTCGCACCATGGTCAATTTTGGCTGGTTCACGCTGATTGCCCGCCCGCTGTTTATTTGGCTGCGCTGGATGAACCAGTTTGTCCACAACTGGGGCTGGTCCATCGTTCTGCAAACCATCGTCATCACCCTCGCTCTGCTGCCTCTGCGCTTTTACCAGTTGAAGTCTGCGCTGAAGATGCAGCGCGTGCAGCCGCAGATGAAGGCGATTCAGGAGAAGTACAAGAAGTACAGCATGCGCGATCCGCGCAAGCAGGAGATGAACAAGGAGATCGCGGATCTTTATAAGCGGGAAAACGTAAATCCCGCGAGCGGCTGCCTGCCATTGCTGATTCAAATGCCTTTTTTCATCGCCTACTACAAGGTGCTGAGCACGGCGATCGATCTGCGGCAGGCGCACTGGCTGTGGATCCACGACCTCTCGGCTGCGGATCCATACTTCATTTTGACGGCCTTGGTGGTGGTGAGCTTCTGGATTACCCAGAAGATGACACCCCAAGCCGGGATGGACCCTGCGCAACAGCGCATGATGAACATCATGATGCCGTTGATGATGGGTTTCTTCTTCTTCCGCATGCCTGCCGGTCTGAACCTGTACTACGCTTTGAGCAACGTGATCATGATTCTGCAGACGTGGGTGATGAACCGTACCGAACTCGGCCGGGAAATGCGCGAGCTGGCCGCCAAGCGGGCGAGGAAGAAAGATAAATAGCTTCACGCTCGGACATCGAGCGGACAAGCGAAAAGCAAAAGTGGAATATCATGCGGGTGTCAGGAGTTGCTCCAGGCTCACCGCTCAAAGCACGTAGCTTTCTATGGACAAAATCCAGGCAGCAAACCAGCTCAATTCGTTTCTCGGCCCCGTGGTCAGGCACGCGGGCTTCAAGCTCAAATACCGCATCACCGTTGATCCTCCCATCGAAGATAACCGGGAGTGGGAACGGCCGGAGATATTGGTGGAATTCGCCGGCCCTGACGCGCAACTTCTTCTTGGGCGCGGCGGCGAGCTCCTGCGTTCGCTCGAACTCCTCGCCATGGAAATGCTTCGCCTAACCGGCAACGAACACGAGAAGATCAGTTTCGATTGCTTGGGCCACCGCAAGGCGCGGCTGGAAGAGCTGCGGCTTTCGGCCCGAGTCGCGGCCGACAAAGTTCGCCAAACCGGCTCCCCGTATACTTTTGCGCCCATGTCTTCGCGCGAGCGCCGCATTTTGCATTTGGCTCTGCGAGATGAACAGGATCTGCGGACCGAAAGTGCAGGGGAAGGCCTGCGTCGTTCCGTCGTGCTTTATCCCAAGAATTACGTGGAGCCGCAATCTCGCGGTAGACGATAGCCCGGGGTCGCCCAACAGATCGATCGCTGCGGCACCGCGCCTGCCGGAGTCTTTGATTCCTTAGGCCGTCACCCCAGAATTCCCATCCTGCGCCCGACCGTTTCGAGCACCTCTAACGCCTGCTCCATTTCTTTGTTCGTGTGGGTTGCGGTCATGATGGTGCGAAGGCGCGCCTTGCCTTCCGGAACTGTCGGATAGGCGATTCCCGTTGCCAGCACACCTTCGTTGAATAGCTGGCGCGAAAAATCCATCGTAAGCTTGCCGTCGCCGATGATGATGGGGGTAATCGGTGTTTCGCTCGCAGGCGTATTCCTTCCCCCGATGTCGAATCCGAGCAAGCCCAGCTCTTTTTTCCAGAAGCGCGTGTTCTCCCACAGCTTTTCAATCCGCTCCGGCTCTTGCTCAAGCACATCGAAGGCCGCACTGCAGGTGGCTGCAACCGACGGCGGATGCGATGTCGAGAACAAGAACGGCCGCGCACGGTGATAGAGGAAGTCAATCAGCTCGTGGGTGCCGCAGACGTAGCCGCCAAGAGCGCCTATTGCCTTGGAAAGAGTTCCAACCTGAATATCCACCCTTCCGTGGACCTGGAAGTGATCGACCGTGCCGCGCCCATGGCGGCCCAGAACACCTGAGGCGTGGGCATCATCCACCATCATGATCGCACCATATTTCTCGGCCAAGTCGCAAAGGGCAGGCAGGGGGCCGATGTCGCCGTCCATCGAGAACACGCCGTCTGTGATCAGCAGCTTGCGGCCGGGCTGGTCTTGGACGCTAGCCAGTTTGGCCTCCGCATCGCCGATGTTTTTGTGCTCGAAAACCAGAATCTTCGCTCGCGAGAGACGGGCCCCATCAATAATCGATGCATGGTTCAACTGGTCGGAGATGATGAAATCCTCTTTGCCGAGGATCGCCGAGACGGTTCCGGCGTTCGCCGTGAATCCCGACTGAAACACAACGCACGCTTCGACGTTCTTGAAGCGGGCAATCTTCTCTTCCAGCTCCATGTGGATCTTCATGGTTCCGGCAATGGTCCGCACTGCTCCCGAGCCGACCCCGTATTGCCGCGTAGCCTGAAGCGCTGCCTCGCGCAGCTTGGGGTGCGTGGTCAGGCCCAAATAGTTGTTCGAAGCCAGATTGATGACCTTCTTGCCATCGAAGGTGCAAAGGGGGGCCTGCTCGTCGTCGAGCACGCGCAGGCGGAAGTGTGTGCCCTTGGCTTTGAGTTCATTCAACTGGCCGGAGAGAAATGAGAGAGGGTCGGTTCGGGTTGCAGCAGGCATGAGATCTCCATTCCGGAGCCGCTGCCGGGCCCCGGCGAACTGAACAGTGTAATACCGCACGCGTATCTCTGCCGGGGCGCAACATCTTGTTTGAGAGAAAAACCACCGAAAAGGTTCTCGGAATTGCAATTCCCCGTTCGAGGACGGCGCGGACTCGGGCGCCCCCAATCAGGAACAGAGCAATCCCGCCAGCAGGGCCGCGCGTTTCGGAAGCTCAGAGACAACGACGGCCTCATGGGGGGCGTGCGCCCCATCTCCGACCGCCCCGAGCCCATCTAGCGTGGGCACCCCGAGCGCCGCAGTCAGATTTCCGTCCGATGCTCCGCCAACCGCAGCCTCCTCCAGCTCCCAGCCCAACTCACGAGCAATCTGGACGGCCTTTTTGTAAAGGCCAGCAACTTTGGCCGTTCGCTCCATTGGCGGGCGATTCACGCCACCGCTGATTTTGACGCGGCATTCTCGATCAAAGGGCCGGAGAGACATCAGAAGTCGGTGGACCCTGGCCAACTCCTTTTTAGTTTTGACTCTCAAGTCGAGGACTGCGCTGGCTTCCGCGGCAACCACATTCGCCCGCGTTCCCCCGCTGATCTTGCCCGCGTTGATCGTGGTCCCGCTTTTCAGGTCAACCATTTCCGACAGCCGCAGAATTTGCCGCGAGAGCTCTACGATCGCGCTGTGTCCCTTTTCGAAGTCCAGGCCAGAGTGTGCGGACACTCCTTCGACCTGCAAGGTGTATTCGCCGATACCTTTGCGGGCAGTCTTCACCGCCCCCTTCACACCCGCGGCCGGCTCGAGCACGAAAACCGCTTCCGACTGCCGCGCCAGCTCCTCGGTAACTGGCCGCGATGACCGGCTGCCAACCTCCTCATCGGATACCAGGAGCACCCTCACAGGCCTGGGCGGAATTCCGTCGTTCCACTGCAATAGCGCTTCGATGACATGCAGCGCCAGAGCGATCCCAGCCTTCATGTCGAATACCCCGGGCCCCCAGGCTTGGCCTTTGCTCACGCGAAACGGCATCTTCGAAATCGTGCCCACCGGATACACGGTGTCCATGTGTCCAAGCAGAAGAAGAGGTTTTCCGCCGGACTTCCCCTGAAAGTCCACCTGAAGATGATTGCCGAACTTTTCGGCGGGGTGAATTCGGATCTTCCCGCCCAGCTGCTCAAAACGCGAGGTGAGCACCGTAGCCACGCGATCAACGGCGGCCTTCACGTCGCTTGGGGATTCAAGGGTAACGAGCTGCTCGATGGTGTCGAGAATGGCAGATTGCCGCTGACGAAAGGAGCGCAGCTGTAGGGTTCGGGGAGGTGTTGGCATCCGAATCATGAAAAAGCTTAGCTCATCGGCGATGGCCGCATGCCTTTCATTTCCAGTGGTTGAGAAGGTCGAAGACTTGGGCTTTCCGAACCATCGTCGAAACAGAGGTTCCTCGGACAGCTCAGCATGAGCAATAAAGTATAATTCTCCCTCAAGTAAACCAGCATGTCTCTCGGTGAATCTGAGCCCGCGTGAGGCGATTCCATGGAGACGAACAACTCGCCACAAATGACTGAAACCGCTGAAATCACCGAGAATCCAGCAGCCGAGCACATCCGCTACGACATCAACGACATCATGCGGATTCTTCCGCATCGCTACCCGATGCTGCTCATCGACCGCGTCGTCGACCTCGCGCGCAAGCAGCGCATCGTGGCGATCAAGAACGTCACCATCAATGAGCCGTTTTTTGTCGGCCACTTTCCCGGCGCGCCGATCATGCCCGGAGTGCTCATCGTAGAAGCCATCGCGCAGGCTGGCGGCGCGCTGCTGCTGACCGAAGTGCCCGATCGGGACGAGAAGCTGATCGTGTTCACCGGAATTGAGCGCGCCAAATTCCGCCGACAGGTGGTCCCTGGAGATCAGGTGCGAATTGAAGTTGAGGTGCTCGCCTGGCGCGAGGGCAGCGGGCGCAAAGCGGTGCGTATGCAGGGCATCGCATACGTTGAAGGAAAGCGGGCGGCGGAAGCGATCGTAACCTGTCAGCTGGTGCCTAAGCCGGGTAGCACGGGATCTCAGCCGGAGAGCCTATCAACCGAGTAGGCAAAGATTCGTAATTCTGTAAGGCACACCCCGCGGCCAACGAGGTTTGAAAGGGAAGTGTTGGGGAGAATGCTTTTGCATTGCAGAATTTCCAAATGACCCGATCAAAAACCAGCTCCCGTCTCCTGGCATAAATGAACGTCCACCCCACAGCCGTTATTGATCCCTCGGCGAAAGTTCCCCCCTCCTGCAAAATCGGGCCGTACTGCGTGATTGGTCCCAACGTCGAGGTTGGGGATGACTGCGAACTGATTTCTCACGTTGTCATCGAAGGGCCTTCGAAAATCGGCGCGAGCAACAAGTTTTTTCCCTTTTCGTCAATAGGCCTCGGACCACAGGACTTGAGTTACCAGGGCGAGGCCACGCGGCTTGAAATAGGAGATCACAACACCATCCGTGAGTTTGTGACCATCAACCGGGGCACGGTAAAAGGCGGCGGCCTGACTAAGCTTGGCAGCCATATCCTGATCATGGCGTATACGCACATCGCGCACGACTGCTTGATCGGCGATCATGTCATTATGGCCAACGCGGCCACTCTAGGCGGCCATGTCATTGTCGAAGAATGGGCCACCGTAGGCGCGCTTTGTCCCGTGCACCACTTCGTCCGCATCGGAGCCTACTCCTTCATCGGCGGCGGAACCACCATCACCCGCGACGTTCTGCCATTTTCAAAAACCGCTGCGGAACGCGGCACGCACGCTTATGGCTTGAACTCTGTCGGTCTAGAGCGTCGCGGCTTCACGAAAGAGCGCATTCGCAAGATCCACCACGCGTATAAGGTCCTGCTCGCATCGAAGCTGAATACCTCGCAAGCCTTGGAGAAGCTCAAGTCCGAACCCGATCGCGGCGAAGATGTGAATGCGCTGATCAAGTTCGTAGAATCAAGCGATCGCGGAGTGATTAAGTAATTGTTCGTGGTTCTCAGCCTGCACCGATAAAATCTGTGTTCCGGTGCGGATGTTCGCTCGAAAGACCTAGCCATCATGCCTCCCAAACTCGGCCTCATTGCTGGCAACGGACGCTTTCCCTTTCTGGTGCTCGAGGCAGCGCGCGCCCAGGGTTATGAAGTGGTGGTGGCAGCGATCAAAGAAGAGACCTTTCCTGAAATCGAGTCCCATGGTGCAGCCGCCGTTTACTGGCTTTCGCTGGGTGAACTGTCAAAGCTGATACAAACCTTCCAGCAAGAAGGCATCACCCGCGCCGTGATGGCCGGTCAGGTGAAACACAAGCAGATCTTCTCCAGCATCCGTCCGGACTGGCGTCTGGCGAAATTGTTGTTTTCGCTCACCACACGCAACACAGATTCGCTTCTGGGGGCCGTCGCCAAGGTTCTGGCCGACGAAGGCATCGCGCTTGAGAACTCCACGGGTTTGCTCGAACCGCTGCTGGTCAAACCCGGGGTAGCCACCCAACGCGCGCCTTCCGAGCAGGAACGCAAGAACATTGCTTACGGACGCGAGGTCGCGCGTGCACTCGGCCAATACGACATCGGGCAGACGGTTGTCATCGCCGAGAGCGCATGCATTGCCGTCGAGGCAATGGAAGGCACCGATGCCACCATCGAGCGGTCGGGTCACATCATGGCATCGCTTGATCCGGGCGCCTCAACTCTGAATCGCTCTCTTACCGTGGTGAAGATCGCAAAGCCCAAGCAGGACATGCGTTTCGACGTTCCCGTGGTAGGGGTTAAGACCATCGAAATCATGCGCCGGGCCGGAGCCACCTGCCTCGCGCTCGATGCAGGCAAGTGCCTCCTCATGGATGGCGACCTGGTTTTCGGGGCTGCCGACGAGGCGGGAATTGCCGTGGTTGCGGAATAGACTGAACGACGTTGCCCGGCGCCGGGTATCGTGAGAAGCTTTCCGTGCTGGGCATTGTCTCGCGATGCCCCCGGGTTTTATTGAGGGAGAAAATGTCAGAAATATCCTTCATCGTTGATCAACTGAAACTTGCCTTTGAGGGCGAGCCCTGGCATGGCCCTGCGCTCATGGAGATCCTTCAGGGCGTAGGCGGGGAGACCGCAGCCGCTCGTCCAGTTGCAAAAGCTCATTCCATATGGGAGCTGGTCATCCATCTGGCCGCATGGGAAAAGGTGGTTTGCCGTCGCTTGCAGGGCGAGGTGGCCACTCTGAGCGATGCCCAAAACTTTGGCCCCGTCGATAGCACGACGGACGAATCCTGGAAGAGTACCGTAAGGAATCTGCAGCAGACTCACGCCGAACTGATGGAGCTGGTTTCCACTCTTCCCGAATCGAGCCTTGCCACTCGCGTTCCCGGGAAAGATTACGACGTTCGCTTCATGCTCTATGGCGCGGTGCAGCACGCCGCCTATCACGCCGGCCAAATCGGCATCCTCAAGATGCGCTAGCGCTCTCGAAGACTCCTAAGGGCGTTCCTGATATCCTGCGGCTCACGATGGGCAATCGCTCGGATCGTCCTCTCTCCATCGCCGTGATCGGTTGCGGTGCTTTTGGCCGGAATCATGCGCGCGTTTATCACGAACTCGAGAAGGCGGGTGAACCCATGAGACTTGCTGCAGTCGTGGACACGAACGCCAGCCGGGTCGAAGCGCTCGCTCGTGAATTTAACTGTGCCGGCTATCCCACGCTGGATGCCCTGCTATCGTCGGCAACAATCGATGCCGCATCGGTCGCCGTTCCCACCGTCGACCACGCCGCAGTGGCTCGCGAGCTCATGCAAGCCGGCGTAGACATCCTGGTCGAAAAGCCCGTGACCCCAACGCTCGTCGAAGCCGATGCGCTCATTCAAGTGGCTTCCCGTGAGGGTCGCATCGCACAGGTCGGCCACCTCGAACGTTTCAATCCGGCTGTGCAAGCGACCCTCCCGCTGATCACCAAGCCGATGTTCTTCGAGGTTCACCGCCTAAGCGTTTTTACTCCCCGCTCCCTCGACGTAGACGTGGTCCTTGACCTGATGATTCACGATCTCGACGCCGTGCTGGCCCTGGTCAGATCGCCGGTCAAGGAAATCCGCGCCGCGGGGCTGCCGATTCTTTCGAACAAAGTGGATATTGCCAATGCCCGCATCGAATTCGAATCCGGCTGCGTCGCCAATTTGACCGCCAGCCGCGTCTCGACCGAACGGGTGCGCAAGTTGCGCTTCTTCCAGCCCCGACAGTACATTTCGATCGACTACGGCCGCCAGGACGTGCTCATTTTCACCGTGGGAGATACGAGCGGCACACCCTCGCCGAACGCCGACATTAAAATGTCCAAACCCTCGATCACCCCGGAGGAGCCGCTGCGCGCGGAACTTCGGGCGTTTCTCGATTCAGTTCGGACCCGGAAAGCTCCCCTGGTAGGGCTTGAGGATGGACGGCGCGCTCTAGAGGTCGCCCTTGAGGTGCTGGCGCAAATCTCGGCCCATGCCGGCAAGCTGGGTCTTGCCGGCCCTGCCTGAGGGCCTGGCAACTCTCGTTCTTTACACTTCTTGACCGCCGAAGCCACCTGCCTGGGCTAGCCTGAAGGCGTTACTTTCGCTGTAAGTGCTTGCGTAGAAAGACTCCACTTCCCTGTGAAAAAAGTGAGAGAATGTTAACCAAGGCATCTCTTGTCCATTTAGTGCCCGATGTCGCTAACGCAAATCCCGCTTGAACCTCCCCCGTCGCGTCCCGAGCCCGAGCAGGGCGATCTTTTCGACGCGGTGACTTGGGAATCCGCTTACCGGGAAATGCACGACTTCCCCACCCTCCTCATCCAGGCGCGTGATGAACTTGCCCGCTCTCGCAAGCGGGAAGCGTTCTGGATGTCGGTGGTCTTCCATATCCTGCTCATCTTGGTAATTGCCTACGCCGACAGGATTGCCCGCTATCTTCCGCACCGCAACGTCATGCTCGTCCAAGTCCCGAGGAACAAGGAGGACATCCATTTCCTGGAACTTCCTCCCGACGCCCAAAAGGCGGTGAAGCCGCCGAAAACGAACATGATGTCCGACAAGAATCGGATCGCGGAATCTCGCGCCCCGAAACTCGACCAGCAACAATTGAAGAAGCTACTCGACGCCATGCGCCAGGGACGCCGAGGACCGGCTGCCGCGGAACCGCAGCAACAGGCTCCCGCTCCTCCTGCCCAGGCAGCTCAGGCCCAGCCGCAACCGCAATCCCAGCCGCCTCAGTCTCAACCACAGACCGCAAAGTTGCACTCTCCGCCCGTGAAACAAACATCGCCGTTTGACCGGCCCGCCATGTCAGCTGAACGCGCCATTGCTCAGGCCGCACAGCAGGTCGCCAACAACCACGAAAGAATCGAAAGCGGCGACGAAGGAAATATGGGATTGGGACAGCGGCAGGCGAATGCTCGAGTCGGTCCCTTTGAAGTCCTCAGTGACACCATGGGAGTGGACTTTGGCCCCTACCTGCAACGGGTTCTTCAAGTCGTCCGCGAAAACTGGTACGCAGTGATCCCTCCCTCCGCCCAGGCGCCCCTTCTTAAGCGCGGCAAAGTCGCCATTGAATTTTCCATTCTGAAGAATGGTCAAGTAGGCGGGATTGCCTACGTCAGCAGCTCAGGGGATGTTGCTCTTGACCGCGCCGCCTATGGCGGAATTACTTCTTCGAATCCCTTCCAGCCGCTTCCGACAGAGTATGCCGGCCAGGCGCTTCGTTTGCGATTCACGTTCTACTACAACCCCGACCCCCGGGAAGCCGACCTGCGGTAAAAGTGCTCGGTATCCGCCTGGCATTCCATTCGAGTTCCCATCAAACAACGGCACGATCTTCTCTGGCGGGCACCGTACGGCTACCGTATGCCATCCGAATCAGCGTTCTTTCTGCGAACGGTACGTATAGCAGAGCAGCCGTTGTGCCGAGCGCGGGGCCGAAGCCAATCCGGTCCATCACTAGAAATGGAGCGGTTGCCCATAACTGATCGAGGACGAAAACACCGAGGAAAATCCGGTTAAATTTTTCGCCCAGCCGGGAATAGTCAAAGGCGGTTCCAGAGAGCAGATAAAGCCGTAGTGGAATTCCGACGGCGGCAGTTAGGAGAACGGCGATGAATACGGTTGGCCACCCCAAGCGGGGCCAAGCGATCTGGTAGAGATCTTCGGCGTGGAATAAGGCCACAACATAGAACACCAGGTACATCGTCTGGATCAGCGCGAACAGGGAGCGCGTCACCGCGCGGTGGGGTTTTGGTAAGTCATGTTCGGAGTCTGGTTCGGCGAGCGACCAACGATCCCGGACAGGCTGGGCAACAACTTTTGGGATCGATTCTTCCGGGGGGAAATCTTTCTGTACTTCAGCCACAAATCGGTAGCCGCGCCTGGCCAGGGTCTCGATAAATCGCGGGCTCGATGCCGAGTCCCCCAGCACCTCCCGCAGCTTGTTCACCGCAGTGTTGAGGCTGTGGTCGAAGTCGACGAATGTGTCGGCCGGCCAGAGCCGCTGTCGTAGTTCCTCTCGCGTGACAATGGTTCCGGGGTGCTCGAGCAACGCGGCCAGGACAAAAAACGGCTGGTCCTGAACCCGCAACCGGCGTCCTGACTTGCGCAGTTCCCGTGCCTGCAAGTCTGCTTCAAACACTCCAAACCGCACGATCTCCGAGCCTTTAGTTGGCACGCTCGTAAGTTTACAGCCGCCGCCCGGTCGAGGGTTTTGAATTTCAGGATGAAGTGCAGGGGCCGGGTTGAGAAGGTGGGATGCGCCGCGATTCTCCAGCCTATTTTGCTCGCGACAGCAAGGTTTGTTCCGGGTCTAGCAAGATCTTTCGCGTCCCGGCAGGAGCAGAAAAGCGAAACGACGTGTCTTTGCCGTCAGCAAAAACGCGCCGCAAGAATACGGGCTTGCTTCCAACCACGGCGTATACGGGAATCGAGGTGACAAGCGACTCCGGCGCATCGTCCTGAATGATGGTGCCCGTCACCCAGGCGGCACCCGCTTTCTCCGTGATCTTCACGTCGTGTAGTTCAAAGCTTGGGACCGCCGTGCCGCTCAGCCAGGAATCAAAGAACCAGTCGAGCGACTTCCTGCCCTCATACCAAAGAGGTTTTGGCAATTGAGCTTCGAAGACCGCTAGCAGCTGCGTGGTCGTAACCGGGCGGCCCTCATATTGCTTGCGAAGCTCGCGAAGAGCGCGCAGGAACAACTCGTCCGATGCTTTGGTCCGCTGTCGGGAACTGGCTGGCTCGGCGTCGCGTAACATGGTGCGCAGCATGTGAAACATCCAGGTCCCGCGGCCGTAACTGATGGCCTCATAGGCGTTGGGAAATTTTGAAGAAGACAATCGCAGCCCCAGGGTTACTGGCCCGGCATCCATCAATGGCTCGTCTTGCGTCCCCTTGAGCAGCAGCTGATCGCGGTACTTCTGCATGAGCTTGCGGAATTGAAGCGGGTTCTTCGATTCGAGCAGCATCATGGAGCTGTAATTGGCAAGCGCCTCCATGACCCATTGATCGCGATATCCGGTGAAGGTCACCAGGTCGCCCCACCACTGGTGGGCGGTTTCATGGGCGATGAGCTGTTGGATCTCGAGCCGCTCCACCGGGTTATGCTCCAACTGCTCCAGTTCGGAGGGGTTCAAGAATGCATAGCTCGAAAGAAAGATGAGCCCCGGCCATCCCTGGCTGGTGCTCCCCGGGATCTGGGTCAGCATCAACCGGCTGTAGGGATAAGGCCCGAAGTTTTGGGAATAGAATTCCAGTGCCTTGCTTGCTTCATTGCTCACCATTTGGAGATTCCGTGACGGTGAAGGCGCAATGGTGCGCGACAGAAGTGCCGGAGGCAGGGGCTGCGGCCCGCGAATGGAAGGAGGCAGCGGCAGAGGTTCGGTCTCTTCGGCTAGCAGTCCCTTTTCCACGCTGGGAGTTGCGTAGGTCTCAAGCTCGATTCCAGCGACGTGAGCCACGGTGCGGGAGTACTTTCCAAGGTTGAATCCTGCCACCGGCACTTTCCGCTCCGTTACCCAGTGAGAGATCTGCCGATCTGCCTCGGTCCTTTGTTCGGTGCGTTTGCCGACCGCCACGAGCGTCCATTCGAGCGGGTATCGAAATTCCATGTCGAACGACGACATCGTAAATCCGATATTGGGGTACCAGTTGCCACGCTCTCCCACGTACAGCAGACCGTTCGCTGCTTCAGAAATCACAGATCCCGAGTAGCGGATCTTCAGCTGAATGGGGACAGCAACCTCCATGGCTGCGGGAAGAAACACAACCAGCCAGTCGTTTCCTCGCCGGGCCAGGTGCGATCCTTCGACCGCCTGGTTATGAATGAACTCAACGGGGTTTCCGTTCTCTTCGACGCTCTGGACCTGCAACAGACGGGAGAGTTCAAAAAGCAGAAGCCGCCCGCCACTTCGCTTGGGCGACACAGAAAGAGCCGCCGTCGAGGAGAGTTCGGTCGGTGGCGTGATTTCGCTCGTGATCTTAAATTGCGTTATTTCAAAGTCCTGGGTGGAGAGAAGTCCGGTATCCGGATCCCTCTCCTCTTCCGGGTGCTTGTTCTGTGCGAACGAGGCCCATACGTCGTAGTAGTCGGTGTTCCCAACCTTCTTGTGCTGGCCTAACGAAATGGGTTCTGGAAGCAGGGAGTCATACCGCACCTCGAAGGTCCCCAGCCGTTGGCCCTCGATATAGGCATGCAGAAAATGATCGTCCGATTTGGTCTTGTCGGCATTGCGAAAGCTGATCAACAGCCGCAGGGCATCGCTTTCGGCCAGACTGACTGCGAGTCCCGTGAATTCGTCCGCGAACCCACCCCCCTCGTTTGTATCTCGAAGAGAATTCTTCAAATCACTGTAGAGATCGTCGTTGAAGCGGAAATAGGCCAGGGAAAACCGCTCCTCGAGGATAGCCGCGCCCGTGAACAGAGCGAGCGACGCCCTCTCCACCGTGTTGGGGGGCAATACCAGGATCTCGCCGTCCCCCTGAAAGAGCGCGCCCGTGATGTGGCCGCCTGCCTCTTCGGTGAAAGCGATCGTGCCATCGTCGAGAGAAATGCGAACCGAACCCCGCACCAGGTCGGTATGACGAATTCGATAAACGTGGGACTGATCGAGTCCTACCGAACGAAGCCGCAGGTACAAGGATTCAGCCGGCCCGCCAGAAGGTGTTTTCGCCTGGGCAGCGGCAAGGCTGCTGAGCGCCAGTAGAACAAAGGCCAAACACTTTGCTTTGCTGATTACGTCGGTCACTTCGGAACCGCCGATCTACCCTCTAGAATGCGCCTGAATGCGTGTGTTTGTCATCCTGTTCGGGGTAGTGTTCGCGACCGCAGCCTGGCGGTCGTCGTCCGCGGCCGTGATCCATCTCAAAAACGGCGATTCCATCGAGGCGGACGAAGTAGAGGAAGGCGACAGCACTGTCCAATATCAAATTGGCGACAACAGCTTCACCATTCCAAAAAGCAAAGTTCTTGATATCGAATCCGGACCGCCCCAGGGTCGAGCTCCCGCAATGATCCTAGCTCCTCCGGTGACAACGCTCGAGCCGAAAGCGGAGAGCGACCGCGAGCTACTCGAGCAGGTTCTTCAGAATGGCGGAGTCGACCGGAGCGTCGTGGCCTCGATCGAAGCACGGCAGCACCCGGATTCGACAGCCATCGCCTATTACATCGCGGGCAAATCCGAGTACGAGTCTGGCAAGTTCGCTCAAGCCAGGCGCGATTTTGAGGCAGCGCTGCGTTTTCAGCCAGAAAATCCGGCGATCCTTGCTTACTACGCCGCGCTTCTTGTCCGCACGGGAGATGGCATCGAGGCGGTCTCCTATGCCGAACGTGCCGCCCGCATTGCCCCCGGCTCCGCCGACGCCATGAGCGTCTTGGGCTATGCTCAATTCGCCGCCGGACGCAATCGCGATGCAATCCAGAGCTGGAAGAAATCGCTAGCACTTCGCCCTGACCCGACCATTGAGCGCATGCTCTTGAAGGCGGAGCGAGAAACTTCGGCCGAAAGCGACTACTCCGAGCGCGAAACCAGCCACTTCGTGCTCCGCTTTGAAGGCAATCAGAGCTCGACGGGTTTTCGCGAACAGCTGCTCTCGACTCTGGAGTCTCACTATCAGGACCTCGCGCACATCTTCGGAACTGAGCCGAGTTCGAGCGTTCAGGTCGTGCTCTATACTTCCCAGGCTTTCTTCGACGTGACCCGAGCACCTAGTTGGATCGGTGCACTCAATGACGGCAAGCTCCGCATACCGCTTCATGGAGTAGATTCGGTCACTCCGGAACTTTCCCGGATTGTGCGCCATGAACTCATCCACACTTTCATCAATCAGTTGAGTGCCGGGCGTTGCCCCGCCTGGTTGAACGAAGGAATCGCGCAAATGCTCGAGCCGCGCACGCTTGGGGCTCGGATTGCTCGACTGGGGGAAGTGTTCAAGGCGGAAAGGGAAATTCCCTTGAACATGCTGGAGCGCAGCTTCGGTTCCTTTACCGCCGAGGAAGCTGTTCTGGCCTATGACGAGTCTCTGCTGGCTGCCAGCTATCTCACCGCCCACTATGGAATGGGCGACCTGATCAGCGTGCTCCGAAGAATCGGCCAGGGCGACTCCACCGAGAGCGCCCTTCGCTCGATCCTGCACAGCAGCTATGGGCGTCTCGAGGAAGACATTCGCGCAGAACTGGTTCGGGCCTCACCATGAGCCGGAAAAGCGGATTTCCGTCGCTTCTTGCCCGGTGCGAGCCCTCGCTGCCAAGGGCCTTCGCCCCGCCTAAGCCGGCCCCAGGCTGCTATGACCCTCGTGCGCTGCAGTTCGAAGATCGGGATTGGCATGCCTTTGATTCAATGCTAAGGTCATCCTGCTCCGGAGCGTCATGAAGAAGGCCATGCCCACTCTCGAGATTTTGCCCTGGAAGGATCCTGTCCACGCAGAGATTCCCACAATTCGCGATGGCGAAATGGGTGCTCTCTACTACGGGCAGCGGCGTAGCGGCGACTTTTTCGATTTCCTGCGATGCGGTCCCGATCGTGTCCTTTTAGGACTCTTCGATGTCGCCGGGAAGCTGGAGCAGGCCCGCCCAGTAATGGTGGCCTTGCAGAAGACGCTCCGCATTCTGGCCTCCGAGTTACTCGAAGACGATTCGACCAATGAAATGGAAGCCATGGCGGAACTCTGGATCCGTTTGAACCGCGAAGTGATCCAGACCGCCGGAGGTGTTCATCAGTGCTCGGCATTCATCGGTTGCTATAACGAACGTTTAAAAACCGTCTCTTACGTAAATGCGGGGCATACGCCTGGGCTGGTCAAGGATGGGATGGACATGGTCGAGCTGGCCGCGACCGCGCTCCCGCTGGGCTTGTTCTCCCACGCAGTGCCTGAACCGGGGATGGTGGCTCTCGGTGCCGGTCACTCCTTGCTTCTGGTTTCAAGAGGGGTTGTCGAAGCCGGTCGCCGGGGAGATGAGTTCGGATTGGAAGGAGTGAAGCAATACCTCGAAGATGTCGGCTTCCAGTCGGCCCACGAGATCTGCATGGGGATCCTCTCACGGGTGCAGCAGTTTATGGGTACCGCCCCCACCCACAATGATGTCACCGCCGTGTGCCTGGTTTGTAGCTAGCCTTTTCGGGGGCTTGGTCGCCTCTGCCCACTGGAACCCGTTTCCATCCAAGGTTTACAATCGATTGCATCTAACAATGTGAGCCCGGGAGGACCTGGGCCTTAACCTACTTTGCAGGGTCTTTTATGTACAAGCGCTCCCTTTTGACCACGGTTCTTGTTCTTCTCGCCCTTCCGGCTATTGTTTCCGCCGACACGGTCGTTGAGGAGATCGTCGCCCGAGTAAACAACTCCATCATCACCCGCACCCAGTACCAGCGCGAAGAGAAACAGCTCAATGACGAGGCTCAGCAACAGGACCCGGCTCACGCCACCGAAATCGTGAACCAGGGCAAGCGGGACGTCCTGCGCGGCTTGATCGATCGCCAGCTCCTTCTAGAAAAAGGCAAGGAGCTTGGCATTACCGCCGACACGGAGGTGGTGAAGCGCCTGGATGACATCCGCAAACAGATGAAGCTGGATTCTTTGGATGATCTTGAAAAAGCGGCTCAATCCCAGGGGCTCTCGTTCGAAGATTTTAAGCAGAACCTCAAATCCGACATCATTACCCAGGAAGTGATCAAACGCGAAGTCGCTCCTCGGATCAACGTGAGCAACCAGGAGCTCCGCAAATTCTACGACCTGCATAAACAGGATTTCGCGCAAGCGGAACAGATTCAGCTGAGCGAGATTCTGGTTTCAACCGATCAGGCGGGAGAGGACGAGCAGAAGCTGGCCGCGGCCAAGGCCAAAGCCGAGGACTTGCTGAAGCAGATTCGTGGCGGCGCGGATTTTTCAGACCTAGCAAAAAAGGAATCCCAGGATCCCTCAGGCGCGCAAGGCGGAGACCTCGGACTGTTCCCGCGAGGGAAACTGGCCAAGCAACTCGAAGACGTTACCTTCGCCATGAAGAAGGGAGACGTCACGGACGTGATTCGCACCCGCCAGGGCTTCGTGATCCTGAAGGTAACCGATCACATCCCGGCCGGGGTTCCATCATTCGCCGATGCTCAGGACCGCGTGCGTGATCAGATGTACATGCAAAGAATGCAGCCCAAGATGCGCGAGTATCTCACCAAGCTGCGCGAAGAGGCCTTCATCGACATCAAGCCCGGCTACGTCGACACCGGCGCCAGTAGCCAGCAGACGAAGCCAATCGTCACCACTGCCGCCAAAGAGGCGAATGCGAAAGAACTTAAAAAGAAAAAGAAAATGGGGTTGTTTTAGGTTAACCTGGGCGGGACCGCCGCTTCCAAGCCAGGAGCAGCGGGAAGCCCGCCTGAAGCCATCATGAAAGAGTTCTTCCTCTCCGACTGCGCGCGCTTTGAAAACAAGGTCATCGTCTCCAGCTTCGTCGTTATCAGCAAGCAGGTAAAGCCCAAAAAGACCGGGGAACCGTACCTGGCCCTTACCCTTGGGGATCGCTGCGGCCAAATCGAAGCCAAAATGTGGGACAACGTCGAGGATGCCCTCGATGCCTTTGATCAAGAAGACTTCCTCAAAATCAAAGGCCTGCTGAACAAGTACAAGAACCGCTTTCAGTTGACTATCCACAAACTGCGCAAGCTGGGGGATTCGGAAATCGATTTCGGCGACTATCTTCCGAAGACCACGAAAGATGTTGAACAGCTGTGGCGCACTCTAGCGGACTTCGTCGCGACCTTTCAGGATCCAAACCTGCGTGCTCTGGTGGAATCATTCATGGCGGATCGCGAAATTTCTGACGCGTACAAGAACGCGCCCGCCGCCAAGAGCCTTCACCACGCCTATATCGGCGGTCTGCTCGATCACGTGGTTTCCCTGTTTCGCTCCTGCGACTTGGTCTCTCGCAACTATCCCCAGATCAATCGCGACCTTCTGCTGACCGGTGCGTTCTTCCATGACATCGGCAAAATTCACGAACTGGCCTACAATCGCTCGTTCTCCTACACCAGCCGTGGACAGCTGCTCGGGCACATGATCATCGAGCTCGAGATGTTGCAGAAGAAGCTGGCTGCGCTGCCGAACTTTCCCCTCGAAATGAAGACGCTCGTCGAGCACTTGATCATTAGCCATCACGGGCAATATGAATTCGGATCCCCCAAGCTCCCCATGTTCCCCGAAGCGTTGATGCTGCATTACCTGGATGATCTGGACTCAAAAATGGAGAGCATGCGGGCTCACTTTGAGCGCGAAGCCGAGAACGAATCCAGCTGGACAACCTACAACCCCTCGCTTGGCCGCACGCTGTTGAACACGGCGAAGTTCCTCAATCAAGACCAGCCGGCCCCGGCTGCGCCACCCGCGGCGAGCAGCAGCGGGGAACCGAGTCCCGAGCCTGATGCATCGGAACCAGAGCCGGTCTCGGTTGCCTCCCCTGAGACTTCCGTTGCAGTTGGGGACCATAAAGGCTGAGTCTCGACCCCGGGGGCAGTTTCCCCAAAGCTCCCTTGCCTTGCACGCGCCGCACGATTGCCGTGGGCCTTGGGAGGCAGCCGCGAACCACGGCCGCTCTGAAATGGGTGCCCATTTACCACAAGCGCACCTGTACTGTTGTGAGTTGATCTCCTGAGTACCAGTTGCAGATAATCTTGCCTTCAGGGGAAAAACCATGAAACTGCGCTTAACGATTCTCTCGCTTTCTCTCGTGCTTGCGGTTGGCGTTGCGTGCAACAAGCCTAGCTCGACGGCGGACAGCTCCACACCAAATGGCGACAATGCCGCCTCGGGCTCGAGTGATTCACAGCAGACCGCTAGTTCCGCTCAGCCGCGCGCTCCTGAAACAATGACCGTGCCGGCGGGGAAAGTCATGACCATTCGCCTGTCGAACGCTGTTGGTTCCAAGCTCAGTCAGCCTGGCCAGAGCTTCGGCGGGAGCCTCGCAAAGGCGGTGGAAGTCAATGGGGAAGAGGTAATACCGGTGGGCGCGAAAGTCTCCGGAGAAGTTGTCGATGCCAAACCCCTTGGCCGTTTCGCCGGTGGTGCCTTGCTGCAGTTGCGACTGAATTCGGTGACCGTTCAGGGCGAGCAGATGCCGGTTCAGACCGCGACCTTCACTCAGACCCTCAAAGGCAAGGGCAAGCGGACTGCTGTCATGGCAGGCGGTGGCGCAGGTTTGGGGGCCCTTATAGGCGGACTCGCGGGTGGCGGTAAAGGTGCAGCCATCGGGGCCGCGGCAGGCGCTGGCGCGGGGACCGCCGGAACTGCTTTCACTGGGAACAAAGAAATCGAATTGCCAGCGGAATCGGCCGTGGCCTTTACTCTGAAATCGCCACTGAAGATCCGGCGCTAATCACGATGTAGCGCCTCCGGCGTGGAGGTTCGAAGCCTCACACCGGACAATGAGCCCGGCCATCAGCTAAACTGATGGCCTATTTTTTGTGCTCGACTTTTCCCAATTCAAGTTCCTGACCTTCGATTGCTACGGCACCCTCATCGATTGGGAGACGGGCATTCTCGCCGCGCTGAAGCGAATTCTTGAGAAGCATTCGATCCATCACTCCGATGCGGAGATTCTGGCTCTCTACGGTCATCTCGAGGCCGAAGCCGAAGCCGGAGATTACAAACCCTATCGCGAGGTCTTGCGAAGGGTGGTTCGCGGGCTGGGAGAACGGTACCGATTCGAAGCAACGGCTGCCGAGCAAGAATCGCTCCCCGATTCCCTCGCCGCCTGGCGTCCGTTCCCCGACACAGTGGATGCGCTTCGGCAACTGCACTCAAAATTTCAGCTGGCTATCCTCTCCAATATCGATGACGACCTGTTCCGCCCGAGCGCCCGTCAGCTCGAGGTCCAATTCGATCACGTGATCACCGCGTTTCAGGCGCGCGCCTACAAGCCTTCGCCGACCATCTTTCGCCTGGCACAAGAGAAACTGGGAATCAGCACGGCAGAATGGCTTCATGCGGGACAGAGTCTCTACCACGACGTGATCCCAGCGAAATCTCTCGGGATCGCCACCGTTTGGGTGAACCGTCCATCGCATCGACCGGGAGTCGGCCCAGTCCGGCCAGCTGCTGGTGTGCCGGATCTCGAAGTGCGATCCCTCAAGGAATTGGCAGAGCTCGCTCTCATCGACTAAAAACCTGGACACCCGGGCGGAATGGGTTCGATAGTTCCAGGATGCCCCCCGGTTGCTGCGCTCAGCACCTTTGACTCCCCTTCCGCGCTAACCTAGAATTGCTGCAGATGCCGGACATCACCGTCCGTGGCAGGAGGGTCTTATGGGGGAAGGATTATTTTCGCCGCTGCACATTTTGCTGATTGTAGGCATCGCTCTCCTGCTGTTTGGCCCTAGCAAGTTCGCCGCCCTCGGGAAGGGCCTGGGCGAGGGCATCCGCAACTTTAAGTCCGCGGTGAAAGATGGCGAGAACGCCGATCCCAATAACCCGGCAAAAAAGCCGTAGCGGGAACCCTTTTTAGCCAGCGGAAAAGCAGGTTCTCAAACGGCGGAAGAAGTTCGGGAATCGCCGTGATCAGGATCATTCCAAGGTCCTACAATACCCCGTGCTCCCCGAGCATTCTCCACACCAGATCTACTGGCAGGCCCACCACGTTGTAATAATCCCCTTCAATCCTTGAAATCCAGCGCGACGCTCGTCCCTGGATGGCGTAGGCGCCCGCCTTATCCATGGGCTCGCCGGAAGCGATATAAGCCGCGATTTCCGCTTCGCTCACGGCGTTGAAATGAACCCGCGTCATCTCCGACCGGATGTCCTCAAATCCCTCGCCGAGCAAGCACACCGCCGTAATCACCTCATGGGTGCGATCGCTCAGCAGACCGAGCATCCTCGCCGCGTCTTCGGCACTCTCGGGTTTGCCAAGGATTGCGCCGTCGACGGCGACCACCGTGTCCGCCGCGAGAATCAGTTCGCGAGCGATCCGTGCGGTCCTTGCCTTTTCGCGCGACATTCGTTCCGCAAACTCACGCGGCTGTTCCCCGGCAAGCGGCACCTCGGGGATGCCTGCGGAACGGACGAGAAACTCAATCCCGGCATTTCTCAGCAGCTCCTGTCTGCGCGGCGAGGTTGATGCCAGAATGATTGGCTTTCGAGTGGACAAAGGTCAGGGTTCCAGTAGGATGTTGTCGATCAACCGTGTGTTTCCGGCAAACGCCGCCACTGCAACCAGCACACGCTTGTCTACGGTTTCGACCGGCTCTAGCGTGTCCGGATCAACAATCTCGAGGTAATCCAGTTTCACCGCCGGCTGCCACACAAACGCCTTTTTCCCGCCGGCGGCAAGCGTTGAAGCATCCCGCTCGCCGTCATCGAACAGCTTTTGCGCGCGTTCTAACGAGGCATGCAATACCAGCGCCATCTTGCGTTCATCGGAGCTGAGATAGACATTCCGCGAACTCAGGGCCAGACCATCCGGCTCCCGCACGATCGGGCACACTTCAATCTGAACCGGAATATTCAGATCCGAAACCATCCGCTTGATCACCGCCACCTGGGCTGCGTCTTTCTGTCCAAAGAATGCGAGCTCCGGTTCTACGATGTTCAGCAACTTGGCGACGACGGTCGCGACTCCGCGAAAGTGCCCGGGGCGTGACTTTCCGCATAGACGCTCACTCAATCCCTCGACCGTGACCCAGGTTATCGCTGACCGCTGAGATTCCTCATTGCCGTACATTTCCTGTGCGCTCGGCGCGAAGACCACATCCACGCTCTCCCGCTCCAGCAACTCGCAATCCTTTTCGAGCGTTCGCGGGTATCGCGAGAAGTCCTCATTCGCACCGAACTGAGAGGGATTGACGAAAATCGAAACTGCAACCACCTCCGATTTCTCCCTTGCCGCACGCACGAGCGACAGGTGACCCTCGTGCAGCGCACCCATGGTCGGGACGAGGCCGACTTTTTCGCCGCGGCGTTTGTGGGCACCGAGAGTGGTGCGGACCTCTTCAATGGTGTGGATTCGCTTCAATCTCTGTCCCCGTGACAGAGGTTGAGAATACAGCATGGTGGCCCGATCGGAGAGCTCAAGAGAGCCGCTTTCCTTGACACTGCCGCGCACCAACTTTTATCCTAAGTCTAGCTCCCCGGAGTACTTACTCCTCAGTATGTGCTGCCGCGGCCTGCGAAAAGTGGGGGCGCGGAGATCCTGAAATGCTCATCGAAATCAGGGAATTGCAGGTCCACCCGCTGGACTTTGACGAGCATCTTGCGCCCGGAACCATAGATTTTGGCGCAGAGATGCGGCAGGAGGGCAATCTGGACAGCAAAGGGCGCGCTCAGCTGGTCCAGGAGCATCACGGTAAGCACCTGCTTATCAATGACATACGGATTGTGGGCGACTTCGCGGCCCGGATCGAACTCTCATGTGCACGGTGCTTGGAACCGATTCATCGCGAGGTGACCAAAAAGTTCGAGTTGCTCTACCGGCCGCAAGGTTCCGATGCCGGTAAAGAGGAGCTTTCGGTGACCGCAGCCGAAGCCGAGGTCGGGTATTATCAAGGGGAAGGTTTGCTCCTCGAAGAGGTTCTGCGGGAGCAGGTCCTGCTGGCGCTGCCGTTAAAGGCCATCTGCCGCGAGGACTGCAAAGGTTTGTGCCCGCATTGTGGACGCAACCTGAATCAGGAACAATGCAATTGCACCGAGGCGCCGGAAGACCCGCGCTGGTCGGCGTTGAAAGATATTAGAGAGAAGTTGCAGCACTGAATTCAGCTTTCAGGTGTCAGCGAAACCCGAAACGGTTGAGCTGAGAGCCGACGGCCGGAGCTGGCAACTAAACGAAAGGATTCCCATGCCCAATCCCAAACGGCGGCACTCCAAGCGCCGCACATCCACCCGGCGTGCCCATGATGCCCTGACCGGCGTCACGCTTTCCGAGTGCCCGAATTGTCACGAACGCAAGCTGCCGCACCGTGCCTGTCCGAAGTGCGGGTACTATAAGGGACGCGAAGTACTGGAAGTCAAGGAAGCCGAATAGCTTTCCAATATGCCTGGCGTCATAGCCCTGGACGCAATGGGTTCTGACCGCGCGCCCCGTCCTGAGATCGAAGGGGCGATCCAGGCGGCGCGACGCTTTGGTATTGCCGTCACCTTAGTAGGCCCAGGGGAACGTCTCAAGGCCGAACTATCCCGCTATTCCGCTTCGGCCTCTCTGCCCATCTCGATCGTCCATGCGAGCGAGGTCATCACCATGGACGACAAGGCCGTGCAGGCCGTGCGCTCCAAGCGGGACTCTTCCATGCGGGTTGGCCTTCGCTTGGTTCGGGAAGCGAAAGCCTCTGCCTTTATTACTGCCGGCAACACCGGCGCTGCCATGGCAACAGCCAAGATGGTGCTGGGCGGGCTTCCTGGGGTAGACCGTCCCGCCCTTGTGGCGGTCATGCCAACTGCCATTGGATCGGTCTGCACCTTGCTCGATGTCGGCGCCAACGTCGACTGTAAGCCCCATAACCTCGAACAGTTCGCGGTCATGGGGGATATCTATTTCCGCAGCATGTTCGGTGTCGAGAAACCCAGAGTCGGCCTGCTATCCATTGGCGAAGAGGAAGTCAAAGGCAACGAACTTACCCGCGATGCCTTTGCTCTTCTCAAGCAGCTCCCCATCCATTTCGTCGGCAACGTGGAAGGCCGCGATTTATACGGCGGCACGGTTGACGTGGTGGTCGCAGACGGTTTCGTCGGTAACGTCGCGCTGAAAACGTCTGAAGGCGTGGCCCATCTCGTCCGCCACGTGCTGAAAGAGTCCTTAGCCGCAACCGTGACCAGCCAAGTGGGCGCCCTCCTGTCGCGCAGCGCATTTGCGGATTTTAAAAAGCGCCTGGACCACACCGAATACGGCGGCGCTCCTCTGCTGGGGGTGAAGGGGGCGTGCTTCATCACGCATGGCTCATCGAACGCCAACGCAATTAAGAACGCGATCCGGGTGGCGGCGGAATTTGTGCAGCGGCAAATCCCGCAGTCGATCGAGCGGGAATTAGCGGCGCTGCACTCGCAGGCTGAAACCCCTGGACCGAACCGGATGGAGCTGCCAGAGAAGGCTCAAGACCCGCAGCGCGAGAAAGCCTGAAATAGCCAGGTGCCTCCGTTAGACGCGGCCGTCAGGTAAACTTGCTGTTCGCAGCTGGACAAGAATGACACCGCCACGCTCTCTCGCTTTTCTGTTTCCTGGGCAAGGTTCCCAGGCCGTCGGCATGGGCAAAGACCTTGCCGGCCGCTATGATGTTGTCCAAAGAACGTTTGAAGAAGCCGACGACGCCCTGGGCACCAAGCTGTCCCGACTCTGCTTCGAGGGTCCCGAGGACCAGCTCCGCCTGACGGAGAATACTCAGCCCGCGATTCTTACGGTTTCCGTCGCTGGCTGGCGCGTGCTGAACGAAAAAGGAATCAAGCCGGCATTCGTCGCCGGGCACAGCCTCGGCGAATACTCTGCCCATGTAGCCGCCGGCACGCTCAGCTTCACTGACGCAGTTCGCGCCGTCCGCAATCGCGGGAAGTACATGCAGGCGGCAGTGCCGGTGGGCGCTGGCTCTATGGCAGCGATTGTCGGCATGCCCATCGATACGGTGGTCACGATCTGCGCCGACTCGGCCCAAGGCGAAGTCTGCGAGCCCGCCAATATCAATTCGCCCGACCAAATCGTGATCTCTGGCCACACCGCTGCGATTGAACGGGCCGCGAAACTGGCGGAAGAGCGTGGTGCGAAGCGGGCGAAAATCCTCCCCGTGAGCGCACCCTTCCATTGTTCGCTGATGAAACCTGCGCAAGACCTCCTTGCCGAAGACCTGAAAGCCTTGAACTTCTCCGCGCCCGCGATTCCGGTGATCGCGAATGTGTACGCCAAAGCCGTCGAAGACGCTATCGGTTCGCGCGAGGCTCTGATCCGACAAGTCACAGGATCGGTGAAATGGAGCGAATCCATGCAGTTGCTGATCTCCCGCGGCGCGCAGTTGTTCCTCGAAGTCGGCCCCGGGAAAGTCCTCAGCGGCCTCATGCGCCAGATCGACCGTACCAAGAAGGCCTTAAACCTCGAGGACGAAGCCTCATTGCAGAAGGCGCTGGAATACCTGGCGCAGAGCGCGCAGGCTGGAGTCGCCGAAGTCTGACTGCGGCCTTTCCTATCCTTGACCGGGTGGCTCTGACTGCTGCGGTCTGTATTTTGGTTGGGTGCCTACCACCTTTCAGCCGACGGCAGAATACTTCGGCATTCAGTCCGCCATCTTGGCTACATGGAGATCGAATCCTGTCTTCGGCAAGAGAGATGTCAGCGCGAACACCTTGTAGCCGCTGCCGCTGATCTCGGCGTGCCGGTACAAACCGGGCTCATTTTCTATAACCTCCCGACTCCCATGCAAATGATCGATGAACTCCTGAGCGGCGCGCGCATCGACGGCTGCGGATTGCTTCGGTTGCGAAAAAATCTCAGCCGCATACGAGCGCACGAGCTTTGGCCAATACTTTTCGAGCAGGCTGGTGCTCGCGAAAACGTCCGCCCAGATGAACTGTCCATTGACTGCGACCACCACGCCGACGGCGTGTTTTTCCCGCAGCTGGCGAATGGCACCCTGGTACTCCTTCTGGAGTGGCTCTGCAACACTGTCGAGCTGATGTTTCACTTCCTGGTTGTTCACCGCGACGGCGTACGAGGAACTTTCCTGAATCGGGGCCGCCGCTGTCATTCCAGATTCCATCCTCACAGTCTCTGCCCATGAAGTGCGCGCTTTGCCTACCTGCTCCCACACCTTGCCCTGATCCTTGTCTCCCATCGCCTTGGCTCGCACGGACGGCTGCACCATTGCCATGGGTGCCACAAACTTCTCCGATCTCGCAACCCACCGGCCGGGCTCGACACAGAACACGCTCAAATCCACCGGATCGCTTTCCGCCGGTACCAGCCGGTCTTTCCCGATTACGCGGTCTTGCTTCCCCCCGGTGACGATTTCACCCGCAAGCAGAAGAAGAGGACGCTTCGAGTTATTGATCAGCACGAGCTGATTCACTTGCGCGCTGCCGCGTGACGGTTCATTCCAGACCGGATTCCGGGACCGCGGCCGCACCAGAGGAGCGGCGTTTCCGGCTTCGGTGACAATCACCTCCCCCGAGCGCAGACCCTCATCCAGGGTCAGAAATTGACCCGTATCGTGGGTGGACTCCGCCACCACCGGGAATATCGTGAGGTTCCCGTTACGAATCGGCGCCAGCACTTGATAGCCGCCGCCCGCCTGGGTCTCCCCAGCCTTGAGAACAGGGACGACGATGGCCAGGCCGGCCAAGGAGAACGCAATGCCTACTGCGATCCAGATCTCTTTCATAGAACCTCCCACGAGCCTCCTGGGATAGACCCCCAGGGCGTTTTGAGCCAACCTGGTTGGCGCTTACGGGCGCACCAAGGCGCAGCCGCTACCTGGCCCTGGCGCTTGTCAGGGTTACCGTGCGGCAGGTCCGGACCTGCTTGTTCTTACCTTTGGAACGCCAAAAAATCACGCTCTTGCGTCTAATTAATTGGTAGCATCCGAAAAGAGCATGTCCGTCGCCGACCAGACCATGCCGGGCCAAGCCTCCGCTCCTCGGCTCCCCGGGCTTTTCGCGGAGTTATATGCAAAGTCTCGTGCCGAAGAATTCGCCTTTGCGCCCGAGCAGTTTTTGCAAATGCTCCAAGCGATCGCCTCAAAACATGCCTCGGGTTTGAAGCTCGACGAGTACTGCCTAACATTGCGGATCGAAGACCTGGTGCTCGCCCGTGCCTGTGCAGCGGGAAATGAGCGCGCCTGGGAAGTGTTCATGCTGCGCTTTCGCGAGAAACTCTACGATGTTGCTCGCCAAATCACGCGCGAAGATTCCGCCGGCCGCGAACTTGCCGACTGCGTGTACGCCGATCTCTACGGCACCAAAGTCCGCGGCGAAGAGCGTGTCTCGAAGCTCAGCTTCTACAATGGCCGTGGGTCGCTCGATGGATGGCTGCGCACGGTTCTCGCCCAGGAATACGTCAACACCTATCGCAAGCAGCGCAGGCTGGTGAGCCTTGACGAGGAATCCGAAGAAGGTGTCCAGTTCGCAGCGCCGGCCGAAGAGGATACTCCTCCCGCGCACCCAGCGCTCGCCCGCGCCACCGAGGATGCCCTGAAGGCGCTCACCCCAGAAGATCGCTTCGTTCTCTCGTCCTATTTCCTGGACAACCGCACGCTTCGAGACATTGGGCGAACTCTCCGCGTGCACGAATCCACCATCAGCCGCAAGGTCGAAAAACTGACCAAGAACTTACGCAAGCAGATCCTCAAAAACCTGACAAACCTGGGCCTTAGCCGGCGGCAGGCCGAAGAAGCGTTAAGCGCTCAACCAAGCGATCTAGCTCTCGATGTGCGGGCGAGTTTGGCGCAAGATTCGCTGCCGGGAGCGTTCTCAGAGAAGGGAGTAAAAGCAGGCGACGGTCGGGGCTAAGGCCTTCGCAGTAGACATGGACCAGTTTTCAAAATTCGTTCGAGATCGCCTCAGAACAGAGTCTCCCCGCGAGCATCCGGATGCTGAGATACTTTCCGCGTTTGCCGAAAACGCGCTCCCTGCTCGCGAGCGGGAAGTGGTTGTCGAGCATCTTTCGGGTTGCGCGAACTGCCGCGAGGTCGTCTTCCTTGCTGCCCCTCCAGCATCGGAACAGCAACCAGTTTTCGCCGCTCCCAGGCCTCGGCCCTACTTTGCTCTTCGCTGGGGTACGCTGGTGGCCGGTCTCGTGATTGGTGGTTTGCTGCTGGTGTCGCACCGTCCAGGGTTCAAATCGATGGGCCACGACTCTTCGGCCAAGAACACGTCAATCCCGGTTGCCTCGAAACTTGCCGCGCAGGAAAAACTCCCTTCGGATCTCGAATCGATGCGCGAGCAGCAATTTGCGCTTGCGCCTCCTCCTCCGGCCAGAGGTCATGCCGAACCGAAGCCGAGTAGCGCCAAGCCCAGCACAAAGATGGTTTTCGACGATTCCGGGGAAGTAAGCGTGGCCCGCAACGCCCCGTTGAATGCGCTTGCGCCGACGCCGGCACCGGCACCCTCCATGTCAGCCCCCAACCTAAAAGAGCTTCCCGTTGAGGGACGGAATGTCAGTGAGCTCGGCAAAGTAGCTCCTGGGTCGGTTGGAGCCGTTGTTGGAGGACCCGCTGGCAAGAGACCCATGGCCGACTTGGCTGTAACCTCGTCTGGTGCGACGGGCTCGGCGAACGAGGCTTGGAAGCGAGAAAACTCCGTCTCTGCCCAAAACGGCCGTTCGGACCTGGCTCTCGTCGATTTGCCGGCGAACAGGGACAAAGACGCGTTTTTCCAGGGCTATGTGGCGGGCACGGTCTTTGACCCGACCGGAGCGGCGGTGGCGAATGCCAGAGTCACGGCAACCGGCCCGCTGGGGGTGAAGACGGTGGTCTCCGACAGCGCCGGGAAGTTCTCCTTCAACGCCTTGGCAGCCGGAACCTATGAGTTGAAGGTAGATGCTGCCGGCTTTCAGAAAGCCCTCTCTCAGGTGGCCGTCGCCACGAACAAGCCGGCGATGACAGAGTTCAAATTGCGGCCTGGAGTCACGAGCGAGACGGTGGTAATAGAAGCCACCGCCGCGCCCATCGCGAGCCCGCCGGCCATCGATCGGAAGGTTGAGTCGAACGCAGAAACCGCCAGTTCGCTGCCGGCAGCACAAGGTCAAATCACCTCCGACACTGAAAAGAAACAGAAGGCGGACGCCTTGCGGGGGAGAAGCGCTTTTGAAAGACGCGCTTTAGGGCAGCAGTTCTCCCTCTCACCCCAAGGCAAGGTGCAACGCTCAAGCGATGGCGGAAAGACTTGGGTACCGGTTACCGTTGGGGAAGGCGGCGTATTTCGGACAGTTGCTTCTAGTGGCACCCAGGTCTGGGCCGCCGGAAACGCGGGGCTTTTGTATCGCTCGCTCGACGGCGGCGAGCACTGGACGCATGTGGTTCCAGCGAGCAAGGGCGAGAAAATTCAGGCGGACATAACCCAAATCCAATTCCCTGATCCCGCGCACGTCGTCCTGCGCAGCGCAACTGGCGAGAGCTGGGCGAGCGCCGACGGCGGCGAAACCTGGGTCGGGCAGTAACGCCACTCCGTAATCCCCCTTTTGGGAACTCACTCGAATTACTAAAGTGACATTTACACCCTCTCCGGAGTTGCATAGTATCCACCTGTGGTTTGGCAGTTCTGGGGGAGGGCTGCCGGGCGTCCTGGACTAGGGTTCAGGACGCCTTTCTTCTTGCTGCCCGCCTCGCCGCAACCCTGCCGGCACTTCCATTTTGTCAATCGGGGCCGCTAGGCAATGGGCTAAGCCGCGGATTGCCCTAGGACGAAGGCTCTTGCCCCGAATCGCACCGGATCGCCCGCGCAGGCCCGCGAAAGGACTCGGAACGGTGCCTTTTGAAGGCGGTTCTGACACCCTGACGCGTCTGAGTCCTACCCTCTCCCCGCTGCATCCAATGCAGTGTTACGATATTCGGTTCGTGAGTGAACTCCCCGGAGGAAAGCATGGCGGCAGCTGGAATTGTTGAAGTTACAGACCAGAATTTTGACCAGGATGTCTTGAAGTCCGATACCCCCGTTTTGGTGGACTTTTGGGCGGCTTGGTGTGGTCCGTGCCGCGCTATCGCTCCCATCGTCGATGAGCTCGCCAGCGAGTACGCTGGCAAGGTGAAAATTGGCAAAATGGACGTGGACCGCAACAACGCCACCCCGATGCGCTATGGCGTGCGCGGCATTCCCACGCTGCTTGTGTTCAAGGGTGGCCAGGTTAAAGAGCAAATTGTCGGCTATGTGCCCAAAGAACAGATCCAGAAGGCCCTCGATAAGCACATTGGGTAAGCATCCAAAAACGCGAACGCCCGGCCAAGGAGCCGGGCGTAGTTGCGTGTAAGCAAATATCGCCCTTAGTACTTCCTCAGCACACCGATTACACGTCCCTGGACCGCCACGTCTTTTGAGGGCACGATGATCGGCTTCATCTTGGCATTGGACGGTTGCAGGCGGGTATTTTCGCCTTCGCGATACAGCCTCTTCAGGGTTGCGTCGGATCCCTCCACCAGGGCGACGACAATGTCGCCGTTGTGCGCGACCTTGGTCTTTTCGACCAGGACATAGTCGCCGTCGAGGATGTGCTCGTCCTGCATCGACTCGCCGCGCACCTCGAGAGCGAACACTTCTTTCGAGCGCGTGAAGTCAGCAAGAGAGATGGTCTCGGCTCGCTCGATGGCTTCAATCGGTTGTCCCGCGGCAATACGTCCCATCAGCGGAACCATGGTGCCGCTATTGACCGACATCGATTGCTTTAAGCGCCCCTTGGGAGGGAGCAGGTCAATCGATCGGCTGCGATTGTAGTCGCGGCTCAGCAAGCCTTTCTTCTCGAGGTTCGAGATATGCTTGTGAACCGTGGCGAGGGAGGTGAGGCCCAGACCTTCGCCGATCTCTTCAAACGACGGCGAATACTGGTTCCTTTGAACGAACTCGGCGATGTAGTCATACACCTGGCGCTGACGTTTAGTGATTGCCATGCGCCCCATTGTAGGCGAATATAAGGCGAAGTCAAGAAAAACAGCGTCCACGCTTCGGTCCGCAAGAAACCAGCCGAGGCAAGAAGCGGGGCTTGCGACGTTTCCCGCCATTTTGAAATCTAATTGCTGGGCTGCCGCGTACTTCGGTTGTGCTTTGAAGTAAGCTGAAGGCGTAGCGAGCAGCTGAGGGCTTCGTATATGACAGATAAAATTAAGCGATCCGACGACGAATGGAAAAAAGAGCTTACACCGGAACAGTTCTATGTTGCCCGTAAAGCCGGCACTGAGCCGGCGTTTACCGGCAAGTACTACAAGACCAAAGATTCCGGCACCTACACCTGCGTTTGCTGCGGACAGCCCCTGTTCAGTTCTGAAACCAAGTTTGAGTCGGGGTCGGGTTGGCCAAGCTTTTACCAGCCCTTGAGCGAGGGGGCGGTCGAAGAGCACAGCGATACGGCATACGGCATGCGTCGAGTGGAAGTGCGCTGTTCGAAATGCGACGCGCATTTGGGCCACGTGTTCCCAGACGGACCGCGGCCGACGGGCTTGCGTTACTGCATGAATTCCGCGTCGCTCAATTTAGAGCCGCAACCAAAGAAATGACAGCCCGAGGGGGCGTTCGGCTTTGCAAGAGCAAAAAGGCGGCAGAGATTCATCTCTGCCGCCTAAGCTTTTAGGATCCGTGGCGAGCTCCCGAGGCTAGTTCTTTCCCGCCGCCGCACTCATCGCTTTTGGAGTTTCGTGTTTCTGCTCAGACGGATTCAGCTGTACGCTGCCGCGTAGCAACGCGCCATCTTCCACGCTGATGCGCGCACTGACCACATCGCCGTTCAGGGTGCCTTCGCTGCGGATGTCAACGCGGTCGCTGCACTCGACGTTGCCGGTCACCTTGCCCATGATCACGACTTCGCGCGCGGAGATGTTGGCCTGCACGACTCCATTGCGGCCGACGGTCACGCGGTGATCTTTGAAGGTGATGCTGCCCTCGATACGACCGTCGATATAGAGCGACTCGCTCCCGCTCACCTCACCTTTGATTACAACTGTGCGGCCGATGGTCGCCTGCTCGATTGGAGAGGTCATCGTCTTGACCGGCGTGAGCTGGTTCGGTGTTGATGGTGTGAACTGCGGTTTCATTGCATTGTCGTTCGATTGCAGCATGGGAGCCCGTCCTTTGTCTGTGTCCGCGCGTTGCGGCGAAATTTGTCGGTAACTGTGACTATGGCACGGAGTTACCAAAGGGCGGGAGGTTACGGAGGACGCTGTACCAGCGGAGAGGATCGGCTCGAATCGCCGAACTTCCAAAAGTTTTTGAACAAAAGTTTTGAGACCGAGGCTCGCAACCACCACCATAAAACTCGAAATCCCTCTTCATCCACAGCTGCCAAAGAGGGCTCTTCACCCTGTTTTCTGCTCGGGGTAGCTAGGCTTCGAGTTCCCGCCCGATCTGTTCCCATTCCGCAATTCGCCCCTGCAGATGGAAGCGATGTTGATCGAGCTCGCGGCTCAGGCGCATGGTATCCTCGGCGCTCACGAAGTTCAGCAAGCCCGCTTCGCACTGCGCAATCTGATGCTCGAGTCCCGAGATCTCTTCTTCTAGCTCTGCCGCGCGTTCCTGCATCTGTTTTCGCTTGATGGGATTCAGGCGCTTTGCGGGCTTTTCGCCGTTTGTCGAAGGCTGAGCGGCAAACTCCACGCGGGGGAGGGCGTCGGTCCCTGCATGGCCGTTGCCGCCTTCTTGCCGCGTAGCCGCCGCCACCTCCTCCTGCAGCTTCTCGGCGCCTCCCTGCTTCCTCCACAAGAAGTCTTCGTAGTTGCCGGGATAAACTTCGACCCGGCCCCCGCCGATCTCAAACACACGTGTCGCCAGCTTGTCGATGAAATAACGGTCGTGCGAGACAAAGACCACCGTGCCGGTGTATTTGCTTAGGGCTTCCAGCAGTACATCCTTGGCGCGCATGTCGAGGTGATTGGTCGGTTCGTCGAGCAGCAGAAAATTGGCCGGATGCATGAGCATCCGCAAAAGCGCGTATCGATTGCGCTCGCCGCCCGAGAGGACTCCAATTCGCTTGAAAACGTCATCGCCAGAGAATAGGAAGCAGCCAAGCAGATTGCGCAGATCGGTTTCGCGCGAAGCGGGCGATACCCGCCCCAGATCATCCAGAATGCGTGCTTGTTGGTCCAGCTCTTTGTATTGGTCCTGGGCGAAGTAATCGAACTGAACGTTGTAACCGAGCTTGTACTCACCGGCGCTGAGGCCCTCTGTTCCCGCGAGCAGCTTGATGAGCGTTGATTTTCCCGCGCCATTGACACCCACCAGAGCTATGCGATCGCCCTTCTCGACCATAAAGTCGACGTTCCGAAAGACTTCCTTAGCCCCATAACTCTTCGCCACGCCGGCAAATTCCGCCACAATCCTCCCGCTCGGCTTCGGTTGGGGAAAGGTAAAGTGAATCGTCCGCTCTTCCTCGGGAAGCTCGATGCGGTCGATCTTTTCCAGTTCCTTGATCCGGCTCTGTACCTGCTTGGCTTTCGTCGCTTGATAGCGGAAGCGATTGATGAAGACTTCCAGCTGCTCGATGCGCTCCCGCTGGTTCTTGTAGGCCGCTTCGAGCTGTTCCTGCCGTTGCGTTTTCTGCGCCAAGTACTTTTGGTAGTTGCCGCTGTAGGTCCAAATCTTTTTGTTCCAGATTTCGACGATCCGATTCACCGTCACGTCAAGAAAATACCGGTCGTGTGAGATCAACACGAATGCAAACGGGTAATTCGACAGATATTCCTCTAGCCAGTTCCGCGACTCAAGATCGAGATGGTTTGTCGGCTCATCCAGCAGCAGCAGGTTTGGTTTCTGCAGCAACAGCTTGGCCAGCGCGATACGCATCTGCCATCCACCAGAAAACTCTTCCGTCTGCCGCTGCCAATCTTCGGGACAAAATCCCAGTCCCGCCAGCACGGTCCCAACCTGCGCCTCGATTGCGTATCCATCGTGGACGCGGAATTCGTGCTCAATGGCGTGATACCGTTCGGCAATCTCATCGTATTCGGCGGAAGTGTGGTCTACCTCGGCCATGCGTGTCGTCAGGTGTTCGAGTTCGCGTTCCATGCCTCGCAGCCGCTCGAACACCGACAAGCACTCGTTGAACACCGAACGCCCTGAAAGGTTTAGGCCATCCTGCGGCAAATAACCAAAGCTGAGGCCCTTGGCGACCGTTACGTTTCCGTCGTCGAGCGTTTCCAAGCCGCCGAGGACCTTCAGCAGCGTGGATTTTCCGGTGCCGTTTGCACCGACCAGCCCAACCCGGTCCTGAGGTGTGATCAATTGATCCGCGCCCTCGAACAAGAGCTTGTGTCCGTAGCGTTTGCCGGCAGAGTTGAGTTGGATCATGACAGAACAGTGTTGGCTATTCGATCTCGGCCGTTCGGAATCCTCGAGGAAGCGGCACAGATAGCGCTCAATCTATCTTCTCATGGGCCTGGATAGATCCCCCGCCCGAGCCCGGGAACGAGGAAGCCTGGAGGAGTCTACCGGGAACACAGAGTGGATTATGAGCTGCTTCTCTCTTCGAGGGTCTTCATGGTGTTGAGGACGACCTCGATCACCTTTTCATTGCCGATCAAGGTATTGATCATCAGGTTGTAAAGCGACCGGGTGGGCCAATCCGCGCCGAAGTAATGCTTCACAAACTCGATGCGCTCGCGATCGACAGTTTCGACAAGCTCCTCGGCCTCGCGCAGGCTCTTACCCTGTCGCTGAATCCGCCTCAGCTTCTCCGCGCGCGGAGCATACAGGAACACGTGAAACGCATCAGGCCGCTCACGCAGATGATAGGGCGCGCCTCGTCCCACAATCACGCAATTGCCTTGGCTGGCAATCTCGTGCATGACCCGTTCTCCGATCTCGACCATACGATCGGCGTCAAAGGAATACTCAAAATCCAGATTCGTGCTGCGTTCGTAGCTGCCCCGCCAAAAAACTTTCACCAGCCGCTGGAACCTACCATCGACGCGTTCCTCGCATTTGGAGACGGCAGCGGTGTCGACCCTAGCAACTCGCGCAATCTCTTCGGTAAGTTCCCGGTCCCAGAGCTTCCATCCCAGCCGGGAGGCCAGCCGCTTCGCGATCTCTGCTGCGCCGCTGCCGTACTCCCGTTCAATGGTGATGATTCTGAACATGGCCCACGAATTCGGGACGAGTCTAGCGAATCCAGACCTTTGGCACAACCGACATCCCCGGACGGAGCACGTGCTCCCGGGTCTCGCCCGGATCGAAGGTGATCTTCACCGGAATCCTCTGCACGACTTTCACAAAGTTCCCCGTCGCATTCTCAGGAGGTAACAGGCTGGTGACCGCGCCGCTAGCGCCGGCGATGCTTTGCAGATGGCCTTTGTAGTCTTTCCCGGTCATATCCACGTGAATCGTGACCAACTGGCCGCCTTTCATGTCCCGCAGTTGCGTCTCTTTGAAATTGGCGGTCACCCATATGCCGTCCAGATTGATGATGCGCATCAATTCCTGGCCGGGCTGAACGTTCTGTCCAACCTCAGCCGTGCGGCTGGTCACGAACCCATTCACCGGAGCCACAACCTTGGTGTACTGGAGATTCAGTTGGGCTTGGTCGAGGGCGGCTTTCTTTTCTTCGACCGCGGCCTCTGCGGCCTGGGCTCGGGCACGGATCGCTTTTACTTGTGCTGGACCGGTTCTCGCAGACCGCTGGTCGGCCTGTGCCTGGACCACACGGCTCTCGGCAGCGCGAATTTGTTGTTGGGCGGCCGCTGCCGCGGCGCGTGCGGCATCTGCGGCTGCCGTTCCCGCCTGGGCCTCGGCGTACGCGTGATCATATTGCTGCTGGGAAATTTCCTGCTTCGAAATCAGCTGCTTGTAACGTGCCAGGTCATTCTGGGCTTTCACGTTATTGGCTTCGGCTTGCGCCAGCTGGGCGTTGGCACCATCGAATTGCTGCCGGGCCGCCACCAGCGAAGCTTGCGCTGCTTGCACTTCCGCGTTGGCGGATACGAGCTGACTGCTCGTGCTCGCTGAAGTAATTGGAATATTTACTCCCGCGGCTTGAGCCGCCGCCACGGCATTGTCATAGTCGGCTTTCGCCCGATCGACCAAAACCTGAAAGTCCCGTGGGTCAATCTGCGCCACGGGCTGCCCCGCCTGGACGTACTGGTTGTCTTCCACCAACAGCTTTTCAATGTGTCCGCCAACCCGCGCGCTCAGCGGATTCAGATGCCCATCGATTTGCGCGTCGTCGGTGGATTCGTAACTGTTGAAATACCGCCAGAGAAAGAAGCCGGCAACCAGAAGGACAACCGCTCCGATGATGACAAACATCCGCAGCCGTGGACTCCGCGAGCGAAATTCCTTCCACTTCAAGTCACGGTCTGACAGGGCCGGACCGCGTCGCTCGTCAGTTTCTGCCGGATGAGTTTGAGTTGGTTCTGCCATGAATCACTTGCCTTCCAAGTACTGTCTCACACCCTGCTCGGCAAACCCAATGGCCCGCGCCAGGGCAACCTTGGCCACGTTGTGCGAATAGAGACTGGAGATATAGTTCTCATTCGCGGCGGCCACCGCTTCCTGTGCCTGCACAACTTCCAGATTGTCTGCCACGCCGGCGCTGAACCTGTCGCGGGCCTGGTCGAGGGTCTGGTTTGCAAGCTCAACGGAACTTTTCGCTACCTGCACCTGATCAGATGCTGCATTCAAGTCGAGCAGCGCGGAACGGACCTCATAGTCGATCTGCGCTCGCAGGTTATCGAGTTGTTGCTTGGCCCGACGTAGAGCGGCCTCGGCCTCAAGAGCGTCGGCGTGAGCCCGGCCGCCCGCGAAAATTGGAATCTCCAAGGTGGCGCCTGCCAGGAAAACGCCGTGCGAATTCCCGATGTTCACTCCGGCAGCGCCGTAGTTTCCGCTGAACCCAAGCGTCGGGTAGTGCTCGGCGGTCGACGCCCGACGGAATCGCTCGGCGCTGAGCACCTGCTGGATGGCGGACAGATAATCTGGCCGGTCGTTCAACGCTCGGCGCAAGGCTTCTTCCTGGCTCATCGGGACCAGCGGTTCATAGGGGGCTCGGTCGGTCAGGTTGAATTCCTGTCCGGGGGGCAAACCGATCGTCCTCGCCAGCTGCAACTTCTGCTTCGCGTAGTCGTTGCGCGCAACGATAAGCTGCTGCTGGCGCGCCTGGAATTCCACCTGGGCTCGTAAGGCATCAATCGCAGGAGAAATTCCCGCCGCCTGTTGGTCCTTAGCTCTGCTGAACAGTGCCTGTGCGGTTTCAAGTTGCGCTTGCGCGGCATCGACCCGTGCTCCCGCCGCAATGGTCAGCAGATACACATTGCCGGTTGCGAGCACGACCAACTCCCGCGCGCTCTTGTAGTCGTACTGTGCGGCAGACTCGCCGGCGCGCGCGCCTCGTTCGCGCTGGATGGCATGCCAATCGAAAATCGGTGCCGTGAGGTAAGCCCTGGCGTCGAAGGTTCCGCTCGGTCCGACCACCGTACCCACTCCGGGAAAGTTAAAGCGGAATCCCAGAGCCTCGAGATCGATTTGGGTTACCGATTGCGTAGCCGAGATGCTTAGGTTCGGGAGCAGATGGCTCAACTCCCGCCACCGTTGGCCTTTGGCCGACAACAGGCTGTCGCTACTGATCAGAAGGCCGAGGTTATTACGCAGCGCGCGCTCGATGGCATCCTTGAAGGAGATTGGCAGAACGCGATCGGTCGCTTGGCCCTCGGGCACGCTTCCAGAAAACGGACTCTCGGATCCAGAACTGATCGAAGCCGGCGATCGCGCCGGTTGCTCCTCCTCGGTGTTTGAGGACTGCGCGGCTGCTCTCGAGGCACCGGCGGCAAGCGAGCCTGCCAGCAGCAGAGCAAACAGCTTCCTTGAGCGCGACAGCCTCTTCTGCTCGCATCCTGAATGCTTCGTGTGTGGTGAAATCATCTTGCCTGGATCGTGCCGCGCGGGAGGCCGGCGAGGTTTGTAGAACCCCCATTCTATGCCGCTTTAAAACCATATAGATGCAATTCTGAGCAGCGCGGCTTCCAAGCCGAAGCCCCCTGCCCCGGGGAAAACCGGCACCTTGATAGGTGGTTGAGTTTTCCCCGTGTTCTCAGGGGCGATTGCTTCGCGCTTGTTGGGACTCAGAAGGGCTGTGCCGCGCGGTCGGTAGGTGTCTTGAGGTGGCTTACTCCGCCCGAAATGGCGAGTCGGCACGCGAGATGTTGACGGCGTAGAAGCTCCGTCGACCCCAGATCCGGGCTTGGTGCGCGTCAGCAAACAGGACATCTACTACGGGACGGGTTTCGGATTGCGCCGTGCGATCAACGAAACGTGCCAGATACTTGTTCCCCCCGCGCCGGGTCGTTAAAACCAGCGTGTCATTCAGGTTTGCATGAAGTTTCCGCTCCGCCAAGGGCGAAAGCGCCACATTCAGCATCTTGCCGGCGGGCAGGGTGTGCTTGGGCACGGCATAAGCGGTGCGGGCAGGAGAGTTGTTGGAGAAGACCGGATCCGGCCCAAACTCCGGAGTCAGCGCGTACGCTGTCACCTGCACGTGAGCTTTGGTTGCTTCAAGGAAACCCAGCTTGCGGTTTGCATCCGCGAGTTGCACACGGGTTTGTTCGAGCTCACCCTGCGTGCGCTGCAACTGGGCATTCAACTCCGACACCTGATTCAGGTTCCGGTGCCCCTCGTAGCTGCGCAGGGTAATCGCTCCTGCCAGCACAAAAGTAACCAAAAGCGCCATTGCGAAGCCTCGTTTTGTCATAAGGACCTCCGTCAATGGAGGACTAGAAGTGCTTGCAGGTTGCCAATTGCCGGGGGTTTCGAGGAGCGCTCGTAATAATCAGCAAAACTGGTGGAAAGGCCTTTCCTGACAATAGTTTCCCCGCGAGAGAGATCACGCTGGTTACGGGAAATTCTGGCGAAAATTACTGATTATTTCGGTAAGTCATCAGGCCGGTAATGGTGCAGAACTTTGCGCAATTTGGGTGGGGACCGCCGGAATGAAGTAACCATTACCAGAGGAGTTTTATGAGCGGATCAGCAGAACAGATTCTAGAGTTGGTTACCCCTCAGTTTGCTTCGACCGGTTCACCAGAGTCGAAAGAACAAAACTAAAGAACAAAGAACAGCGCAATGGCCTGCCCGAATGCGGGTAGGTCTTCCCTTCGATCCCTGTGAAGACCAAAGAAGCTCGAAAGAATTCGTGCAAGGTTTCTCTCGTCTCTCGTCATTCCCGCGGCGAGCGCTACGGTTGGTTTTGTTTTTCGCGCTCGCATTCGGTCCCCGAATCCGCGGGTCATTGAGCGGCGCAGCAGGAAATATAGGCCGCAAGCAGCGCACCGTGGAACGCGCCTTTCCATAAGAATCCTTGATACCGTCCATCACAGCTTTTGATTGGCTCAACCGCCTTCGAACACGTACTCTAATCAGTCTCGAACAAACCTGGGGCTGCCGGTATCCCAGTCACCGACGGTCGTTCCATCAAAAACAAGGAGATCAATGTCCACCGAACTGAGGAATTTTCTTACCCTGCCGTATGAAGAGCTCGAACAGCTGAACCTAGAGGCGAAAGAACAGCGTAAGAACCGAATCGCGCCCGACAAAGTCCGAGAACAGCGCCTGAAATATCTCACCGACGAAAAGCGCATTAAGGCGGTCACTGTCCTATTCAGCGACCTCGAAGGCCGCCTGCACATGCTGGACTATGACAAGAAATTCCTGCTAAAGAGCTGGGACAACCTCACCTTCGATGGCTCCTCGATCCGCGGCTTTACCGCGCAGAAGGAAAGCGACCTGCGCCTTGGCATCGACTGGGGTGCCTTCTACTGGGCGCCTTCCGATTTCTTCGGTCCCGGCAAGGTCATGGTGTTCGGAGACGTCATTGAGAAGCAGGGTGGGATGTATGCCGCCGATATTCGCGGGGTGCTCAAGAATTTCGCCGAGGGATTATTTGAGAAGGAAGGCTATACCCTCAATGCGGCCAACGAAATCGAAGGCTTCCTTTTTAAAGGGGTTGACGCCGAGCGTCATTTCCACGAAACCGCCAAGTTCGAGTACGTCAACACGGGCGGCTACTACCATTCTCTGCCCGGCGATCCTCTTCGTACCTTCATCGACACGACGGCCGAAGTTCAGCGCTCCATGGGTTTTCAGAACGAAAAGGACCACCCGGAAGTCGCCCCTTCGCAGTTTGAAATCAACTACGGTTACGGCGAAGTCGTCGCCGCCGCCGACCAGATTCAACTCTATAAGCTCATCTGCCGCGAAGTGGCCACCAAGCTCGGAATGACGGCCTCGTTCTTGCCCAAGCCAGTGGTCGGCGTTAACGGCAGCGGCATGCATACCAATGTGTCCATCAGTAAGAACGGCAAGAACCTGTTTTGGGATCCCAAGGGTGAAGAGAAGCTCAGCAAGCTGGGCTGGTCGTTCGTGGATCGCATCCTCACTCACGGCAATGACATTTGTCTGCTGCTCAACCCCAGCGTGAACGCCTATCGCCGTCTCGACCCGCACTTCGAAGCGCCCAACCAGATCAAGGCGTCGGCGGTGGATCGCGGATCCATGATTCGTATCCCCATCGGCAACGATCGTTCTATGCGCGTCGAAGTTCGTTCGGTGGCTCCCGATGCGAACCCCTACATGGTGATGTACTCGATCTTCAAAAGTGGAGTCGATGGCGACACCGCGAAGATCAAGAACCTGCGCCAGGCGGAGCGGTACCTGCCGGACAACATCTACACCGCCCTTGACGACTTCAAGAGTTCGGACTGGATCACGAAGATTCTCGGTGCAGACGTGAAGGGCCGCTACGCCGACCTGAAACAAGCTTCCGCCGATCGCTGTGCACGCTTGCTCGGGACGGTTGTAAAAGCTCCAGAGGTGCAGTTCCACCACGAGGTTTACAACCAGTTCCTGTGGAACCAGTTCTAGGGTTCCGGTAGCGGGCTGGGTTTTACGGAGTGGATTAGGACGGGATCAAGGCCGCGCGAAAGCGTGGCCTTTGTTCTTGCCGGGTTTGTGCGCGAAAGGTGAATCGGCGGGCGTCAGTTCACAACGATCTCTTGAATAGCGGCACGGCAATCGCCAGGGCGACCACCCCAAAGACAGTCAAATAGACAATGTCCTGCCAAATGGCGGCCACGCCGGTATCTTTCAGCAGCAGGGCCTTGAAGCCGTGCACGGCGAAGGTGAAGGGATCCACCCGCGCGATATATTGCAACCAGCGGGGGAAGGCTTGAATTGGATAGACCGCGCCGCTCGGGAAAAACAGGAGCGTGTTCAGAATGCCGAAAGTGGCGCGCGGCACGAGCGGGTCTTCGACGCGAACCATCAGGAGAAACATCATTGCGTTGAAGGCCAATGACGTGAGCAGAATCATCAGCGTCAGGCCAAGAATGGTGCTCAGGGTGAAGATGCTGCCTACGCCCGCCAGCAGGGACCCAATCAGGGTAATGACGATGCCCGTCATGACGGCTTTGATCGCGCCCGCGGCGTTCAATCCAAAGACCAGTTCGGCCTTGGTGATAGGTGTAACCAGATAACCCTCGTGCACCCCGCGGGCCTTGTCGTCGATGTACAGCATGCCGCCGCCGATCATGACGGAAACAAACATCGCCAGGGCGATTGACCCTGGCAGCAAGTACTTCATGTACTCGATGTAGGGATAGAGCTCGACGATCTGAAGCACGGTTTGTTCCAGCACGCGCGGGGTCACTGTGGGACTGTTCAGCGCGGTGGTGATGTCGGCCATCTCCCCTTCGAGCGTCGATGTCATGAAGTTGTCGCTGTTATCCACCACCAGCGCGATCTGGGGATTCTCTTTCGCATATACGCGGCGCGAGTACTGCGGAGGGATGATGACCACCCCCTGAATTTTTCCATTGCGCACGTCGTCGACCGCGTCTTTCTGGTTCTGGTAATACACGGGCTCGAAGGTGTGAAGGTTGCTGCGTACCGAGTCGAAGGCCTCGCGGATCTTCAAAGCCTGCGTGCCGCCGTCTTCATCGACCAGGCCCAGGCGGGCGTCGCGGATCTTGCCGCCAAAGGCATTGCCGAGGACGATCAACTGAATCAGCGGGAAGATCATGGAAACTAGCATCAGAGCCGGCGAGCGGAAAAACTTCCGCAGCTCGCGCTCGACGATCGCCATCATTCGATTCATGGCCGTGCTCCTGGCCTGTCGGGCATTACGAACTGATAGGCCTTCTGTAGTTCATCGCGCAGTTGCCGCCCGGTATAGTGGACGAAAACGTCATCGAGAGTTGTGTTCTGGACGGTGAGCGTCTTGACGGGCACGTTTTCCTGCACTGCCAGTCCGACAAGTTCCGTCGTGGTGCGCGAACCGTTGCCGGTTAGCACGCGATACATTCCAGCCCCTTCGTGTTGAACGGAAGTGACATCGTCAAGGGAGTGCAGCTTCTGTTCCCAATCCTCGGGGGGATGTTCGAATTGCGCCTCAATCACATTCGATCCTGGCACGCTCGCCTTGAGCGAGGCGGGCGTGTCCAGGGCGACCAGCTTGCCGTGATCGACGATGGCGATTCGATCGCAAAGCCGGTCGGCTTCATCCATGTAGTGCGTGGTGATCAGGATGGTGAGCTGGCGCTTGCTCTTGATGTTGGTGAGCATTTCCCACACCGCCACACGGGAAACAGGATCCAGGCCCGTCGTCGGCTCGTCCAGGAAGAAAATTCTTGGGTTATGCACCAAGCCGCGCGCGATTTCCAGGCGCCGCCGCATGCCCCCCGAAAGGGTTTTGGTCTGGGCCCCGCGCCATTTGGTGAGATCCACCATCTCGAGCAGCTCATCGATCGACTGATTGCGCTGCTTGACGGGAACGTCGTAGAGCTTGGCATAAATCGTGAGGTTTTCTTCCACCGTGAGATCGATGTCGCTCGTGAGCGCCTGGGGAATCACGCCGATCGCACGGCGGGCATTGTCCGGTTCCTTTTGTACGTCATGGCCGGCGATGCGAGCGCTTCCCGCCGTGATCGGAATCAGCGTCGTCATCATTCGGATCAGGGTGGATTTTCCCGCGCCGTTCGGACCAAGAAGGCCGAAAATTTCGCCCTCCTTGACGTCAAAAGTGACGTCATTCACCGCGGTGAAGTCGCCATACCTCTTGACGATATGATCGACCTCGATGGCTTTCGGGGTATTAGCCGAGGGCACCTGGGGGCGGAGTTCGGGGATGCCACTCATGCTCGGCTCCCAAGGTTGATAGAGTCGCTGCCTGGGGCGCAATCGAGAATCCTCTCCCGGGTTGAAAGCCGCACACCTCGAGGCCCACTGTTCGGAGATCCGAATTTAGGTATAGCACTCACCTGCGCGCTCCTTCCGCAGAGGCGTTCGCAGCCGAAGGCTCTCCGCGCAACTGGGCCTGGGAAATCAGCACCTCGGCCGTCATCCCCGGAACGTATGTAGCCCGGGGATTGTCCAAGCGGACTTTGAGAACGATGGTCTTGATGTCGCGTTTTCGCCGGCTGACATCCCGCTGGGTGGCAAAGTCGGCTTCGGCAGACTTAAAGAAAACCTTGCCGGAGGTCAGGGTGCCGCCTGCAAGCCTGACCCGGAGGACATCTCCGATGCCGATGTGATCGGCGTTGGTTTCGGGGATGGCCGCCCGTACCCAGGTATCAGTGAAATCGACGATGGTGACGATGGCTTGTCCAGGATTGAGAAATTCGCCTTCGCGAGCGGCACGAACCGAAACCGTGCCCGTCACCGGGGCGTAGACCTTGGTGTAACCCAGACGGACTTCAGCTTCCTTCAACTGGGCTTCGGCGTTGAGCAGCTGTGCGCGCGTGGAGGCGACCGTGCTCTGGGCGGCATGAGCCTGGTGAGTGTTGGCGAGCGCGGCATTTAAGTCCGCTTGGGCGGCATCCACCTGCTTCCCGAGCGATGCCACAACTGCCTGCTGGGCCTTCAGATTGGTCTCCGCCTGGTCACTTTCCTGTTGCGAGGCCACCCCCTGCTTGGCGAGTTCAATAGCGCGACGGCTGTCGCTTTCGACTCGCTGCAGAGTGGCTTCGGCTTGCAGCTGTTGAGCACGCGTCGACTCGAGCCGGGCTTGCGCATTGGCCACGCTGCTCGTGGTCGATCCCTGGGTTGCCTCGCTGCTTGCCATCGTGGCCGCAACTTGCGAGCGCAAACTATCGATGGTCGCGGCCGCGCCCCGGGCCTGCGCCTCAAGCTCTGAAGGATCCAGAGTCGCGATCAGGTCGCCCTGCTTCACCTGCGAGCCTTCATCGACCAGCAGCCGCGAAATCCGGCCGGCAGTCTGGGGACTGACGATGATCTGATTGGCGTCTACTGTCCCAATGAGATCGAGATCCGAGCCGCGTGGGGTGGAGTACAGATAGTAGCCAAGCGCGATGGCAAATATGACTCCGAGGATCGCGAAAAATTTGTTGCGGGCGTTCACTTGCGCTCTCCTTTTTTAGTTGAGGTCATCGTATGCGGCCCAGGAGCCACGCCCGCCTGTTGAGGCTCGCTCCCCGAGGTCCCGGGAACGAAAAGTGCTGCCGTTATGAAATCCACCACTGCCGCCCGGCGATCCGCGATCAACTCCGGTGCATAGGGATCTGTGCCGGTCACGATGGTGATGACCGGCGCACCGGTAATGAAATAGGAAACGATCACCGAGACCATTAACGGAGTGAAATGCGTGACATTCACCGGGCGGAATTCTCGAAGGCGGATGCCCTCCTCGAGAAGCGCCGAAAGCTGGGCGAAGATCGGGCGGAAATAGCGCTTCGCGAGCCGCTGAATTTCTGCTGGACTTCGGTAGGACCGCAGGAACTCAGCTTGCACGATACGCGGAAACAGAGGCTTCGAAGCGATATAGTCGAAATGTGCCCGTACGTAGGCCGTTAGGCGTTCGCGCGGAGGCAGATTCTGCTCTAGGGCGCCTTGAATGGCGATGCGCACGCCGCTGAATACCTCGTCTAAGACAGCCTGGTACAGTCCTTCTTTGTCCTTGAAGTAGTAATAGAGCAACGCCTTGTTGACACCGGCGGAACGAGCGATTGCGTCGGTGCGTGCCCCGGCCACCCCTTCGCGCGCGAATTCGGTGACCGCCGCTTTGAGGATGGCGGCGCGGCTCTGCTCCGGCTGAGCACGAGTGCCAAGACGGGATTTGGAGAGGGCTCCCACGGATTTAACTAACTAGTTAGTTATAGCACCGCGAAAGGCGTTCCGCAAGTCCTGCCTGATGCAAAAGGACTCCTCCCATGCGGGCTTCTGCCTGGGTCTCGTTAACGACCCGAGGCGGCCTGAGAGCCGGGTTCATTATTCGGCAGGAAACCCGGTACCACCGGCGATGGAGGGTACGAGCAACACCTCGTCCCCGTCCTGAAAGGCGTAGGTTGCTCCCCCCAGAAAACGGATGTCTTCCTCGTTGACGTAGACGTTTAGAAAGCGGCGGACCTGGCCATTCTCGTCGCGAAGATGTGGCTTGAGGTCAGGGAACTTCTCGTCAAGATGGGAGAACAATTCGTTCAGGTTGGCGGCGGAACAGCTGACCTTGGCGGCACCGCCGGTGTGGCGTCGAAGTGCGGATGGAATTTGGACGGTGATGGTCATCTTAATCGGGTAATCGGAAAATCCAGTTTCTAGTGAATTGAATCATGAGTCCTCGCGCCCCGCCTCAAAACCGCTGAGCCTTTCAGCAATTCGATCCCCCACTGATCCCATGATTCAACCGAGTTACGCTCCCACTGCGATTGGCAGTTCGAACTGTCCCAGCAGCTTTTCAAACTCAGCCAGCTTGGGTGCGATGGGCTGCTCTTGTTCGTACTCGTCAACGAGAACATCGGTGGTCTTCAGGCCGTTGCCGGTGATGCACAGAACGGTTGTCTCATCGGGCAGAATACGGTCGCTCTTGAAAAGCTTGCGCGCACACCCAAGGGTTACGCCGCCCGCAGTCTCTGTGAAGATGCCTTCGGTTTCGGCCAGCAGCTGGATCGAATCCACAATCTCTGAATCGGAAACATCTTCCGACCAACCGCCACTGCCACTAATCGTCCTGATTGCATAGTGACCGTCAGCGGGATTGCCAATCGCCAGCGATCGCGCGATCGTATTCGGCTTTTGCGGTTCAATCTCGGTATTGCCGAGTTTGACGGCGGTCGAAATTGGCGAGCACCCGGTAGCCTGGGCGCCAAAAAACTTCACGTGCCTAGGTTCGACCAAGCCAAGTTCGATCAATTCCTGAAATGCCTTTTTAATCTTTGTAATCAGCGAACCGCCGGCCATTGGGCAAACCACATTGTCCGGCAACCGCCAGCCAAGTTGCTCCGCGATTTCGTAGCCAAAAGTCTTCGAGCCCTCGGCGTAGTACGGCCGCAGGTTGACGTTCACGAATCCCCACTGGTGCTCATCGGCAATTTGCGAGCAGAGACGATTCACCTGGTCGTAGCTGCCGGAGATGCGCACCAGTTTCGCGCCAAAGACTTGCGTGCCCAGAATCTTCGCGGGCTCAAGATCGGCCGGGATGAAGATCCAGCATTTGAATCCATTGCGGGCGGCCTGGGCGGCGGTTGCATTCGCCAGATTGCCAGTTGAGGAGCAGGAAACGGTGTCGAATCCGAAGGTCTTCGCGTTGGCAAGTGCCACGGCGACCACGCGGTCCTTAAAACTCAGCGTAGGCAAGCAGACGGCGTCGTTCTTGATGAAAAGCTTGTTCGAACCGATTTTTCTCGCAAGAGTGTCGGTCTTGATCAGAGGGGTGAAGCCTACTGGAAGAGTGGGCTGGTAATGATCAGGAAGCGGGAGTAGCGCCGAGTAGCGCCAGATATCCGGAGGGCCTTGGGCAATCTTCTCGCGCGTAAAATCGGCGCGGAGCGCATGGTAATCGTAGAAGACTTCGAGCGGAGAAAAACAGTCTTCGCAGATCGACTTGGGTACGTTGCCCCAGCTCTTGTTGCACTCCCGACAGCGTAGTTCGTATCGCATGGGCCTTCCTGATCTGAGCAGCCCTCGAAGGTCTGGACTTGCTTTGCGTGAACCCCGCGCCTTGGCTTTGCCTCAGAAGCAAGGATCGCGGAGTCTCGCGAAAGCACGCCCAAAAAATCAGCCCTAAAAAAACAACCCCCTTTTCCCGACAGAAGAGGAAAAGAGGATTTGGAAGTGCTTAGAAATTCGCGCACCCCGAATCTCATGTTTCCCCGTCTTCCGGGTCGAGAGTTGGCACCTGACAGCCCAGATGTATGATCCGGGTCCGGTTGCCGTGGCGTCTCAGGGCTCGTCCCTCAGCCACTCTGCATGAAATCCAAGGTCAGCTCCGAAGAGCAGACTGGTGAGTTAGATGATACGAACAGAGGCCGCAGTCGTCAAGCCCGAAGCCCTGATCAGGTAAATCAGGATTTTTGCTCCCGTCAGCGCCAAACTGCTGACAGCTAAGGCAATGGAGAGGAACGGAATGACCGGCCGTGCCCCTGACAACTTCTGGCAGCTGAGGGAGAGACGGGCTTACAAGAATCTTAAACTCAGAGTAGACTCGATCGCCCCTATCCGGCCTGAGGCCGCTCCCAACCGCCCGATTCTGCGGACCTGAAGGCGGCTTCGATAACAGCCATGTTCTTAATGGCTTCGCTAAGCGGCACCGGAACCTCCCCGTTTTCACGAATAGCGCGCGAGAAAAGATCGCCCTGAATCGTGTATTGATCACGGACAGGAAATGACTCGGTCGTAATCGTCTTCCCTGAAAGATCGCCGCCGTCGTCGATAAAGATGCGGCAGGGGCGGTCGTTTGGGGCGTTGAATGGGATCTCGATCTCGATCCGCCCCTTGGTGCCGAGCATGTGCATCCGCTGATAGGGGCTCACCTGCGTACTGCAGGTAAAGATGGCGTGGCCCGAGGGAAAGTCAAGCATTACCGAAGCCAAGCGGTCGATTTTCATCTCCGGGTCACGCTCAATCAAAGATACGACGCGGGTAGGTTCCTCGCCGAAAATGAAGCGCGAAGTGGTGATCGGGTAACAACCGATGTCATACAATCCCCCGCCTCCGGCCAAATACTTATTGCGAACATTCTCCGGGTCGCGATTGAAGTAACTGAAGTAGCCTGTAATCGAACGCAGTTCTCCTATGCGTCCTGAACCTACCAGTTCGCGAGCACGCAGCCATTGCGGATTGGTTCTCACCATAAATGCCTCCCCGACTTTCACACCGGCCTTCTTTTGTGTGCGGAGCAATTCTTGCGCTTCCGCGACGGTGACGCTCAAAGGCTTCTCGCAGAGCACGTGCTTGCCGGCCTCGGCTGCTTTGACCGACCATGGCACGTGCAGGTGGTTGGGAAGCGGATTGTATATGGCTTCGATCTCAGGATCGCTCAGCAGCTCTTCATAGGAGCCATAGGCCTTGGGGATGCCCAGCTTGCGAGCGACTTCTTCCGCGTTTCTTTGATCACGCGAAGCAATGGCGCGAATCTCGCACCACTCGCTTTTCTGCATCGCCGGAATGGTCAGCCTTTGTGCAAAATTTGAGGTGCTGAGCACTCCCCAACGGACCTTGTCTGGCATGGCGACTAAGCCTCCTGAGGTCAACCATCATAACCGCTCTGCCGGCACTCTCGCATCAGGTTGCGCTTTTCTGCACTAAGCAGGGACAATTGCTCTACCAGTGCTGATCCTGCTCCTTCACCTGTTAGGTTGGATTTCGGCAGCCTCTACGGTTGCAAGCGTCGCCTACTGTGCGATCGCGACTTTTGCAGGCATCCGATTTGCCCGACGGAGACGCCGGCCCGTCTCGCCAACCAATCTTCCGCGCGTTTCCATTCTGAAGCCGCTCAAGGGCGGTGATCCCGGGATGTACGCGGCGCTGCGCTCGCATTGCGTGCAGGACTATCCCCACTACGAGGTTGTGTTCGGCGTCAATGATGCAGAAGATCCCGCGGTGCCTGTCGTCAAGAGATTGATGCTCGAATTTCCCCAACACGACATCCGCCTGGTTGCCTGTGAAAAGCGGCTGGGAGCGAATGGCAAAGTCAGCAGCCTGATTCATCTGGCGCAGGCCGCGAGTGCTGAATACCTGCTGGTGAACGACAGCGACATCCGCGTTGAGACGGACTATTTGAAGACTGTGATGAGCGAACTTCAGCAGCCGAATGTGGGGATGGTCACCTGCCTTTATCGGGGAATTCCCGGGGACTCGGTGCCTTCCCGCCTGGAGGCAACCGGTATCAATACGGATTTCGTTCCCGGAGTTCTTTCCGCACACTGGCTCGAAGGAGGGCTGCATTTCGGCCTTGGCTCAACCCTCGCCTTCCGCAGATCCGATCTCGCTGCGGTCCAAGGATTCGAAGCCATGGTCGATTATCTTGCGGACGATTACGAGCTCGGGAATCGCATCTCTCAGCTGGGCCGCAAAATCGAGCTGTCGAGGACCATCGTCGAAACCAATCTGCCGGTGTATGGCTTCGCCGGATTCTGGGCCCATCAGCTGCGGTGGGCACGAACCATTCGGGCCTCGCGCCCCGGCGGCTACCTAGGGCTATTGCTGACCTACACCTTGCCGTGGGCGCTCGTAGCGCTGCTTTTCTCAAAAGGCGCTCCGTGGGCCTGGGAGCTTGCCTGGGTTGCATTGCTTGCCAGAATGATCCTGGCAGTGCAGATGTCACGTTTCGTACTCGGCGAAAAGGCTTGGGCTTCGGTTCTTCTGGTTCCCCCGCGCGATCTGGTTGCGGTGGCGGTCTGGTTAACTGGGTGGTTGGGCAGCTCGATCGATTGGCGGGGCGAGCGGTTCAGGCTGAAAGATGGGAAGCTAACCAGCGAATCGACGCCAACATGAGTTTCCTAGGCGGGTTGAGCGGCGCGGGACGATCTGTCCCGGGTCACGATCTTCCCATCCGCCGTGAAGGTGTAGCGTTCGCCACGCCAGTAAAAGTTGTGGTTCAGGTAGCTCGCTACCCACACCCCGAATCCCTGCAGATCACGCACGGGATACAGCCAGCATAGCCTGACAGCCCGCGGATCTCTCAGCAGACCCCAGCCAACGGCTAGAGACTGGATGACGCGATTGAAATAACCCGCAGCAAATAAGCCCCATGCCAGCGCTGAATTCCCGAGCCCATAGCCCGCGGTGAGTCCGAGGAGGGCGAACGGCATCGAAAAAGTGAGCCCGGTTCCGAGGTGTCCCCATGGACGCGAATGGCGCGTACTCTTCATCCAGCGCAATTGGTCGCCGAGGGTCCTTGCGAGGGGCCGCGGCGTGAGCACGTGATGAACGAAATATGGGGAGAAGATCACCTTGTATCCCGCGCGCCAGATCTTTTCGCCGAGAACGTAATCGTCCGAGTAGTAATCGGCCGTGGCCGCGATGCCACCGATCGCCGCGAGCGAATCGCGCCGAAAGGCGACCGCCGGACCGAGCGCAAAGCGAATGCCTTCCAGCATATCGGCTACAACCACTCCCGAAGGCATTTCCACCGAATTCCCAAGTGCTTCAAGGCGGGACCAAAAATCCTTCGACGGATCGCCCCGGTAAAGGCATGTGACTAGTCCCAGTTTCTTGTCAAACAGGGGAGGGATCACATTGCGCAGGAAGTCGGCCCCGACCCGAACATCGCTGTCACTGGTAACGATGTATTCATGGCTCGACTGCGCAATCATCTTGTCGAGGGTGAAAACTTTGGCATTCGGCCAGGCCGGGGGGCCAGAGAACACCAGGCGGCACTTCACATGCGGGTACTCGGCTTGAAGCTTGCGTGCAACTGCGATGGAGGGGTCCTCGGGCGTTCGCGCCCCAATGAAGATTTCGAACTCTGGATAATCCTGTTCAAAGAAACTTCTCAGGTTTTCCTCGAGCCTGGCCTCCATCCCGTGTAGAGGCTTGAAGATCGAGACCGGCGGAAGGGATTTGGGGTTCGTGCTCGTCGCCCAGGGCAGGTGCGGTGCGGACATTCGCTTGAAACGCACGGTTGCGATCAAAACCAGCGCCAGGAAAATGGTAGAAGTCAGAAGCCCAAAAACAGCAACGCCGAGGCCGATTTTGAATAGCCCCACCTTGAAGGAAGTGGCCAGTAACCATGCGGCCGCCCGCCCGGCTAGAGGCACGGCGGATCCGTGGGTGAGAAGTTCTTGCCGAAGTAAAAAATTGTTAAGCCGTTCTGGATTGCCTGCAAATTCAGGGCCGCAGGAGGGCGCTCCTGGCCAAAAGGCGTAAAGCCGGACCGCGCGATTTCATGCCGCTGGGGCGTGAAAGCGAGAGTGTGAGCGTCGATTTTCAGGGGGAGCGCCATTCGCAGTACCTATACAAACCTACACCATGGCATTTTACAAATAGCCCCTGCTCCTAATGCAGGTCTCGATTGGTAAAAATGGATTTGCCGCCGCTGCGCGCCAGCAAGTAGTGCGGCAGCCTCTGAAGTTCTTTGGGATGGTCGTTGTCGGTCCAGATGAAGACGGTCGTGGGGCTTGCCCAGAGTTGGGAAAAGGTCTCCGGCGTTTCGAACACGCGCGGTGCGTCCGGGAATTTCGATCCATACCAAAGATTTCCGCTGGGCTCGTGGAGAACTCTCACGCGGGTCTCGAGATAGAAGTTCAGGGTTGAGGCCTCATGATATTGGCCGTCGATGACCACCACGTCGCCTGGCGAATAGTATTTAGAGATGGCGACGGCGAGCCGCTTGGAGGAAAGAATGGGGGAGAAGGTGACAAAAGCCGCATGCACACACGCCAGGAGCGCAACCATCATGCCTGCGAGCATGATGTTGGCATGAACCGGCTTGCGCTTGAAGCGTAGCCAAAGATTCAGCCCTGAGCCAATGAAAAGCGAAAGAATTGCGCCGATCAGCTGCGGCCGAAATCGGCCGAGAGCCTCGGGCGTGAGGTCGAGGAAGTGGCCGAGGGAAAAATCGTAGTCCTGGGGGTTTTTGTCGAGTAGATCGGCGAGATCGGCGCCGGGAGCGGCGGGCTTCGAGGAAAGCAGCATCGCCACTCCGATCATGGAGCCAACCACCACGATCGCAAACAAGACCCACGATCCTATCCTGCTGCTGCGTCCTTCGGTTTCCTGCGACGATGATTCTTTGGCCAACCATCCACCGACCAGCAACGCCAGCGCGGGGACGGCGGGAATCGTGTAGTACTCCTGGCGCGTCGAGAAGGTGAAGAAGCCCACGATCACGATGGCCCAAATCGCGAAGAATAAGGTCGCCCTCTGAGTCGGGCTTAACTGCTCACGCCATTGGCGAATCCTCCACGGCACTTGCTTCAGAGCAGGCGGCAAGAAGACCATCCAGGGTGCGAGCCAGAGAATGGTCAGAGCCCAAAAAATCAGCAAGGGAACCGTGTCGTAGCCGGCGGGGACACGCTTGCCGAGATAACGCAGGAACTGCTCGTTGACGAAATAGAACCAGAGAAAACCTAATTTCGTGCCGTCGGCTGCAATTTGCGGGGGATTCGCCCTCGCCGCCAAGATGTGCCAGGGCGCCGCAATCGCCAAGAACACAAGCGTGCTCGAAAGCAACCTCAACTTTAGAATGTGGCGCAGATTTTTGGTGATCAGCAAGTAGATAAGAATTGCCCCGAAGGGAAATACCAACCCGATCAGGCTTTTGGTCAAGACATTCAACGCGCAGGTTGCTGCGAACCCCCAACACACCCAGCGCGACGGTCTCTCCTGCTCGAGCGACCGCAGAAAGAAGATTGCGCTCAGCGCCATCCATAGGCCCACCATGACGTCGGGAATTTGGAATCGCGTAAAGATGTAGGGGCCGAGGGAAGTTGCAAGGACAACGGCAGAATACAATCCTCCTTTCTCGTTGAATGCCATGGCGCCCAAATAGTAGGTAGCAAGCAGAAGCGCGAGCACGCCGAGCATGAGAGGCAGCCGGGTGCTCCATTCACTGATGCCGAAAATTTTATAGCTGGCGGCCACGCCCCAATACATCAAAGGAGCTTTTTCCAGGTAGCGGATGCCGTCGGTGTAGAGCGTCACCCAGTCGTGGCGAAGTACCATCTCACGGGCCGCTTCGGCATGGATGGTATCAACGTCATCCAGCAGCGCCGGGCTGAAGCTGGTGGCGAAGTAGATTGCCACCCAGAGCAGCAGAATCATGGAGAGAGACAGGATACGCAGCGGAACGCCGGCCAAGGTCAGCGGAGATGCGATTTGGTTTTGCGCAACATCACTGCGCGATTCAGAAACATCCATGCTGGAAAGTCATTATACGAGACGCTTACCGTTAGAGCGCCGATTCCTCGGGCCGTTCTGTTTAGAGGAACGGGACCCGCACGCTCGGCAGGGAAACACCCAAAAAATTTTGGGAATCCCGGAACCGGAAGACAGGATGCGGCTTCCGGTTTTGGTACGATGAACTGCATTTCTAACCCATCGTGGAGATCTCTCCGAACCTGCTTTCCGGCATCAGCGTTCTGGCCGCCTACTTCATTTTTGGCGCCAGCTACCTTGTGTTCGCGCTGGGCAAATTTCCCGGCCTGAAAATCGATCGCCCGGCAGCCGCGATTATCGGCGCCGTCGCCATGGTGGCATTCCGCATCGTGCCCGTGCAAGGGACATTGCGGGTGATCGACTTTCCGACCATCGTGCTGCTGTTCTCAATGATGGTGATTGTCGGCGGACTCCATCTGGCGGGGTTCTTTGAGTGGAGTGCCGAACGAGTCTTGAAGCATCTCCCGCTCCGCTCGTTTCTTCCCGCGGTAATTTTTACGTCGGGGGTGTTGTCGGCCTTTCTGGTGAATGACATCGTTTGCCTCGTGATGGTTCCGTTTGTCTTGAAACTCACGGAAAGGATGCGGCTTCCGCCTCTTCCGTTTCTATTGGCAGTGGCCACCGCGTCGAACATCGGCAGCGTGGCAACGATCACGGGAAATCCGCAGAACATGCTGATCGGTTCGTATTCCGGAATTTCCTATCGCGAGTTCCTTCTGAGACTTGGTCCGGTGGCACTCGCAGGATTGTTTCTGGACTGGGGGATTCTCTCTTGGCTGTTTCGTCGCGAACTCCGAGAGGCAGTCGTTCCAAGCTCTTCCGAATTCACACCCGTGCGACTGACCGGTATCTGGAAACCTGCTCTCGTCATGGCGGCGGTGATTGCCGGGTTCCTGGCCGGCGCATCCCCGGCGCTCGCAGCCGCCCTCGGCGCGGCCGCACTTCTGATCAGTCGAAGCACCGACCCGCATAAGCTGTACCGCGAGGTCGACTGGGGGCTGCTGGTATTTTTTGTGGGGTTGTTTCTGATCGTTGGCGGCGCAGAAAACGCCGGCATCGTGGGCAAGTTTCTCCTGGCAAGCCACTACGTGAATCTCGATGGACCTGCGGCATTTTCAGTGGCTACGGTTGCGCTCAGCAATCTCGTGAGCAATGTTCCCGCCGTAATGCTACTGAAGTCGTTCGTGCCGGCATTTCCGAACCCCCACAACACGTGGTTCTTATTGGCAATGGCATCGACTTTGGCCGGAAATCTGACTATTACCGGGAGCGTTGCCAACATTATTGTTGTTGAAACCGCCAAGCCGGTCATGAAAATCGGCTTCCGCCAATACTTTCGTACGGGACTTCCGATTACAGTGGGAACGCTGGCCCTGGGGTGGGGGTGGCTGAAATGGGTCGGATAACTCGCTCAGAACTGCGGGCCGCGCGTACCTCGAATGTGACCTTTGGTCACTGATCGACCGCTTCCTTCTTGACACTCCAAAATTGCACACGCGACACTTCGAATGATCATGTCTCCCGACCATACCGCTCTGGTGATCCTACCCGTCGAAGCAGGTAATTCGCTGCTCGAAGCCGCAGAAATGGAGTTCCAGGCGACGTTACAGTTGCTTGTGGATCGCGCTTGCTGGGTCTCGGGCGCTGGTTCGGGAGAGATTGTGTTGGAGGACGAAGGGGAATTGAGATATGCGGCGGTTTCAGGCGACTCCGAGCACGAGCCTGGGACCAAAGTTACGAGCAGCGGGCAGCGATTCTCCCAGGTTCTGAGCGGGCAATTCGCCAGGGACCGCGGGATGAATGAGACTGGGTTTCGCTTGATCTCCCCCATTTCGCAGGATGACAAAGCGGTCGGATTTCTCGGCTTGACCTCCTCGCACGAGTTCGGGAAAGACAGCGAGGCGATCCTATCCGGTATCGCCAAGCTAGTTGCTGTCGCCCTAGGGCATCGCGATGCTGCCGAGCGGGCGGAAAGACTCGAGTTCAGGGACAACGAGTTGGAACTGCCGTCGCTCTGGTCTGCGCCTGAAAATGCCGAACCCAAGAAACGGGTCCCTGAGACTCAGGAGATTGCGGCCAAGTCGGCGACCGAAGTCGGAACCTGCAAGGTGTGTGGCTTCCCCATTTCTCCCGGCAGGGCTTTGTGTGTGGAATGCGAACTGAAGCCAGAGTCCGCCACGGAAAAAACCGCCAACCATCTGTTTAAGTCGGCTTCAGAAGAAAGTTGGTTCAGCGCTCACGGGTACACAATTGCGAGCCTGGTCGTGACCGCGCTAACAGCCGCGATCATTTTGTGGCTGCGACACTAATTCAATAAAACTATTGTGGGGTCTCGGCATCGCGCGGAAACGAGCGGAATTCTACTTCTCGTTTCTCGACGGTGTTCTTGTTGTCTGGCGACGTGAGGTTGCGGGTAAGCGTGCCGCGCAAAATGTAATACGCCTCATCTTGAGGCTTCTTCCCGGGACCGCGCTCGAAGCTCCCCGCGAAAGAGTAACTAACTCCGTGGATGCTCTCGGTCGAAAAGCTAACCTGCTTGCCGTTGGATGATCCGGACTTGATGAACTGGTCGAGAAACGTGCCCTGGTTGTTGTCAGAATCGCCGTAGCGGGATATGAAGCCGCTTACCTTCCCTTTGTCTTCGAGCGTGATCTGCATGAACTCACCTTCTTTGACGAAGGAGTACATCCCGGAGTAATCGGGGGCTTCCGCCTCAGTCGGCGGGGCCGGAGTTTGAGCGGTGACGGGGATCCGCAAACTGAAGAGCATCAAAGAAAGGCCAAAGATCGAAAGCAACCTCATGAAACGAGAGTACAACATTGTCCTTAGGAACTGGCAGGGATTCCCGGTCATTCCGCCGAAGCGGCCAGTCCTGCCGAAGCAGTTAGCCTCCGCTTCGACCCCGATAGAAACCCGGGGCAAACCGCGTTTGGCAGGAGTCTCTACCTCGAGGTATTTGCGAAATGTGTGCGCAGCCCCCATTTTCCGGCGCAAATCGAGGTTCTTTCCTTGACAAATTCTGAGCAGCTGCATAAAGTTCGATCAATCGCTTTTTCTTACATTTGTCCCCACTAAGGTGCCGAGTATGAAGAATGTTTATGAAGTTCTGAGGCAGAAGGAACTGGAGCTGGCCCGTTTGGAAAAAGAAGTAGAGGCCTTGCGCGTAGCCGCTCCCCTGCTTTCCGACGAAAAAGAGACGGTCGCCGACACCACCATCTCGAAACCGACCCTAGCCGCGGCAGCGGCCGTCCCGCAGCAACCGATTCGGATTCCGCAGCCGGCAGTGAACCAAGCGCCCACCGCGCGGGCGGCCGGGTGGGAAGACACTGCCAAGCGTTGGCCGTAAACAGCCGTGTAGTACCCCAAGTCTTCGCCCTGGGCATGGCGCCCGGGGCGTTCTGTTTTTTGCGATAATGTGATCGTCCCGAATTGAAAGCCAGTTTGTTTCCACACTCGGGAGGTCCTATGCGTCCCCGCCTTCTCCTTGCCCCCCTGCTGATCCTCTTTGCAGCAAACCTGACTATCGCCCAAGCGGGCGACAATCGCGAGAACACATTCACAGTCTCGGGTGCCCAGACCTGGCTCGACACCGGCATCGATATCGCAGCCGGGGATTCAGTTATCGTCACTGGCGAGCGAAAACCGGAGTCCGATGCATCGTGCACTCCAAACGGAACCCAAGGCACGCGGGCGGGAGATGGAGCGCCGCTTCCGTCTGAGAGCAAGGGCGCACTGGTGGCCAGAACAGGCGAACACGGTGACGCTACCGTGATCCCCAAGAACGGACAACTGACCGGAGATCTCAAAGGGCGGTTATTTCTTGGAGTCAATCAGAATTCGCCGTCGAGTTGCATTTACATCGCAAAAGTGAGGGTCGAACATGGATCGACTGCGGCAAGCGCGTCGCAGACCGGAATGCGTGACAAGCTTTCTTCGGCGGCTCAGGTTTTCATGAAGGCCCAGCTTGGCGAAAAAGCATCTACCGAGCAAGGGGAGTCAACGAGCGCGGTGAGCGGAAACTCAGCTGTTCCCGGCGCAGGCCTCAGCGCCAGCGGAGGACTCAAGCTGCCGTCGGTGATTCTCGATCGAGACTTGCGCAAAAACATCGACGGGGTGCCCCGGCGGGTTCACGATCATCTTGGCAACATGGGCGACATGGTGAATTTCGTGTTCGTCGGTTCCGAGGAGAAAGTTCAGGCGGCACTGACGGCCGCCGACTGGCATGTGGCGGACCTGGACAGCAAAGAAGCCGGGTTGAAGGCGATCCTGAATACGTATCAGAAAAAGGATTACCTCGAGATGCCCATGAGTCATCTCTACTTGTTCGACCGCATGCAAGACTTCGGCTATGAGCAGGCGCAGGCGTTCTCCGTTGTTGCTACCAGGCACCACTTCCGCATGTGGAAGGCGCCATTTACCTGGAACAGCGAGACGGTGTGGGTGGGTGCAGCGACGCACGACACTGGATTTGAGAAGGATATTCGCACCGGCAAGCTCACTCACAAGATCGATCCCAACGTCGATGACGAGCGCGACAGCCTCGCCCAGGGCCTGGAAAAGACCGGAAAGACGAAGAGCATGACTTACTATCTGCCATCGAATCCGGTGCAGGATGCAAAGAACGCGAGCGGTGGCAGTTATCACTCGGATGGGCGCATGCTGATTGTTTTCCTCAACTGATCAGCGATCCACTTTGGCAACCTGAGATGCGATCAGCCATGATGCGCGGGAATCGGCATTTTCGCGCCGCCATCCAGTCACCGCAATTTGTTCTGCATTTTACTTCGCCCTAACACAACGTCCCCTAGGATTTCTCAAGCACATTGAACTCACGCCCGGCCTGTTAACCCGCGATGTGCAGGGTTCCGCTCAGAGGACGGCCGCCAGATCCACCCCCAACCACTGGAGATCAATATGCCCAACGAGAGGAATTCCTACTCTAAAAAACTTCTGTCGTTAGCATTAGCGGCGACAGTTGCGCTTGGACCAGCCATCACGCCGGCTTTCGCGGAAGGTGCCGCGGGAGAAAAAGACAATTCAAACACCAGCTCGCCGATCAAGCACGTGATCATCATCGTCGGCGAGAATCGCTCATTTGACCACCTGTTCGCTACGTACCTTCCTAAACCGGGCGAAAACGTGAACAACTTGCTGTCGGAGGGAATCGTGAAGGCGGACGGGACGCCGGGACCAAACTATTCAAAAGCTCAGCAGAACTCTGCTGATGTCACTGGCAGCACTACTTTCCAACTGAGTCCCACAACGAAGACCGCCTATCTGGCCCTGCCTGCACCCCTCAATGGTGGGCCTACCGACGCCTGCACCAGCAATGGCATGTGCAATCTCGGGGATGCCCGCTCCTCCGAGGACGGCCTTCCGGATCATCCACTCACTTACTACGAATCATTACTACAGGGCGGCAGTGGACTGAGTGGAAAAGTGCCAGATTCGCGCATCCCCGGCGTTCACAGTTCCTCCCCTTACTCGACTCTGGCGCCGGGTCCGTTTCAACTTACTAGTTCCACCACGTTTCCTTACAACTCTTATGCCAACAGTCCGGTGCACAGGTTCTACCAGATGTGGCAGCAGGAAGATTGCAGCGCCGCAAACGCAACTGCCGCGAATCCCAGCGGCTGTCTGGCAGACCTGTTCACCTGGACCGAAGTCACGGTCGGGTCGAACGTGAACGGAAAGACGCAGCCCCAGCCGTTCTGCACCGACTACGCACCTGGTTGCAACACCACGGGCGAAGGCGCGACCGCCATGGGCTTCTACAACATGCAGTCCGGCGATGCTCCCTACACCAAATATCTGGCGGATCACTATGCCATGAGCGACAACTACCACCAGCCCTCGATGGGGGGAACCGGATTGGACAGCATCATGCTGTTTTTCGGCGACGCTCTCTCGTTCAAGGACCAGAATGGCAACCTGGTGCCTCCCAACCCGAATGATGCAAACGCAGGGATGACTGCCTTCGGCGGTCCCGTGGATGAAATTGAAAACCCGAATCCGCAGGCTGGCACGAACAATTGGTGGATCGAGGATGGATACGGGGGATTCGGCAACAGCGGTTCTTCGACCGGCGTGTACGGCGGCGGAACCTACAGCAACTGCTCGGATCCTTCACAACCTGGAGTTGCGCCAATCGTAAACTACCTGGCATCGTTGAATCCTCCGATCACACCAAACTGTGACCCCGGACGCTACTACCTTTTGAACAATTACAATCCCGGCTACTTCGGCGATGGCAGCAATGCCTACACCGACATCAATCCGCACAACACGCCTTTCACGATTCCCCCAACCTCGCAGCGCAGCATCGGTGACGTGCTGCTCGAACACAACGTCTCGTGGAAGAGCTACAACGACCAGTGGGACGCCTATCTCAACGACAAATATCAGCTGAACTACGGAACCGTAGGCGCACAGAGCGATCAGTATTGCAACATCTGCAATGGTTTCCAGTACCAGACGCAGATCATGTCGAACGACGCGGTCCGGACCAGCCACATCTTTGACACCGACCAGCTTTACCAGGACATTCGCAGCGGTCACCTGCCAGCGGTGTCATTTGTAAAGCCAAGTGGCTGGGTGGACGGACATCCGGCTTCTTCGAAGTGGGACTTGTTCGAGGGATTCACCAAGAAAATCGTCGATATGGTTCAGGCCAATCCGCGGCTTTGGGCGAGCACCGCAATCTTCGTGACCGTGGACGAAGGCGGGGGCTACTACGACTCCGGCTACGTGCAGCCGCTCGACTTTTTCGGGGACGGCACGCGCATCCCGCTGCTTGTGGTTTCGCCCTGGACTAAACCCGGCCACATTTCTCACAGCTACTCCGACCACGTGTCCATCCTGAAGTTCATCGAGCACAACTGGGGCTTGCCTACCATTTCGGGACGGAGCCGGGATAACCATCCCAATCCAATGACTTCACCTGGCAATCCCTACGTTCCTACCAATAGGCCGGCAATCGACGACCTGTTTGACCTGTTCAACTTTTCCCACTAGATCCATAGCCCGACGAGCCATCCCGCCCGTCCTTTAGAGTTGCTGTATCTGAAGCGGTGCCGCCAACGAACGGCGCCGCTTCTTCTTTCCGGCCGCCGCTCGCAAGGTTACTTCCGAATCGAGCGCGGTTCCGGGCGCATCCTTTATCCTATAGACGCACCTATGGCCAGCCGACAGTCGAAGCCTGCAAATTCAACCGCAATAGCCCTAGCCGAGAATGGAAATGGCGAGCGCGAGCGTGTGTTTGACGCCTTCCGCCATTGGGGATACCTCGAGGCGGACCTTGACCCATTGGGATTCTTGCAGCCGGTTCCTCACCCCGACCTGCAGATGCAAGGTGAGTATGCCGATGAGGCGCGCCGCATCTATTGCGGGACCATCGGTGCTGAGTTCATGCACATCCCCGATCCCGCCTGCCGGCGTTGGATTCAGGAACAGCTCGAAGGCCCCCCAGCACCGGTCGATCAGCAACGGGCACTCGATCTACTGACCCGGGGCGAGCTGTTCGAGTTGGTCTTGCAGCAACGGTATTTGGGGACCAAGCGATTTTCACTCGAAGGCGTTACTTCGTTGTTGCCGCTGGTGGACGAAATCCTGAACGGAGCAGGCCAGCACGGTGCAGTCGAGCTGGTTTTCGGCATGAGTCACCGCGGGCGCCTCAATGCGATCGTGCACGTTGCCAGGCGCCTGCCGGAAGAGGTGTTTGCCGGATTTGAGGATGTGGATCCCCGCAGCGTACTCGGTGGGGGTGATGTGAAGTACCACATGGGCGCGACCGGCGAGTACCTGACCCGGGATGGCGCGAACATTCATATTCACTTGGTCTCGAACCCTAGCCACCTGGAGGCGGTTGATCCGGTCACCGTGGGCCGCACCCGAGCCAAACAGGAGCGCGCCGGGGAAGGCGGTAGCGATAAATTCCTGCCGCTTCTTGTCCATGGGGATGGGGCATTTGCCGGACAAGGCGTTTTCGCCGAAACCCTCAACTTCGCAGACATTCCGGCTTACAGCGTCGGCGGCACGCTCCACGTGATTGTGAACAATTTGATCGGCTTCACCACCGTGTCACAAGAACTGCATTCATCGAGATTCGCTGCCCAGCTTGCCCGGCGCCAGAGCATTCCCATTTTCCACGTGAATGCAGAAGATGTGGACGCCGTGATCAGGGTCGGGCGGATCGCGCTCGAATACCGTTATCGATTTCGCGGCGATGCGGTCATCGATCTGATCGGCTACAGGCGCCATGGACACAGCGAAGTCGATGATCCAACCATTACCCAACCCTTGCTCTATAAGGCGATTCACGAACACCCGCGGCTCTGGGAGATCTACGCGGAAGATGTCGGCATTGCAGAGGCGCAGCCGCGTGCCGACGCCATTAAAGCCGAGTTCGAGTCCGCGCAGAAACACGCCGGCCACATTCGCAAGAAA